>Ga0187781_10002911_pt1 | contig 12972 bp, 14 predicted proteins | sample 0715_SJ02_MP02_2_FD_132447 | JGI IMG/M metagenome (GOLD analysis project Ga0187781, IMG submission 132447) | Tropical peat soil microbial communities from peatlands in Department of Meta, Colombia - 0715_SJ02_MP02_20_MG | ecosystem: Environmental > Terrestrial > Soil > Wetlands > Peat | place...
AAGAAATTGCAAAGGCCGTATTGTTCCTTGCCTCGGAGGATTCCTCCTACGTCAACGCGGTGGAGTTGGTGGTGGATGGCGGACTCACGGGTGCCCAGTTTGGAGCGCCCATTCTTCGCCATTGACGCCAGAGAATTCCATCACCGTGAGGCATGGTGGAGACGGCACGGCTTCAGCCGTGCCATCGTTTTTTGTAGCTGTTTAGGCCGTTGGTTCATCCAAACAGCAGCAGTCAGGGTTTCCTCGAAGGGCGCTGTGGGGTCGTGTCCTGAGTTAAAGGTTGGACACCATCAGGTGGCCCGTTGGGACATCCCAAGGCTTGGGTCATTTTGTGAGCCTGTCATCGAGGGAGCCCATCATCGAAAGGACTTCCGTATGAGTGCGAAAATTCTGTTCACGGGCAAGACCCACACCACTGCCGGCCAGAACGGCACCGGGCGGAGCGGTGACGGGTTTCTTGACATCAAGCTGCCGCAGCCGCATCCGGCGGCCGAGGATCTGTTCGGGGTGGCCTGGTCGGCTTGTTACATGGGCGCGATCGAGGTCGCCGCTTCGAGAAAGAAAATTAAGCTCCCGCCAGGCTTGGCGGTAGACGCGCAGATCGATCTGCACCTCGACGGGGTTGATTTCTTCCTGACGGCACGGCTCGACGTGAGCATGCCGGGCGTGGACCGGGAGGTTGCGACCGAACTGATTAATGCCGCGCATGGCATCTGCCCATACTCCAAAGCCACTCGCGGCAACATCGCTGTGGAGACCAATCTGGTTGATCATAAAGTGGGGGCACAAGGCGCCGCATGACGGCGGACCTGCGGCAAGAATGAAGACAAGAGCATAGGCAGGAATACCTGTTCCACCCGCGAATAAGTGGAGATCGGTGTCGGACCACGTAACAGTAAACCTCAGTGGCCATCCTAGTAGATCACGTTGTGGGACGGGAGTCTGTCCCGGCAACAATGAACCGGCCGTAAAGCGCAGAACTGGTCGCATTCCCAAAAGCCATGTCTATCTTAAGGTGCCACTGGCTGCCAACGCATAAATGGGCCAGGTTCCCTATGACGCCCGATTAGGTTTCACGGGAGCAGGTCAGCCGTAGTGCATTTTGAGTGGACACATCTGACTTTTTGTCTTCGGTCTTATGCCTTTTTCCTGTACACTCCGTCGAGTACGCGAACCTGTTCACGCTCCTGACAGGAGGATCACGATGCTCGCTCCGCGTCGCGTTTCCGCTTCTTTTTTCATTTTCGTTTCGCTCTTGTTCCTCGCTGATTTTTTCAGTCGTCCAGCCTCGTCCCGTCAACTCCCCAGCAACGGCCCCGCGGTCTCCGATCCCATTTCACGCGCCGATTCTCATGATTCCTCCGTCCAAAAGCAACTCATTAAGTTGCTTCTCCACACAGATCCGGCCTCAAGCGATTTCAACTCCGCTCTCACGGGCGTTCGGTCGCTTGCGTCTCAGCACGTGCCTCTCGCCGAAGTAGCTCTGGGCTATCTATATGAACACGCACATGGCCTGCCGCGAGATTACTCCAAAGCCTTCGAATACTACCAAGCCGCCGCTCTCCAGAATTTCCACATGGCCCAGAATAATCTTGCTTTCCTCTATCAACGCGGCCTTGGAGTTCCCAAAGACCTGCACGCCGCCTCTGAACTTTATCTAGCTTCCGCTGAACAAGGCGACTATATCGCTCAATACAATCTTGCCTCGATGTACTTCAGCGGGTCGGGAGTTCCACGCGATTACGGCAAGGCCGCGCGCTGGTTTCACGCCGCAGCCGATTGCGGCGACCCTGCGTCCCAGCACGTCCTGGCGGTCTTGTACGCAAACGGCATGGGCGTTCCCCTCGATTTCACGCAAGCTGCTCATTGGGAAGACCTCTCTGCTCACCAAGGCTACACCATCGCGGAATCCGGCCTCGCCTCCCTCTACGAGACCGGCAAAGGTTTGCCTTTGGATTACATCGCCGCCTACGCCTGGTATTCCCGCGCGCTCTCCTCCGGAGACCAATCTGCCTCCGATCACCTCAAGTCTCTTTCTCACGTGATGACCCCTAAGCAGATCAACCGGGCTGTCGTTCTGCTCGCTTCGCTGCCTCCTCCATCCCGCGCCGCTGCCACCGCCGTTGACCCAATCGAAACCTCGATCCCCCCCAACTCTGACGCATTGCGGGAATGATATAAGAACGACTTGCCGTTCCGCGCAAAACTCACGGAGCCAGGCACAAAGGCAATTCCCTGGGCGATAGGACGGAAGAACCGAACGCCCCGAAATGCTCTGCTATCACCTTAGCGCGTGACTCCGCTCACTGGCACTGACGGTTAAGTTCTACAGAATTGGGGCTATCTCGCTGTGTAAATTGCTCATCCGCAATTGCTGTCGCCTTGGTCATGAACTACGGAGCTCAGAACGCGGCGGGTTATCCGGTGAAGTCAAGGTGTAAGCGCGTCGATAGGGGGATGTATGAAAAAAGTGGTGCGACCAGTTTTTCTGGCACCTATATGGGCTTTCCTTTCTCCTACTAAAGTCTCCGGCGACGAAACGCAGCAGTATCGCCGCCATTCCCTGCTGCTCAGGGCGCTTGCCGGTCTCAGCTTCTCAGCTTTGGGCTGGATTGCGGGGGGATTCTTGGGCTCGTGGGCTCCACGTACGGCCTGCGCGGTTGGAGCCACTGCGATCGCTCTCGGCTTGCTGAATCGCCAGCCGCGCATCGCACTCGTGGGTGCGGTCAGCGCCGCGATCGTCAGCCTGGCGGCAGTCCAGATTGGTGAGTTTTTTTTCTCGCCGTTGCTGGCATGGCCGGTAGCCGCGTTGGTCATCGGCCTGGTGGGCGCTCTGGCGTTTCGCCGACGTCGCACCAGGATCGCCTTCATCATCGGCGCACCGTTGTTAGGCTCCGCTGGCTTCTTGGCCGGCATGCTGGCCACCTTTTTAGCCGCGATGCAACTGAACGATTCGCGAGTGGCGGCCCAGACCATGCTCGGCGGCGCAGTCGGATTCGGAGTGCTTTTGATGACTGGCGCCGCGATCGCCGGCCGCTGGCTGGATGCCACTCGAGCGGCAGGAGAGATGTCATGAACACTTCATCTTCATCCGTTTCAAGCCTGCTCGATCGCAGGGGCTTTCTTCGCCTGGGTGCCGGCGTCGTCGCAGCGGCATCGGCAGCATTCGAGTGGGGGTGTAACCTCACGACGCGCTCGTGCAAGTCGGTGCCGCCCAATCCGTTTGTCGCCGCTGGCAAGCCTCTGCTCGTCGTGGTGGAGGGCGAGGATTTGCGAGCCATGCTGCGTGCAGGGATCGAAGCCTTGGGCGGGCTCGACCCGCTGGCAAGGCTGGGTCGTGAGGGGATCTTTCGCGGCAATTATGTTGCGGCGCAGCCCTTTCCAGTGACGACCGCCCCCGAATTTGTCTTGGCCGTGGCCGCCGAGTTGAAGCGCGCCGGCCTCAGTAAGACCAGCCTTTTTGATGCTCATGGGACTCGACTGGGCGCGGCCATACCGCCTGAACACATCCTGCGGCGCCTGGGCGTCCTGGACAAGCTCACCCAGGGCGGCGTGCCGGTTCTCGCCCGGGATTTTTCGGATCCAGACGAGTTCGTCTTTGTTCAGAATCCCGCTTGGCCGATCGCGAAGCCCGTGGCCGTTCACCGTCTTCTGGACGAGGCGCCCATCGTCGTCAGCCTACCGGTCGTGAAGCGTCATGTGTGGGTCAACTTCACTTGTGCTCTCAAGATGCATTTCGGCTCAGTTTCCATGGCTGACCGGATGCTCGTTCACACGAAGGTCCGGTCTGGAATGATGCACCAGCGCTTGGTCCATTTTGCCGATACGGTCAGGCCGCAGCTCAACGTCGTGGATGCCCGCGCAATACTGGCGCACAGTGGTCCGGGGTTGGGTGGAGGCGCCGAGGTCGTCCCGGGCGTCAACAAGCTTATCCTGAGCGGCGACATGGTGGCGGTCGACGCCTATTGCGCCCGCCTCATGGCCCAGCACGACGAGACGTTCACACTCGACATGGTTGCCCCGCAACTCAGGCACGCGGCCGATCTCGGTCTGGGCAAAGCGGACTTGGACGCCGTCAAGGTCGTGGAGATCAGCGCATGAGACACATTGGAAGCGCCGCAGCGTGCGTGCTAGCGTTTGTCCTTTGGGCATGCAACCGCGGGGCCGGTCCTTTGCCTTCCGGCGCGATGCTCGGCGGTCTTACAGACATCGAACAACCGGAGAGCTACAGGGGTGCGACACTGTACACATACATGGATGGCGGGGCGGAGTTTTACATGAAGCAAGGCTTCTCCGTGCTTTATGTCCGACGATATGGTCAGGGCAGTGAGCGCTTCATCCTAGAGCTCTTCGAGATGAAAGATGCCTCAGCCGCGTCGCACATCTACCAGAGTAGCCGGCACCCAAATGCGGAGAAGGAACTCGCCAGTGGTTGTCTGGCCAGTGTCACGCCAGCTGAGATACAAGTCGTCAAGGACCGTTATTATCTCGTCGGTCGCAATGAGGATCCACTAGCGACCCAAAGCGGCGTGCTGATCGAGATGTGCCGAAACGTGCTGAACAGACTCCCAGGGTCATGCGCATTCGCAGCGAAAAAGTGAAGTCACGAGTGCGCGAGTCGGGGCGTTAAGCCGGAGAAGACTGTCCCCCTAAAACAACGCGGACACAGCTACGGTCGCTACCCGTACGCACGATGGCGTGGCAGCAGTCGGCGGGTGACCGCCACCCTAAGGCGATCAAACGGGTAAACGGGAAGTGATCGAACATGCCTGGCTGGTCTGGTAACCGCAAAGGTTCCGTACAGTGCCCATATGGAAGGTGAGCGCGAACCAGGAGTTGTCCGATACAGGATCTCGAAACGGCACCCGGCGTGGTTTCGTTGGCGCTAATGTACGTTCTGCGTTAGATTCGCGGGCCTTTCAACCGAGCAAGAACGGCCACTTCAAGGTATAGCCTACCGTGCAGCCAAGTTCAGCGAGTGGCTCAATTTAGGCGTTCAGTCGACAACCCCGCAGGGCCCAACGGGATGGCGGTTCGTCAACCTCGGCGAAGAACAGTGATTCTCGAGCGGCGCCGGTTTATGCTGCTGGGACAGGCATTCGTGGCGCTCGGATTATGTGCGATGAAGAAGCCTAGCCTCAGTCTCCAAGAGCAAATGGCCTTGGCACTTTACGAGCTGGAGTGTGCTGTAAACCGGGTGCGAAACCGGGAGGGTGCGGGGCACGGCCGGCCATTTGTGGCAACAATCACGCCGGAGCAGGCCCGAATGGCGGTGCAGAGCATGGGACTGGTAGCGGCGATGCTTTTGGACGCTCGGTCGTAACCCGCATGATCGTGCCTGCTTGCTGCTGGGGAGCCCGTGTGCAACAAACCATGCAGGAGGAAGCATGCGCATCCTAATTACGGGCGGCAACGGGAGCATCGGGCGGGACTTGGTTTCGGCGCTCCTCCTCAGGGGGCACGAGGTGGTCGTCTTGGACCGCGAGGTGGGGGCGCTTGTGCCGCATCCCCGACTGCGGGTCGTTCGCGGTTTGGTGGAGGAGCCGGCGACTGTCGCGGACGCATGCCACGGCGTGGACGCGATCGTGCACCTTGCGTGGTCGTTCTCCGATGATCCCGGGTATCTGCTGGAGCACGATCTCCGCGGCCACATCTGCCTGCAGGAAGTGGCGAGGCGTGAGAGGGTCAGGCGCCTGCTCTACACGAGCACGGCCGTGGTCTACGGAAAGCCGGTGCACTACCCCCTTGATGAAGATCACCCCCTTTTGGTGCTCGCAGCGCGGAAGCCGGCATATGCCCTGGCCAAAGAGTTCGCCGAGAAGCTGACGCTGTTCGGTGCCGCGAGCGGAGGTCCACCCGCCGTGGTTCTGCGGTTCTGGTGGGCGTTCGGCTCCGAGATCGGCGGCCGACACCTTCGGGAGATGCTCAACGCCGCCGCGGCGGGCCAGACCCTCGCCGTACCTGCCGACTGCGGAGGAAGTTTTCTAAGCCTCGACGATTTCATCCAGGCTGTGGATCTGCTCCTGCGGGCAGACCTCGGGGGTGGCCATGTGTACAACCTGGCCAGTGCCTACGTGACCTGGGAGGAGATCGCCGGTCTGGTGTTGGATGTCGTCGGCTCTGGCGCGCCGATTCGAGTTCTCCCGCCGACGGAGTGGACAGGGGCCGCGTTCCTGGCCGACCGCTGGGAGTTGGACGACCGGCGGATCCGATCAGAGCTGGGGTTCAAGCCGACGCGGGATCTGGTGGGTCTGCGTCTGGCGCTGCGAGAGGCCATCGCAGCCACGTGGGCAAACGTGAAGACGAAAGTATGACTCGCACTCGAAGATGGAGGTTGTCGCGGTTCTCGCGCCGCCTATCACCTATCCGAGCACGACGCAAACTGATCTGATCTCCATTACATATGATGACCGCGCCCATCCGTTTTTGTTGGACCCTCTGGGGATAAAGTTCAAGGAGCTCATCACACATCATAAACATTGACAAGCTGGAGCTGCGCCGCCTGGAGGCGTTCGACCATGAGTTCCGAAAACCTCCTGAAGAGCTCGTAACCGAGGCAGCAATCTTCCTGGGATTTCTTCCGCAAGCATTCTCCGTCGAGCGCAATAGCGCGTGTCATCTCGACTGCTCGTGCATCGAAATGCCATTGGTATGGCCGAATCAGCCAGGACCAGCCCAGAATTTCGCCTTCGCCCAGTGTCTGAATGATAATCGAACCCCGCTTCGGCGCAATAACTTCAATCGCCACCTTACCATGCCGGATCAGGTAGCATGCGTTGGCCGCCTTACCCGTTCGGAGAATGAACTCCCCGGCGTCAAAACGCACGTTTGATGCACAGCCCGTGAGGAGTTCCAGATATTCCTTCTTCAACCCTTTGAAGAACCGGCTTTCCGCTAGAAAGCGCTCTAGAGTTTCCATAGCATCCCCCTTCGACATCGCCCTCAGCCAGCAATTCGCAGTTATAGTGCGAAGCGGTGGCTCCATCTCGGTCATGGCTGGAGATAGAGGTCTGTACCCGGAGACCCGGTGCATGGCCCAAGTGAAGAATTCCAGAAGCGAGATGCAAGCCAGCCATGTACATGTTTCAAGACACGCTCCGCGGACATTTCTCTGTGACGATGGATTTCCCCTGCGCCAATTCCTCCAGCGTTTCTTGACTCAGCCTTTCCTCAGCCACCTTTTTCGGCACCAAGCCCAATGCGAGAGCCACTCCGTAAAGGATGGCTTCAGGTCTGGGAGGACAACCTGGGATGTAATAATCGACTGGGATCACGTTGTCGGCGCCGCCCAACACATTGTAGGAGTCAAACCAGCATCCTCCTCCGGTCGCACAGGAACCGATTGCGAATGTGAGCTTAGGGTTGGGCACGGCCTCCACTAATCTCTTCAACGCTGGCTCAACTTGGCGTGTCACCGGGCCGCAGATCAAGATCACATCCGCGTGCCGGGGAGACCCGACGAGCTTGATCCCGAAGCGCTCAGCATCATAGTAAGGAGTGAGCACATTAATTACTTCGATATCGCATCCGTTGCACGCCCCGGTGTTGGCGTGATACACCCAAAGGGCCTTGCAAAACGCTTTTCGGCATAGACGTTCCAACATAGCGGCACCTCACTACCTGCCCAAGGTCGCTAATGCCTTTGCTGCACGGTCCAGCAACGGATACGGTCCTTGGGGCCAAATCCCAAGCAACACGCACATTGCCGCCAAGGCCACCATTGGTACCCACATAAGCGCAGGAACTTCCCGCGCGGCCAAGGTAGACGGCACGCTCGAGCGAGGCTCGCCCCAAAAAACTCTGTATCCAACGCGAAGCATAACGACAATGGTCAGAACGCTCGTCAGAATGGCGATGATTGCGGCCCACCACATTCCCGCGCTGGCAAGCGCCATGTACACGGTCAGTTTGCTCCAGAATCCATTCAGCGGGGGAAAGCCCGCAATCGCTACGGCTCCCAGCAGGAAGCACGCACTTGTGATGGGCATCTGTTTTCTTATGCCGCCGAGTTCGGCTATTCGCCGGACACCGGTGGCATAGATCACCGCACCGACGCACATGAACAACAGAGATTTGTACAGTGCGTGGTTTAGTAGATGATACAGGCCACCATAACAGCCCAGGTAGGTTCCAAGCCCAATTCCCACGAGTACGTAGCCCATCTGGCTAACGGACGAATAGGCGAGCAACCTCTTAAGGTCGTCCTGGGTCATAGCTAGAATGATGCCCAGCAACATGGTGAAAGTGCCTAGCACCACTAGAAAGACCGTGATTTGAGGCCATGGTAAGTAGAAGATGCTTACGGTGCGCGCCATGGCGTAAAGGGCCATTTTTATCATCACGCCCGATAAAAGCACACTGATCGGCGTGGGCGCCTCGGCGTGCGCGTCCGGGAGCCACGGATGAAACGGCGCAATTCCCGCTTTGGTCCCGAAACCAATCACGAGAAAGGCAATGGTTATTGCCGCAGTGCGGCCCGGTATGAACGACGCTACGTTGCGGATGTCACTAATCAAGAGCGCGCTTGCTCCCGCCAACTTGCCGGTCGCCGCTGCACCGGCATAAAGCAGCACACAACCAAACAATGCGAAGGTGATTCCAATAGTGAGCAGCATGAGGTATTTGTAGCCAGCTTCCAGTGCCCGGCGATCCCAATAGAAGGCTACGAGAAGGCCTGAAGTCAGGGTGGTCGCTTCAATTGCCACGTACAGCATGATCACGTTGTTAGTAACGCAGCCCCACAGCATGGTCCCGAAGAACCACATGAGAAGACCGTGAAAGATGCGCATACGGCGCAAAGTGGTGTTCTCAGCCATGCGCGCTGAAAGATAACGCACCGAATAAAGCGAGGCGAGTAGTCCGATGGCGCCGATAATGACTACCATCAAGGCACTCAAAGCATCGACACGCAACTCACGGTTCCACGTTGTGAGCACAACTCCAGTCAAGATCCGGGAAGCCATCCAAACACCCAGTCCCGTGACAAGTGCTGCGCTCAGAACGGAGACCCACTGTTGCGCAGCGCGCCCCATACCTGGGACAAAAAACATCATCGTGCCCACCAGCATTGGCAGGAGGAATACGATCGCTGGCAGGGCCGACGCCTGTATCAGTACATCACCAACCATATAAACGTTTCCCGGACTAACTGTTCGACCACACCTACCATTTCAGTTCGCGCAGCCTGAATGTATCCGTGGAGCCGAACTCCCGCCGCACTCCCTCTATGACATAGAGAAGCAAAAAAACTGTCACAACCACTTCTGTGGCAATGCCGAAGAGCGCGGTCTCGGACAAACCTGGAGCCAGACTCACCAAACTGAGGTGCACGCCGTTTTCGAGCAAGCATAGGCCAATCACCGCCTTGATTGCATCCCGACGCGTCAGCACGGCATACAAGCCAAGCGCGAAAACTGTAGACGCTACGGCCAAATTCGTTCGGAACACTCCGAGTTGCCCCAGCTCGGTTGGCGCCAAGAATGCACCTCGGCCATGCGTCAGATGAAAAAAACTCAACATCAACAAGGCGGCAATCACCGCCGAAGGGCCAAAACCGATCACCGGCTTCAATTCGTGGTCGTCCACACCGCGGAGCGCCCGGAAAAGAAACCAGGGTGTAAGAATCGCCTTCGTAACGAAAGCCGTAGCTGCCCACCAGTACAAAGCCGTGTTGACCGCCGCAAAGCTTAGCAGCAGCCCCACGATCAAAAGTGCCTGGCAGAGGTACGCAACAATCGAGAATTTAAGCCTGCGCATTTCCACCGCGGCCACCGAGGTAATCACCAGGGTCAAGCTGAGCGTCTCGATCAGGCTAGTGTGCAGTGCTCCGAGGTTCATGCTCGGCCTCCCCGCAAACCCTCCCTGAACCCGGTTTTCATCATCCGGTCAAGTGTCGTAGGAGGTGGAAAACACCGGCCACACCGTTGACAGGGCCCCATGAAAACCTCCAAGCGCATGTACATGTCCTCGGGAGCATTCGTGGCGGTTTCGAATTGCTGGGTGAGGCTGATCGCTCGCTCGGGACAAACTTCTTCGCACTTGCCGCAATACGTACACCTACGCCAGTAGAATTCGAGTATTCTCACATGCTGCTTCGCATCGGAAACCACAATCACGCCGGCCGGACAGACGTTTGCACACCCCCCGCATCCGAAGCACAGATCAGCGTCGATCGTGATCTTCCCGCGGAATCCGGGTTCTGGCGGATGGGGCGCGAAAGGGTACCCCAGAGTCACGCGCCCTGCTTTTAAGCAAATCAGCGCTTCTCGCAGCTTGCTCAAAAACATCTCGACCCCCTGCTACTTTCCAATCACCGCAAAAGCCAAGGCGGCCAGGGACGAAAACGCGACCCGCATGTAGTACCCCATCGCTTGATCGATGCGGAGCCGCGGATTGACGACGTCGATGACCGACACCAGCACGAACACGATGAGAGCCTTCACAATTGTCAACAACAGATCGGCTAGAAAGATTCCCAGGTGCGGCCAAGGGAAAAACACCGCCACCAGCAAGAAAACCAGCACGAACTGCTTCACCCACACAGCCCATCGGGCGAGTGCCAGGCGCGGACCACTTTGCTCTATGAATGGGCCACCCATGATTTCCTGATCAGCCTCGGCAATGTCGAATGGCAATTTCCCGGCCACCGCTTGCAGAGCTAGAAAAAACGCCACGCCCGCAATCGCCATGCTGATGCTCGGCCCGTTCCGCACCTGCCAATTCACGATACCGGCAATAGCCAAAGTCCTGGCCTTGAACGCACCCACAGCGAGCGCGATGGCTAGGATTGGTTCCACAGACAGAAGCATCATCATTTCGCGGGAACTGCCAATGAAAGCGTACGGGCTAGCGCTCGCAAAACCACCCAACATGATCAGCACACTACTCATAGTCGCCACATAGATCACCACGATCATGTCGCCAGCGAATGCCAGGGGTGCCGTGGTTCCCAGAGGAATCAGTGTGGCAAGCAGTAGCGCCGAACCTAAGGTGATTGCCGGCAAACTGGCGTAAGCGATTCCGCCGACGCTGCGAAGATCCTCCTTGCCCAGGAGCTTTAAGAGATCCCAATAAGGCTGCGTAATGGGCGGACCAATCCGAGAGTGGATCGCAGCCCGGAGTTTCCGCATGATGCCTTCACAAAGTGGCGACAAGAATAGAGCGATTGCTGCGTTCAGCAAGCAAAGAAGGGAGCTCTTGAGAAGCCAAACGGTCATCGGGCACCTCCGCCGCCATTTGTCACTCTGGACATCTCCAGGATCTCGGCGTGGGAATAAACCTTGATCTCACCCGTCTGCTTATCGAGTGTCTCCAGGCGCTCTGTGCACGAGAAGCAGGGGTCGAGACTTCCCAGTGTGATCGGCACGTCGGCGATCTTCGCATTCGCGACCATCACGGGCATGGCTTGAAGGTTCGGATAGGTGGGAGCACGCACTCTCCATCGGTATGGCCTGTTGTCGCCGCCCGTCTGCACAAAATGGATTGCCTCTCCCCGCGGCGCCTCCACTACCGACACCCCGATTGTGTCCCGCGGGATCTCCCCCGGGATCTCCGCACAAATAGGACCCTCAGGGGTCGCAGCGATAGCCTCGCGCACGATTCGTATTGAGTCCAGTAACTCCGCGACGCGCACCAGCACGCGCGCCCAGGTGTCACCTGCCTCCTGTGTGGCTATCTGCGGAGGTATCTCGTCATACGCGGCATACGCATGATCAATTCGGGCGTCGATCGCTACCCCGGAAGCCCTAGCCGGCGGCCCCACGACACAGATTTTCCTGGCCCACTCGTTCGTAAGCTCACCGACGCCTTTGGTTCTTGCATGCAACGTGGTGTCGTCAACGACAGCGTCGCGAACCGCGGTCGCCTGCTTTTCCACTTCAGCAAGTATCTCCAGGAGCTTCGGCTTTATCTGATTGGGCAGATCGCGACGCAGCCCGCCGATGGTGTTCATTCCATACGTCTTGCGGTTTCCGGAGATTTGTTCGCAAAGCCACATGACCGGTTCGCGAATCCGCCAAGTCTGCATGAGCACGGTGTCGAATCCGATGATGTGTCCGGCAATACCTAACCAGAGCAGGTGCGAGTGAATGCGTTCCAACTCCAGCATGATCGTTCGGATGTATCTGGCTCTGCGCGGCGCCTCCATCCCCGCGGCCTTCTCCACAGCCTGGCAGTAGCATGTGGAATGAATGAAGCCGCAAATCCCGCATATTCTCTCGGCTAAGAACGGGACCTCGTTGTAGGTCAGAACGCTGTCACCCAGTTTTTCAATTCCTCGGTGGTTATAGAAGAGGCGCGTATCACACCCCACCACGTTCTCGCCTTCGACGAACAGTCTCCAGTAGGCGGGTTCCTCCAGAACGGGAAAGAAGGGACCCATTGGCACGACGCTCGCACCGGAAGGGGGTTCCCGCATTTGCGGGCGTCCATTCTCAGCACGCGGAGGCCGGTAGTTATAAGGGAAATCCCTCCGGAGGGGGTACACGCCTTCCGGCCAATCGTCTGCCAAAAGCAAGCGGCGTGGATCTGGATGGCCTTCGGGAGTTACACCAATAGCATCCCGGAATTCGCGCTCTGCCCAATTCGCTCCGGCGACGATCTCGGTGATGGATTCAATCTTCGGGTCATTTTCCGGCACGGGCGATTCGAGCAGAACGTAAAGATGTTCCCGGTCGAGCGAAAAGAGGTGGGTAATTGCGAAGTCGCCGGTTACAGGTCTCTTGTCAGTTCCGACGGAAATCAGGAACCGTGCTTGCAACTCGCCCACTAGCCCTTCCACGACCGTCCGCATGGCTCTTTTTTCAATCGTGAAATGGAGAGTATCGGCATGCGGTAAGGTCGCTGACAGAAGAGCGCCGTTGCAACGTACGGCGACTGCTTCCTTAACCCGCGTAACGGTCACCGGTTCGGTAGGAGTCATAGCCATCTCCTCACCCCCTTACCCAAAGCAAAATTCCAGTCACGACGATGGCG
>Ga0187781_10002912_pt1 | contig 12971 bp, 8 predicted proteins | sample 0715_SJ02_MP02_2_FD_132447 | JGI IMG/M metagenome (GOLD analysis project Ga0187781, IMG submission 132447) | Tropical peat soil microbial communities from peatlands in Department of Meta, Colombia - 0715_SJ02_MP02_20_MG | ecosystem: Environmental > Terrestrial > Soil > Wetlands > Peat | place...
ACCCTTCCGGCCAAGCAACACAGCGACGCGATCACATACAGAAACGCGAGCCGCGGATGGTCGACGGCGCGGGCAGGTTCGATCAGCTCTTCGGCCCACGCCATCGGCTCATAGCTCTCGACGCAAAAGCCAAGGAGCCCCGCGTATGTGGCGATGGTGGCGGCCAGGTCGAGGTCGCCGTGGTCCGCGGCCCACCGGAACGCGGTGCGCAGATTGGCCAACTCGGTGGTGAACCAGGTGTAGGCCTCTCGCTGCCGGGGGCTGTCCCACAGGGCCAGGACGTCGGCTTCGCGCCCGGCGAAGTAGCGGGCATGCGCAGCCCGAACTTCTTCCGCCGCTCCGGCGGCGACGAGTTGTTCCTCGGCGAACTGGCGGATCGTCTCCAGCATCGAAAACCGCGTCCGTCCCGACGGCTTGTCGGCCACAAGCAGCGATTTGCGCACAAGCGCATCCAGCAGATCGAGGACCGCGTAGTCGTCGGGGTCGTCGGATCCGGCTACCGCGCAGGCGCTTTGGAGGTCGAATCCACCGGCGAAAACCGAACACCGATCCAGCAGCGCCTGCTCCGCGTCATCGAGCAGGTCATAGGACCACGCGACGGCGTGGCGCAGGGTGTGGTGGCGTTCCAGAGCGCGCCGCGAGCCCACCAGCAGCTGCAACCGCTGATCCAGCCGATCGCGCACCTCGATGGCGGTCATCGATGCCATCCGCGAGGCGGCCAATTCGATGGCCAGCGGGATCCCGTCGAGGCGCCGGCAGATTTCCACCACCGCGGCCGCCTCGCCATCATCGCCCACCGTGAAGCGCGGCGATACGTGCTGCGCGCGTTCGACGAACAAGGCCACCGCGGCTGAGTCGACGCCTGCGCCGACGTCCAGCGAGGGCACCGGCCACAGCCGCTCGTCGGCGATGCCGAGTCCTTCGCGGCTGGTGGCCACCATCTTGGTCGCAGCCGAGGCCGCCAGGATGGCCTCGATCAGATCGGCGGCGGCGTCCAGCACGTGCTCGCAGTTGTCCAACACCAGCAGCCGCGACCGGCCCTCCAGGGCGGAGGCCACCGACTCGGTCACTGTCTTGCCCGGTTGCTGGGTGATGCCCAACAACGCCGCCACCGCGTCGGGCACCGCCGCGGGATCGGTGACCGCGGCCAGCTCGAAAAACCATACCCCGTCAGGAAATTCGTCGGCCAGCCGCGCCGCGACCTCCACCGCCAGCCGCGTCTTGCCGACCCCACCCACCCCGGTCAACGTCATCAACCGATGCGCCTTCACCGCGGCTTGAACCTCGGCGACCTCCGACTCACGCCCAATGAAGCTGGTGGTCTGTGGGCGCAGGTTTCCCGGACTCGCATCCAGCGCCCGCAGCGGCGGAAAGTCCGTGCGTAGGCCCGCCGCTCGGACCTGGAATAGCTGGACCGCGGTGGGCAGATCCCGTAACCGCCGCGACCCCAGATCGGCGAGATCGACTCCGCTGAGCAGACCCGCCGTCGACTCGGCCAACAGGATCTGACCGCCGTGCCCGGCGGCCATCACCCGCGCAGCCCGATTGAGCACCGCGCCGAAGTAATCGCCCTCCCGCAGCTCGGCTTCGCCGGTGGCGATGCCCATCCGCACCGACAACTCCAACGCCCGCTGCGCGGCCACCGCCGCATCCACCGCCGAGCCCGGCGAGGCGAACGCGGCGCACACGCCGTCACCGGTGTGTTTGAACAAGAAGCCGCCGTGGGCCTCGATCGCAGAGCGCAACACGTCGTCATGGGCGGCCAGCGCCGCCCGCATCCCCTCCCCGTCGGCCTCCCACCGACGGGTCGAACCCTCGACATCGGTGAACAAAAACGTCACCACCCCCGAAGGAGCAGCCGCCGCAGGAGCGGACACCCCAGCAGAATCCCACAACCGACACGCTCCCACCTCGCACATCGCCAGATCCGACCCGTCAGCAGACACGGATCGGACTGTTCTTCAGTGCCATTTAGCTGTCGAATGTCGTGAAGAGGTGTTGACGCGAAGTGAGTTCGTCACTTGCTTGTACTCAGCCGACGCTACCGCCAACGGCGTTGGCACAAGCTCGTCCGCCGGCGCTTGTTGCCGCAGGGACCGGCCTATGCGAGTTGAGCGCGGATCGTCAGGTTAGCCTCATCGGCATGCCTTTTCGGCTCGGCGTTCCATTATCCGCGGCGGTAACGGCAGCAGTGCTGGCTGTCACGCCGACCGCAGCTGCGGAGTTGCCGAAATTCGACCTGCAGGCCCACGCCGGTGGCCGCGGCGAGACGACCGGCGAATCGCTGCGTGCTTTCGCCAAATCGCTCGAACTCGGAGTCAGCACACTCGAACTCGACATCAACGTCACCAAAGATCGCCAACCGCTGGTATGGCATGACCCGATCATCGAGCCTAGGCAGTGCGCCGACACCGGGCCGGCGTTCACCGGCGACCCGTCGTATCCGTACGTCGGAAAACTCGTACACGACCTGACCCTGGCGCAGATCCGCACGCTGGACTGCGGCAAGCCGAGCGGCCAGTTCCCACACGCCGAAGTAGTGCGGGGCAACAGAATAGCCATCTTGCCGGAAGTCTTCTCACTCGCCGACTCGTATCGGGCCGATGTGCACTACAACATCGAAACCAAGGTCGCGGCCGATCGCCCGACCATATCGGCCGACCCGCAAGAGTTCGTTGACGTGGTGCTGGCGGCAGTCAAGACGGCAGGCAAGGTCGACCGGGTGGAGATCCAAAGTTTCGACTGGCAAACGTTGCTACTGGTGCACCAGGCCGAGCCGTCGATTCCGCTGTCGGCCTTGTGGAGTGAGCAGACCTGGGTTCCGGATTCGCCATGGCTGGCCGGTGTCAACCCCGCGGTCGTCGGCGATCCGGTGATCGGCGCCACACTGGTTGGCGCGAATATCCTCTCGCCCGCTTATTCTTTGGTCGATAAGTCTTTGGTTGACCGGGCACATTTGTTGCGCCTCAGCATTATTCCGTGGACGGTCGATGACGCTAGCGATATGCGGGCCCAGATTGCAGAGGGCGTCGACGGCATCATCACGAACTATCCCGCGACGTTGCGCACCGTGATGGCCGAACTCGGTATGCCGCTGCCGCCGGCGTACCACCGCTAGAGGCCCAGCAGTCGCACACCGGCCCAGAGCGCCAACACCGCCGCCACTAGCGCGGTGGGCACGGTGCACAGCCCGAGCCTGGTGTACTCGCCGACGCTGGCCGAAACGCCGTACCGGCGTAGCACGCTGCGCCACAACAGGTTTGATAACGAGCCGACATAGGTCAGGTTGGGGCCGATGTTCACGCCGATCAGCACGGCCAGCACGGGCGCCGGCCCGCTCGACGCCACCAGCGGCACCAACACCAGTGTCGCGGGCAGGTTGTTGACGATGTTGGCCAGCACGGCGGCCACCACCGCGAATCCCAACAGCGCAAGCAGCCCGGAACCGGACGGCAACACCGCGCCCATCCGGTCGGCCACTCCGTTCCGCATGACCGCCTGCACCACGACGCCCAACGCCAACACGAACACCAGAAACGGCACGTTGACCGCGCGCACGATCGCCACCGCCGTGGTGTGCCGTCGGGCCAGGCTGCGCACGGCCATCACCGCCGCCCCAGCGAGCGCGGCCCAGGCCGGCGCCACCCCGGCCGCCTCCGCGATCACGAACCCGGCCAGCGTCAGCGCCACCACCAGCAGCGCGAACACCGGTGTCTGCGGTGCCGGCTCGTTTTCGGGAGGATCGGGCTGCACGCTGAGATCCCGCCGGAAGAACACCCGGAAGACGAGGTAGACGGTGGCCACCGCGGCCAGCCACGGCAGCGTCATCACCAGGGCGAACTTGGTGAACGACACGTTGGCGACGTGAAATGCGAGCAGGTTGGTCAGGTTCGACACCGGAAGCAGTAGCGACGCGGCGTTGGCCAGGTGTGCGGTCGCGTAGGCATGTGGACGCACCGGTGCCCGCAGCCGCCGCACTGTGGTCAGCACCACCGGCGTCAGCAGCACCACGGTGGCATCCAGGCTCAGCACCGCGGTGATCGTCGCGGCAATCGCGAACACCTGCCGCAGTAGGCGCCGAGATCCGAAGCGGGCCCGCGCCATTGCCGCTCCTGCTGCCTCGAAAAGGCCCTCGTCGTCGCACATTTTGGCCAGCACCAGCACCGCGCCTAGGAAAGCGACGACGCGCGACAGCCGGGATGCCTCGGCAGCCGCGTCGTGCATCGAGATCGCGCCGACAGCGATCAGCACGACGACGGCCGGGACGGCGGCGAATGCCTCGGGCCAACCGCGGGGTCGGGCGACCGCGAATGCGAGGACCACCGCCAGCGACAGAAGAGCCAGAAATAGCGACAACCTCAGGCCCACGGGTCTTCGCGTCGCCACACCGTCGGCATATCCAGCGCGATACCGTCCTGGGCGGCCAGCCTGCTCAGCACGCTAACCGAAAAGTCCAAGTCGTCGCCCGCATAAGGCAAGGCCCGCAACGGCTTTGACAGCGGACGGAAAAAATCATCCCAATGGATCAATACCACGCGGCGCGCCCCCAAGGTACGCACCGTCTCCGTCCAGTAGTCGACGAGATAGGGCTCGGCCTGTAAGCCCAACTGGCCGACGCCGAGATAGACGACATCGGCACGGTGGCCGGCCAAGGCGCCCTTCACGAAGCCGGCGCTGCCCTGGATCAACAGCCGTCGGTCCGAGGGCCGGTGATGCACCAGCGTCGACCAGGCCTCGCCGCACCGGTAGGCCGACGCCCGCACCGGCGGTATCACCGGCGCGGTGATCTCTCCAGGAAACCGGTCGGGGTCACTGTGACGTGACTTGATCATCGTGATATCGAAGGCGCCCAACCGAATTGGCTCGCCGGGCACGGCGACGACCAAACGGCCCGCGGCCAGGCCGTAGCCGCGGCCGACGTTGGCCGCCGATTGGCCCCCGACCAGCCGCGCGCCGGTGCGATCGGCGACCAGCGCGGAATCCAGCGTGTGGTCGATATGCGTATGCACCGGGATGACCGCCTCGAGCCGCGTCACTTTGGCACGCGCCAGGCACCCGTCAACTCGGGCCGGCGATGGTGACACCTTGCCCAACGCCACCCGCGCCAGACTGGGCCGGGAGAAGTAGCCGTCGGTCATCAGCGTCGACGACCCGTCGTCGAGCAGCAGCGTCGTCACCCCCAACCACGTCACCGTCAGGGGCGCGCCGGGTTCGGCGACGGGCACGCTGAACCGGTGCGAATGCCGCGCGATATCCGGACGCCCCGGCCGCAGCCGCATCAGCAGAACGCCTTCACGTCAATCCCGTCGGCCTTCAACCGATCCCGCACCGCTGACGCGATCTGCACCGCGCCAGGTGAATCACCATGGCCACCACCCGTTCGGCGATGGCGGCCGGATCGTGCAGCACCGTGCCGGGCTCCCGTCGGGACACCAACTGGCCGTCCGGCTGGTAGGCACGATCGGTGAATGCCTCCGGCACGGTGCGCAGGCCACGCTGGTGCGCTTCGTCGAAGAACACCGAACCCGCCAGGCCCAGCACCGGCAGGCCGGCGTCCACCATCTGCACCGCCGAAGCCCTCGCCCAAGTCGGCGTTGAGGTCGATAGAGGCCACGACCGCTAGCTTAAGGCCGGTACCTGTCGTAGCGATCCGCCGCCAACTTGCGTAATCCGGCCGGAATGCCCGGTAGCCTCAGACAACATGAGCCCCACGCCGCGACGGCGGGCGACCCTGGCATCGCTGGCGGCTGAGCTCAAGGTATCGCGCACTACCATCTCGAATGCGTACAACCGGCCCGATCAGCTTTCGCCCGCGCTGCGCGAACGAGTGCTCGCCACGGCCAAACGCATCGGCTATCCCGGACCCGATCCGGTGGCGCGCTCGCTACGGACCCGCAGGGCCGGGGCCGTGGGACTGGTGATCACCGAACCGCTCACCTATTCGTTCAGCGACCCGGCGGCGTTGGATTTCGTTGCAGGACTTGCTCAGTCGTGTGAAGAGCTTGGTCAGGGGCTGATGCTGGTGGCCGTCGGCCCAAGCCGCAGCGTCGCGGATGGGACGGCGTCGGTGCTCGCCGCGGGGGTAGACGGGTTCGTGGTCTACTCGGCAGCCGGAGACGACCCCTACCTGCAGGTGGTGCTGCAACGGGGACTGCCGCTGGTGGTTGTCGACCAGCCCAAACAGGTACCCGGCGCGTCTGCGGTGGGCATTGACGACCGGGAGGCGATGCGCAAGCTCAGCGATTACGTGCTCGGCTTAGGTCATCGGGAGATCGGGCTGCTGACCATGCGGCTGTGCCGCGACCGCAGTAAGACGAGCCAGGGCTTGGTCGACTCCGAACGCCTCCGCTCGTCGACGTTTCAAGTGCAAAGCGAACGCATCCACGGTATCCGCGACGCGATGGCCGCGGCCGGCCTCGACCCGGAGTCATTGACCGTGGTGGAAAGCTACGAGCACACCGCGACATCCGGCGGCGACGCGGCCAAGGTTGCGCTCCAGGCCAATCCGCGGATCACCGCGCTGATGTGCACCGCCGACGTGCTGGCCTTGTCGGCGATGGATTACCTGCGCGGCCGCGGCAAATACGCGCCGGGCCAAATGACCGTCACCGGTTTCGACGGCATACCCGAGGCCATCGGCCGCGGTCTGACCACGGTGGCGCAGCCGAGCTTGCAGAAAGGCCGACGGGCCGGCGAGCTCTTGCACGAAGGCAATATCCACCCGGTAGTCGAGGTGCTCGACACCGAACTGATCCGCGGGCGCACCGCCGGGCCCCCGGCCTGACCCTGAGCGGTCAGACCTGGGAATTCTCCCCATTGCCGATCAGCAGCCGCACGGCCAGATCGAGCCGCTTGCTCACGTCGGTGGCCGATGCCCGCCGAGTGAGCCAAGCCAGCAGATTCGACAGCCACACATCAGAGATCACCCTGGCGATGTGGTACTGGTCTTCGGTCGGTTCGCCGTCGCTCATCGCGCGGGCGAACATCGAGTCGATCAGCTTCTCGACGTGATCGACCTCACCGGCTGCGGAGGCGTCGGCGAAGACGTAGGCCCGGGTCATGGCCTCGGTGAGCAGCGGATTGCGCTGCATCGCCCGATTGAGTTTGCTGACCATGAAACTGAGCCGCTGGTACGGGGTCCCGCCGGTCAGGCTGGAGCGGTCGGTCTTGGCGTCGATTCGCTCGAATTCCCGGCCCAGCGCGGAGACCAGCAGATGCACCTTCGACGGGAAATACCGGTACAGCGTGCCTACCGCGACGTCCGCGCGGTCGGCCACCGCACGCATCTGAACTGCCTCGTAGCCGCCCTTGGAAGCGATGGCCATCGTCGCGTCCAGGATTCGTTTGCGACGCTCGCGTTGCGCCTCAGACCCGAGCTCGGACTCGGCCAGTACCGCCACGCTCATCACCTCACGAGGTTGCGCGGTCGACGAACTCGAGGGCTGACCCGAGCCGGTGTTCGTTGGCAACGACATCTGACGGACAGCTCCTTTTCTTGCGTCCTCGCTCGAAACGATACGTATGCCGAGCGCGGATTTCTCATCTCCGTGCCGCCGGGACACCCGGATGTCCTGCTGCGATGGCATTCGACTTGACGGTCGAGCGCTGGCACTATTAGAACACGTTCTAGTGCTGCGCGGGGCGTCTCGGGCAGCGCCGTTTACGTCGACCGAGGAGTCCAGGTGGCCACGACCATCACCGACGAACAGTTCGCGGCGCGGGAGTTGGTGCGTGATTGGGCCGCATCCTCCGGCGCGACGGCCGCGGTCCGGGCCACCGAACAGGGCGAACCTGACGCCTGGCGACCGGTTTTTGGCGGCCTGACCGATCTGGGCTTGTTCGGTGTCGCGGTCCCCGAGGACCGCGGCGGCGCCGGCGGCAGCATCGAGGATCTGTGCGCCATGATCGAGGAAGCGGCCAGGGCCCTGGTGCCCGGCCCGGTGGCGACCACGGCCCTGGCCACGCTGGTGGTCGCCGATCCGCAGCTGTGCGCCGCACTGGCTTCGGGCGAACGCACCGCCGGGGTGGCACTCGACGGTGACGTCGAGTTCGATGCCGCCACCTCGCGGGCCTCGGGCACAGTGGCCCGGATGCTGGGCGCCGTTGCCGACGGCTTGCTGTTGGTGCCGGCCAGCGGAAAGTGGCTGCTTATCGACTCAGCCGCTGCCGACGGTGTGGCGGTCGAGCCGCTGCCTGCCACCGACTTCTCCCGGCCGTTGGCCCGGGTGGTGCTGACCTCGGCGCCGGCGACCGTGCTGGACGCCACCGCGGAAAGGGTGGAGAACCTGGCCGCGACCGTGCTGTCCGCCGAAGCGGCGGGAATTGCCCGCTGGGCGCTGGACACCGCCGTCGCTTACGCCAAGGTGCGCGAGCAGTTCGGCAAGCCGATCGGCAGCTTCCAGGCGATCAAGCACCTGTGTGCCGAGATGCTGTGCCGTGCCGAGCAGGTGGCGGTGGCCGCCGCCGACGCTGCCCTCGCCGCGGGCGATGACGATGACGGCCAGTTGTCCATCGCGGCGGCTATCGCCGCCGGTATCGCTATCGATGCCGTGAAGGCCAACGTCAAAGACTGCATCCAGGTGCTGGGCGGCATCGGCATCACCTGGGAGCACGATGCACACCTGTACCTGCGTCGGGCCTACGGGATCGGGCAGTTCCTCGGGGGGCCCGCGCGCTGGCTGCGCAGGACGGTCGAGCTGACCCAGGCTGGTGTGCGTCGTCGGCTCAGCATTGACCTGAGCGAGGTCGCCGACCAACGGCCCCAGATCGCTGAAGCAGTCGTCGCTGTCGCCGCACTACCCGCGGATAAGCGCCAAGCGGCGCTGGCCGAAGCGGGGCTGCTGGCGCCGCACTGGCCGGCACCTTACGGCCGCGGCGCCGGGCCGGCCGAGCAGTTGCTGATCGATCAGGAAATGTCGTCGGCGGGTGTGCCGCGGCCCGACCTGGTGATCGGCTGGTGGGCGGCGCCGACCATTCTCGAACACGGCACGGCCGAGCAGGTGGAGCGATTCGTGCCGGCCACCCTGCGCGGCGAAATCTTCTGGTGCCAACTGTTTTCTGAGCCGGGAGCCGGCTCGGATCTGGCATCGCTGCGTACCAAAGCGGTGCGGGTCGACGGCGGCTGGGAGCTGACCGGGCAGAAGGTGTGGACATCGAGGGCGCACGACGCGCAGTGGGGTGTCTGCCTAGCCCGCACCGATCCCGACGCGCCGAAACACAAGGGCATCACCTACTTCCTGGTCGACATGAGCTCGCCCGGCATCTTGATCCGACCGTTGCGCGAAATCACCGGCGCCGCACTGTTCAACGAGGTCTTTCTCGACGGCGTGTTCGTCCCCGACGAGATGGTCGTCGGCACCGTGAACGACGGCTGGCGGCTGGCCCGCACCACGCTGGCCAACGAGCGGGTCGCGATGGCGCAGGGCACGGCGCTGGGCAACCCGATGGAAGAGTTGCTCGCGGTGGCGGTGGAGATCAATCTCGATGTTGCGCAACAGGATCGGCTGGCACGGCTGATCATCACCGCGCAAGTCGGCTCGCTGCTCGACCAGCGCATCGCCCAGCTCGTTGTCGGCGGCCAGGACCCCGGCGCCGAGTCCAGTGTGCGGAAACTCATCGGGGTGCGCTACCGGCAGGCGCTGGCCGAGTATCGGATGGACCTGACCGAAGGGGCCGGCGTCGTCGTGGACAACACGGTGTATGACTTCCTGAATACCCGCTGCCTGACCATCGCCGGCGGTACTGAGCAGATCCTGCTCACGCTGGCCGCCGAGCGGCTGCTCGGCCTGCCGCGGTGACGAGGGTCCTTGCAAAAGTCGCCTGCGTAGCGGGCGCCATCGTCGCGCTGGGGTTGGCCTACCTAGCGATCTGGGATCTATACCTGACCGGCTTTCCCGACAGCCATCTCACCGACTATGACAAAGCGGTCGAAACGCCCAAACGGGTCCTCATGTGGGTGGAGGTGGCTTTTGCTCCGCTGTTCCTGGTCCTGGCCTTTTCTCCGATCGGCACCCAGGCGCGTGCGGTCGGATTGTTCGCCGCCCTGACGGCGTTGGTGCTCGTCGTGATAGTCCAGCTGGTCGGCCTCCCTTGGTATTTCGTAACCCACCTGCATCTGGATAACGGAATCGGCGGCTAGTTAAGGTGTGCAGGTCGGACCCGTGCAAACTCCGTGTTCTGGAAGCGCGATGGCCTCATCGATCGTCAGCTCCCGCGGTGCCGCATCCGACGGTTCCACCGCTAGCCGACCTTGTTGCCTTCAGGTCGAACTTTCAACGCAGCCCTTCGTCAAGCGTTCCGTCAGGTCGGCTGCTGCCGTTAGTTGAAGATCGACTTTGGCGAAGTTCAAGTTGACCGATTCAGCACGGTCGCGATTTACCACCCGTTCCGAGGACTGGAGAGCCGAGCCGAACGGACACCGCTGATTCGAGCGCGGTCCCGACGAGCCGCGATTGACGTCGGCGGCTGATCTTGGAAATCAGCCTCCGCCAGGCATTTTCACAGCAGGTTTTCACCAAAGCTATAAGAAGTCTGTGATACTGCCCGTGCCGGGTACCGCTGAAAGCGCGCGGAGATCGCATGTACTCGGCGTACGGGAAAGGTGGTTTTGACTCGTGAGCGAGACCAGCTCGAGACCGGCTGAGAACGCCGCTGAGCTTTGGGTGCACGGGGTTTCGGGCACACCCCCCGAGCAGCTGCTGAAATGTCCCACGGAAATGCTGCAGCAGCTGTCCGGCGACAAGGTCGCTGGCATCTACCAGTGCCGCTCGTGCAATGGAGCCCAGGAGAGCGGCGAACGACTCACGGAGACGGAAGGCTACTCCTGGGGTGGACTCACCTCGGGTGCGGCCAGCCGAGCACTGTGGCTGCTCTTCCTGCCGTTCCTACTGATCAATCTCGCACATTGGATGTTGCCGCCCTCCAGGACCGGGCAAGGCGCACCAGCGATGTCCGTGCGCCTTCTTCGGCTGGTCGGCCTGGCGTTCACGCTGACGTTGATGCTGGCGTCGGCGCTAGTTGCAATGGACATTGTTGGCTGGCAATGCGCTCCGCTCGCACACTGCGCGGCACACCTAGGTCCTGCGAAGTTCCTGCTGAACATGCCGCGTGGGCGGCAGTTAATGTTCACCGCGATCCCGGTCGCTGTGATGCCTCTGGCGCTGATATTTTTGGGCCGGCCGAATCCGCCGGCCCCCATCCCGCCGCTCGTCTCCGCCGGAGTCGACCAGCGGCGGGACACCGCCCCGCCGGATGCGTCCGTGACCACCGATCGAGTACCAATGGCAGAACCAAGCTTTTGGAATTCCGACGATTCCGTCAAACGGCTGCGCTACTGCCACGTGATGGCGTGGGTATCGGGGCTCGGTGCCCTCACGCTGGCGCCGCCCATCCGATATCTGGGTCACTCCGCCCTGCGCGATACCTGTCTAATGCTGCTGTGGGTGCAGATTGGCATCGTCGCGCTAGTCGTCGCCGCGACCGCATCGACCAGGTTGACGGGCCGTGGCGGCAAGACGGCGGATCGGCTGACCAGACCGATGTGCTTGCTGCAATGGCTGTCGGTGGCGATGCTCGTCGCGACGCTTGCGGTAGTGGCAGTCACCAAGCCCGCCCGCGCCGGCGGCTCGCTGCCCGCGCCGTCCACGATGCCAGGGCTGTGGCAGGCGATTTATGGGCTGCTGGCAGCCGAAATCCTGTTAGTTGTCCTGCTTTTCGTGTTCACGGCACTGTGCATGCACGACTGGCGACGCACGCCGGGCGCAATTTTGCGAGTGTTTTGGCAGCCCGCGCGCTCAATGCGCCCAAGCCAGCGCGGCAAAAGTGACGGGTTCTCACCGAGCCTAGGCGGATTCGTTGCCCCGTTCGTGGCCACGATCGGGCTCTTTGTCGCTGGCGGATTCAGCGCTGGCGTTGGCCTGTGGGCGGCGCAATGGGTCGGGACGCCGGTGCGCTCAATCGCGGCGGCCAGATGTGCGATCGGGTTCCGCGCAAAGGTCTTGGGCGCCGCAGATCCGGATGTGCAGACCCTCTTCGATGCGTGCGACAAGAAACGACAAGGCCAACTTCCGCCTCTTCCAGCCAGTTTCGAGGAGCTGGTCGACAAATACAACGCCGCCACGCCAATCATAGTCCCCCCGGGATACATCGCCGCTGCGATCGTCTTCTCGACTCTGTTGCCGATAATGGTCGGATTCGCAACCGTCGTGTGGCTTGTATTCATTCCCCGATGGGCACGCCCTATCACAGACCAGGTCCTCGAGGACTACCGCAACAACCCCGACAGTGTGACAAGAGGCCGCGCGGCGGCGCTGGCGCACGATCGGGTGCTTGCATCGTTGACCGACCGGGTGCCAGGCGTTCTGGCGGGCTTCACCGTCATCGCCATCGCCGTGTTCGCTCTGTTGCGTGCTCTCAGTCTTGCGGGCGGTCTTCTGCCAGTCTGGCTACCTGGGCTTTCCACCGTCTGCGTCTACCTGCTCTCGGCGACAGCAGCCGGCATGTTCGCACTGGCGCTCGCAGCGTTTCGTAACAAAGAGAGACGTCGCGAGGTCGGCGTGCTGTGGGACGTCATCACGTTCTGGCCGCGGGCGAATCACCCACTGACTCCGCCCTGCTATGGCGAGCGCACGATGCCCGAATTGCGTGGTCAACTGGGCTATCTCACCGTGACGGCGGGCCGGCGGGTGGTGCTGGTCGCGCACAGCCAGGGCAGCATCATCGCCGCGGCCACCATTTTGCAGACTGACCCCGCTTGGTCACCAAATATTGGACTACTTACATTCGGGTGCCCGCTGCGGCGCCTCTACACGAAATACTTCCCCGCCTACTTCGGGCGCAACACCATTGACGCCGTCGGCGACAGGCAGCGCACCCGCTGGATCAACTTGTGGGCGCTGACCGACCCTATCGGTTCGTGGGTGGTGGACAACCAGAACACCAAAATGGTCGACGCCCTGAACACAGTCGACTGC
>Ga0187781_10002913_pt1 | contig 12971 bp, 12 predicted proteins | sample 0715_SJ02_MP02_2_FD_132447 | JGI IMG/M metagenome (GOLD analysis project Ga0187781, IMG submission 132447) | Tropical peat soil microbial communities from peatlands in Department of Meta, Colombia - 0715_SJ02_MP02_20_MG | ecosystem: Environmental > Terrestrial > Soil > Wetlands > Peat | place...
CCGTACGACCGAGTCCAAGTAAGCGCTGTCACGGCCGTCTTGTTCGCTTTGCGACGGTTCGACCAGATCCTGAAGCTGTGAGTGGTGCAAGAGAACAAATTCGCTGCGCAAGGCCAAGCCCAGCGCGGAAGCGTGGCTGCTTTGAGCGGCCGCAGCTTCGCGCTCCCGAGCCTGCAGTTCAGCAATGCGTTGCTCGACTTGGCGGCGTGAGGCGGCCAGGTGCTGTAGATGCCGGTTGGAGGCCGAAATGGCCGATTCGGACGCCGCCAACGCGTCGGCGGCTTCGGAGTGCGCCGTTTCGGCGGACGCCAAGGACTTTTTAAGCTGCGCTAATTTCGCCTTGAGCTCGCGCTGCTCGGCTTGTAGCTCTCGTTGGCGCCGAGAAGACGCGGCAAGCGAGCTTGCCGCCTGGTTTGCAGACGTTTGGGCATGCGGCCGTGCGGGCACGGTCTTGGATTGATCGTGGGCGGCTTGGCCAGTGGAGTTTTTCTCCACGCTCGCCGACGATTGCTGGGCGAGAACGGCCGTGTTTAGCAGCGTGGCGCCGAGGGCGGCAGCCAGCAAATCGCGCCCCAGCGTGGGCCAGCGGGCGAGCGCGCGCCGCCTAACTAGCGGCTCGCGTGAATTCAACGAGCCGCTGCCCGCCCTTGCGCGGCCACCGCCGCCGTCGCGCGGGCAATTTCTTCCGGGTTCCCTAGGTAGTAATGCCGCAATGGGCGCAAAGTCTCGTCAAACTCATACACCAGCGGCTGGCCCGTGGGAATGTTCAGTTCCACGATCGCCTCATCGGAAACGCCATCCAGGTGTTTGATCAATGCGCGCAGCGAATTGCCGTGCGCAACCACGATCGCGCGGCGTCCGCGCACTAACGCGGGCGCAATGGAATCGTTCCAAAAAGGGATCACGCGCGCCACCGTGTCCTTCAGACACTCGGTCAACGGAATCTGTTCTGGTTTCAGATTGTGGTAGCGCGGATCCTTACCAGGCCAGCGCGGATCGTCCTTTTGCAGCGGTTCAGGGGCAACCGCGTAGGAGCGGCGCCAAAGCAGTACTTGGTGCTCGCCAAATCGGGCGGCAGTCTGTGCCTTGTCCAGGCCCTGCAGCGCCCCGTAATGGCGCTCGTTGAGCCGCCAGCTATGCACCACGGGAATCCACATCTGGTCCAGCGCATCCTGAGCGATCCACAACGTGCGGATAGCTCGGCGCAACACCGAGGTGTACGCCAGGTCAAAGCTATAGCCTTCGCGCAGCAAAAGCTCTCCGGCGGCACGCGCCTCGGCGCAACCTGTCTCGGTCAGGTCAACGTCGGTCCATCCCGTGAACCGATTTTCCCGATTCCATAGGCTCTCGCCATGGCGCAATAGCACAAGTTTGTGAATAGTCATCGACACTTCCCGGTAAGACGCAATCGCCCGCATTACGCTGGCGGGCCTTTGTGCGCGGGCCCCAGCGTCCGCCATTCTATAATCCGTCTGCTGGCACGTCGGAACAGGCGGCAAGTGCTGCACTGCCCCACGGGCGCAGATTCGCGGCGATCGCCGACCTGCCCAGCCGATATCGACGCAAGATGAGATTCATAATTGACAATGTCGCTCTTATCGCCGTAGCCCTGGTCAGCGGTGGTTTCCTCGTCTGGCCGCTACTGCGCGCTCGCGCGGGTGGCCCGAGCCTGGGCACGCTGGCAGCAACGCAACTGATGAATACGCGCGAGGTGCAGATCGTGGACGTGCGAGCCGCCACCGAATTTGGTGCGGGATCACTTCCCAATGCTAAGAACCTGCCCCTACCCGAAGTCGCGAAACGAGCCGGGGAACTGCGCAAAGATCGGCCCGTGCTTGTTGTCTGCGATCTGGGGCGTCGGGCCTCGCTGGCGGCGGTCAAGCTGCGATCAGCCGGCATCAGCGAGGTTTACATCCTCGCCGGCGGGCTGCAAGCGTGGCGCGCCGCCGGACTGCCGGTGGCCAAATAGGGAGACAAGAAGCAGATGAGTGCGAAGGTCCGCATGTACAGCAGCGGTTTGTGCCCGTTTTGCCGGCGTGCCGAGGCGCTGCTGGCGGCGCGCGGCGCAAAGAATGTCGAGACCTTGCGCGTAGACCAAGACTCGAAGCTGCTCGCGGAGATGGTGCGGATAACCGGCCGACGCACGGTGCCGCAGATTTTTATCAACGAGCGCCATGTTGGCGGCTACGACGATCTGGCGGCCATCGACCGCGAAGGTGGTTTGACCGCACTACTGGCAAATTAACTGACCGGCTGCCTGTGCGTCCGCGATGCGGCAGCGTGTGGTTGCATCCGTATTGTGAAGAACACTCCTGCGCGCCGCGTCGGAGTCCACTAGTGTGCCGAGGCGAGCCATGACGAGCGAAACAAACAGCAATCGACAAAACGCGGGGGCCGCGATGCCGCCGGGATCACCGGTCTTTCAGTTGCAGCGTGTATATCTGAAGGACGCCTCGCTGGAGATGCCGCATGCTCCGCAGATTTTCCTTGAGCAGGGTTCGCCGCAAATCGAAGTTCAGCTCGACGTCAGCCATGAGGACGTCGTCGAAGGGGTCATCGAAGTTGTCGTTCGGGTCACCGTTACGGCACGTATGAGCGAGAAGGTCTTGTTCCTCGTCGAAGCCAAACAGGCGGGGATTTTCGAAATGCGCGGAATACCGGAGCAGCAACTTGCGGCGGTGCTGGGCATCGTCTGCCCGGGAATTATCTATCCGTATCTTCGCGCCAATATCGCCGATTTGCTGACTCGTACGGGTCTGCCGCCGATTCATCTGGCGGAGATCAACTTCGAGGCGCTGTACCAGCAAAAGGCCGGCAAAGGTGCCGCAGCCGCTCCGGGCCTCATCATCCCTTCTTCTTCCCAGACACGTCAGTAACCCGGTGCCGGGAAAAGCTGGTAAGACCACTCGATCGATCGTGCGCGTTACCATCCTCGGGGCCGGTGCTTGGGGCACCGCGCTCGCCTGTACGCTTTGCAGCCGCCACCCGACGATGCTATGGGCGCGTAGCGCCCAGCAGGCCGACGGTATGCAAAGCACCCGTCGCAACGATCGCTATTTGCCAGGGCGCGAACTTGATCCGGCACTGGGTATTACCTCGGACCTGGACGTTGCGCTGGAGCATGCCTCCGACGGCCTGCTGTTTCTTGCCGTTCCCATCGCTTCCTTGCGCGCCCTGGTGCGGCAGCTGCAGCAGCGCTGCTTTGCCGGTCCCTGCATCTGGCTTTGCAAGGGTCTGGAGCGTGACACGGGCATGCTGGCGCACCAGATCATCGCAGACGAAATGCCGCGCAACGCTGCTGGGCCGCTGTCGGGTCCGAGCTTCGCCGAGGAGGTTGCGCAAGGCCTGCCGACCGCGCTCGTGGTCGCGGGCACAAAGGAGTTGTGCGAACGGGTCACCGCGACGGTCCATGGCGGCAACTTGCGCATTTACTCGACCGATGACGTTGTGGGCGTCGAAGTCGGCGGCGCTGTGAAGAACGTCATGGCAATCGCCACCGGCATTGCCGATTCCTTGCACTTGGGGCACAACGCGCGAGCGGCCCTGATCACGCGCGGGCTGACCGAAACTAGCCGCTTTGGCCAAGCACTGGGCGCGCGAGCCGAGACTTTCACCGGTTTGACGGGTCTTGGCGATCTGATCCTGACCGCCACGGGTGATCCCTCGCGCAATCGGCGCATCGGTCTGGCACTGGGCAACGGCATCGCGCTTGGCGATGCCGTTGCCGGCCTGGGGCATGTCGCCGAGGGAGTCTGGTCGGCGCCGGCAATTGTTGCGCGGGCCCGCGCGTTGCGAATCGAGATGCCCATCAGCGAAGCCGTGTGCGCGGTTCTTGAGGGTCGAACCAGCCCGCGCAATGCGGTCGAGCGGTTGCTCTCGCGCGATCCCCGGGCCGAGGTAAGTTAGCTTGCCAGTGGTCCGCGCACCTGCGGTGATCATCCCGGGTGGAACCGAAACTCGATGATGAATCGATCTCGCATCAGCGTCGCGGTTGCCCTGTTGGCACTTGTTGCGGCACTAGCCGCCTGGATCTACTGGCCTACGAGCCAGACCCTGGCGCTTCCCGCGGGGCAGTCGCTGGACGTCGCCCAGCTAGAAGAGCTTGCACCGCTGCCGGCCTTTTCCCTGGAACGCGCGGGGCCTGCGTTCACGCCGGCCGATCTGCGAGGGCGGTGGTCGTTCGTGTATTTTGGGTATACCAATTGCCCTGATGCTTGTCCTGCTACTTTGGCCCTTTTGAGCCACGTGCAAGAGTCGCTGCAGGCGCAGGGACTTCAGCCACCGCGGATCGTCTTCATTTCTCTGGATCCGCGGCGCGACACTCCGCAATTGCTAAGTCGGTACACCGCCGCGTTCGGTGCCGACACCATTGGGGCTACTGGCAGCGACGCCGCGCTGCAGGGGCTAGTTAACTTTTTCGGCATCACGTTCGAGCGCAAGGATCAAGGCGACAAGACCAATTACACGATCGACCACACCACAAATTTTTTCCTGGTGACGCCCGACGGGCGCTGGCTCGCAACTTTTGCCCCCGCCGACGATGCCGAGGCGGTCGCGGCCGACACACTCAAACTCATACGCTTGCCTTTGCCTTAGGCTTTTGCGGCCTTCGCCTGCCCGGCCTGGTGTGTCACGTTACTTCTCAGGTCTGAGAGCGTGCGCCGGGCAATCCTTCCGAGCATCCGCGCCTTTTGCATCAACGGGAATCGTCGAAAATTCGTGCTGACCGTGCCTTCAGTAAAAACCGTCATCTTCGAGTAGTCGATTGCGATCTGCACGATCACAGGGCGACGTTGCGCCGCGAGGCGAAACGCCTCCGACATCGCCGCGCTCAATTGCGCGTCGCTACCGATTGGCACCCACGCCGCGCCAGTAGCTTGCGCCAGCGCTTGATGGTCGATTTCACCGACCTTCGTGCAGGGCGCGCGCCGATAGAGCAGACGCTGCGCTTGCGCGATCTGCGCCGATTCGCCGTCCTGAAAGACGAAATAGATGATGCCTAGTTGCCGGCGCACCGCAGTGACGATCTCCATGCAGGTCATCAAAAATCCTGCGTCGCCGACGATTGCGACCGTACGTCGATCCGGATGCACGAGCTGCGCTCCGATCGCGGCCGGCACGGCATACCCCATGGCGTTAAAGTCGGTCGGCAAGATGAACTTGCCGCCGGGGAAAATGGGCAGCAGCTCCGCGGTGAGGTAAGTGTGGTTGCCATCGTCGACAACGACAATGGCATCGTCGGGCAAGCGACCGCGCAGCTCGCCAAAGAACCGCGCCGGATTGACACGCCCTGCGCTGTCGTGAGCCAGCCACTGCGCCTGAAACCGCGCTTTGTCTGCCGCAATCTGCGCCGAAAGCCGGTGCGCGCGCGCCCCAGCCTCTTTGGACGCACGCGGCTCGATTCGCCGAAGCAAGGATTGCACGACCAACTTGGCGTCACCGGCGAGCGTTACGGCGGCCGGGTAGTTGGCATTGAACACGGCCGGGTTGATGTCCACGTGGATCAGCTGTGGCGGCACGCGCACGCCGTAGCTACCGGTTGCGATCTCGGCAAAGCGGGTACCGACTGCGAGCAGGCAGTCGCATTTGGCGAAGGCGTTGCGCGCCGCCGGCACGGCAGAGCGGCCAAAGCCAAAGCCGGCGTGCAGGCGATGGTCATGCGAAAAGCTTGCCAGCCCCTGTAACGTGGTGGCCACCGGCGCGCCAATACGCTCAGCGACCTGCGCCAGCGCATCGGCCGCTCCCCGCCCACCCCATCCAACAAAGATGCCGGGATGCTGCGCCGCGCTGAGCAGTTCGGCGGCGCGCGCGATCGCGTCGGGCTCAGCAGACGATGAGGGGGTCGGTGCTGTCCACGTTGGCAAAGCTGCGACTTCGCCGGCAAACAGCAGCACGTCCAATGGCAGCTCGACCAGCACGGGTCCGGGTTCACCGCTAAGCGCCACGCGTGCCGCCTCAAAAATCGTGGGCACGACATCTTGGGTACGCAAGACGCGATAGGCAGCCTTGGTCAATTCCTTTGCAAGCGCAAGCTGGTCGATGTCATGGAGCTGATAGCGGCGAGGCATGTCGCGCCGTATGCCACCCGTGAGCACGATCACCGGTATGCCGGCTAGCCTCGCCTCGCCTAATCCCGAAGCGGCATGCGTCAATCCGGCCGCCGGAACCAGCGCTAGCGCTCCGATCGTGGCGCCGTCGGCCACGCGACTGACCGCATCAGCGGCAAACGCGCCGCACAACTCATGCGTCACAAGGATCGGGGTAATCGTTTCGGATTCATTGAGCTCGTCGTACAACTCGGTAGTGTGCACGCCCGGAATACCAAAGGTCCATCGCACGCCGATTTGTTCGAGCGCGTAGCGAGCAAGCCAAGCGCCGGTCTTGCTCATCGCGTCACCTCGTTGCCTCGCGCGCCGAGTCCCGCAAAATGCCGCGGGCTGCCCGTCGTGCCGAATAAATGCAGCCGCCCAGAAAAGTTCCCTCTAAGGCCCGCCGGCCGTTCATGCCGCCGCCGCCAAATCCCGCCGCTTCGCCTGCGACAAACAGGCCCGCGATCGGCTCTGCAGACGCATCCAGCGCACGACCATCCAAATCGGAACTGATGCCTCCTAGCGATTTGCGGCTGATGATGCGCTCGCAGATCGCGATTAGGGGCCCAGCGCCAGGCTGCAGTATCGGCCCGGGGCGCGCGGTGCGCCATCGATCGGCTTTCCACAGTCGCGCTAGGCGTATGTTTTTCCATTGCAGGTCGTCCTCGCCTGCTGCACGGGTGCGGGCAGCCTCAAAAGCCTGCAGCGCTTCCTCGACCCACTGCAATCGCACCTCCTGAGGCGGCGTGTTGGTGCCAGCGGCCAACAGCGCGTTCATGCGCTGCACGAGCTCCGGCACCGTGTCAGCCTGCACGAAGTCCGGACAGTGTTGCGACATCGTCTTGAGCAGCCACCGATTGCCAAGCACGACGTCGCGCAACAACCCGAGCTTTCGGCGCTCGCGAATTGCCGGGTTGAACTCGGCACCCGACACCGCGAGCTCGCGCAGCGCGATGCGACGGTTTAGGACCTGCCATGATAGGCCGCCGCCGGACGCGATGCGAGCAACAAGTTCGCTAGTGTCCCAACCGGCAAGCAGTGGTGGCTCGAAGCGGCGGCCGCGTGAATCGAGCCACAGTGCGCTGCGCGGCGGCACCAGCGACAATCCGTGGTCAGCTTGACGAGGCCGCCAATGCCGCACGCCAGCGGCGTAGTTCCACATGCGCTGCATATTTGTTATTTGCGCACCCACCGCCTTGCAGGCTTCCTGCAAGCGCCCGTCGCCGAAGCGATGCGCGCCGTTGAGCAGCTGCCGGGGTGCCGGCCCCCATTCGGGTGGCCAAAAGCGGCGCACGAGTCCCAGGTCGCCCGCGATACCGCCCGAGGCGATCAGCACCGCCGAGCCGTGCAGCTCGAAAGGCTCATCGGAACTTTCGAGTCCGCCGGCCACTCCCTGAACGCGTCCGTTTTCGACCAACAGGCGCTCGACTCGGTGCCCGAAGCGCAGATCCAGCCAATGGGAGTGCGACTTAAGTTGCGCAATGAGGCGCAGCGTCAGTTCCTGCCCCGTGCCCCAGACAATGTGCCAGCGCGCGACGCTGTTTCCTTTTCGCTCGGGCCACAAGGGCACCGGCAAAAAGCGCACCCCGTTCGAACCCAACCAATCGAAGACCTCGCGACGGCATTCGTGCACGTAGGCATGCGCCCAGCGGTACGGCCAGCCGTCCTCGGGCCCGATCTCGCCAAAGCGCTGCCAGTCCGCCAGCGCGAGCGACGCGCTATCGTGAATGCCGCTGCGGCGCTGGATCGGCGTGTCGACCGCAAAAATGCCGCCAAAGCTCTCGCGGGCCTGACCGCCAAAATTGCTTTCCACGTCGCGGTCAAGTAAAAGCACCCTACGCCGACCCTGTGCAAGCTCCAGCGCCGCGACGATACCCGCGATCCCACCGCCGACGACGATAACGCTCGAATCAGAAGCTCGGGCGCCCATTGACTTTCCTCATCCGCGCAACGGATCCAAAGGTACCAACCGGTCGCTTACGCCGCTGGCACCGGAACTGGAATAATCTACGCAACTGGTTGCGATCTCTGTCAGAGAGCCGACATTGCCCGAATCCTCTGTCGTCCAGCATGCCTCGGCAGCGAGCGCCGCGCAGACCGCACCCGCCGCCGTACTGGAAACCGGGTCCTGGTTTCGCTCGCTTCCGGCCCACTTGCGCCTTTGGTTGGTGCAAAACGCTCAGCCGCGCGCCTTGCGGCCAAACGAGCGCCTGTTCTCTCGCGGAGACCCCCCTTGTGGTCTGTACGCCGTCGTGCAGGGCGCGGTTCGGGTGACGGGCGTGTGCGCCGAGGGCAAGGAGGCGTTGCTGACGCTAATTGAGCCGCCCCATTGGTTTGGTGAAATTTCGCTATTTGATGGTCTGCCAAGAACACATGACGCGGTCGCTGACACGCGCTCACTGGTGCTGCAGGTGCCGCAGGCGGCGCTCTTTGATCTACTCACCGAGCAGCCACAGCTATGGCACGAGTTCGGTTTACTGCTAGCCCACAAATTGCGCTTGGCGTTTGTGGCAATGGAGGAAGCCGCACTGCTGCCCGCGGCCGCACGACTGGCACGCCGGCTATTGCTGATCGCCGCCGATTATGGCGAGCGTCAGCACAACCAGCGTCGGCTTATCACCGTGCGCCAAGAGCAGCTGGCGATGATGCTGTCGCTTTCACGGCAGACGACAAATCAAATCTTGCGCGACCTGGAACAACGTGGCATTGCCCGTCTTACCCGCGGCGAAATCGAGATATTGGATTTTGACAAATTACGCAGCGCGGCGATGACTTAGCGCCGGCGCACGGCACGAACAAAAAGCCCCGCAGGGCAAAAGTCACCTTCGCCGTGCATCGTCTGTGACGCGCCAGCCGCTTGGGATGCACAAACGTCGGTGTGCAGGCTCGGGCCACGGCAGATGCGCCCTGCCAAGAAGCTCTTTAAGATCGCTGCGCGTCGGGTACACAAAAGCCGATTTGGCGCCAAGCTTCGTAGACGGCAACAGCAACCGCATTGGATAAATTCAGGCTGCGGCTGTTGGCGCGCATCGGCAGTCGGAGTCGATGCTCCGGTGCAACGCTTTGCAGCAGTGCATCGGGCAAACCCTTCGTTTCCGAACCAAACACGAGCCAATCGCCGGCACGAAAGCCGACCTGGGCATAGCAGCGCGACGCGCGCGTGGTAAAGACAAAGACGCGCTCGGGATCGGGACGCTGCGTCTTTTGCCATTGGTCAACGCTCGCGTGTACGCGCACGGACGCAAACTCATGATAGTCAAGCCCGGCTCGGCGCATTTTGGCGTGGTCGATTGGAAAGCCGAGTGGCTCAACTAGGTGCAGCTGCGCTCCGGTGTTCGCGCACAGGCGAATCACGTTACCGGTATTGGGTGGAATTTGTGGCTCGATCAAAACGACATGGAACATGGTGTCGCGATTATCGCGTGCCCCGCAACCCTGCTGGGAATACTGCACGCTCGGGCCCGTGGCCGTCTCACGTATCCGTTGCGCGATGGCAAGCCGCAGGGGTCGGCATCTTTTGCGCGGCCTATACTGCGCCTCCCTAGTCTTTGCATTTGCGGCAACTGCAGGCGTGATCCCAGCGCGCGTCGACGCGAACATTCAGACCGTGCGGCGCCAATTCCAGATGCGGGCCGCACGCTTTGCTGCGCATGATGCCATCGTGCGCGAGGTCGCGACGCGTTTGTTCGAGCGGCTTGACCTCATGCGTCAGCCGGCGGCCCGCGTGCTGGATTTGGGCTGCGGCCGCGGGGCATGCCGCCGCTTGCTGCAACAACGGTTTCCCTCGGCGCAGTGGCTGGGGATCGATCTTTCGGACGCAATGTTGCGCGCCGGGGGCCGCACGCGCGTTCTACGCGAGCAACTGGAGCGTTGGCTTGGGCGCAAAAATGTCGCCATGCGGGTGTGTGCCAGTGCCGAGCACCTACCACTTGCCGACGCGTCAGTGGACGTGGTGTTCTCCAATTTGATGCTGCACTGGCACCCGCAACCGCATGTGGTCATTGCCGAAATCGCACGGGTGCTACGCGCAGGCGGACTGGTTTTGTTTAGCAGCTATGGCCCGGATACGTGCAAGGAATTGCGTGCGGCCTGTCAAAGCACGTTGGCTGCGCCGCGGCCAATGCCCTTTGTCGACATGCACGATCTGGGCGATATGTTGATCGCCTCAGGATTCGAGACGCCGGTGATGGAGGCTGACACCCTGCACCTGAGCTTTGGCAACGCCCCCGCTTTGCTGGCCGAGGCACGGGCCTTGGGAGGCAACCCTCGATCGGATCGCTCGCGGGCACTGGTTTCGGGCGCGCGGGCGCGCGCGTTGCTTGCCGCGCTGCAGGCGCAAGCCGATGAGCAAGGACGCATACCCCTGAGCTTTGAAATCGTGATCGGCCACGGCTGGAAGCGGGCACCGCGTCCGGCGGGCGTGCGCACGATGGCGCCGCCGCGATCCCTCCGAAAATGAACTGCGCCCTTACGTACGATGGATTTTCAGGCGACGGCCTTCGCTGTCAACCTCTTCCAGGACCACATCGAACTTCCACAGCTGCTTGATATACCCTAGTATCGTCTCGGCGCTGTGGGTCTCGAGCATACGGCCGTTTTCCACACGATGCTGCAGCAGCAACGCACGCTCCGCGTCATCATTGGCACGGGCCACCACGATCGTCGGCAGATAGGCCTCGCTGCGATACTGACTTGCCAGCGTCTGGCGAACCTTCGTATAGCCCGTTTCGTTGTGGATCGCCCGCACATGGTAGTGCTCGCGATCTTCTTCGCCGTCGTGCATCATGAACAGACGCATATCGCGCATGACCTTGGGCGATAGATACTGTTCAATCAGGCTGTCGTCCTTGAAGTTGCTCATCGCGAACCGAATCGCTTCCTGCCACGGGGAACCGGCCAGGCTCGGGAACCACTGACGGTCCTCGTCAGTCGGCTCCTCGCAGATCCGACGGATATCGCGGAAGATGGAAAAGCCAAGTGCGTATGGATTCATCCCACTGAAGCTGCGTGAGTCAAACGCCGGTTGCGCCACCACGTCACCGTGATTGCCCAGCCATTCGAGCATGAATCCGTCGTCGACTTCGCCTGCATCGTACAACTCGTTAAGAAGCGTGTAATGCCAGAATGTCGCCGCTCCTTCGTTGGCGACCTTCGTGAGTCGTTGCGGATAAAAGTACTGGGATACCTTGCGCACGATGCGCACCAGCTCGCGCTGCCAGGCATGCAGCTTGGGGGCGTGCTTTTCGATGAAATACAGCAAGTTCTCCTGTGGGTCGAACGTTGGCGCCGCGTCCGTGCCCGATCCGGCACCGTCGTTAAGATGCAGATGGGCAAAATTCGGGTTGTAGTGCCGCTCGGCAAAGCGCAAGCGCTCATTTAACCGCGCCCGCTCGCGCTTGACGGAAAGCCGTGCCGGCCGCCGATAGCGGTCCACGCCGTATGGCGCCAGAGCGTGGCAACAATCCAGGACCGCCTCGACCTCGCGCCAGCCATGCTGCTCCTCGCACTCTTGGACGAAGGAGCGTGCGAATTGCAAGTAATCGAGAATGGCGTCGGCCTGGGTGAACTGACGAAACAGGTAGTTGCTCTTGAAAAAGGCGTTGTGGCCGTAACCGGCGTGCGCCATAACAAGAACCTGCAGCGCCAGCGTATTGGTCTCCATAAGGTAGGCAATCGACGGATTGGTATTGATGACAATTTCGTAGGCCAGACCGGTCATGCCCTTGCGGTAGCCGTGCTCCTGGGACAGCAGCTGCTTGCCAAAACTCCAATGCGCGTAATGAATCGGCATGCCCACCGTTGAGCAAAGGTCGAGCATCTGATTGGCCGTTATGAGCTCATACTGGATCGGATACGTGTCCAAGCCAAGTTCGGTGGCATGGGCCGCGAGCGCGCGGTCAAACTTCTCCAGGGTACCCAGCGTCCATTCGGTGCCCGTGGCGATCGGTTCGGCACGCCGCAAAGCCCCGGGGCGCGGCATCGGCACCGTAGGCTTTGTCAGTAGCTTGGGCCAAGGGCGTTGCTTGGTGCTGTCGCTGTCGCTGTCGCTGTTGCTACCGGTCGATGCCATCACGCCGCCTGTTTGCGCGCGAATAGTTCGCGAAATACCGGCCAGATATCGCTGCGGTCGTGCACCGCGCGTCTGGCGAAAGCCGGACCCTCAATCGCATCGTAGCTTTGCCACAGATCCGAGGCACGGTTAAACCAGCCGCTGGAGCTGGGAATATCGATGTAGGCGAAGTAGCGCACCAGCGGCAGCAACTCCTGGCTCACGAAAGCCGCGCTCTTGTGCCCGTCTTCCGTCGTGCAATCACCGTCCGACGCCTGCGCGATGTACACGTTCCAGTCCGGTCCAGCAAAGCGCGTGCGGATGATGCGCAAAGCCAGTTCCAGCGCAGGGTATACGAGTGTGCCGCCGGTTTGCGGGTCGTTAAAAAAGCGCTCTTCGTCGACCTCTTCGGCCGTTTCCGTGTGACGCACGAACACCACCTCCACGTGGCCGTACTTGCGCTCAAGGAACAGGTAGAGCAGGGCAAAAAACCGCTTGGCCAGGTCCTTCTTGCGCTCGTCCATCGACCCCGATACGTCCATCAGGCACAGCATCACCGCGCGTGTCGCGGGCGCTGCGGTCGGCACTCGCGAGCGGTAGCGCCGGTCGACATCTTCCAGGAAGGGCAACGCCTCGCGCCGGGTGCGAAGCCGCTCAATTTCTTCCAGCAGTGCCTCGCGTTCCTCGCCCTCGGCGCTCTCGCATTCGCGCTCCAGCTCTTCGATGTTCTCGGCGATTGCTCCGCGCAACGCGATGCGCCGCGCAATTCCCATGCGCACCGTCATGCTCGGCAGCAAATTCGATGGCAGACCCTCGCGGCTATATCCGCCGCG
>Ga0187781_10002914_pt1 | contig 12970 bp, 9 predicted proteins | sample 0715_SJ02_MP02_2_FD_132447 | JGI IMG/M metagenome (GOLD analysis project Ga0187781, IMG submission 132447) | Tropical peat soil microbial communities from peatlands in Department of Meta, Colombia - 0715_SJ02_MP02_20_MG | ecosystem: Environmental > Terrestrial > Soil > Wetlands > Peat | place...
AGCGTGAACAAGACCCTACCAAATTTCGTGCTCGTCACCCTCAGCGATGCAGGTACGCGGCCGAAAATCTGCGACGATCTGCTCCGAAGTTATCCTAGCGTTAGCGTCATCGCCGTGGCTCCGAGCAAGATTGACATCGTTCACTACTGGGTGTCGGCCGATATTCGCTCGACCCGTATGGAGGCGTCGGAAGAGGGCCTGTTAAGCACGTTGCGAAGCAAACTGATTAAGAGGGGCGACTTGAAACTCCCAAGCCCAGTTCAGTCGTGAGGGGGACATATGGGAATGAGCGATGCGGAACGCCAAAATCGTGGCGCGGCACCATGGCAGGCGATCTCGATGTTATTTGCCGTCACCATCACTGCGTCCGCTGCCGCACCGCGGCAGCAAAGTGGAGGCGACGGGACTGAACAGGCGAAGACGGCCACCCACGTGGAAGTCCGGATGCGCTCGGCGGACATTATCTCCGACAATCTTGATCGGGCGGCCGCCTCGGCTGAGCAGATTCTTGAAGTACTCAACAAGGAACCCGGTCTGATGGTTGAACTAAAACGCCTGCTTGCTCAGGAAGCCGGCGCCAGCGGACAGATCCTGGAAGAATCCGATCTGACCGATGCAGCAGTTGCGGATCGACTGCGTTCCGACCTCCGCGCCCGGGTGGTCGCAACACACCTTCTCCAACGCTACCGGTTTCTCGTACCGCGGGTGAATCCCACTTCCGATCTTGGAGAGGAGCAAAATCTCGTTCGACAGGAAAGGGCGCAGATGCTCGCCCGCGCCGTGGACCGGCGCGACAAGCTCGCCGAGGCCACACGCAATTCCCAAAACGTCGCATGTGATGCACAGGCTGACCTCGAGTGTGCCTTACCGTTTTCTCTACCAGCCGGCCGCGAGAACATCCCCTCGGGAGCCACACCACCGGACTATGCGCCGCGGCCATCGGCGCCGCTGCAACAAACCGACAATGTTCCTCAAAACGGCCTCACGCGTTCAGACCGAACAATGATGCTCACCGACCAGAGCTCAGAAGACGCGGCCGCTTTAGGCCCAGCGGAGGCTGTGCTGATTTCAGCGCGCGACAGCGGCAATCCACAATTCGGCCGGACGCCGGGCACGTCCAGATATGTAACAAACGAGGCCCTGTCAGATCGCTCTCTCGTTCAACCTGATCTCGAGGCTGTCTCAATATCGCGGCGGGACTCACCTTCGATCGAGCAGTACGAGCCGCAGACGGCGCTGAATCCGACGATCTACAGGACGGGGAGCAATGTTAAACCAAGCGAGTTTCCGTCCGTGACGCCAGTACGGATGCTGCGACGGCCAAATCCCTATGCGAGCGTGCCCTCGCTGTACGACCTCTACGTTCAAGCGGCCCCAAACACGCGCGCCCTTGAAAGGTTTGGCCTCGATGTTTTTCGCAAAGGGGAAACGAACCCGGCGTATCTCCCGATGGATCTGCCCGTGGGGCCTGGCTACGTAGTGGGCCCAGGCGACAGTCTGGCTATTGATTTATGGGGTGGGTTATCACAACGGTTGCTGCGAACAGTCGACCGCGAAGGAAGAGTGGCGCTGCCGGAAGCGGGCCCGGTTCTTGTTTCTGGGCGAACGCTGGGTGATGTCCAGGAAGAAGTACAGCGCGTATTGCGGACGCAGTTCCGCGATATCTCGGCGGATGTGTCGCTGCAGAGGCTGCGCACGGTGCGTGTGTACGTCGTTGGTAACGTGGCTCTACCGGGCGCCTACGATGTTAGTTCGCTTTCAACCCCTTTAAACGCGCTGTTTGCGGCGGGAGGCGTTACACCGCAGGGTTCTCTGCGTCAACTTCAACATTACCGGGGGAAGCAACTGATCGAAGAGGTGGACGCCTACGACCTGCTGCTGCACGCGATCCGCGGAGACCTTCAGCGGCTCGAAAACGGTGATTCGCTTCTCGTGCCGTCGCTTGGTCCAGTCATAACCGTGGGAGGCATGGTGCGCCGCCCGGCGCTTTATGAGTTGCGTGGCGAAAAGACACTGGAGGAAGCGCTTGACCTGGCCGGAGGAATTCTCCCCGCAGCGGCGCTCCAACACATCGAAGTGCAGCGCTTAGTGGCGCATGAAAAGCGCACGATGCTGAGCGTCGAGATTGGAGAAGCAGGCGATCCAAATACCGTTAGCGCCAAGCTGCGCAGTTTTACGGTGCAGGATGGCGACGAAATCCATATCTTTCCCATCGCGCCCTATAACTCCGCGTCAATCTACCTCGAAGGACACGTGCTGCGGCCAGGACGATACTCTTACAAGCCGGAAATGACGCTCACGGACCTCATCGCTTCCTATTCCGATCTTCTTCCCGAGCCTTCAACACGCTACGCCGAAATTATCAGGTTGCATGCGCCTGACTACCGTCCAGTCGTCGAGGCGTTTGATCTGGCCGGCGCTCTAGAACATCCGGAAACCGCGCCGAAGCTGCAGCCCCTGGACACAGTTCGTATATTCGGGCGGTATGACTTTGAACCGAGCCCTGAGGTGCTCGTCACAGGTGAGGTTGGCGCACCGGGTCGGTACCTGACGTCGGGCCTGCAACATTTACGCGACGCAATTTACCAAGCGGGAGGCGTGACGCCTGACGCGTGGCTTGATTCGGGGCAGCTTTTCCGCACGCAGACGGACGGAACCACTCGAGTCCTTTCCATTAACCTGCGCGACGCCCTGGCAGGCGACCCCTTGAATAATGTTTTGCTCCAGCCGCGCGACCGCATCCTGGTGCATCGGCAACCCAGGCAGGTCTCTCCGGCGAGTGTGTTTGTGAAGGGCGAAGTAGCGCGCCCCGGACGTTATCCACTCGCTGCCAACATGTGCATCTCGGACCTGGTGCGCTCTGCCGGGGGACTTCTTCGCAGTGCCAACCCTGAGAGTGCCGACCTGACGCACTACACGAGCTCCGATTCGCCCACTGAGCGCGTGCAAGCTGGAAATCAAGACGTGAACATCGCTGCCGCGCTAGCCGGAACGGAGGGCCACGACTTGCCTCTTCACGACGGTGACGTATTAACCATTCCCCAAAAGGCTGGCTGGAGCGATGTTGGAGCGGTGGTCACGTTGCGAGGAGAAGTGCGCAAACCCGGCGTGTACGGTATCCGCCCGGGAGAACGTCTTAGTTCGCTCCTGAAACGCGCCGGAGGCATGCTGCCAACGGCCTATCCCCGGGCGGCTGTGTTCGAACGGATTGAAGTCCGCGAACTTCAACAGAAGAGCCGCCAGGAACTCATCCAGCGGATCGAGCAAGAATCCACGTTGGTGAAAACTTCCATTGCCACCACAGGGACTGAGGAGGCCGCATTGCAGCAGGAGGCAATGCAACAACGCCAGCGCGTGCTCGATGCGCTCCGCAGGGCTCCAATCTCAGGCCGGCTAGTGATCCACGTTCGCCCTGACTGGAAAGGGTTTGAAGGCTCACCGGACGACATCGAGCTGCGCGCTGGGGACTCGCTCACGATTCCAAAGCAGCCTGGGGAGGTCCTCGTCATCGGGCAGGTGTACAGCGCCAACGCCCTCACGTATGCGCCGGGGAAAAACGCCGCATGGTATCTTTCGCGAGCAGGCGGTGCCACGCAACTTGCAAACAAGGGAGCGGTCTTCGTCATCCGGGCCGACGGTTCAGTCACGAGCGGCCGGGTGCGAGGCTTGTGGACGGGCAGCGTGCTCTCCGCGACGATTGGCCCGGGGGACACGGTCGTGGTTCCGGAAAAGGCCATTCTCGGCGGCAGTGTATGGAAGAACATAGTGCCGATAGCGCAAATCGCCCAGGCCGGAGCGCTCATTGCGGCAGTCGCCGTACCGTGAACCACGCGAAAAACCACAAGTGTGTGCCAACTCCGGATACGCAGGGGTCTCAGTCGGGATACGGCATTCCGGGTTTAACAACGCGAATCAGATGATCGTGGAAGGTTACCTGGCTATTGGCCAGCTGGACTTCCGGCATGTGGCAACTTACGCAATTATTCTTCTGAACCGGACAAGCTTTGGCGCTGGCATGACTGTTCGCGGCAGGGGCTGCAACCTTAAGCGCGTGGCACGCCAGACATTTGGCCTCGTAAGCGACAGCGCCCGTAGCTAACTCCTTGTGGGGGTCGTGGCAGGCGATACAGCTGATGCGCGGATCGGTTCCGCTGAAGCACTTGCTGTTGGCCAGCCGGTAGGGCTGGAAGCGCACGTTGAGTACGCCGCGCCACGGGCCGCGGATGACCTGCTCCCAGCTGCGATGGCATTGACCGCAAAAATCAGATAAAGCCTCTGCGGCGAGCTTTCGCAGATTGGGAGGAGCCGTGTCAATCGCTGCGCCCGAAACAGCTGCAAGCATGTGCGAAATTGCTCCCACGTGACAGTGCTCACATGTGACGCCGGGCTCGAGCAAATCGAGGGTCAGCACCTGTCCGTCGACCACTGCATTCGTCGAGTGGCAGCCGAAGCAGGCTACCGGCTCGCTGGGGGGAAGCTTTCTCCCCACCGCTTCGTCGAGAGTTCTCGGAATAATATCCAAATCGCCGATGGTGATTCCGAGGCCGTTCAGAGATGGGTAGTAACTGACAAAGCTCTCATAGTAGACGCCGTCGCGCTCAAACACCCAGGTCTGCGCCCTGTTGCCAAAGCTCCAATGGATCGGAAGCGTTACGGTTTGAGTTCCCTCGGTAACGGAATAGGTGCTTTGACCATTCTTTGTTTCGACAAGGTAGCTATATCCGTATTTCTCAAAGGTGAGCCTGGGGTGGGAATCCAACACGGGATTCGACCCCGGCGGTTGCAGCGCGCGGCCCATGGAGGTGTCTGGTTGCGTTTGTGCCTGGGAGCGATGGCAACTCGCGCAAGCGGCCGAAGGGCTTTGCTTCTGCTCTTGCGCGGCCAGCACAGTGCTTGTGATGAGCAGAAGAACCAGACTTGCGGCGAGTCGATTAAGGATGGACAAGCGAGGCAGCACCTTTCTGGGTCATTCGCAGGCACAACGCTCGTTCCCCGCGGGCATCGTCATCGCGCCCGGACTTCGAGTAAGCCTTTGCCAATGCGATGTGAACTTCGAGGTTATCCGGCTGCAGCTTAAGGGCGTGCTGTAAATGTTCGATGCCGGCGGCTGTATTTCCGGTGTCCAGCAATGTTCGGCCGAGTATAAGTTGCGAGGCCGCGCGTTCCGGTTCTTCCTGCGCGACGCGCTTTGCGTAAGGTAGCGCTTCGTCCGGCCGGTTTTGCATAATTAGTGACCAGGCGAACATAATGCGTGCATCAGCGTTATCGGGTGCAACCTCCAACTCTTTCTGGAATTGAGGCGCGGCTGCCTCTGGACCGAATGCCAACAGCAAATTGCCATAATGGAAGTGTGCGTTTCGTGCCGTGGGAAAGCGCTGGAACAAATCATTGAACGCTCGCTGCGCAGCCATCTGATCTCCTTCCATGAATTTGAACGTCGCATCGCCCACGGCGGTCAAGAGCGCCTGCTGATCCGCAGTTACGTCTTTGGGCAGGAGCGGAATCCGGAGTCCGGCGAGTCCAATCGCTACCAGCAACTCAGGACTCGAAACCTTGTGTTCAGCAAAGGTGGAATAGACTTTCAGCGCTTCGGAGAACCTTCCCAATCGCGTGAGCAGTATGGCTTCGTGATAAAGCAGGATCTCTCCGTGGCTTGCATCGTCGGCTGCGCCGAAGGCCAGGCCTTTCCGGATGTCCGCGAGCGCCTGGGGATAATCGCCGGTTTCCAATTCGCAAAGCCCGCGGACTGCCAGCGCCTCTCCTGCGTTCGGTTGTAACGCAAGGAGTTGTGACAAAGCGTCCGTCGCGGCTGGGTAAGCCTCAGATTCGTACTGCAGCATTCCGAGAGACCACCAACCGTCTTGCCATTTGGGGTCGAGCCGCAGAGCTCGTGTGTAAAGTTCAATGGCGCGCGGAACATCGTTTGCGTCTCGGGCCGCAGCCGCCGCTGTGGCGACTTGCTCGAAACTCGACGAGCTATTTTGCGCTGCGAGATTGTCGAATGGAAAGAAGGCAAGAAGGAGAAATAAGGAGGCCGATACGTGGATCATCCGCTTACGGATGTGCTGGCATGATCGCACCACAAATGGCAAGCACAACGGTTGGCCACAGTCTCTGCCAGCACCGCATTCGTGAGGCCAGGCGTGTTGCTCGTTGGGCGTGCAGAACTGCATAGTAAAGCCTGACCTTTCCCCATTTTCTTCCAGGTGCCGTGCTTGCGGGCAGCACGCTCAGGCCGTTTAGAAATTAACTCCCGATTAGTCCGGGGACCGAAGATCTCTAACCGTGTCGGCACTGTCAAGGTCTTTTTGAGCGCACTTCTCCGTTCCACTCCGCAGAAAGACCTATCATGGAAGTCGCGCAATCGGAAATCCCGGTGCCAATTCTTTGTGGTGAGGATTTCCAAACTACAAAGAGTTGTACTCTGACTTTTGGTGGGGTTTTTCTGTCCACGTTTGCTTGAGTGTTACGCCGACTATCTAGCGCACGACTACTGCCTTTTTTACTACAGTCCGCCGTTTTCAGTCGTGCGGCAGGGCCTGAAAGTAGGATCAAGCTGCTCGTGCTAACTGGTCGGGTTCAAAAGATCTGGCGGAGAGGGGGGGATTCGAACCCCCGGTACAAGTTTTAGCTCGTACAACGGTTTAGCAAACCGCCGCCTTCAGCCTCTCGGCCACCTCTCCGGCGTTTTGTGCCCCTAGTCTATCACTGAAACCAGCTGGGAGGAATCGCTTCAGGGTCGGGGCATATCTCTTCGAGCCAACGCACCGGCATCCAGTTCGAAGTTAGAGTTACTTCCAAAACTGCCGCCGCCTAAACAAAGTCATTTGCGCTCCGTTGTATTGCGTGCCAGAGGCACGAGCGCAAAACGGCGTGGGAGACTCCGAAATGACAGGTGCGTTTTTGCATCCTATGCACGCAGGGCAACGGGAGCTTGAGACCTATATTTTTGCCTTAATTCTAGCTGACTAAATTGGCCGCCCTCGCGTCTAAGTTTGAGGGGTGCGGTCGGCAAGAAACCTAGCGAGTGGGATGCTACGAGAAGTCTTTTCTTTCGTTTATTTTGGCCCTACAATACAAAAGAAGTCACATTGTAGCAGCCAGCAGTGAACGAACCTGAACGCCGCCAGGTTGCAGGCGGCTAGAGTTCCAGTTGTCACTCGCCTGCGAAACATTTGACCCTAGAAGGTCGTACTTACTGTTAGGAATACCGCAAATCTGAGTTTACGTGTCTCGCACGGGTGGTCTTTGGCGGAATAGCGAAAGGCAAGTCATGAAAACGTGGCACAAGGTCGCAATTGGTCTGGGCGGGGCGGTCGTAGTGGGGCTGATCGTTTGGTACAGCGTCAATCAAGCCAACAAGGGAGTGGTAACCGTTCAGACTGCGAAGGTGGCGAAGGAAGACTCGCTGATCTCTCAGGTAACCGCTTCGGGCGAGATCAAGCCCACGACTTACACCAATGTCTATGCGCAAGGCTTTGGACGCATTATGGAAATTGTGGTGAAAGAGGGAGACCACATCAAGAAGGGCGACAAGTTGTTATCGCAGGAAAACGTGCAGGCCAATGCTGACGTCCAGGCGCAAGCCGCAGCCATCAACTCGTATCAATCGGGTGTGCAGGCCGCGGAGGCAAGCTATAAAGCTGCGCAATCGGATTTATCCACGCAACAAGCTAACCTGGAAAAGGCGAAGCTGGACTACGAACGCGGGCAGGGATTGTACAAAGACGGACTGATCGCCAAGCAGGACTTTGACCAGCGCAAGACCACCTACGACGCCGCCGTCGCCACGGTGGATGCATCAAGGGCGCGCATGCTGGCGCAGAAAGCACAACTCGACCAGGTGCGAGCGCAACTCGATCAAAACAAGGCCGTGCTGGTGCGCACCAAGGACGTCTTATCCAAAACCATCTATACCTCGCCGATCAACGGCATCGTAAGCTATCTTCCTGTGCGCTTGGGCGAGTATGTGGTGCCGGGCATCCAAAATGCGACAGGCAGCTTTTTGATGACGCTTTCGGACATGTCCGTAGTGACTGCGGAAGTGAAGGTCGATGAAACGGATATCGTCAACGTGAAGATTGGCCAGGAAGCGGACGTTACCATTGACGCCGTGCCGGGAAAGACCTTCAAGGGCAAAGTGACGGAAATCGGTTCGCAGGCGGTCTTACGTACCTCTGGCTTGGCCACCACGCAAACCACGACCAGCAACCAGGAAGCCAAGGATTTCAAGGTCGTGGTCACCATGGAAAATCCACCGGATAACCTGAGGCCGGGCTTATCAACGACGGCAAAGATTAAGACCGCGGAGCGCAAGAGCGTCATTACGATTCCCATTCAGGCATTGGCCATTCGGTCTCGAAAGGACCTCGAAGAAGCGGCCAAGAACTCCAAGAAGAGCGGCAATGTGACCCTCGCAGCTCCCCCGCCGGTCACAACTGGTGACCCGAAGAAAGACGATATTCAGGGAGTATTCGTCGTGAGCGGCAAAAAGGCCTCCTTCCGCCCGGTGGAAACCGGAATCTCCGGTGTCACGGATATCGAGATCACCAAGGGCCTTCAGGAAGGCGACGAGATCGTGGTTGGGAGCTACAAGGCCCTGCGTACCCTGAAGCCAGAGGCCCCGGTGAAGGTTGACAACACCGTGCAGAAGAAGCCGGAAGACTCACAGTGACCCCCAGGGAGAGCACATGCCCGCTGAACTGACCACGACGGAATCTTATCGCCAGGACCTGGTGGATGGCGGAGTCGTTATACGCACCGAGAACCTCGTCAAGACCTATGAAATGGGTGCGGAGCAAGTGCATGCCTTGCAGGGCGTCGATGTGGAGATCCGCAAAGGCGAATACGTGGCCATCATGGGACCTTCGGGATCTGGGAAATCCACGCTGATGAACCTGATCGGTTGCCTTGATTCGCCAACTTCTGGCCGCTATTGGCTGGCAGGGCGTCTGGTGAGTGAACTCGACGACGATGAGTTGGCCTATATCCGCAATAAGGAGATCGGCTTCGTCTTTCAGACGTTCAATCTGCTGCCGCGCGCCACGGCGCTGCACAACGTCGAGTTGCCGCTGATTTACAACGGCACTCCCGCCGAAGAACGCGTGGAGAAGGCCAAACTTGCGTTGCAGCGAGTGGATTTAACACCACGAATGCACCACAAACCCAATGAGCTATCCGGAGGACAGCGTCAGCGCGTGGCGATAGCGCGTGCACTTGTGAACGACCCTTCCATCGTGCTCGCGGACGAGCCTACGGGTAACCTCGACTCCAAGACCGGCGAAGAAATCATGGGCTTGTTCGCCAATCTCCATCGCCAAGGCAATACCATCATCCTGGTGACGCATGAAATGGACATCGCTCAACGTGCGCACCGCGTGATTTTCATTCGCGACGGCAGGATTGCCTCTGACGAGAAGATTGCCAAAAAGCAAGCTGGCGACGACTGACCTACCTCCACTCAGATTCTTATCTCCCGACCGTTGCTGCGGAGCTGGTGGCTTTCCTCAGCGAACCGTCGCGGCATGCGAAGGATCTTCTTCCAGGAAGGTCTCCACACCGGTCAGATAGGTTTTCGAAATTCGGTCATGCCAGGTCAGCCCGTCTTCATCCCAAAAGACCCACAGAAACCCTAGAAAACCGGTGCCCGCCGAGAGAATGTATCCCGTCGCGCGGAGCAGGTATTGACGAGGTGTCGGCACGTCTCCCGTGACGCTGGCTACTTGCAGCCCGCTAAGCATCATCCCGGGCGTGCTGCCACCAAAAACGGTAAACAGTCCGAAATACTGCACATAAACAAATGCAAACGTGAACACGCAAACAGCTGCGCTCAGTTTGCTCAGCGTGAAGTGGCCACCAAGCGATCCGAACAGTGCCAGGAAGCTCCCGTAAGCGAATGCCAGGCAAACCGCATCGATGAGCACGGCGCGGCGCCGTTCATCCAGTGGAGCCACTGGCAATCCTGCGTTTGGAGCAGTCAGCATCTGCTCCGAGACTTTTCCTGATTCCCGGCCCTCGGTCTTTGGCGGATCAGAGACATCAATCACAACTTGCGAGTCCGCAGGCTCCCTCTGGGCAAGGCGACCGATGGCGATCGTGAATGCGAAGTCGTCGGTCCGGGAGGGAGGCCCGACGGGCGCCTCTTGGAGCGTAAGTTGACCGCGCGTCCCAGACGGATGCTCATCAAAGGGCAAAGCGGATTGCCGAGAGTCCGGCGCCTTCCGCCGGCGCGCACGATAGGCTCGCAGGCGCTGATTCAGTTCTCCGCGCCATTCATGATTTGCGTGCCTATGGAATGGGCGCTTGCAGGCCGATTGAAAAGCTTCTTCCTCGGGTGGAAGGATGTCTGGAGATTCACAAAAGTTGCACGCGTACACGCCAGAGGCGAGCACGGAGCCACACTGCGGACAGATTGTATTCACCGGAGCGTTTTGCGCTGCGGACGCTCTCACTCCGGTGAGGAGCACAAGTAGAATAGCACCAGCTCGTGGGTTTTAGTACTCGCGTGTCTAGAATGAGGCTTAACAGGTAACGAGGCGGGACAGATCAGATCTCGCCTTGTTGCGCCAGAATCTCACGACTGAAGGCAATTCGACGATCCAACACCACTACGGCAAAACTCGTGCATCCGGCAAGTTCCCGCTCGGTCCAGGTCTGCAGCGAAGGGATCATCTGCGCGAGACTCCGCTGCACCACGTTGAGAATCTTGAAATACAAACCAACAGCTTGCAAACCGGTTCTGTCCTCCGGGCGTTCCGGGCACAACTGTAGCAACTGCACAACGCGAACAAAGTCCTTGCCGGAAGGCAGCGCCGGTATCCCGGTCACGTCGCGCACCTCCCGGGACAACGGATGACGTGACGATGAGGCCATCAAGGAGCGGCAATAGGACACAAAGAACATCAGCAGCGTGGCCACGGACAGCACAAAGATTGTCACCGACCAAATCATCGTTCCACCGTCACCAACTGCGCAGGCACCAACCGCGATTCTTCGGAGTGCCGCCACATTGTGATGGTGCACGCCAGGGGAAGCAAACAACTCACGATCGGGCCCAAGAAGAAAACGATTGAATACTTGCTTGCGAGGTTGACCAGCGCATAGCTCGCCGCATACGCGCTGAAGTATACGCCCAACGCCAGAACAAATTGCACCAGTCGCGTGCGGGTTTCCCGTAATTTCAAAATGGCTCCCCACAGGATGTAGGTGAGCACCAAACCCACAAAGTAGAGGTTCTGTGACAGTTCGTACGCGAAAGTCGTGACCAACCGCTCCGACGACTGGGCAACCACGGCGTAGGAGAAAAGAGCTGTCCCCAGCAAAAGCAGCGTGGCCGTGAGGCGCACATACCTGGCAAACTGAAGCTCCGCGAATACCAAGGAATACAAGCTGATCAATGCCACGTAAAGAGCCAAGGTAAGAAGCACGTCGGTGAAAAAATAAGCATAGCGGTATTCCAAGGCTCCTTGGCCGAAGCGCGCCAAGAAGAAATAACGAGTCACACTCGATGCGATGACCGCCAGGAAATACAGATTGAGGAAGAAGTATCTGAAGAAGGACTTGCGAGTGATTGAACACACCACAAAGGCCAGCTCAAAGGCTGTTCCGACTAACCATATAAACGAAGCAAGTGCACCAGGCATCCGAACTCATTTCGCCTGGCCTTGCCTACTACTGCAGCCAGGCTAATTTTGGCTTTGCTTCGGTGGCGGTGGTGGCGGCAGCGGTAACGGCATCGGATCCGGACCATTAGCCGCAACCACGGTCGCGCCGGAATGACCGCCACTCAATACGGTCTTCAGGCCCATCGAGCAGGCCAGAACACCCAAAGCAAGAACCAACGCCCCGAGTTTCCTTGACATGGTGCCTCCGTGGTAGGACAACCCTTAGGAGACACTTTATCCCTTGGAGGGATGGTGTCAAGTAGGGCACACTTGGCCCCTGTAAACAAAGTGGCAACAGAAAGCGCAGCTCAGCTTTCGCCGATTCTTCGTCTGGCGAACGGCTAATGCGCCTCCGCCGTGGTGGAGCGTAAAGCGGCGCTCCTCATTGGAACAACGGTACGCGAGTCCCACCGCGTTGGTACGAAAGTACTGGCCGTCGATTCTATCTGGCACAAGGTGTCCGGCCGCTTGGTTCCGCTCAGTGCCCGTTGTCTTAGGGCACCAACGACGTTTTTGGCTGCACTTGTTCTCGGGCTTGACACTGTCTGCGACTACTTCGTACGATGGAAAACTGGCTAGCAGCCGGCGTAGCTCAGTGGTAGAGCGAGGGTCTCATAATCCCTAGGCCGTGGGTTCGATTCCCCCCGCCGGCACCATCACTTAACCTCGCACGCGCCCGGCATTCTTCGCCTAAGCTCATCGGGCATCACCACGACACTCTGATCGCTCACCGAGCCTACCCCAGAAATCCGCTTGGGGCACAGAGTTTCGACTGACTACTTTTTATTTCTTTTACTTTCGATTAGGATTAGACTCATTAACAACGAACCGGGGCCAGCCTACAGCAGTCGAGAGAATCGGAGGATTAAACACGTGATACACCAGATCCGTGAATCTTGCTGGAAGATCTTCGAAACTAGTCGAAGAAGCAAGCTCCACCATCGCAGTTGCGCCTGCGCACAGCCAAAAGTCCTTGGGAGGCGTGCTCTCGTTTTGGTTCTGGTTGCCACGCTGACTGGCGTTCAAATTGCCAAGGCACAAAAAGACACCGGGGGCATCACCGGAACGGTGACCGACCAAAGCGGTGCGCTGGTTGCCGGAGCGAAAATCAGCGTTACCGACGTGGATCGCGGCACGGTTGTGCATACGACGACCAACGCACAGGGGGAATACGTAGTCAGCCCCCTGAAGATCGGGCGTTACACCGTTACCCTCGAAAAGAGCGGTTTCCGAACGACGGTAGTGGGCCCGGTAAGGGTCGACGTGCAAGAGCGGCCTGCCGTGGACGCCACGCTCCGCGTGGGGAG
>Ga0187781_10002916_pt1 | contig 12963 bp, 10 predicted proteins | sample 0715_SJ02_MP02_2_FD_132447 | JGI IMG/M metagenome (GOLD analysis project Ga0187781, IMG submission 132447) | Tropical peat soil microbial communities from peatlands in Department of Meta, Colombia - 0715_SJ02_MP02_20_MG | ecosystem: Environmental > Terrestrial > Soil > Wetlands > Peat | place...
CGCCGGGCGAAAGCCGGGCAGGGCAAGCGTGACCGGCTTTTTATCGTCAGTGATGGTATCGCCGACGCGAGTGTCGGCCACTTCCTTGATGGAACCCGTCAAAAACCCGATCTCGCCAGGTCCCAGCTCCTCGAGTTCGACGCGCTTGGGTGTAAACACGCCGACCCGGTCGACGTCATAGGCGGCGTCGGTGCCCATCATGCGAATGCGCTGGCCTCTTTTCAGCACGCCGTCGACGACACGAAAAAGGACCACCACGCCGAGATAGGAATCGTACCAGGAATCGACCAAGAGCGCTTTGAGCGGCGCCGCGGCATCGCCCTTGGGCGGCGGCAGGCGATGCACGATCGCTTCAAGGACTTCCGGCACATTGTCGCCGGTTTTCGCGGAAATGAGCACCGCGTGGGAGGCATCGAGCCCGATCACGTCCTCGATCTGCTGTTTGACCTTCTCGGGCTCGGCCGCCGGCAGATCAACCTTGTTGAGCACCGGCACGATCTCGTGGTTGTTGTCGATGGCCTGATACACGTTGGCGAGCGTTTGCGCCTCGACGCCTTGGCTCGCGTCGACCACCAGGAGCGAGCCCTCGCAGGCCGCAAGGCTCCTGTTGACCTCGTAGGCGAAATCGACGTGGCCGGGCGTATCGATGAGGTTGAGCACGTAATCCTTGCCATCCCGGGCGCGATAGTGCAGCCGCACCGTCTGCGCCTTGATGGTAATGCCGCGCTCGCGCTCGATATCCATGGAATCGAGGACCTGATCGACCATCTCGCGCTCGGTCAAGCCGCCGGTGAGCTGGATCAGGCGGTCGGCCAGCGTGGACTTGCCATGGTCGATATGAGCGATAATCGCGAAGTTGCGTATACTGTCGATCGACGTTGCGGGCATGCGGCGCAGATAACATCGGCGTCAAGGAGCGGCAAGCGCGCGCGCTCAGATTTCCCGTTGGTTGGTAGCTTAGGTCATCGCTTAGACCCCGATTGGGTTCGTAAACCCTCCGGCAACACACGATTGGTACCATGCCGCGTCCTCACGTGATGACGAGGCGGCTAATGAAGATCGACACCATGCGCCGCATTGATCGGCGGGCGGGTATTCCGCTTTGCGCCGCGGCCACCGCACTTTTGCGTCTGTGGGCGTGGCTGCGCCCCAAAACGGCGCGCCCGCTGCGCCGGATATTGTTCGTAGAACTGTCGGAGATGGGCAGCACCGTAATCGCCGAACCTGCCATGCGCAAGGCGCGCGAACGATTGAACGCTGAACTGTTTTTCGTGGTGTTTGCCCGCAATGCCGGTTCGGTCGAGCTGTTGGGCACGTTTCCGCGCGATCACGTGTACACCATCTCCGACGAATCTATGTTCGCGTTGACCCGCGATACGCTCGGCTTTTTGCTCTGGGCGCGCCGGATGGACGTAGACACGGTCATCGATTTGGAGCTTTTTTCGCGGTTTACTGCGTTGCTGACCGGGTTGAGCGGCGCGGACAGGCGGGTCGGCTTTTATCGCTTTCACGGCGAGGGCCTTTACCGCGGCGAAATGCTCACCCATCGCGTCGCCTACAATGCGCACATTCACATCGCGAAAAATTTCATTGCGCTGGTCGATGCGCTTCTTGCGCGATCGCCGACGGTACCATACGCGAAGACCTTTATCGGCGACGATCAGATCAAGGTGCAGATCGGACCGGCGAGTGCGGAAGCGCGGGCGCGAATTCTCGCCTCCATCCGCTCGCTTACGCCGTTTGATCCGGATACGAATCGCCTGGTGCTGATCAATCCGAATGCGAGCGAGTTGCTGCCGCAGCGCCGTTGGATGGCGAGCCGCTATGCGGAACTAATTGGTCGCATTCTTGCGGTTTTCGACGATGTCATTGTGTTGATCACCGGCGGGCCGGAAGAGCGCGCCGCCGCCGAGCGAATTGCCGCGGCAAACCCGCGTTCGATCTCCTTTGCCGGCCATGCGGCCTTGGTGGATTTGCCCGCGCTCTATGCCCAGGCGGCGCTGATGGTAAGCAACGATTCGGGTCCCGCCCACTTCGCCGCTGCTGCCGGGCTGCCGACCATTGTGCTGTTCGGCCCGGAAACGCCGAAGCTGTACCAGCCGCTTGGACTATCGCGCGCGATATATGCCGGGCTTGCCTGCTCACCGTGTGTGGGCGCGCACAATCACCGGCGAACGGCCTGTACGGACAACGTTTGCATGCGCGCCATTACCGTGGACGAAGTCTATGCGGCGGTGGCTGAGCTTCTCCGCATGTCGCGTCGCGGCCGGCACAATGTGCGCGCGCAAGTGGGTCCTTAGCGCTGAGCGGGACGCCATACGAAGGCAGATGTGACGGCGTAATTCCATACCGCCCCGATCAACACGCCGCCGAGACCGGCCAGCCACCAAATGTGCGTGCCGCTATAAATAAAGATCGCGAGGCCGACATTGGCGACGGCGCCAATTGCGCAAATCAGCTGGAAACGGATCAAGCCGGTGAGGAAGCGCCAACCTGCAAGCCTCTGGTCGCGATAGGTAAAAAGATTGTTGAGCACGAAATTCCAGCTCATCGCGCCGACCGCCGCAATCGACTGTGCGACGGCAAAGGCAAGGCCCGCCAACAGGGCGAGAGAGAGGATCGCCATGTGTACACCGACACCACTAAGACCGACCAAGCTGAACATCAAAAATCGGACGGACACCGCGTCGTTGGTCAGCTTCGCCATGAGCAGCGCGGCAAAATCGAGCGCGATCTTCGAGTCGAGTTTACTTTCGCCGTGCCGACGTTCGCGAAAGATGGTCGGCAATTCGACGGTCCGCAGGCTGTCACGGCCCGTGGCCAAAATGTCCAGCAGGATCTTAAAACCTTGCGAGGAAAGCGCGGGCGCCAGCGTCTCGAAAGCGTCGCGCCGGATCATGAAATAACCGCTCATCGGATCAGCAAGATCAATGCCAAGGAGGAAGCGCGCCAGAGCATTGGACCAGCGGCTCGCGCGCGAGCGGTTCTTGGAGAGTCCGGCTGCTGACCCTCCTTGCAGATAACGGCTGGCGACGACCAGATCGGTGCGCCCGGCACGCAGACGCTGCAGCATATCGAGAAGCAGACTTTCATCGTGCTGCAAGTCGGCGTCCATCACCGCAATATAACGGGCCTGGCTCGCAAGCATGCCCTCCAGGCACGCACCGGCAAGACCGCGGCGGCCGATGCGGCGAATACAGCGGACGCGGCTGTCAGCTTCACCGATCGCGCGCGCGGCGGTGGCGGTGCCGTCAGGGGAATTATCATCGACAAATATCACTTCCCAGTCACACGATGTCAGCAAGCGTCCCAGCCGCTCGACCAAGAGGGGCACGTTGGCACGCTCATTGAAGGTTGGGACGATGATGCCGAGTTCCGGCGCCGGCCGCACCGCGGCCATCGACCGGACCGGCATCGCCGAAGTCAGCGGCAGTATGTCGTCCATACCCGCATGCAATAGCCCCATCGCTTCGGCTAAAGCAATGGACACTTGCTTGTGACGCTGCGCGAATATCGGCAGAATACCACGTGACCATCTCTCATCCGGATCCGGCCGGCGGCTTGCGTCCGCAAGGGCCGAAGGCTGCCTCGCAGTTCGTCCATTCGGCCGCACAATTTGTTGCCACCAACGCAGAAGGCCGCATCGTCGCGTGGGCGATTGTCGGCTTTGCCGGCGTTTGGATGCTCTACGACACCGTGTCGCTCTTGCCCGTTGCCCTGCATTGGGACGCCAGCGAAGCGGCGCTGTGGGCGCAGCATTTCGCGTTCGGCTACAAACATCCGCCGATGACGGCGTGGCTGTTCGCGCTTTGGTTTGCGATCTTCCCGCGCGCCGATTGGGCAGCGCATCTCCTTGCCGTGACGATCTGTGCCATCACGCTTGCCGTCAGTTGGCGACTGTCACGCGATCATCTCGACAAAAACAAGGCCCTGTTCGGGCTTGCGGCGCTCACTTTCATTCCGCTCTTCACCTTCAAGGCGACGGAGTTGAATGCCAACACGGTGATGATGCCGTTTTGGGCGGCCACCTTGCTGTTTTATTTGCGCGCCCGCCGCGGGCTCGGCGTTTGGAATGCGCTCCTTGCCGGAGCATTCGCGGGCCTCACCATGTTGGGCAAGTATTGGGCGGTTTATCTGTTTGCCGGTATGGCTGTTGCGTCCGTCATCGGACCCGATACGCGGCGCTTCTGGCGCTCGCCTGCGCCCTACCTGATGGCGGTCGGCGGGGTGGCCGTGATAGCTCCGCATCTTTATTGGTACGTTTCGCAAGGGGGCGGCTCGAGTTATGCATTCATTCGCGCCAGCGTCATGGAGCAAACGTCGTTCACCGCGACGCTTGCCGGGTCGGTGCGCTATCTGCTCGGAGTGATCGCGTATGCAGCGGGGCCACTTGTGCTTCTCGCGGCGCTGCGGCCGAGTTCGGCGGCACTACGCGATATCGCTTGGCCGGCTGATGCGGCTCGCCGGCAGGCCTTGATCCTGTTTCTCGTGCCGCTGTTGCTGCCGGCGCTCGTGAATCTACTGTGGCCGCACCGGCTGACGGCGGCTTGGACCTACCCGAATTGGGCGCTCTTGCCGGTCGTCCTCTACGCCTCGCGCCAATTGGTCATCGATACAACGGCCGCCGCCGCCGCGGGACTGGCTGCGGTGGCGATGGTGGTGCTCGCCCTCATCGCCTCACCCGTGGTGGCCTACGAAAAGCTCAAGGGAGAGCCTGATCCCAATCGACCCGATGCGCAGCAGTTAGCGTCGGTGGCCGAGCGTCTTGCCGCCGGCGCGCCGGTGCGGCTCTTCTGGGGCTCCCCAGCGCTGGCCAATGGCCTGCCGTTCTACTCGCCCGGTATGCGCCCTCTCGATGCGGACCCGTCGTCGGCAGAAGGCATCGCCGCGAGCAAAAAGGCCGGCTTGTTGATTGTTTGCCTCGACAGCGACACGCCGTGCCGCAGCACGGAGGCTGTGTCGGCCGGCGGCGCCGCCGAGCATCGGTCGGATGACATCATCATCCAACACACCTTTTTGGGCTTCGCCGGACCGGCGACCAAAGCTCACGTCACGGTCGTGCCGGCCTCCGCTCAATAGCGGTACTGATCGGTCTTGAACGGTCCCTCGATCGGAATGCCGACATAGGTCGATTGCTTCTGGGACAGCTTGGTCAGCTTCACGCCGATCTTGTCGAGGTGCAGGCGCGCGACTTTCTCGTCGAGCTGTTTCGGCAGTGTGTAGACCCTCTTCTGATACTTGCCCGGATTGGTCCACAGCTCGATTTGCGCCAGCGTCTGGTTGGTGAACGATGACGACATCACGAAGCTCGGATGGCCCATGGCGTTACCGAGATTGACCAGGCGGCCTTCCGACAAGAGGATGATGCGCTTGCCGTCGGGGAATTCGATTTCATCGACCTGCGGCTTGACGTTCGACCACTTCATATTCTTCAACGCCGCGACCTGGATCTCGCTGTCAAAATGCCCGATGTTGCAGACGATGGCGCGGTGCTTCATCTTGCGCATGTGATCGATGGTGATGACATCGACATTGCCGGTCGCCGTGACGAAGATGTCGGCGCGCGGCGCGGCGTCCTCCATGGTCACGACTTCATAGCCTTCCATGGCCGCTTGCAGCGCACAGATCGGGTCGATCTCGGAGACCATGACCCGGCAACCCGCTTGGCGCAGGGAAGCCGCCGAGCCTTTGCCGACGTCGCCGAAGCCCGCGACCATGGCCACCTTTCCCGCCATCATCACGTCGGTCCCGCGGCGAATGCCGTCGACCAGCGATTCACGGCAGCCATAGAGATTGTCGAATTTCGATTTCGTCACGCTGTCGTTGACGTTGATCGCGGGAAAGAGAAGTTTTCCCTCCTTCTCCATCTGGTAGAGACGGTGCACGCCGGTTGTCGTCTCCTCGGTGACGCCGCGGATTTCGCTCGCTGTCTTGGTGTACCAGCCGGGCTTTTTCACCAGCCGCTCTTTGATGGCGGCGAACAGGACCTCTTCTTCCTCGTTGTTGGGATGATGCAGCACCGTCGGCGTTCGTTCCGCTTGCGAGCCGAGGTGCATGAGCAACGTGGCATCGCCGCCGTCATCGAGAATCAAGTTGGGGGCGCCGCCATCGGACCATTCAAAAATCCGATGGGTGTATTCCCAGTAATCGTGCAGCGATTCGCCTTTGACCGCAAAGACCGGAGTGCCGCCGGCGGCAACAGTGGCCGCGGCATGATCTTGCGTCGAATAGATATTACACGACGCCCAGCGCACGTCCGCCCCGAGCGCCTTCAGGGTCTCGATCAGCACGGCGGTCTGGATGGTCATGTGCAGCGAACCGGCAATGCGCGCGCCGCGCAGCGGCTGCTCCGGCCCGTATTCATCGCGGGTCGCCATCAGCCCCGGCATTTCGGTTTCGGCAATCGCGAGTTCCTTACGGCCCCATTCGGCCAGCTTAAGGTCCTTCACGACGTAATCGTGCGCGGGCGCGGCTTTTACTTTGGTCGAGCTGCTCATGACAAATCCTTCGGACGCTCTATGGCGGTTTTTCTTCAATCGGCGGATCCACATTGTGGGTGGCGCGCCGCCGGCGGTTGTTTGCGCTCACCGGCACGCGGTCGGCGCGGCGGCACTAAGACATAAAGATCCCTTTATGTCTATCCTTGACAATCTTCGACAGCAGGATCCTCAATCAGAACGACCGGTCATCCCAGTGGGACGAACAAGAAAGTGTTGAAATAATCCGGTGCTTGCCAGAAGCGGTCGCCATCGCTTCTTTGGTGGAGGCGCGGATCGAATTCTGCCGCCGGACGCCATCGCGACCCGGCCAAAAAATAGCCGCGGTAATTCCGCGCGCTCATGAAATCCAAAACTGCGGCTACATGGCCCGCGTTTTTGTGCCGGTCCTCCGACTCGCAAACGATCGTCGGCCGATGTGCGTCGATTACGCCCGTTGCTCCTTGTAGAACGGATAACTCGTGACCCTCAACGTCGATTTTAATCGCGCCAATTTTTGCTTTCTCGCCCGAAAAATACTCATCGAGCGACACGACTGGCACCTCGACATACCGACAGTCGTGCTGTTCAGCCAGTGCTGCTTCAAAGGAAGCGCCGTGCGAGTGCGTTCCCTGATTGATGACGGCAAGCGTCAACTTTCCGGAGCGGCTTGAGACGCCGGTCGCTTCGATCACGACATTCGTCAGTCCCGCGGAACGGCAGGCGCGCAGCAAATAGTCCGCGAGGAACGGTTGCGGTTCGAACGCGACCGCGCGCCCTGCTGGGACCGCGCGGCTTAATGACCAGAGGTAACGGCCTTTATGCGCTCCAATATCGACGGCGATATCGGGCCGCGACAACGCCGATTGCAGTGCGCGCAATTCGGCTCGATGATCGAAGTATTGCGCCTTGAGCCCACGATGGACAAAGCGCCACTTCAAAAAAGCCCCTGCCTCAGCGGCTACCATTCTGCCCGCCCCGAAAGTCTTTAGATCACAGGTACCATCCCGACTCGACGTCCTGAATGAGGCAATTGTGCATGGGCGTCAGTTTGGGTCTGGTGGAGGTGCTCATGACAAATCCTTCAGGCGCTCCGTGGACGAATTGCTTGCCACAATGTGTCGGCGGACTACATTGTGGTGACGTGCCGCCGGCGATTGCCTGTGCTACCGGAACGCTGTCCAACTCGGCAGGAATAGAGACATAAGGATCCCTTTGCGTCTATCCTTGCGCCCCAGCGCATGAAAGAACTTTTCATCCGGGGCAGTTATCATCGTGCGTGTAGTCGAGACCAATCCACAAATATTGTTCCGCGAGCTTCTCCGGAGGGCAAGCAGCAGCATGCTCTGGATGAGGCTTACGGTCCAACCCAACGCGGCCAACAGACAGTGGCGGTGGATGCTTGCCGTCGATACCGTGATCGCCATAGGCGGGCTTCTCTACACGGTGTTTGTCGACTCGCCGCGATACTTTTCCTATGCGCAGCTCTTGGTCAGTTATCATTTCGGCTTTATCAGGCGCGGACTCGTCGGCGAGATCATATCCTGGTTCACTGATGTCGTTCCACACTGGTACGTCTATGCGATTGCGATCGTGGCTTGGATTGTGACGCTCATTCTGTTCATCGCGGCGTTCCGAAAAATATTCGGTTTCCACCAGAAGAATCTTCCGCTGTTTGTTTTTTTGACTGGCTCGCCGTTCTTCTTGAAGAATTTCGCTATTACTCTGGGACATTTCGACGTTTACGGCTGCATTTGGGCGCTCGTCGCGTTGCTCCTTCCCGTGGGCCCGCTTTACCCGCTGGTTATTGCAGCTGGCTGTATCGTTTTGATCCTTATGCATCATCTCCTTTTTCTGCTGTACATACCGACGATCGGCTTTGTCGTATTCACTCGCTACAGTCTGGTGCCGGGCTTTTCGACTCGAAAATTCGTCTACGGCGCCATCCTTATTGTTCTGGTATCGGCCGCCTTCATGACCACGAACGTGTTCGGACGCATGACGGTCGCATACGACACCTTTCTTGCCTATATGAAGTCCCGCGCAGCGGATCCAATCGATTTCGACGGTCCGTGGATGTGGTATTCGACCATTTGGGAGGAGATGAGAGTCACCTGGGCTCACGCCCACATCACCTTGCCCCGGTTGCCGGTCTATGCCTTCTTGATTGCTCTGCACCTTCCGGTCGCCCGCTATCTCCAATCCCTGATCACCGCGCTGGCGACGCCGTTTCTGCGCACCGCCACGATTGTCGCATTGGTGGGAATATCGATCGCTCACGTCGTAATCTTTGCCGTCGCGTACGACTATTCGCGCTGGATTTCCGCATGGGCCGTGTGCATGTTTTTAGCGCTACACGCCATTCGGCTACTACCCTCAGCTAGATCGGACGCCGCCGAGCCGGTTCGCGCTGACAAAAACGACAACCTAGTGCTAGGCTGGATCGTGACCGCAATACCACGGGTGGGCGTCACCATTCCGTTTTGAGTGCGGCGACGGAAGAACGGCAAATGCGGAGAGACATTTGCCTCGCGTGAGTTCGACAACAGACCGGCAAAAGCTAAGCGAGCCATTGAGTTCGCTCCGTGAGCTCCGACAAGCCGAGCAGGGCTGCACCCGTTGTCCGCTCTACAAGGATGCCACCCAAGCTGTGCCGGGCTAGGGTCCGAGCCGCGCTGCCTTGATGTTGGTCGGCGAGCAGCCCGGCGACAAGGAGGATCTTGCCGGCAAGCCGTTTGTCGGTCCGGCGGGCCGCGTGCTCGACGAGGCTTTGCGTGACGCCGGGATCGCGCGGGAAGAAACGTTCGTCACCAATGCCGTCAAGCACTTCAAGCATGAAATGCGCGGCAAGCGGCGGCTGCACAAGCGTCCCAACAATTATGAGATCGAGCGCTGCAAGATCTGGCTCGATTGGGAACGCAACCTCGTCAAACCCTCAACCATTGTCGCGCTCGGCGTAACGGCGGCGTGCAGCCTGACCGGCCGTACGCTTACTATCGGTAAAGTGCGCGGCAAAACGCTGGCCACCGCCGATGGAACGCTTCTCGTCGTCACCATCCACCCTTCGGCGCTCTTGCGGATCGATGACGTCGACCAACGCCACGCCGCCTATCGCAGTTTTGTCGCCGACCTTAAGGCGGCCGCGGCCGCCGGAGAACGGAAGGAAAAAGTCCGCGCCGGGCCTTAGCCCGCGGGCGTTTGCGCGGTCGCGCGCGGCGCGTTCCGCGTTGCCAAACCGGCCTTAGTCAGCGCGTCCGCGATCTGCTGCATGCGGTTGATCAGATCGGCCGCGGCCGCCGGCGGCAGCACCAGCCGGCAGGCCGGATAGCGGCGCCCGCTAATCGGTGTGTTAGGCTTGATTTCGTCGAGTCGGGTGACCGCGAAGTCAATTCGCAGCGTTTGCCCGTCGAAAAAGAGGCCGCTGACCGAATCAACAAAGGTCTCGGCAAGGTCGGGACGATCGACAAGACGGATTGTCGCCGCTTGTCGGTCGCGCTGCGCCGGCAATGCTTCCGGCGAGGTCGGTTTGGTAGCCATTGGTCTTTCTCCGCTTGTGACGAGTTCAGTCGTCTTCGCCGAAACGCGAATTGATCAGCTCGCTCAGCGCGTCGATCACTTCTGCCGCTTCTTTGCCGGTGGCTTCGACAATAATCGCACTGCCCGACGCTGCCGCAAGCATCATCAGACCCATGATGGATGTGCCGCCCACAGTTTCGCCGCCTCGCGTAACGCGCACGTCGGCGTCGAATTTTTCCACCGTCTGCACAAACTTGGCAGAGGCCCGAGCGTGCAGACCCTTCCGATTGCAGATGACAAGCTTGCGGACCACTGCGCCTTCAGGTGACGATCGGCCTTCCGGCACGGAGTCGTTGCCGCGCTGCGCCGCCACGCTCATTTTCCGCTCAGCACGCGGCTCGCGATCGTCACGTATTTGCGTCCGGCGTCTTGGGCCGCAGCGACGGCCTCCGCCAACGGACATTCGCCGCGAACCTTGGCGAGCTTAACCAGCATCGGCAAATTTATTCCAGCGAGAACCTCGACTTTAGGGCGGCTCATGACTGAAATCGCCAGGTTTGACGGAGTGCCGCCGAACATATCGGTCAAAATGGCCACACCATCCCCGCTGTCGACGCGCTTGACCGCTTCGATGATATCTTTGCGACGTATCTCAACGTCATCGTCCGGACCGATCGTGACTGCTTCGATCTGGCGCTGAGGCCCGACCACGTGTTCGAGAGCCGCGCGGAACTCGACAGCCAGCCGCCCGTGGGTCACAAGCACAAGGCCGATCATGGAACTCCTCGCCGGTGCGTCCCGTTTGCACCGCACGAAAGGGCGCTCATCATGACTATCCGAAGCCCTAGCGCAAGAGGCATTTTCGGCTGATTCCGAGCGCTGCTGCATTGCGGTAAGGCAAAATAAAACCGGCGAATCGAAGGCTGAATGGCGCCGTCTATGCCGGGTAAAAGTCTATAAGCCGTATGGTTAACCAATCGCCAATCGGGGACCGCGAGGCTGTCAAAGCCAGAATTCTTTGGGGGAATTGAGGAGCGCCATGAGGCCCGGCAAGGCCGCTAGTCCCGCTGCGACGGCAAGTCGCGGTAGCAAAATACCGTCAATGGCCACCTGACGCTGCGCCGGATTGGGAAGACGGCTGGCGTTCTCGGCACCGAGATCGACGACGATACCGACAAGGGCGCGTGGTTCGTAGGGAAGCCGTAAGAGGCCAACGCCGCGAATTTCAATCAGGCCTGCCAGCTTTTCGGCTGGGCGCGCCAGCAGATGCCCGCCTGCGGCTGCAAGGTGAACCCGATCGTCGGCCACAAGTCGCGCAAATCGCAGATTTCCGCTCGCCGCGGCTTGGACAAGCTCTAGAGCGAGCCGTGACTTTCCGGAGCCCGACGGTCCGCGGATGAGTACGGCGCGCGCGCCGACAAGCACACAGGATGCATGCACGGTAGCCGAGCGTCGTTTCGTCATCACGAAGCGGGCAAGCGCACGACAAATCGGGCCCCGGCGGCGGCGGATGCCCCGTTCTCGTCAGGCGGACCAGCCCGATTCTCCGCCCAAATGGCCCCGCCATGGGCCTCGACGATTTGTTTTGAGATCGACAGTCCGAGCCCCGAATTCTGGCCGAACCCCTGATGCGGCCGGTCGGTGTAGAAGCGCTCGAACACTTTATCGAGGGCATCAGGCCGCACGCCAGGCCCGTCGTCATCAACGATGATCTCGACGATGTTCTTTAGCTTGCGGCAGGTCACGCGCACCGTACTCCCGGGCGGCGAGAATGAGCGCGCGTTCTCGATAAGATTATCGACTACCTGGCCAAGACGAGAATCGCGCCCGGGCACCTGGAAGGCGCGGGCGCCGCCGCCCTCAAAGCGGAGTCTGATGCTTACGCCGTCGTCGCGTTTCACTTCATTGGCGACCGCAACGAGCGTGCTCAGCAGTTTAGTCAAGTCGACCGGCGCCGCTTCCTGCCGCTGCAGTTCCGCGTCCAGGCGGCTCGCGTCGGAAATATCGGAAATCAGCCGGTCGAGCCGCTTGACGTCGTGTTGGATGATGCTGAGAAGGCGCCCGCGGCTCTCGTCGGTTCTGGCCAGCGGCAGCGTTTCCACCGCCGAACGCAGCGAGGTGAGCGGATTTTTCAGTTCGTGCGCGACGTCGGCGGCAAAGCTCTCAATGGCCTCGATCCGGCTATACAGCGCATTGGTCATGTCGCGCAGCGTCCCCGATAGGTGTCCGATCTCGTCGCGGCGACGGGTAAAATCGGGGATTTCGACGCGCGAGCGGATGCGCCGGCGTACACTTTCGGCCGCGTCCGCGAGCCGGCGCACCGGCTCGGCAATGGTGCCGGCCAAGAGTATCGAAAGCACAACCATGACGCCGGCGGCGACCAGAAAGACTTTGAGGATAGCGAGCCTTTCGGCTTCGACCATGTCGTCGATGTCAGCCCCTTGCGTAGACAGCATCAGCGCGCCGCGGACCGCCCGGAAGCGCTGTACCGGCACGGCTACCGAAACGATAACGTCGCCGCGATCGTCGATACGCACCATGCTGGCATTTTGGCCGTTCAAGGCTTGACTGACTTCAGGATAGCCGCGCCCGTTTCCGGCGCCGAGCTCTTGATAGAGCGGCAGGTCGCCGCGCCCAAGCCAGCGACGCACGGCGATGAAGACGCGTTCGAGCAAGCCCGGCTTTTCGGCGTTGGGCGCCGGCAAGTCGAAGCGCAGGACGTCGCCACGCCCGAATAAACTGCGGCTGTCGACCAAAAGAACGCCGTCGCGATCGTAGATGCGCGCGCGCGTTTTGGTCGGAGAGACCAGGCGGCGCAACACCGGCGCAACCCGCTCGGGGTTGATCGGAAAATCGAAGCCGTAAAGCGCGTCCCCTGAAGGTCCGTAACTTTCGCCGGGATGCAGATCGAGCAGTTTGTCCGGATCGATGGTGATCGATGAATCGGTCTCGACCGTCGCCGAGGCGGCAA
>Ga0187781_10002917_pt1 | contig 12960 bp, 7 predicted proteins | sample 0715_SJ02_MP02_2_FD_132447 | JGI IMG/M metagenome (GOLD analysis project Ga0187781, IMG submission 132447) | Tropical peat soil microbial communities from peatlands in Department of Meta, Colombia - 0715_SJ02_MP02_20_MG | ecosystem: Environmental > Terrestrial > Soil > Wetlands > Peat | place...
GAAGCATGACGAATCAGCACCAGTGCCGACGACGTACAGCGAACCTTGCTGAGACATTTGCTACCCTCCTGCTTGCACTCGAAAATAGCAAATGTTCTAAGAATGTTCTAGATCACTCTGGTAACCACAACGTAAGTTGCTGATTCTAATAGTGGCGGTGTAGCTCAGGTGGTTAGAGCGACGGTCTCATAATCCGTAGGTCGTTGGTTCGAGTCCAACCGCCGCCACCAAAATTTTTCCAACTTTCTCGATCGATTGGCCGCCCGTTGCCAGTAGCCAGCCGCGTGAACTCGTGGGCTTGAGGTCGTTCGCAAAGGTCTCCGACGTGTTCCAGTAGTCGTTGCTGGCGAACTCCTGCGCCGATCCCACCGGCGATCCCAAGTACGTGGCGCCGGTCTGCAGGTAGGTCGAGGGACCACGCCGCCAGGCGAGCCGGACATGCGGCCTGGCAGTCATGGCGGCAGGTCAGGATTACGAAGGCACAACAGGGAGTGCACCCAGCGAATGCTGATGATCGCAGTGCTTCAGTGATATCTTGGTGGTGAATTTCGCCAACCAATACAGCGTCGGTACCGTTCATGGACATCCTTAAGAATCTATTCGAGAAGCATTTTCGAACGCCGGTGGAGCACGTACAACCCGTGCAGGGGGAGCTCGGCGGGTCGGGGCGCAAGATTATGAGGCTATCTGCCAAGGGGATCAGCGCCATCGGCATACTCTACGGTGGACGCGAAGAGAACGTAGCGTTTCTGGAATTCTCCCGGCATTTTCGCCGGTACGGTCTGCCCGTTCCGGAAATCTTTGCGGAGAACCTGAAAGAGGGCGCTTATTTGGAACAGGACCTTGGCGACATAACTCTATTCAGTTGGCTCGCTTCGCGGCGCAAGGGCGACGATATTCCGCCGGATGTGGTCGACGTTTATCGCCAGGTCATCGCCATGCTGCCGCGGTTTCAGATCGAAGCGGCGCGCGATCTGGATTACACATTGTGCTATCCGCGCGGGAGCTTTGATCGACAGTCGATTGCCTGGGATTTGAATTACTTCAAATACTACTTCCTGCGGCTGGCAGGCATTGCTTTCAGCGAACAGGCGCTGGAAGACGATTTCAACGTGCTGACAGATCTCCTGCTTGACGCGAAGAGCGACTATTTCCTGTATCGCGATTTTCAGTCGCGCAACATTATGCTCTGCGCCGGGCAGCCGTATTTCCTTGACTATCAGGGGGGACGCAAGGGCGCACTGCAATACGACATCGCTTCCCTCCTATATGACGCCAAAGCCGACCTGCCGCCAAAACTAAGGCAGTACTTGCTTGACCACTATCTGGACGAATTAGGTGGATTTATTGACCTGAAACGCGAAGAATTCATGCGGCATTACTATGCCTATGTCTATGTCCGCATCCTGCAGGCGCTGGGAGCCTACGGCTTTCGCGGGTTCTATGAGCGCAAGGCGCATTTTCTGCAGAGCGTGCCCTATGCGCTGAAGAATCTGCGCTGGCTGCTGCACAACGTTACTCTGCCCGTTGCGTTGCCAACCCTGATGAGTGCCTTTCACGAGATGCTGGCTTCGGAAAAATTACAGGGGCTTGCCACCGACGCCGAGAATCTGGTGGTGCGGATTATCAGCTTCTCTTTTCATCGCGGCCTGCCCCACGACGACAGCGGAAATGGGGGAGGGTTTGTTTTCGACGGTCGCAGCCTGCCGAACCCGGGAAGGGAAGAGCATTTCAAAACGCTTACCGGCAAAGATGCTGCGGTGATGGAATATCTCAGCCGGGAGGAAAGCGTGCATCAGTTCCTGGCCAGCGTGATGTCTCTGATCGACGCTAGTGTGAGCAACTATCAACGGCGCGGGTTCAAGCACCTGATGGTTTCGTTCGGTTGTACCGGAGGCCAGCATCGTTCTGTCTATCTCGCGGAGCAACTGGCGAAGCATTTGAGCGGACGAAATGGCGTCAGTGTCGTGGTGCAGCATCGCGAGCTCGAGAGCATGGGGGCAGAACGGTCCGCGATGGAGACCTCCGCCCGATGAAGGCAATGATTCTGGCCGCCGGCCTGGGCACCCGGCTCCGGCCTCTCACCAATGATTGCCCGAAAGCCCTGGTGGAAGTTGCCGGCCATACCCTTCTGGAAATCACTCTGCGGCGACTTTCTGCGTTTGGAATTCGTGAAGTGATCGTCAATGTCCACCATTTTGCCGACCGGGTCGTGGAATATCTGAACAAAAAAGACTACTTCGGCATGCGCATTGAGATTTCGCGCGAGGCAGAATTGCTCGACACTGGCGGAGGCCTGAAGAAGGCGGGGTGGTTTTTTCTGAAAGATTCTGCGGCAGAGGAAGAGCCGTTTCTTCTGCACAACGTCGATGTCATCAGCACAATCGACCTTGACCAGATGGTGTGGCTTCATCGAAAGCATGATGCTCTAGCCACGCTGGCTATGCAGGAGCGCGAGACATCGCGGTATCTGCTATTCGATGAGCGGGATCAACTATGCGGGCGGCGAATCGTCGATAAGCAGGCCACCGAACTTGTACGGCGAACGCCCGAACCCAGGGCGTTGGCGTTTTGCGGGATCCATTTGATTTCCACTCGTTTTCTGAAGTTGATGACCGAGGACGGCGTCTTTTCCATCATTTCGTCCTACCTGCGGCTTGCCGCTCAGGGAGAAAAGATCCAGGCCTTTCGCGCCGACGAATCGTATTGGCGGGATCTAGGCAGGATCGAGACTGTGTTGCAGGCGACCGAAGAACTCGAGCGCGGAATGGTCCCATTCTAAGCCCTCAAATCCTAGATCGAAGTTCACCTCTGGTTTCCCGCCCTATCTCCAGTTCCATCCGGCAAGTTACGGAAGTTTAGAAAAAACCCGCTAAACCGTTGTTAGTAAGCGTGTTAGTTGATATTCATGAAGTCAGGGGAGACACCTGTCTCCCCCGCAAATTAAGTCCCATGACCGGTGCCGTCAGCATGTCCGGTAGTGTTCCCGATTCGGGATCGTGGAGGGGGTTATCCCTGTCCGCGAAACTTTTCATTGCACTCGAGATTGCCGCCGGTCTGGGCGCTCTCCTCTACGGCGCCATCCACCAGAGCAGCAGAAATATCGCCGAATTTATCTGTTACCTGGGAATCGCCATTTTGGCTTCGCGGCTCAAAGTGGACCTGCCCGGCATCACGGGCACGATGTCGGTGAACTTCCTGTTCATCCTGATTGGGATACTGGAGCTCAGTTACACGGAAACCCTGATTTTGGGCGCGGCCGCAATGGCGGCCCAGTGCCTGCAAGCCGAACGTCCGAGGCCCCTGCAACTGGCCTTCAACGTATGCGCCGCTTCCATGTCGGCCGCTCTGGCCTACGTGGTGTATCACCAACTGGAGTTAAGGATGGGAGGAGCCCGGCCGGTTCTGCTGGGCCTGTCGGCAACGGTTTACTTTGTGGCGAACGCCGGCTCCATTGCCACCGTAATCTCGCTGACCGAAGGGCGACCTCTGCGTCGAATTCTGGTCGACTGTTATTTCTGGTCGTTTCCGTACTACCTGGTTGGAGCCGGCATCGCTGGGATGATTGCCTGGCTCAATGAGACCATCAACTGGCAAAGCTCCTTGCTCGTCGTCCCCGTGGTCTATCTAATCTACCGTTCGTATCGGCTTTATCTAGGCAAACTGGAGGACGAAAAGCGCCATGTCGAGGAGATGGCGAACCTGCATCTGCGTACGATTGAAGCGCTGGCACTCGCCATCGAAGCCAAAGACCACAAGACCCACGAGCATTTGCAGCGCGTGCGCGTCTATGCCATCGAAGTAGCCAAGGAACTCGGGGTAAACGGGCCGGAGCTTCAAGCCCTGCACGCTGCGTCGCTATTGCATGACATCGGCAAACTGGCGGTGCCCGAACACATCATCTCGAAGCCCGGACGCCTCACCCCCGAGGAATTCGAGAAGATGAAGATCCACACCCTCGTAGGCGCCGAGATTCTCGAACGGGTGCGCTTTCCGTATCCGGTGGTGCCGATCGTGCGAGCCCATCACGAGAAGTGGGATGGTTCTGGCTATCCGCTCGGCCTGAAAGGCGCCGAGATTCCCATTGGGGCTCGCATCTTATCCGCCGTCGATTATTTCGATGCGCTGGCCTCGGACCGGCAGTATCGGCGGGCTCTGCCGCTCAGGGAAGTTGTACAAAAACTGGCCTCCGAGTCCGGCAAGGCGTTCGATCCCAAAGTTGTGGATGTGCTTCAAAAGAGGTACGAGGATCTGGAACGAATCGCCCAGAGCCAGTCCGCCGAAGGCGACAACGAACCTTTATCAACCGCCGTCAAAATCGAGCGTGGCGAGGAGCCGGCTGCCGGCTTTGAGAACGCTCTGGCGCAGGATTATGCCGGTCGCGAAACAACGTTTTTGTCTTCCATTGCCGCAGCCCGCCAGGAGGCGCAAGCGCTGTTCGAACTGAGCCAGGATCTGGGCGCATCGCTGAGCCTTGGCGAAACCCTCTCGGTGTTTTCCGTGAAGCTCAAGCCCATGGTGCCCTACGATGCGATTGCCATCTACATCAAGCGCGAAGCAGCGCTGGTCCCGGAGTATGTGAATGGCGATAACTACCGGCTGTTTTCCTCGCTGCGCATTCCGATCGGCGAGGGGTTGTCGGGATGGGTGGCGCATAATCGCAAGCCGATTGTCAACGGCAATCCGTCTGTCGAGCCGGGATACTTGAACGATCCGACAAAGTTCAGCAGTCTGCGCTCGGCTCTGGCCGTGCCGCTCGAAGGAGTTGCCGGGGTGATTGGAGTTCTCGCACTTTATCGCGCCGAGCGCGACGCCTTCACCTCCGATCACCTCCGCATTCTCCTGGCGGTCAGCGGCAAAATGGCGCTGGCCATCGAAAATGCGCTCAAGTATCAGCAAGCGGAAAACTCCGCCATTACCGACTACCTGACCGGCCTGCCGAATGCACGATCGCTGTTCCTGCAGCTTGATCGCGAACTGGCCCGGTGTAAACGTGACAGCTCATCGCTGACCGTGATGGTCTCCGACATGGATGGCTTCAAGCAGATCAACGACCGCTTCGGTCATCTGGAAGGCAATCGGGTTCTGCGCTTGTTTGCTCAGGCTCTGAAGGATAGTTGCCGCGAATACGACTATGTTGCACGGATGGGTGGAGATGAGTTCGTCGTGGTCGCTCCCGGGCTCGCAGCGGACGGGGCGGGCAAGAAAGCCGAGCAGATGCGGGCCCTGGCTCGCCACGCCGGCAGCGAGATTTGCGGCGAGGAGATTCTTTCCCTTAGCGTGGGGCGCGCGGTCTATCCCGACGACGGCAACGATGCGGAGGAGTTGCTGGCCGCGGCCGATCGCCGCATGTACCTCGAAAAGCAAAAACAGCTCGCTTCCAAGGACCGCCGCAATCATCCCCGGCTCAAATGCCGGGTCACGATCGAAGTGCAGACCGAAGGCGGCGGAATTCCCCTGTTCGCGAACCTGACGGACATAAGCCTGGGTGGATGCTATGTCGAGACCAGCGCGATTCTTTCGGTAGGCAAGAAAATCAAACTGGTATTCTCGATGACCGACGCCAACTTGTTCGCCGAAGGGGTGGTGGCGCGATTGGATCCGGGCTCGGGGCTCGCCGTCCAGTTCCAGGAGATGAACCGCGAGAGCCGCGAGAAAATGTTTAAGATCCTGGAGTTCGTGCAGAAGACCAGCACATTTTTCAACAACCGCTATCTCGACAGCCTGGCCCGGAAGTAAAGCAACCCGAAATGGCCGGGAGGCACCCTCTAAACTGGGGCGGCAGCTTGAATGCTCGTGGCGCGGACAATCTCTGCGCCAATCTGATTCAGCGGCAGGATTTTGTCGGCCAAACCGGTCCTGGCAACGAACCCCGGCATACCCCAAACCACGCTGCTGGCCTCGTCCTGCACGTAGATGCGAGCGCCAGCCTTCCGTAGCACCTCACATCCTTTCAGACCGTCCTGACCCATGCCGGTCAAGACCACTGCAAGCGCACGGTCTCCGTACACTGCGGCTACAGAACGGAAAAGAACGTCGACTGAAGGCCGGCAGAAATTCTCTTTGGGTCCCTGATGCGTTTTCAGGCAAGTCACGCCATTCTGCTGCTGCACGATCAGGTGATAGTCTCCGGGAGCGATGACCGCACAGCCCGGAGAAAGCGGTTCGCCGGAGACGCACTCCCGAACCGGCAGAGCGGATTTTGCGCTGAGGCGTGCCGCCAGCATCGCCGTGAAAACGGCCGGCATGTGCTGAGCGATCACGACCGGAACGCAGAATTTGCCGGGTAAGGAGGGCAGCACCTGCGCTAAAGCGTCCGGCCCGCCGGTGGAAACGCCGATGGCCACCACTTTTGCCGGCGGCCACAATCGAGCTGGCCGTACTACATGCAGCCTCGGAGGTGACGGGGTCGGCGCCAAAGGCGATCCCGGAGGTCCTCCCGGCAAACGGCAGAGCGCTCGGATCTTTGGAATGAGTTCCCCCGTAACGGCCACAAGCGCAGACGAGCGGTCGGCACAGCTGGGTTTGGTGACGCAGTCGGTCGCGCCCAAAGCAAGAGCTTCCAGGGTGACGGCGGCACTCCGCGCGGTCAGGCTGCTGAACATAATGATAGGAACCCTGGTGTCAATCTTGCGCAGCTCGCGGACCGTTTCCAATCCGTCCATCTCGGGCATTTCAATGTCGAGGAGCACAAGGTCGGGTTTCAAGGCCAGAAATTTTGTGAGTCCCATGCGCCCATTGACCGCGGTCGCGCACACTTCCAGGTCAGGATCCTGGGCGATGGCCGAGGATAGCGTCTTGCGGACGACCACGGCATCATCCACGAGCAAGACACGCTTTTTGGCGCTCGGTGTCAATCGCGCGACCTCGTGATAGCGCAGGCGGAAATCGAACCGGGCAACGGGAACGGGGTGGTCTCATCACGAGGCCTGCGCCGCATGTGCCCTGGAGCGTTCCTTCCCGTCGGTCTCACCGTTTCCCGCATCTTCCAGCTTGAACAGATCGACCAGTCCGCGGAGCTGCATGGCCATCTCGGTCAGTTGTTTCGCGGCCTTGAGCGTATCCTGAGCGCCTTGCGTTGTGCTCTGGGCGGCGGTGGCCACGCCCTGGATGTTGCGTGAGATCTCTCCCGAGCCGTTGGCCGCTTCCTGCACGTTGCGCGACATCTCGTCGGTGGTGGCGCTCTGCTGCTCCACTGCCGTGGCAATGGTGCTCGAGATGTCGTTGATCTGGTTGATGATGGCGGTGACACTGCCGATGGAATCCACGGCCCGCTTGGTGTCTTCCTGAATGGCGGTGATCTTCTGGCTGATGTCTTCAGTCGCCTTGGCGGTTTGTTTGGCCAGTTCCTTGACCTCATTGGCCACGACCGCGAATCCCTTGCCCGCCTCTCCGGCCCGCGCGGCCTCGATGGTCGCATTCAGAGCGAGCAGGTTGGTTTGCTGGGCGATGGAAGTGATGACCTTGATGACCTGTCCGATTTCGGCGCCGGACTCGCCGAGCTTGGCTACGGTGGAGTTGGCGGCGGTCGCGGTTTTGACCGCTTCGCCCGCGATCTTGGCGGCTTCGCTGGCGTTGCTGGCAATGCTCTGCACGGTTGCGGTCATCTCCTCGGCCCCGGTGGCGACGCTGTTCAGATTGTTGCTGACCTGCTGGGTGGCGGTGGCCACGACGTTGGCCTGGGCCGACGTTTCCTCGGCATCGCTGCTCATCTGCTGGCTGGTCGACGCCAGCTGCTGCGAGGCGCGCGAGAGCGCCTGCGCGTTCTGCGCGATCGATTTCATGCTGGCCTCGAGCGTGTCGGCAGTCTGGTTGGTAGCCCCTCCCAACCCCGCCAGCGCATCCAGGCAGTCGTTTAAATTGTGCTTGATCGTATTGAAATCGCCGTTATACACGTCCGTGATCCGGACTTGGTCATAGGATCGCTCGACGCGCTGCGTGTAATCGTTGGAGGCCATGGCGGTGAGCACCGCGCCGGCCTTGCTCAAGCCCTGAGAGATGTCGCCGACACATTTGGCGGCGACATTGAGCGGCCCGATGACCGCGTCCAGCGTGCTGTTGACCCCTTCGATGACTTTCCGGTAGTCGCCCTGATGCTTGCTGGCGTCGGCCCGTGTGGCCAGTTTGCCCTCCACGGCAGCTTGCGACAGCATGATGGCGTCGGTGATCATCGCGCTCACCGCCTGTTTCTGTGGCGTAATATCGGTAGCGTATTTGACGACTTTGAAGGGTATGCCGTTGAGATCGAGGATGGGGTTGTAGGAGGCCTGGATCCATACTTCGCGTCCGCCTTTGCCGATGCGTTTGTATTCGCCCGCCTGGTATTCCCCGCGCCGCAGCTTGGCCCAGAACTCGGCGTAATCGAGGGATTGACGGTAGGCTTCGTCGACCAACATGCTGTGATGTTTGCCCTTGATTTCATCGAGCGTGTAGCCCAGCGCGTTCACAACATTGTCGTTGGCGGCGAGGATGGCGCCGTCCATGCTGAACTCGATCACGGCCTGGGCCTTGCCGATGGCGGCAATCTGGCCCTGGAAGTCGGCGTTGATGAGTTTTTGGCGGGTGACGTCTCGCAGGTAGACCACGACCTTGCACGGCTTGCCTTCGGCATTGAGAGTGGGGGTATAGGAATAGTGGACCCAGATTTCCTTGCCTTGCTTGGTCGCCCGCTTGCCTTCGCCGCTGCAGGCCTCCCCGCGCTGGAGCCTCTGCCACAGCTCTATCTGTGCGGCCTTATATTCCGGACTGTTCCGGGTCGCTTCATCGACGAATGCGGTGACGTGCAACCCGATCGCCTCCTGGCGGGAATAACCGAAGAGCTCTTCAAAGCGCTCGTTCACATCGAGGACCGCGCCCTCCATGTTGTACCGGCAGAGAGGCAGCGCCCGGCTGATCGCCTCTGCGTCCGCCACCAGTTCCCGGTTGGCCGCTTCCAGTCGAAGTTTGCCCGTCTTCGCAGAGGCGGCCTGAAACACCGGCACTGCGTTTAGGCCTCCGATCGGTTCGTCTTTGCTGACGGCGCGGTGCCGTCCGTTGCGTCTGTTTTTCATGATGCGGAATCTCCTCTGCAATAGGAATCCGGGTTGCAACCCTCAACTGTTCTCGCGCGGCCCAGGCGCATAGCTGGGTGGCGGACCGAGCTTTGTCCCATCCACCGCACGCTCGGTGTCGAGCGCCAGCAGCAGGCACCCCGGCAGTTTGTAAACCCCCTCGATCACCTCGCGGGCAAAGCCCGCAAGCGTCTCAGGCGGACTTTCAAGCATCTCTTCTGCGACTTCGATCACGTCGCCGATCTCGTCCACCAGCAGGCTGACCGCACCCTCGTTGGCACGGACGACCACATTCATGGGCTGCTCGCCGGGTGGGCGGTCCGGCAGGCCCAGGCGTTTGCGCAAATCAATGGCCGGCACGATTTGCCCGCGCAGGTTGATCATGCCGCTGACGACTTCCGGGGCGAGCGGCACCCGGGTCATTTCCTGGTATTGGATGACTTCCTGCACTTGGGGTACAGGCGTGCCGAAAAAGTGCCCGCCGAGAAAGAACGTGCAAAATTGTTGCGATGCGGCCATAGGCTGCTCTCCTTATGAAAATCCCGTCGGCTGCTCCACGAAGCCGGGAATGGCGTCCCGCACGACGCTGGGAACATCCAGCAGATCGGTGACCCGTTTTTGAATGACGGTGGATCCGAGCACGCCGCGCCGGCGGCCGGTGTGCTCAAGCGAGAGAGTCTCGTCGACAATGTCGAGAATGCGGTCCACGACCAGGCCCACGCTGCGCCCGCCCTCGGAGTAGACGACGACTTGCACGCGGTCGGCTGCGCCCGCTGCCGCATCGCCGCCTGTCAACCGGCGTGACAACCGGATCAGCGGAATGATCCTTCCCCGGTACTGCATGACTTCCTGCGGGCCTACCCACTCAATGGCTGCGTTTGGGAACTCTTCCAGGCGCGCCACCAGCGACAAGGGAATCGCCATCCGGCCTTGCTCGCCGCACTCGACAACCAGCACGGTCTGATGGTTGGCACGGCTTTCCTCGGCCGAAGTGCACTCCGCTTTTTCCTTTCCGTTTTTGTGCAGCCCCGAGCCGCGGGATTCGGAAATCACGCCGGCCCGCTGCGCCAGGCCCAGAATGTCGAGAATCAGGGCTACGCGGCCGTCGCCCATGATGGTCGCGCCGGAGTAGGCAGTGAGACCTTTCAGTTGTTTGCCCAGCGGCTTGACCACGATTTCCTCGGTGTCGGTGATTTCATCGACCACCAGCCCGAACTCGCGCCCGTCGGCCTGCACCACGACAATATTGGCCGCGGAGCCGGCAGTTGCTCCGGGGGCGCTGGCAGGCGCCAGATGGAGTTGCCGGTTCAGATACACGAGCGGCAGCAGACGTCCCCGCAGCCGGTAGACCGGGGCCCCATGAACCATTTCCATGCCTTGGTCCGCCTCGCCCCCTTCGAGGCGCACCAGCTCCAGCAGGCTGACCTGGGGAATGGCGAAGCGCTCGCCACCGGAGGTGACCATCAGGGCGGGAATGATCGCCAGGGTCAGCGGGATCTTCACCCTGATGGTCGTGCCCTTGCCCGCCATCGATTGCACGTCGACCGTGCCGCCGATTTTTTCCATGTTGGTTTTCACCACGTCCATGCCCACTCCGCGGCCGGAGACATTGCTGACCTTTTCCGCCGTGGAGACTCCCGGCAGAAAAATCAGGTTGTCGATGTCGCGGTCGGACATGCGGGCGGCTTGCTGGGCGGAGACCAGGCCACGCTCGACCGCTTTCTGAAGAATGCGTTCTCGGTTCAGCCCGGCGCCATCGTCGCTAATCTCGATGTTGACCTGGCCGCCCTCATGAAAGGCGCGCAATTTTACGACGCCGGCTGTTTCCTTGCCCGCCTGTCGCCGTTGTTCCGGCAGCTCGATGCCGTGGTCAATCGAATTGCGGACCAGATGCGTCAGCGGATCTTTGATGGCCTCGATGATGGTGCGGTCCAGCTCCGTGTCCTGTCCTTTCATCTCCAGGCGCACCTCTTTACCGCAACTGAGCGCAATGTCGCGCACGGTGCGGGGAAGCTTGTTCCAGACGGTGCCAATCGGCTGCATGCGGGTTTTCATCACTTCTTCCTGCAGTTCGGTGGCGATCAGGTTCATGCGCTGGGAGACCGCCTGAAAGGAGGCGTCGTGCAGGCGGTTGGAAAATTGCAGCAATTGATTGCGTGCCAGCACCAGTTCGCCCACCAGATTCATGAGTCGGTCGAGCAGATTGACTCCGATGCGGATGGTTTCGACGGCGGCTGCGGGATTGCGCGCTTCCAGGGTTCGCTGCGCGGACGCTACGTCATCCGGGTGAACTGCGCCCTGCGCGACCAGGATCTCGCCGATCTTTTTCCGGCCCATTTCCTGCTGTTGCAGAGCCAGCGCGAGATCTTCGGGGCGAATCTGGCCGCGTTCGAGCAGCACCCCCCCGATCTTCGAGGCGTCCGCCAAATCCTCGTTGCCGGGAACTGCTCCAAAGCGAGGATCCGGTTGGCGGGCGGCATTCGCAGCGTTCCCCGCCTGCACAGACTCCGTCGCAGCCGGTGAAGAATCCGGCGCTTCGTTTCTTGAGGCGGGCTCCTCCTGCAACTTGGCCATGCGTTCGATCAACGCCGCATAGTCTTGATCGCCGTCCTGGCCTGAACTTTCAATCGCCTGGAGCATGCGACGGACAGCGTCCACCATGGCCAGCAGGCTGCTGGTGATCTCCCCACTCAGCGCGAGCTCCCCGTCACGCAACTTGGCCAGCAGGTTTTCGCCGGCATGCGCCAGCCTCTCCAGCTTGCCGAACCCAAGGAATCCGCAGCTTCCCTTGATCGTGTGAATGGTGCGGAAGACGCTTGCCAGCAGGTCCGTGGAGGAAGGGGCTGACTCCAGTTTTACTAGTTCCTGGTCCAGACGGTCCAGATTCTCATGGCTCTCGATGAGAAAGTCTTTAACAATTTCGTCCATAGATTCGCTTGGAAAAGAGAGCTGCAACCGCCGAGCCAGCGGCTGGTGCCTCCTCCGCACTTTTGGGTCGTGTTCTCTTCGTGGCCAGCGCCTTGCATATCCCACATCGGCAATCCCACGCGCAGCTTAAGTTTTCATTGGCTTCGGCAAACTCAGCGGTGTGAACTCTGCAGCAGTGCGCTCGTGCGAAGCCGACCCCTGGTGCGGGGCTGTGCTTGAAGGACGACTCCGCGGTCCGTAGACTGTTAGAGATGCACCACCACGCACATGGCGCCGGGAGTCCCACGCGGGTCTTGAAGATCTCGCTGGCGGTTACCTTTGGCTATATCGTTTTGTTGGTGGTGGCCGGCATTCGCGCCCACTCGCTGGCGCTGCTTTCCGAGGCAGGGCACAATCTTTCGGATTTGCTGGCCCTGCTGCTCTCGCTGGTGGCGGTCTACTTCCAGACGCGCCCCGCCAATCCCAGAAAGACTTACGGATATCAGCGCGCCGGAGTGCTGGCCGCGCTGGTCAACGCCAGTTCATTAGTGGTGGTGGCGTTTTTCATCTTTTATGAGGCCTTCCGCCGCCTGCAGCATCCCGAGCACGTCCAGGCCAGCGTAATGATGTGGGTCGCCGCCGCCGGCGTGGTCATGAATGGCGCGATCGCTTTGCTTCTCTACCGCTCTGGAGGAGACGTCAATCTTCGCAGCGCCTTGCTGCACGAGGTGGGCGACACGCTTTCGACCGCCGCGGTCATTGGCGGAGGGTGGGCGATTTTGGCCACGGGCCAGTACTGGATCGATTCGGCTCTGTCGGTCGGGATCGGCGTGCTGATCTTATGGTCGGGTCTGGGCATCGTGCGCGAGACGCTCAACATTCTTCTCGAAGGCACGCCACGCGGCATGAAGCTGGAAAAAATTGAACTTGCCATCCGTTCGGTCGAGGGCGTCAACGACGTGCACGATCTTCACGTCTGGAGCATCGGATCGGAAACCCACGC
>Ga0187781_10002918_pt1 | contig 12960 bp, 11 predicted proteins | sample 0715_SJ02_MP02_2_FD_132447 | JGI IMG/M metagenome (GOLD analysis project Ga0187781, IMG submission 132447) | Tropical peat soil microbial communities from peatlands in Department of Meta, Colombia - 0715_SJ02_MP02_20_MG | ecosystem: Environmental > Terrestrial > Soil > Wetlands > Peat | place...
AGTCAAGAGTCGAGAGTTAAGAGTCGAGAGTCAAGAGTCGAAAGTCAAGCCGCGGAAATCGTAATCGCACTTTAGGATGCCGTGAACTTCCGGACTTCACGACTCTCAAACTCTGGACTCTCAACTCTGGACTCTCAACTCTCGACTCTCAACTCTGGACTCTCAACTTCCCCCCAGCCCTAAACTCCGGCCCCTAGCTTTGGGCCCGGAGTTTCAAGCGGCTCTTATTCGTCTCGAGGAAAGCACGCAGGTCCTCTCCGGCATCGAGCAGCTTGAGCCATTGTTCGTAATAAAGAGTCACCGGGAAGCGGCCCAGTCCGTAGACGCTCACGCCTCCCTTCTCACCAACTCTGAACTCCAGCTTACCGCTTTGCTTGGTTCCCAGTTTCTTCTCGAGGTCGGCGATTTTGGCCAGCAACTCTTCCTGTGTGGGTTCAGCCATCGTAAACATCCTCCTGATTTAGGCCGGTGCAAGACTCTCGTGGTCGGCCTGGACTCCGTCAACTCGGGTCGCTTCCTGGCCCGTGGCGTTGGATATTTCTGAACCCGTTTATGATAGCCGATTTCAAAGCTTCGTGGTTAGGTTCTATTGGCCCTAAAGTACTCTTGACGAGTTTGATTTCCTATTTGCAAAATGGTAACCTGGGCGTGTGAGACCATGGCCGGCGAAGTTGCGATGCTTATGAAGTGGCAAACGGCGAGAATCTTGACGCTGGTCCTCCTTCTCGGGCTATGCACTGGAATCGTCCGGGCACAGGACGCGTCGACTACAGAGTCACTGGGCGACGTGGCGCGTCAACTCAAAGCACAACGCGCCAAGTCTCACGAAAAATCCAAGCTCTACACTAATGACGACCTCGAGGCGCTGCCGCCCTTGCCCGTGCAGTCGATGGGCTCGACTGCGAGCTCGCCGACGACTTCCAACCAGACCCAGACAGCACAAGATGTCAAACCGGGCGAGCAGCCTGGCAAGGAGACCGGCGGCACGGAATCCGACAAGCTCGCCGCGAAAGCGCCAGCCTCCGAAAACAGCGAGGAACCGCATGGCGAAAAGTACTTTCGTGATCGGATGAGCAAGCTGCAGGACCGCTTGGAAACCGACCAGCGGGAGCTCGATGTTCTCCAGCAAAAGCTCGGCCAAGGCGCGGTCATGTACTACCCGAATCCCACCCAGGGCTTGTACCAGGAGAGCGGCCCAACCGCTATGTCGGACGTTCACACGCTCCAAGACAAGATTGCGGAGAAGAAAAAGGCTATCGAGGCCGATGAGGCAGCTATCGAGGAGCTGCGGGAGCAATTGCGACGGGAAGGTGGTGACCCGGGGTGGCTGCGCTAGTCCCCTTCCTGATCGTGCTCACTTCCCTGCCCTTGTTGGCGGCACCGCCGCAGTCGCTTGGCGACGTGGCGCGCCAGTTGCGCCAGCAGCAGCCCAAAGCGGGATCGAAGACCATAATTACGAACGATAACCTTCCTGGGGTGAAGCCCGAGGGCGACTTCCAGGCGGCTTCGGTCCCTCCGCCCCCGAGCGCCCCTGCGGCCACTACGTCCGGCCCAACCGCGGCCGAGACTGAAGCGACGCCAGCGCCGACGCCCGCGAGCCAGGCATCCGGGTCAACAGCAGGCGCCCCTCCCTCCGATGACACAGCAGAGAAACCGAAGGAGTACTGGCAGCCGCAATTTAAAGCCCTACGCGAGCAATTGGCCGGCGCCGAGGAGCGCCAAAAGCTAGTCGAGGACGAACTGAGTCTCCTTCAGAGTCGGGCCGCACGCGCACTCGATTCCAATGTGAAAAATGCGCTGGCGGAGCAGATCACCGCCAAGCAGGATGAGCTTGCGCAGAAGCAAGCCGCGACGACTGAAGCTCGCAAAGCTTTTGAAGACTTTCAATCGGACTTCGACGCCAGCGGCGCGCCGGAGGAATGGAGTGAGGAGCCAGAAGTCAGGAGTCAGTAGATAGTCGTCTTCGTGACACAGCCACTCCTGGCTCGGTGGCACAGCCACTCCTGGCTGTGCGCTGTGCGCCGCTAGCAAGTCCAACAAAAGCAGCACAGGCAGGAGTGCCTGTGCCACTGTCGCTCGATCGAAGCAAACTGCATAGATTCTTCGGCCCTTAAGGCGGGCCTCAGAATGACAAATGCCTAGTGGGAATTCTGACTCCTGACTCCTGACTTCTGACTCCGGAATCCTGCTTCACCCTTTTTCCGCCATATGCAGTGCCGCAATCCCGCCCGTGAAGTTCACATAATGGACATTCTGAAAACCTTGCGCGCTCAGTAACCGCGAGAGCTCTTGTTGGTTGGGGAACCTCGCCACAGAATCATGCAGGTACTGATAGGGCCCTGGAACGCCGGAGATCCAACTCCCGATCTTAGGCAGCAGATGGCGGAAGTAAAATCGAAAGAAAGGTCCGAAGACCCTCCCCTGAACCTCTGAGAATTCGAGGATGGCAAGGACACCGCGGGGTTTGAGGACCCGGCGTATCTCTTCCAGGCCACGGTCGTAACTGGCGAGGTTGCGAAAACCGAAAGCCAGGGTGGCCAAATCCAGAGAGTCGTCGGGAAAGGGCAAGGCTAAGGTGTCCGCTTCGAGGAAGAGCGTCGAGCGCTGGCGGGATTTTTTCTTGGCGAGCAGCAGCATGTTCCGGCAGAAATCCGTCCCGAACACTCGACCGGCCGCGTACCGTTGCAACTCGAACGCCAGGTCTCCTGTCCCGCAGCAAAGGTCCGCCACGCTCGAGCCGCCACGCTCCAATACGGGTCGCAGCGCGTTGGCGGTGGCTTTCCGCCACGCGATGTCTCGACTCAGAGAGAGGAGATGATTCAGGAAATCGTAACGCGGCGCCACTGCCGAAAACATCTTGCGGATGGCGCGGGCAGTGGAGGCGATGGTGTTGGGAGAGCCGCGCGGCCTTTCCTCGAAACGAGCATGGCCGGCGTCAGTCATGCCCGCCGCCCCGCTGCACTTCCCGGAAAGCTGTTTCGACCAGATTCATGGGGACTTGATCTGATATCCGGACTTTGCCGATGCGTTCCGGAAGGACCCAATGGATTCGTCCCGCCACCGCCTTCTTATCCTGCGGCAGAAGATCCAAGATGCGGGAGGCGCGAACGCCCCGCAGGCCGGGCAGCGAACCCGTCTGCCGCACCAGTCGGGCGATACGCACGCGCTCCGCCGGATCGAGCAGACCCAATAATTCGGCCAGGCGCGATACGATCAGAATTCCCCAACCCACCGCCTCCCCGTGCAAGAAGCGTTTGTAGCTGGAGGCTTCTTCGAGGGCGTGGGCAAAGGTGTGGCCCAAATTGAGGACGCGCCGCAGATCAGCCTCGCGCTCGTCGCGACTCACCACCTCCACTTTCACTTTCGCCGCTCGCGCCAGGAGGCCCCCCAGGTTCTGTGCCTGCTTTGGCACCAGTTTAGACGCCCTCTCTTCCAGTTCGCTGAAAAGGCGGGGCCCTGCAAGGATGGCGTGTTTTAAAACCTCGAAGAACCCGGAACGGAAGGAGCGTTCATCCAGCGAGGTGAGGACCTCAGGTTCGGCCAGGACGAGGCGCGGCGGGTAGAAGGTCCCGAGTAGATTCTTCATGGCGCCCACGTTGACCGCGGTCTTCCCACCAATGGCGCTGTCGACTTGCGCCAAAACCGTGGTGGGCGCCTGCACGTAATCGATGCCGCGCATGTAGGTTGAGGCGACGAACCCACCTAAGTCACCGACCACGCCCCCGCCAAAGGCCACCAGCAGCGAGCGCCGGTCGGCGCGCTTTGCCAGTAACTCAGCGCCGACCGTTTCCACCATCCGCACGCTTTTCGAACTCTCGCCGGAGGGGATGAACAGCGGCTGGGAGTTCTTTATGCCGCTTTCACGCAGAAACCCTTTTCCCCAACGCTCCCACAAATGCGCTTCGGTGAGGACGAGAATCGCAGAGTAACAGTCTTGCGGGAAGTCGCGAAAGACACGCCAGGCCCCGCGGCCTACATTCACGCTATACTTGAAGCCTTTCGAGGTGACCCAGAAACGTTGCATACGCAGCTATCAGCCATCAGCTATCAGCTATCAGCATTCTCTGCTAGAGATACCACGCCCGCACACTAACCCGCAAGCACGGCGAACTCGCAGCCCGATTCGTCGCAACTACAGGCGAACTGCGGACCCCCTCACCCGGCCCGCTCCGGCTGATGAAAGCGCCGCCGCGGTCCACCCTCTCCCCCAAGGGGGCGAGGGCTGGGATCCAGCACTCCGCGAATTTCGAATTTCGATTTTCGAATTTCCATTTTCCAGTTTCCATCTTCTTGCAGGCTTGCGAGGCGAAGGCTATGATGGAGTGCTATGCGGGTAAAGAACGAGTTCCACGTCGATTACCTCATTCTGGGCGGGGGCATTGCCGGCACGCGGGCCGCTCTCGAACTGGCCCCAGCCGGTCAAGTGTTGGCGCTCACCAAGGACGAACTCTACGAATCCAGCACAGAGTACGCGCAGGGCGGAATTGCGGCGGCGCTGGGCGAGGACGACAAAGTGAGTCTGCACCTCGACGACACCTTACGCGCCGGCGACGGTTTGTGCCGGGAAGAGGCTGTGCGCATCCTGGTGAACGAGGGGCCGCAGCAGATCGAACAATTAATTGCCTGGGGGATGCGCTTCGATCACGACGGAAACAAGCTGGCCTTCACGCGGGAGGGGGCGCACAGCCGCTCGCGCGTCCTGCACGCCCAGGGCGACTCGACGGGCAGCGAAATCCTGCGGGCCCTGATGGCCAAGGCCCGGCACCGCCGTGCCATCCGGTTTCTGCCTCATGCTTTTGCAGTTGATTTCCTCATGGACGGCATGCAGGTTTGCGGCGTGACCTTCCTCGATCAAAAAACCGCCGCGCTCAAGACCGTGCACGCGAAAGCCGTATTGCTGGCAACGGGAGGGTTGGGACGGGTTTATCAGGAAACCACCAATCCCGAAGTTGCCACCGGAGATGGCGTAGCCATGGCGTACCGCGCCGGCGCGTTGACCTGCGATATGGAGTTTGTTCAGTTCCATCCCACCGCGCTGTACGCCAAGGAAGCCCCGCGCTTCCTTCTCTCGGAAGCCTTACGCGGCGAAGGCGCTTGTCTGCGCAACGTGTTGCTGGAGCGGTTCATGCCCCGCTATCACGAGGCTGGGGAGTTGGCGCCGCGCGACATCGTCTCGCGCGCTATCGTCATGGAATTGCAAAAGACCCGGAGCGAATGCGTTTATCTGGACATGACGGAGCTTGATCCGGCCCAGGTGCAGAAGCGTTTTCCCAGGATTTACTCCACTTGCCTGCGTTACAACATCGACATCACGGCGGACCTCGTGCCCATTCGTCCTGCGGTTCACTACGCCATGGGAGGAGTCGCCACCGACCTGCACGGCGCTACGACCCTGAAGGGTTTGTACGCCGCCGGAGAGGTCGCCGCCACCGGCGTGCATGGCGCTAACCGTCTGGCCAGTAATTCCCTTCTCGAAGGACTGGTGTTTGGCGCCCGAGCGGGCGCGGCCATGATCGACGAGCGGCAGGAGCTCAAGCCTCCCGCACCCTGCAAGGGGCCGCGCGTTCATGCCGGCCACGCAGTCGCCCGGCCGGCGTCTCAAACGTGCCAAGCGGAGCCGGTTCACGTCGCTCCCCAAAAAGGCGTGAACGAAGTGCGCTCTATTCTCTGGAGCAAGGTCGGCATTATTCGCAACGGCAGCGAGCTTTGCGAAGCCCTGCGGCGGCTCGAGTCGCTGGTGCTGGTCCCGCCGTCCGCACCGCTCGGCGATTTTCACGAAGCCCGCAACATCCTCGAGGTCGGCAAGATTATCACCCGCAGCGCCTTGGCGCGGGAAGAAAGCCGCGGCGCCCACTATCGCTCCGATTTTCCCTGGAAAGAGGAAGCCACCCCTGCCAAGCACTCGTTTGCCTGCAAAGATACACCGGTGTTCTTCGCGTAGCCAGTCGTCAGTTTTCAGTCGTCAGTCGTCAGAGAGGGAATGGCTCGGACTTCTCGCCGAGTTGGAAGCGTGTCATCCTGAGCGTAGCGAAGGATCTCCGCAGTTCCTCGCATTTCGGTAAGCGCAGAATCAAATACAGAGATCCTTCGCTTCGCTCAGGATGACAGCGCGTAGCCTCCCCCGGGACAAAAAATCACAGCCTCTCAGGATGACAGTTATTCGCTGGTTCGACGCGGTATCAGGGCGGTCGTACCCAGAGGGAACTAGTGTTTGGATTTATCCAGTTCCACGAGCGAGGCGGCTACGACGCGGCCGACGATCGTCAAGCTTTGGGGGCTGCAATGCTCGACGGTGTCTTGGGCGGTGTGCCAGTAACTGCCGTTCGGTCCGTACTCAGGAGCGATCAAGTCGAGAGCTGAGACGCCGGCGTTAACGAACGGGATGTGGTCATCCTGTTCCGCGCCTTGGCTGTCCGTGAAGTACCTGGAGTAACCGAGGCGCTGTGCGGTCTTGAAAACCAGGGCCAACAGCCAGGGAGTCGAGTACGCGTCGCGGGGTATGCGGAGTTGCGCGTCGCCAATCATATCCACCAGGATCAGCGCCTCGATGCGGCTGAGTTCCCCGCTCGCGGAAAGCTTCTCGACCAGGTGGCGGCTGCCATAGGTGTTATCTGTGCCTTCCCACTGAGTCCGGACGGCCTCTTCCCCGTCAAAGAAGACCAGCCAATAATTCAGCGCGTGCTTTTGACCGTTCAGGACGCGAGCAAGCTCTAACAAGAGCGCGGCGCTCGAGCCGCCGTCATTGGCGCCCACAAAACGGAAGTTGTCAAATCGCTTGGTGTCATAGTGGCCGGCCACGATGACGGTTTCACGGCGGGACCCTGGAAACTTGGCGATCAGGTTGGTCATGGAGATCGGCCCGATGGGAGTGCCGGCCACGAAGGAGTCCTCTTCCACTTGCGCGCCCGTGCCTTTCAGCTCACCCTCGATCCACTGGCGGGCCTGGGCGAGAGCGGGCGAGCCGGCAGGACGAGGACCGAAACTGACCAGGCGGTTAAGATCGTCAAAGGCGCGGTCGCCATTGAAAGCGGGCGGCCCGGCCGAGCGCGAAACCAGCGCGAGACACAGGCATCCCGCCCACACGACCAGGCAAGCCGAACGCGTTGCACGTCTACGCCTGAGCACGTTTTTCCTTCCGCTTCCTGCGCAACTGGACTAGCCAGGAGAGCCCGATGCTGACCACGTAAAGCCCGACCATAGGAATCCAGAGAATGAAGATGGTGGCCATGTCCGGGGTAGGGGCAATGGCGGCGGCAAGGATCGCCGTCAGCAGCACGGCGTAACGCAGATACCTGATGAGGATTTTGGGAGTTACGATCCCAAACAAAGAGAGGATCAGAATGACGACCGGGAGTTCAAACACCAGTCCCACACCCACGATGATGGTCATCGCGATGCTCCAATACTCGTTGATGGTCACCATCGGTTGGAAGTCATGCCCGAATGTCAGGAGGAATTTCAAAGCCGGGGGAAACGCCAGCTTGTAGGCAAAGAGGCCGCCGGAAATGAACAGCCCGCTGGTCATGAACACGAATGGCCACACGTAGCGTTTCTCATTGCGATAGAGGCCCGGAGAAATGAACAGCCAGAGCTGAAAGAGGACGTAGGGCGAAGCCAAAAAGAGCCCCGCCATGGCGGAAATCTTGAGGTAGAGATTAAATGGGTCAATCGGATTCGTATAAACTAACTTGTCCGACATGTGAAGGGCGCGCAGAGTGCTGGTGAGGGGCAGCGCCAGGTAATTGTAGATTTTCTCATGAAAATAAAAACAGACGCCGAATCCGACAACGATGGAAAGAACGGACCGAATCAGGCGCTGGCGAAGCTCCTCGAGGTGCTCGAGGAACGACATCTGCTTGCCACTCAGGTCATCGTTCTCTGAATCACTGTCCGGGTTCTTTGGGGGTGGGTTCTGGATCGTTGTGGCCATACTTTGGGCTTGAGTCCGCTGGGCTCTCCTGGTAGCGGTCCAGGTTCTTGATTTCCTCTTCCAGCGAAGTCTTTAACTCGTTGGAGGCACGGCGCAATTCGCCCAAACCCTTGCCCAGCATGCGCGCAATCTCCGGGAGTTTCTTGGGCCCGAAAAGCAGAAAAGCGATGAATAGTATGAAGACAGTCTCCGGAAAAAAACCAGTGAACAAGATAAACCTCTCATGGACATGATAGGAGAGGGTGTAGGGGATGTCAAGCGGGATTCAGGATTCAGAGCACTCCCCGGAGCGCGGGCAGCCTGCCCGCCCTTCGCGCTGCAATTCGATCCAGGCTGCGGGCAGGATGGGCGCGCTCCCGGGTTATTTTCCAATCCGCAACCTCCGGCCCTGCGCGAGCGTCTAAGTATTAGGGTGGCAGGGCAGTGTGCGGACACTAGTGGCAGAATGTCCACTGCCTCTTTGAGCGAAGTACCCCGTATGGTATACTTCGCAGTGCAGGGTGAGGAGCTGCAAACGACATGAAACAAGCGCCACGGCTATTGTGGTTTATTTTGTGCACGGTTTTGTTGTGCACATTGCTGGGGGGAGTCTACGGCCGGCAGGTCGAAGCCACAGCGGGTAGCGACGACTCGGAGGTTAAGAACAGTCTCACGGAGTTCACCCGAGTCTACAACGTGGTGGAGCAGAATTACGCCGACCCGGTGGACCCGGACAAAGCTATCTACGGCCCCAGCGAGAGTAATGTCGGCGCCATACCCGGCGCGCTGCGGAGCCTGGATCCTCATTCTAACTTTTACGATCCCCAGGCCTTTTCGCTGCTGCGCGAAGATCAGGAGGGCAAGTACTACGGTGTCGGGATGCAAATCGGCCAGCGGGCCGGGAAAATGGGCAAATTGGTGGTCTTCGTAGTGGCTCCGATCCCCGGCTCGCCAGCCTTCCGAGCCGGCCTGCGGCCCGACGACATCATCGTCAAAGTTAATGGACGTTCGACTGATGGGATGGATACCCACCAGGTAGCGGAGAAGCTGAAGGGTCCGAAGGGCACCCAAGTGCACATTACGGTCGCTCGCGAGGGTTACGACCAACCCATCGAAGTTGATATCACGCGCGACGAGATTTCGCAGCAGAGCGTCGACGACGCGTTCATGGTGAAGCCGGGGATAGGTTACGTTCACATCAACCGGTTTAACGAGAATACCAACGAGGAACTCACCGCGGCGCTCAAAAAGCTGAGCGAGAAAAACCTCCAGGGACTGGTTCTCGACCTGCGTGGAAACCCCGGCGGCTTACTGCAAGAAGCCGTCGATGTATCCGACCACTTCCTCGAGAAGAGTCAGCTTATCGTCTACCACTACGGCCGCCACTCGCAGGAGAAGCGTTACTACACGACAAAGGGCGACGGCGGGAGAGCGTACCCCATTGTGGTGCTCATCAACCGCATGACGGCGAGCGCGGCGGAAATTGTGACCGGAGCCTTGCAGGATCACGATCGGGCCCTGGTGATGGGCGAACCCAGTTTCGGAAAGGGTCTGGTGCAAACGGTTTTTCCGTTGGACGAACACACCGGCCTGGCGCTGACCACCGCCCGCTACTACACCCCGAGCGGCAGGCTGATTCAGCGCGACTATAGCAACGTCTCGCTCTACGACTATTATAATCGCCAGGAGAATGCGCCGACCCCGCACACGGATGTTCGCCTCACCGATGGCGGTCGCGAGGTTTATGGCGGGGGGGGAATAACTCCGGACGTCAGGTACGAGGAGCCCAAACTGACTCCTCCTCAGGAAACGCTCCTGCAGCACGGTGCGTTCTTTGGCTTCGCCAAGCATTACTTGGGAATTCATAAGACGATTCCAAACGATTTCCAGGTCTCGGACGCCGTTCTCGAGGAGTTTAGGCAGTACCTTGCTGACCAGAAAATCCAGATCTCCGACCAAGACTTCAAAGAAAATGGGGATTTCATCCGTACCCGCATCCGCTCCCCGCTGGTCGAATTCATCTTCGGCCAAACTGAGGCCAGCGAGATTGCCGTGGAAAACGATCCGTTGGTTGAGAAGGCAGTCGGGAGCATGTCCCAGGCCAGCGAATTGCTAGCCAAGGCCAAGCGCTACATCGCGAGCAAGAGTCAGAGGTAGGCAGGCGAGGTTGGGGGACGGCTTGCCGCCCCCTGCTTGCGGGTAGGGCAAGCTCTACCCCAACCATAGGCAGGAGAAGAACGACTTGTCACTCATTACTGCCTTATTCCCCACGCCACCGCCCCAAAAGACTTCTCAGCAGCGAGAGTCCCCCCGTAAAAGGAATCAACAAAATCTGCCTGGCGAGTGAGGCATTATTGCGCTGGCGCTTCCGCTTCGCCTCCGCCACATCCGCCGCCTGCGAAACCAGCATGGCCGCATACTTGGCGAAATCTACTCCGCAGCGCTCGCATTTACCGCTGTGGTCTTGTGTGTGCCGGCAGGCAGGGCAGATAAAGTGCAGCGGATTATGGCAATGAGTGCAGAACTGTACCCGCGCGGAATTCTCATGCTGGCACTTGGGACATTGCATAGGAAGAGATGGTGGACGCGAAGGGATTCGAACCCTCGGCCTCAGCGTTGCGAACGCCGCGCTCTCCCAACTGAGCTACGCGCCCCAGCATCCGGCTACAGCTTTTCAATATAACACGCGCATGTCAGCGTGTCGACATCTTCAAGTAACGCCTCAAGTAATTCCCTGGAATGCGGCAACCAATCTGCCGTCTTCGAATTACCCGGGAACAGGCGGCTTCGCAGCCGCACTCCAGGGGCCTTTGGCCAGGCTCAGGGATTCAGCAGGGATTCGGCGTAAGCCAGCGCTTCCTCCAAACGGCTCTCGTCCACTCCCCCGCCCTGCGCAAAGTCGCGCCCGCCGCCGCCCTTGCCGCCGAACTTCGTGACCGTTTGCTTCAGGACACCGTTCATCTCTGACGTTTGTCCTGGGGTCTGCGCGAAGAACAATTTGGTCGGCTGTCCTTTGGCACCCAGCAAGGCGACGGTGCCCGGCAACTTCGCCAAAGCGTGCGCCAGCAGTTTGGCCTGCGCCGATTCTTCCGCTGTGAAGATTTGACGCACGACGTGTCTACCAGCCACTGGCGGAACCGCCTGCCAAATGTCTTTGGCCTGGAATTCTGCCAGGCGCGCGAGCAGCTTTTCCCTTCCCCGCATCTCTTCGCGCAGGCCCTCGGCCTGTTTTGCGATGAGTTCGGGAAGCGAGTCCGGCGCGGCAGAGAAAAGGAGCGCCGCTTCACCCAGCAGCTTGAAGTCCCGCCGCGCCTGCCGGAGGGCTCGGCCCCCGCAAACAAACTCGACGCGGGTCGCGCCCCTCATGCGCTCCACTTTGCGCAACAGGATCAATCCGACCGCTCCGGCGCGATTCACGTGCGTACCGCCACAGGCGGAGAGGTCAAATCCTTCCACCTCAACCAGCCGAACCTCTCCCTCGCGCGAAGTGGGCTTGCGCAAATCCATGCGGCTGGCCTCGCCCGCCGCCTGGAAAGAGATCCGCACCGCACGATCTTCGAAGAGAACTTGGTTCGCCGCGTCTTCAACTTCTTCGAGCTGCCTCGGACCGAGGCGGTCAGAATCCAAGTCGATGCTCGAACTCTCCTCGCCCAGGTGAAACGAGATCGTTTTGTAATCACCAACTCTTTCGAAAGCGGCCGACAAGATGTGCTGGCCGGTATGTTGCTGCATATGGTCAAACCGCCGCTCCCAAGCAATTTTCCCGGTCACGACTTCCCCTTGGGGCGGCTGACGAAGGACGTGTGCGATCTCGTCTCCTTCGTCGATCACGTCGACAACCTCGAGCCCCGCGAGAGTGCCGGCGTCCGTCGGTTGCCCGCCCGAAGCCGGATAAAACGCCGTTCGGTCCAGATAAACCTTCACGCCGGTCGCCGCGGCCTCCGAACGAAGAACTTGCGCTTCAAATTCCCGCAAGTAACAATCGGTATAGTAGAGCCTCTCAGTTTTAGCCATAGGATTACGTCAATTGTTCAAGTACTTCTTGATATTTATACCCGCTGGCGGTAAGAAAGAGGACGATGCTCTCGGTGCCAGACAGGAGCCCGTCCCACAACAGCTTCTTGAGCGCTGCCAAAGTCGCGCCGCCCTCCGGCGAGGTCAGCAAGCCTTCAGTTACCGCCAGTTCCCGCATCGCCTCGAGCATTTCCCGGTCCGCTACGGCAAGTGCGGCTCCGCGGCTTTCACGCAGCGCGCGCAGCATCAGGAAGTCGCCGATCGCCGACGGCACGCGCAGACCGGAGGCGATGGTCTCCGGTCCCTTCCACTCCTCCGCCCGGTCGCTACCCTGGGCGAAGGCCCGCACGATGGGCGCGCAGCCCTGCGCCTGCACTGAGAACATCCGGGGCCTGGATCCGGTGGTCCAGCCAAGCGCTTCCATCTCCTCGAACGCCTTCCACATTCCGATCAGCCCCGTGCCGCCGCCCGTGGGGTAGATCATGGCCTGCGGGGCGCGTCCTTCGAGTTGCTCCACAATTTCGTAGGCCAACGTCTTCTTCCCTTCCAGCCGGTAAGGTTCGCGGAGAGTCGAGACGTCGAACCATTCTCCGCCCTTTAATTGTTCCCGCATTGCTTTGCCGCAATCCTTGATGCTGCCTGGGACGCGCGTGACTTTCGCTCCCAACAGAACGCTTTCCTCCCAGTTCGCGATGGGCGTTTCTTCAGGCATGTAAATCGCCGCTTCCAGCCCTCCCACCGCTGCATACGCGGCCAGCGCCCCGCCCGCATTCCCCGCCGAGGGCATCGACAGTTTTCGAATGCCCAATTCATTGGCCATGCTGACCCCCACCGCTAGCCCGCGTGCCTTGAACGAGCCGGTGGGATTCTGGGATTCGTCTTTCAAATACAAATTCGGCAGACCCAACCGCTTGCCGAGACGGCGGGCGTGGATCAGGGGCGTGAACCCTTCACCCAAACACAATATCGAAGCGTCGTGATCTACCGGCAGGACTTCCCGATATCGCCACAAAGTGGGTTGTCGCGGGGCCATTTGC
>Ga0187781_10002920_pt1 | contig 12951 bp, 11 predicted proteins | sample 0715_SJ02_MP02_2_FD_132447 | JGI IMG/M metagenome (GOLD analysis project Ga0187781, IMG submission 132447) | Tropical peat soil microbial communities from peatlands in Department of Meta, Colombia - 0715_SJ02_MP02_20_MG | ecosystem: Environmental > Terrestrial > Soil > Wetlands > Peat | place...
CGCCGCCCGGCCCAGCTCTACCCCGGTCGTCAGTAAGCGCGCCGAACGGGGCGGTTTCCCGCTTTTGACTTGCATGCTGACACTCTATTTGAGTGTCACTAATCATTCTGAACGAGAACAGGTTAAGTCACATTAAGAAACTGGGCAGGAATGGACTCTACCATGAGGTTGGAAGCGGGAGGGGTGGCGCGGGTTGCCCGCGCCGGTTAGCGCAATTCCTCAAGCCGCGCCTTTACACGTGCCGCGCGGCCCTTCGGACGATCAATTCCGCCCTGCCTATGACCTCCGTGGGGCTATTCGCCTGTGGTAAGACGAAGCCAGGAACTAGTCGTAGGTAACTGATAGGTCCGCTGCACACCGCCAAGTGCTTCTCGGGCGGAGCAGCGGAATAGTCTACGACCCAAAAGGGGCGCGTCGCTGCAATCTTTTTAGGGTCATCCGACGGAGTGAGAATCCAGGCTGCAGCAGGGCCTCTCGCCACGAGCCGATCAAGGAGCTCAAGAACTGTGATGTCGCCGACCGCGATCTCAGGCCACCTCGTGGACTGCAGCGAGGTCAGGATGTTGAAGGCGGTTCCCTGGTCGGGCCTCAGGGTTGCCCTAATGTCCATCCACGCGTAGGCAGCCTGCGCCTGCAATGTATCCTCTGATATCCGATAGGGCGCTACTTTTGTATCGAGGAACTTCACGGTCGCTCCCGGTAGATCCTTTGGGGTGATAACGACGGCACCGTTGTCCAATTTCCATGTGTAGGCTGGAAGCTCTCGGATAAGTAGCTCAAGCGCCGCATGCACAGACGTGTGTCCAATCTTTATCTCGCCCAGGACGGTCGAGCAGGGCCCAGAGCTTACGACTAGGCCCATCGGAATATGGTTCTGGCGTCCGAACCGAAGCAGGGCATCGAATATATTCTCATTGGTGCTAGCGAAACCGGGAATCTCGCGACGAAGGAGCTGGTCGTCTGGAGATGACGAACTCAGTGTTCCGGTGGACGGGATGCATGTAACGAGTACCACGCAAATAACGAGTCGTCGGGCTCTGTCACTGCCCATTGTCCGTATCTCCCGTGCAGGTGTACGCCAGCGTGTGCGCCTTGAGCGTGTAAGACGCTCCGCCCGACGCGGGCTGATCGGTAAAAACTTCCGTGAGGTCGGTCTGGCCGGAGCTTCCAGGGCATAGCGGGCTGCAGAAACCGAACTGGTCGTCAAGGTAGCCACCGCCCGACGTCTGCACGGGTGCGAATGGCGTCGGCGCACTTAGGTTGAGTTGATTTGTTCCCGTCAGGCCCAACGTCTCGCTAATAGTTGCGCCGTTAGCCGTGATATTGCCTGCGGGAGTGTTCTGGTCTGTTGTGATTTTCTGCACCTTGCGATACCAGCCCGCTTGGCCGGACGGGCAGGCAGGATTCGAGGTCGTGTTCATGGCATAGTTAAGCAAAGTGCTTGTGATCATCGAGTCCGTCGGGACTTGATCGTAGAAGTTGACCGAGTTGCTCGGCTGGCTCCCTGGTACCGAAACCGTGACACCCTGATTACCGCCCGCCGACGAAGAATTCTTCGGAGTGAAGGTTGCAGTCATCTGGGTAGAGGAGCTTACGCTCACGCTAGAGACGGATATATTTGACCCGGCATTGATTGTCGCGCCGCTCGCAAATCCCTTTCCGGTTATCGTGACTCCGGTTCCCACCCCCACCAATCCCTGGGCGGGGCTGATGCTTGTTATCGTCGGCGTCACGTTCGCCGGGCCGCTGGGGCTCGCCTGCACCTGAGGGCAACGGAAAGCATTGGCGTTCCCTATGGTTATCGTTCCGGTCGTCGTGAGGCCTGTCGTGCCCACCGCAACGCCTGTGACCACCGGCCCACTGGCCGTGGCCACGGCGTGGTCGGCCGTATCCCAGTTGGCATCAGGAAAGAATTCCGTCACCGAGACGGTTCCTCCGGTGCAGAAGTCGATATCGGAGACGCCCTGGGTCGACGTGGCATCGAGGTCAACACCAAGGGGATCGTAGACCATCGAAGGCGAGTCTCCGAAGCCGCAGCAGGTGGCGCAGCCGTAGGCCGCGTGGCCGTAGGTTTTATCGACGATCACCTTGACCTCGTAGAGGTTGCCCACCGCCCGGTCGGTTAAATCCTCCGTCTGCGAGATCTGGGACATCGGTTGGGCTACTTCGGCGCGTAGACCCTCCAATCGTGCGGAGCAAAGGATACGGCCGACCAGACATGTACGACCCCCAGCTTCGGATCGATCCTCCTCCTGTGTACCCAGCCCACTGGATACAGACGAAAGGAGGGCGGGGACGGTGACGCTGGCAGAGACGCATCTGCCTCTGCTACGGCATCAAGAATCTGCCGCACGGTCCTTCCGCTGAGCGAAACGCTAACTCCGAGCGCGTCGGATCCCAGGATGGACGCAAAGTGCCCGCACTCCGCTTGGGCGCTGTCTCCGCCCTCGGGCCGTTGCCGACTGGCGAGATACCCGGCTAGCTCCGGGATGTATCCGGGGGGAGAAGAAAGGATGGCCGTCGCTGTCACGCCGTGCACTGAGAACTCGTGTACCGGCAGGTTGAGAGGATCATCAGGATCAGCGCGCTCTTTCGCCGGGTATACCTCTACAACGTGTTCGGAAATGAACTCGCTTGTGTAGCCAGGAATCTGGGAGACGACCCTGTGTAGAGCCTCGACAAGGTCGGTGTCAGGCATGTTTACGTCTACCTCGGGCTCGGTTTCCCCGGATAGGTCCACGCCAAAGGAAACGAAGCCACCCTTCAGGTGTAGCCCAATAACGCGAAGCGCTTGGACCAGCGGAAGCTTGCCGCTTCCCTGCTCCGACAATACCCGTAATTCGCGGGAGGTCTGCGCAACCGCAGAGGCGGCTATGGTGAGCAGCAGGAACGGAAACGCCATCCGAAGGATTCTCATGGACACCTCATGGCGTAAGGGTCACGGAGGTGCACGTCTCGGAGATACTCTCCTGACGCACGTTGACTCCGTTCGAAAAGAGCGTTTGACTGGCAGTGCTCGTGCATCCCGGCCCCCCACTTTCGCAGCACGAATCGCACTTACCGAAGTCATCGTAAAACGGAGAGCCAGACGTAGAACCCGTCTCAACCCCATTCCCGCCACATGTCCCTTGCTGAGCGTTAACGCTTTCCGTAATTACGGCGGCCGCACCTAGGTTGACGCTCTGGTACGTATTCCCAAACTGGTCCAGAACGCTGTAGTTTCGCTGTGTGATCGGCTCGCTGTAACTGCACGATGTTCCGGACGTCACTGCGCAGCTGCCGCTATTTGGGTTTGCCAGGCAGGCTATTGCGCAGGCGGTCGTCGTAAAGTTTGGAATCGTGCTGATCGTTTGTAGCGATTTGGGTTGGTGTACGGTGATTGCTTTCGAGTTCGCGGTAGCGTACTGGCCGTTGTATGTGTACTTCACCGTGATTGTAGTATCGCCCTGGGTCGTGCTCGGGGCCTTTGCAGTGTAGTCATCCGAGTTGCCGCAACCATTCGTGGTGCAGCTTAGGGATATCGTATTGCTGTTGTTACTCGACCACGTCAAACGTTCCACCTGTCGGGTTGACGTTGGACGTAAAGCACGTGGCGCTGCCCGCAAATGTTCCGACGGCCATGTCTGTAAGCTGGCACGAGATTGAAACCGTAGGCTGCACGTTCGTCGGGCCGCTTGGCGTTGCCTGGACCTGCGGGCAGCGGAAGGCATTGGCGTTCCCTATGGTTATCGTTCCGGTCGTCGTCAGGCCTGTCGTGCCCACGGCAACGCCTCTGACCACCGGCCCACTAGCCGTGGCGAAAGCGTGATCCGCCGTATCCCAGTTGGCATCAGGAAAGAATTCGGTCACCGAGACAGTTCCTCCGGTGCAGAAGTCGATATCGGAGACGCCTTGGGTCGACGTGGCACCGAGGTCAACGCCGAGGGGATCGTAGATCATCGAGGGCGAGTCTCCGTAGCCGCAGCATGTCGCGCAGCCGTAAGCCGCGTGGCCGTAGGTTTTATCGACGATCACCTTGCCCTCATACAGATTACCCACGCCGCGGTCAGTCAGGTCTTGTATTTCGTACGAACCCATGGTCAGATCGGTCGGCAGAAGCGAGCCGCTCTTATCCGGCGTGCGCTCGCGAATCAGTTTGCCTACGTCCACCCACATCTGCTCATGAGGCTTAAGCGCCTGCTCTCGATCATAGCGCTTCCTGCCAGCGTCGTAGTAGAGATTGAATTGCGCCTTGATAGGAATGCCGCCCCCATTACCGGCAGCGATGATCGAGTTGTGCATCGCATCGACGTGCCACTCCCCGCCCTCCCAACGATAGGTGAGCTGATCGTTAAAGGGCGTTTGCGTGCCGTAGCGCAAGGAGTTGTCGTAGCTCGCCGCGACGGCCATGATGTCGTTTGGCTGCCCGGCAATCGCAAGTTCTACCGAGGCCCAATGCGCTTCGGCAGGAATCGCTCCACTCTTCTGCAGAGCGGCCACGTCAACGCGGCGAGTTTCTAATGGTGCGAGACGAAGAGTAGGCCCGGCAGCGGTTCCGGTGCTCGCGTCGCTTCGCCAGTTGAAGCGCGTGCTTAGCGAGGCTGCGACTGGGGTCGTGTTGCGGACAAAAATCTGCGGCTGCAGTGTCGTTCCCGCCGGGAAGCCTAGAGCCGGGTCGGGATTCGTCAGCGCCAGCATCGGAGCTCGGGTCGTCCACTGCGTGACCGGCGGAAAACCTACACGCTGCGCAACCTTAGCCCTGCGGATTGCGGTCGAAAGTTTTCATCAGCGCCGAGAAGCCGGCGGTTTCGTCGAAGAGCAAATGTGCCGTATCCAAAGAGCCAACTTTCTATTTCATTTCAACCTTGAACCCGCCATAAGTCCCGCTCAATCCGGCCTTGCGGAGCAGATCGCGGACGGAGTAACGGTTCGTGCTCTTTGCGCTCAGCGTGATTTGCTGACTCCAACTCTTGCCCCCAGCGTCGTAAAGACGCAGAGTGGCAGCAAGGGGACCATCATGCTTATTGGTCAGAATCAGATAGTCCCTCGCCGTGGCGCTAGGCAGCCACCACACCCCTTCGCGCGTCCCTGCATCGTAGTCGGTCGCTTCGACGAAGGCGTCGAAGTGAAATGCGATGGGATGGCCCTCGTCAAAAACCATCACCGCCGCATACAGGTTTCTCATTCCTTCCGAGCGGTAGCGGAAGACAACGGAACCATACGAGCCAGCCAGTAGAAAAGCCTGTGCAGTGACCGCTTGCGAGACATCGACAGACTTGATCTCGTTGGGCGCGATTACGACAGGCGCGAGCGGAAACTCGACTCCGTTGCCCGCGCGTAGGAACGGAGTGACTGTGAGGTCGCCCTGAGCACGGTTGTTGCGCAGCTGCAGTTCGGTACGCCAGCCCGGTTCAGCAGTCCAATAGGGCGCGAACTGCTCCTGGGGAGCCACCTCGAATACGGGTTTGCCGCTCGGGCTGCCAGTACGCGCAGGACCAGAAGCGGGCTGCTGTTGGCGGGTGCTGTGGAAGTGAGGGCGAGGGCAAGCAGGGCGCTTCGCAGGGTCATGGAAGTTCTCCAGTGGAATTATTCCCAGGCTCGGCCCAAAAGCTTTGAAAACGTTACCACGCCCTCTGAACGTGTCAACAGGAAACTAAGTTTTGTTACGAAAACCGGACACGAGGCCTTGCATCGCCAGAATGGCGCGAGAAAAGTGTCCTCTTTAGTCTCAGAGTCTTGGAGCTGAAGTCTTTTACGGTCTAGTAATACTGGCAGTAGCCACGGTCGGCTATAATGCCATGTTCGGGCAAACTCCTCGGCTCCTGAAGTTCTTGGTGCTCCTCAAGTTGGCGATGGCTGGAACTTTCCTCCCTACGGGATCGTACAACTAGGAGTGTCCGTCGGAGCGGGACTGTTATAGGTTAAGTCGGCACAGTGTGACCCGCACTACGGCGGAAACGATGAAACCCTGGAAAAAAATCGCGATTGGGGCGGGGGTGGTGGCGGGGTTGGCCATCATCGTCGGGGTCTCGGTGCACCAGAGCGCCAAAAACGTAGTTACGGTGCAGACCGGGAAGGCTCAGCACGAAGATTTGTCTGCGGTGGTGAGCGGCTCGGGCGAGATCAAGCCGAAGACTTACGTCAACATCGGCTCGAATGCCTTCGGCAAGATTACGCATTTATTCGTCAAAGAAGGCGATCACGTCAAGAAAGGGCAGATTCTGGCGCAACTGGAGAACGTGCAGTCTTCTGCCGACGTGAACGCTACGGAAGCTTCTTTGGAAGCCGCGAAGACAGACGCTCTTGCCGCCGACGCCGGGCTGAAGACCTCGGAGGCGGATTTACGCCGGGCGCAGGCCGATTACGACCGGAACAAGCTGGATTGGGAGCGGGCGCAGAATTTGTACAAGGATGGGTTGATCGCGAAATCGGATTTCGATAAGAGCAAGGACATGTGGGAAACGGCCGATGCGGGATTGGTGCAGGCGCAGGCGCGAGTGGCGCAGGCCAAGGCGCAGAAGGATTCCGCCGATAAGCATGTTGGGCAGGAGCAGGCGACGCTTACCCGCTATGCCGATGTGCTGTCGAAGACGACCTATGCCGCGCCATTCGATGGCGTGATTACGAACCTTCCGGTGCGCGAAGGCGAGACGGTGGTGATCGGGATTCAGAATTCGCCGGGCAGCACTTTGATGACGCTGGCGGACATGTCGGTCATTACGGCAGAAGTGAAAATCGACGAGACGGACATTGTGAATGTTCGCCTGGGGCAGCCTGCGCAAGTCAGCATCGACGCGATTCCGCGGCAAGTGTTTCATGGGACGGTGACAGAAATTGGCGATAACGCGATCGTGCGCTCGACGGGAGTTGCCACGTCTCAGCAAAGTACGCCCAGCGAGGAAGCGAAGGATTTCAAAGTGGTGGTGACTTTGAGCGACCCGCCGGCCGAGTTAAGACCCGGACTTTCGACTACAGCGAAGATCACGACGGCATCGCGCAGCGGCGTGCTGACGATTCCGATCCAGGCGCTAGCGATCCGCACCCGAGCGCAGTTGGAGGCGGAAAAATCGACACCGGGATCGGTTCATGCCGCCGGCCCTGCGCCGAAGGAAGTGGCGGCAAAAAATGGAAAAGATGACGATGTGCAAGGCGTTTTCGTGATTCACAACAAGAAAGCCGAGTTTGTGCCGGTGACCACGGGCATCAGCGGGACCAGCGACATTGAGATCGTCAACGGGTTGAATAATGGGGACGAAGTGATAACGGGAAGTTACAAGGTTTTGCGCACGCTGCGTTCTGGCAGCAGCGTCAAGATCGATAACTCGGTTCCCAAGAAGGAAGATAGTTCGTCGTAACCTTCGGCCCGTTCATTCGTCCAAGGAAGGACCGGCGCGGTGGCGGGGCAGTTTGACTGAGAATGCGGCTTGCGTGTGAGATTCCCTTCGGCGCGCTTCGCTTGCTCAGGGCAGGCTCTCGCGCCGCTGGTGAAAACGCGGCGCTTCGGAATGACGCCGAGTAAGTTTGGCGTTCACAAGAGCAAGTTGCACTTATTACCACCGGCGCCGAAACAAGTCGCGTGTTTGCGGAAGGCGCAGAGGGGAAAAGATCAACGCGGAGAAAGCAGTGGCACCGGAGCAGGAGAAAAACATGGCGACCGCCGAAGTATTCAATATGCCGCAAAACCAAGCATCCTGTGCGCCGCAGTCCTGCATGATTGCCGCCGTCGATTTGTGGAAGACGTACGATATGGGGTCGGAACAGCAGGTGCACGCGCTGCGTGGGGTCAATCTGCGAATCGAGCGCGGAGAGTATGTGGCGATCATGGGACCTTCGGGATCCGGGAAGTCGACCTTGATGAACCTGATCGGCTGCCTGGATACGCCGACCAAGGGCGAATATTGGCTGAACGGGAACCTGGTCAGCGAACTGGACGACGACGAACTGGCGCGCATTCGGAATAAAGAGATCGGCTTCGTATTCCAGACCTTCAATCTGCTGGCCCGGGCCACGGCGCTGCACAATGTGGAGCTGCCGCTGATTTACGCGGGCGTCGCGACCGAAGAGAGAATCGAGCGCGCCAAGGGCGCACTTACGGCGGTAGGCATGGGAGAGCGCATGAGCCACAAGCCCAACGAGCTTTCGGGAGGTCAACGGCAGCGCGTGGCCATAGCTCGCGCTTTGGTGAATAAGCCTTCCATCATCCTGGCCGATGAACCCACGGGCAACCTGGACTCGCAGACCGGCAACGAGATCATGGCGCTGTTCAATCGGCTGCACGAAGAAGGCAACACGATCGTGCTGGTGACGCATGAGCACGATATTGCCGAGTATGCGGAGCGCGTGATCAATATCAAGGATGGCCTGGTCGAGCGCGACGAGCGCAAGAACTAGCTGAACAGTTCGAGGCCGTGAAGCTCTGCCGAGTCCTAGACTTCGATTGAAAATGGCAAAGAAAAACTCAAAAATTCAGCTTTTACCGTAGAGCAGTGGAATCGGCTGGCCGCGCGGGACCAGCGATGAAGAAATTGTGATCGTAGAGATTGCGATACATTAGCCCGGCAATTTCAGCTGCCTTGGGGCCGAATGTGGGCCGGCCTCCCTCCAGGAAAACCACGACCACGATGCGCCCGACACTGGTATTGGCGTAAGAGGCGAACCAGCCGTAGCGCGTGCCTTCGTGAGAACAAGTTCCGGTCTTACCGAGGATTTCTTCTTCGTTGAAGTTCAGGCCTAGTCGGCGGGCTGTGCCGTATTGCACTGCGCCGGCCATGCCGAGGGAAATTTCCGGAATAAGAGGAGCGATATCGAGTTGACGCTTAATGCGAGGTTGAAAGTTGGCGATCTCTTCTGGAGTGGTTGGGTGCTGGAGGTAGTAAAGCGTGCCTCCGTTGGCGATGGCGGAAACCATTGCGCCGAGCTGCAACGCGGTCATGGAAATGCCTTCGCCGAACGAACACATCTTGCCAACGCCGCCGAGTTTGTCGGAAATGACTTCATCCGGATAGGCGCCGAGTTGCTCACCGGGAATGTCGTAGCCGGCCAGTTCGCCCAAACCGTATTGGTGGGCGTAGTAAGCAACCTTTTCAAAACCCAGTTTGCGGCCAACCGCCTCGAAGTAGACATTATTGGAGTGGGCGAGCGCCTCGGTGAGATTCATGCGGCTGCGGCCGCCCAGAGAAACTTCGGTTTCGCGCGAGATCAGGCCTTCGCTGAGGGCCGCCAAAGCGACCGATAGCTTAATGGTCGAGCACGGCTGCGCGCCGCCGGATAGCGCCAGCCTCTGATTCACCATCGCCAGAATGCGGCCGCTCGTGGGCTCGATCGCGACCACCGTGCCGTTCATGTTGCCGAGAGCATCGATGGCAGCCTGGCGGACAACAGGATCCTCACCCTCGACGGTGTCACCTGCGGCGATCCCGTCGGCGAAAGAACTCATGAAGAAGCGCTCATGATACGAGTGATGACGGCTGGTGACGGAAGTTCGAGTCACCGTGGCGTGACCGGCTACATGCCCCGTCGTGCTGCGACCGCTCGCCAGATGGCGCATGCGCCGACGCGTGTGCTGGCTTTCGCTTAGCTTCGCATTCGATTTCGGCTTGCTATTGTTCAGAGTTCGCGGGTTAACGTGCGCCGCCCAGGTTAGCGGTAGAAGTGTGAATGCGACAACAATTACTGCCAGACGAAAGATGCGCGATCCCAACCTAGACATCGTGGCCCGACCCTCTGAAATTTTCGGATTACTGATGAACTATGATGCACGAAGCTTGCCAGCGTGACCCCAGAATTCCCGGAAGCAGCCAACTCCGCGATAGTACGAGAGTTATGTTCGATAAGCAACAATAAAGTTGTTCTTGCTTCGCCAATGAATTGTGCGATAAAGCGCTGTAATAGAAGAACTTAATCGACATCTGACACAGTGTTACGACCTAGGTAACCGGTTACCGGGTTACCGCAAAGAGACAGCGCTGGAGCGCAAGAGTTTTCCTGACTTGCAGAGCTCACATCACCTCATTCCTCTTGCGCAAGAACGCTGGAACGTCAAGATCCTCCTGTTCGAAATTCGCCACGATAGCGCTGCGCATGGTTTCGAGAGATATCACTTCCGCGGCGCGTGATGCCGGTGCTGGCGAAGTTTCGACTCGTTGCTGTTCCATCGCCATCTCGGGCAATGTGGATTCGGCTGCGGACTCGGGGAAAGCCGGTGGAGGCGGTGGGGGAAAATCCATGGCTTCGTCGTGGGCAGAGGCGAACGAGTGCTGCGCATCGTGCTTTCTAGATTGGCTTCGTGGCACCTCACGGAAGCCGGTGGCGATGACGGTGATCTTTACCGCGTCTTTCATCTTTTCGTCCATGACCGCGCCGAAAATAATGTTGGCATCTTCATGAGCCGCGGTTTGAATGATGGTGCACGCCTGCTGCACTTCGGCGAGCTTGAGCGAAGCCGATCCCGTAATGTTGATCAGAATTCCGCGCGCGCCGTCGATCGCGCCGGCTTCGAGCAACGGGGATGCGATGGCTCGCTGTGCCGCTTCGAGGGTGCGATTCTGGCCGTTCGCTGTTGCTGTGCCCATGACGGCATATCCCATGCGCGCCATGATCGTCTTCACGTCGGCGAAGTCGCGATTGATGATGCCGGGAATGGTGATGATGTCGGAGATGCCTTGTACTCCCTGGCGGAGAATATCGTCGGCAATGCGGAACGATTCGAAGAAACCAGCGTTCTCGGCCACGGCCAGCAGCTTTTCGTTGGGAATGACGATGGTGGTGTCGACCGAATCCATGAGCTCTTCAATTCCCTTTTCCGCCTGCCGCATGCGGCGCTTGCCCTCGAAAGAAAACGGCTTGGTAACCACGGCGACCGTAAGCGCGCCCATTTCGCTGGCGAGCGAGGCGATGATGGGCGCCGCGCCGGTGCCGGTACCGCCGCCGAGGCCGGTGGTGACGAAAACCATGTCTGCGCCTTCGAGGGCTTCGATGATTTTGTCGGAGTCTTCGAGCGCGGCTTTGCGGCCGACTTCGGGATTCGCGCCCGCGCCCAGGCCGTTGGTCAGCTTCACGCCGAGTTGCAGCTTTACTGGGGCGCGCGACATGCGGAGGGCTTGTAAGTCGGTGTTGGCGGCGACGAACTCGATGCCTTCGACGCCGGCGTCGATCATGCGGTTCACGGCGTTGCCGCCGCCGCCGCCAACGCCGATAACTTTAATTTTGGCGTCGTTGGTGGGTTCTTCGTTGAAGCTGATGCGAATGCTTGGATCGTTGCTCATGGTCTCTCCCGCCTTATAGCAAGTTTCAAAGTTGCAAGATTCTCAAAGCCTCAATGTGAAGGTAAAATTATCTATAGCATTTAGGGTTAGCCTTCCTCCTATTTCCTGAGTGGAATTGTAAGCATGTGAAATATGATCTTAGCCGGGTTTATGATGTACTTGTCGTACCAAGGTTGCGGTGGTGGATAGACAAACTTATGAATCTCGTACTGTGTATCAGCGGTGATGCCGCTCACATGCTCCATAGTGTCGGAGGTGTTCTTGGCAAGAGGCGTTAGCTGCTCTTCGGTTGCTTCCAGAAGAAGAAGATTTTCTCTTGTTTGATCAAGAAGTGGGGGAACAGGGCCTAGAGCTTTATTAACGCTTTCTGTAAGACTCAGCAGGGACGCGTTGGCAGTGTTCACCAAAATTGTAGAATTTTTCACAAGAGCGTGTGAACTCTCGACTGCTGCCTCTGCGCTTTCCTTCTCGTCGCGCATAGTATCTCTGACAATATTCAGAGTACCGCCGGCGATGAGAACCGTTCTTCGGACATCCACGATAGTCGCATCAAGAGTGCTAACCGTCTTGTCCAGATTGTTAACCGCTTTATCTAGGTCGTCAACAGCGCTCTTAGTAGAGCTAAGTACAGGTGGCACGGCTTGTGCAGTAGTGTTAACGTTGTTCAGAACGATGTTGATCCTATAGATCAAGAACAGCAAAGCTGCAGTTAAGACTACTATGCAGAGTGTCCTAATTGGGTCATGCGGACTCACTTTAGACATCTGTTTGTAATCGTCGACAGTCATGTCGTTACTCGTCGGTATATTTTAACTTTTGCCTTCACGCTCCCTACCCCACTAACATCGCTTTCAATCTCGATCCCCACCCGTCGGCTTGAAAGCCTCGCGCCACTCGGGCGCGCTGTCCATAATTCACCATGCCTAAAATGGTGGCGTATTCCGGTTCGGCTAAGGTGGCGGGCATTTTTGCCAGAGGCATCGGCCAGGATAGGCGAACTGGGCGCCGCAGCACCGATTCTGCCACGTCGAAAATTCCGGGCAGGCGCGATCCGCCGCCGCAGAGAACGATTCCTGCCAGGCAGGCGTCAAACATCCCCGCCTGCCGCAGGTTGTCACGCATCATTTCGAATAGTTCGCGGGCGCGCGGCTCAAGGATTTCTGCCACCAACCGCTGCGGCAACAGACGCGACGGCCGGTCGCCCACAGATGGAACTTCGACCTCGTTGCCTTCGGGGATCAGAGTGACGATGGCGTTGCCGTAGATTTTCTTGATCTTTTCCGCGTCGGCGAGCGGGGTGCACATGCCCATGGAGAGATCACCGGTGAAGTGATCGCCACCGAGGGGAATGACGCCGGTGTAGGCGACGGCACCTTGCAGAAAGACGATCAATTCTGTCGATCCCGCGCCAACATCGGCCAGGCAGACGCCCAATTCGCGCTCATCGGAGCGGAGCACGGAATCGGCTGCCGCGAGCGGTTCGAAAACGGTGTCATCGACGTGTACGCCGGCGCGGTTTACGGCGGTGATTACGTTCTGTGTAGCGCTGCCTGCGGCGGTTACAAGGTGAACGCGAACTTCCAAGCGGCCCGCCATCATGCCCACGGGATCGTGCACGCCCGGCTGATCGTCGAGGATAAATTCCTGCGGCAGGAGGTGAAGAACTTCGCGGTCGGCGGGAAGAGGAATGGCTCGGGCACGCTCGACC
>Ga0187781_10002921_pt1 | contig 12947 bp, 13 predicted proteins | sample 0715_SJ02_MP02_2_FD_132447 | JGI IMG/M metagenome (GOLD analysis project Ga0187781, IMG submission 132447) | Tropical peat soil microbial communities from peatlands in Department of Meta, Colombia - 0715_SJ02_MP02_20_MG | ecosystem: Environmental > Terrestrial > Soil > Wetlands > Peat | place...
CCTGTGCGTTTGCAACCGCAAGCGGATGGATGCCCAGCGCATAAACGTACCCATATTGGTACGCGCAATCGCGCACGCGCGTAAAACCGGCCACGTCGACGGCGGGCAACACCATCATGTGGATGCCAGCGGCGGTAGCGCGCGCAACTACCTCATCGCGATCCGAATCGAACTCCTGCGCATCGAGGTGACAATGCGTGTCAATCCACATAGGCGCAGTCTATCGGGCGTGACCCACGGCGCGATTTTTCAAAATCAAGTGGGTGTCAATAGGACCCGCGCCAGTTTTCAAGCCGGCCCCACCCCGTACGGGGGTGGAACCAAGTTCACGATGCGGGAGAACAGCGCCTGGTACTCGCCGGTCGGGCCCGACCAAGGCCCGCGGTTGGCTTCGAACGCCTGGTCAATTTCCTTCCAGTCCTCCGGCGTAAGAATCTGCCGCGCTTGGGGCAGAAGCTCCGTTTCCTCCGCACGCAGATGCTCCCACGTAAATTCCCGATAGCGGCGAACCTGTTCGTCAAACTCAGCAAAGGCGTTCGCTCCTAGCGCCAAATAGTGAATGAGCGCGGCTTGCAGCTGGCATATGAGCACTGCCCCATCGCGGTGTTGTGCCTGCAGTCGGTCCAATAAGGGCACGAGCGCCGTGGCATTGCGCTGTCGCAGGCGCAAGAACAAATAGTCGTCCTCTTTTGGATGGTGCAGTTTTTCTGGCACCTGCGTGATGTAATCGATCAAAGCAGCCAGTAAAGGGAAATCCGGCGCACGCCCTTGATCGCGAATCTCGTCCATAACCACGCGCAGGGCCTGAAGTACGGCTGCCAATGCCCGATGTTCGTTGTGGATGATATCGATCGCTTTCATGATGAGACCCGTTTAATGTGAAGCGACGCCTAGCCAACCCTCCAGCAGTGCCCGGTTCTGTCGCAGCACTTCGCTTTCGCCTAGATAGACGCATCGGCCTCGCTCCAGGACCATCGCCTGGCGCGTAAGGGGAAGGATTTGCCTTGCGTGCTGCTCGACGAGAATGACCGTCATTCGGGCGTCCGTGATCAGCCGTTCCACTACACCGAGCAATTCCTGCACGATTAGAGGCGCCAATCCTTCCAGGGGTTCGTCGAGCAGTAGCAAGCGGGGATTGAGCATCAGCGCCCTAGCCATGGCGAGCATTTGCTGCTCGCCACCGGAGAGCTGGTTTCCCATGTGGTTGCAGCGCTCCTGCAAACGGGGAAAGAGGCCGTAGACACGACGAAGATCCCACGGGCCAGGGCGTGCCACCACACTAAGGTTCTCCTGCACCGTCAGGGACGGAAAAATATCGCGCTCCTGTGGCACCCAACCCAAACCCAACGATGCTCGTTGATGGGGTGCAACCGCCACCAGGTCCTTCGAAGCGTAAATGATGTTGCCACGATGCCACTGTGCGGCTCCCATGAGTGTCGCGAGCAAGGTTGTTTTGCCCATTCCGTTGCGCCCCAGCAGCGCCAGGCTGTCGCCCTCTTCCAGTTGGAAACAGACATCTTCGAGGACTCTGGCGTCACCATAGCCGGCGCATAGATTTTCGACCCGCAACAGTTCAATCACTGATCGCCTCGCCCAAGTAGACCTCTTTGACTTTCGGATTGCGTGCGATTGCCTCGGGAACGTCTTCCGTTAGCAAAGCGCCGTTAACCAGAACCGAAATGCGCTCGGCAAAGCGAAATACCAGATCCATATCATGTTCGATAAGCAAAATCGTAACGTCGCGTGGCAGCCGTGCGATGGTCTCAAACAGTTCCCGGCTCTCGGATGTCGGCACGCCCGCCGCTGGCTCATCGAGCAGCAGCACGTGCGGTCGCGCCGCCAGCGCCAGGGCAATCTCCAACAGGCGCTGTTTGCCATATGCGACGCCGCGCGTGCGTTCGTGCGCTACGTCCGCGAGACGCATGTCCGCCAACAGTCGATCGGCCTCCTCGACGGCCTCACCAAACGAGCTCCACGGACGCCAGAAACGGCCTCCCAGGCCGCGGCGCTCGTTTATCGCCATTAACACCGACTCAAATATCGTCAGGTCGGCAAAGAGTCGGTTGATCTGAAAGGTGCGCACCAAACCGAGCTGAACCCGCCGGTGCTGGCGCAGCCGCGTTACGGTTTGCCCCTTGAGCAGCACCTCGCCGGCCGAGGGTTCCAGAAATCCCGTAAGCAAATTGATCAGAGTGGTCTTTCCGGCGCCGTTGGGTCCGATCAGCGCATGGCGTGCGCCGGCCCGGATGCAAAGATCGACACTGTTGGTGGCAACAAAACTGCCAAACTTCTTTACCAACCCGCGCGTTTCAAGCACAACGCTCATCGAGCTTCCCGGTGCATCCCGCGCACGAGATTGCGCAAACCACCCATGATTCCGCCGCGCGCAAACAAAACGACCAACACCAGCATCAAGCCGAGCCAAAACTGCCAGTATTGCGGATTGAGGTTCGACAACAGGTAGCGCGCTGTCATGAAAACGCTCGTCCCGATGAGGGCGCCATACAAGGTCCCCGAACCGCCAAGAACCAACATCAACAGCAATTCCGCCGAACGCGGAAAAGCCAGCACATCAACTGCCACGAACTGCGTTGTCTGTGCGAGCAGGGCGCCAGCGATCCCGGCATAGAGCGCACCGACTGTGTAAATTGCAGATAGCCGCCGATTAACCGGCGTACCTAGAGCTGGCATACGCGCGACATTGAGTCGGATGCCGCGCAGACTAAGCCCGAAAGGACTGTGCACAAGACGCCGTGCCAACACGAAAAGGACAAAAAGCACGACAAGGCAATACCAGTATGCCGTCTTGCCATACAGATCAAAGTCGAAGCGCCCAAGCAGCGGCCGAACTTCGATGCCCGGCAATCCATCTACGCCGCCAGTAATCTCCGTAAGCTTGTTGGCCAGCTCGTAGAGCATCATCGCAACGCCGAGCGTGACCATTAGTCGAGTAAGGTCGGCCCCGCGCAGCACAAGGAAACTGGTGGCATAACCGAGTACCGCGGCGCTTGCGGCCGCAACGCCAAGACCTAAAAGCGGGTTCCCAAAGCCATGACTGGCAAGCAGCCCCGCTGCGTAAGCCCCGACGCCAAAAAAAGCGACATGTCCCAAGGAAACGATGCCGGCATATCCCAGGATCAGGTCCAACGACAAGCAAAACAGGCCGGTAATCGCAATCTGGGAAAGCAGCACCAGATTCTCGGGAAACACGAAATACGCCAGCACTGGCAGCAGCCAGAAACCCCACTCGGCCCGCCGCCACCGCGCCGCCTGTTTCAGGGGCGCCAGAGTTACGGCGTCATCGCGCATATCAGTGCGCCAAAGCTCGGCCCAGCAACCCTTGAGGCCGGAAGATCAGCATCGCCACCATTACGGCGTAGATTACGAAAGCGCCAAACTCCGGGACGTAGTACTTTCCGGCCACGTCGGCAACACCGAGTATGAGCGATGCCAACAGCGAGCCTTTGACGCTGCCGCTGCCGCCGACGGCGACAACGATTAGGAAGTAGACGATGTACTTCACAGGAAAACCTGGGTCGAGCCCCAGTATCTCGACGCCTAACGCCCCACCGAGTCCTGCCAGGGCTGAGCCCAAGGCAAAGGTGAGAGTAAAGACTCGGTTTACGTCAATACCCAAGCCTCTCGCCGCTCTCGGATTGTCTACCGCGGCGCGCAATTGCGCGCCAAAGCGCGTACGGCGCACCAACAGTTCGAGCGTCGCGGCAATTGCCAACCCTAAGATGACGAGAAAGAGTCGATAAATACCAACATCCAAGCCCGGCAGATTAATTTGCCCCTGCAAGAATTCTGGCAGAACGAGGGGCTGTTGCTGATCGCCGAAAACAAAGTGCGCCCCTGCAATCGACATCAGCATCAGACCAATGGAAAACAGCACCTGATCGAGGTGGGTCGCAGCGTACAAACGCCGGTAGAGTGTCTTTTCCAGCACCACGCCGACAAGCGCAACGACAATCATGACCAGGGGAAGTGATGCCAAGAAAGGCACATCCGCACGCTTAAGAAGCGTTACGCAGACATAGCCGCCGAGCATAGCGAAAGCGCCGTGCGCAAGATTCACGAAATTCATCAAACCCAGCGTGACGGACAGTCCCACGCTGATCAGGAATAGCAGCATCCCCGAAGCGATGCCATCGAAAATTACGGTCACGGCGCTCTCTGATTCAAAACGCTAGGACTTGCCCGGGTCCTTGAAATCGGGCACCTGGTCAAACTCCACGTTCTGCAACTTGTCTCCAACCTTCTCGACACGGCGAATGTAAATGGTCTGGACAATGTCGCGGGTCGCCGGATCGATACTAACGGGACCACGGGGACTCATCCACTTCATGCCCTTGGCCGCTTCGACAAACTGATCGCCGTCCGCATTGCCACCGGTTTTCTTTAGCGTTTCGGCAATCAAATGCATACCGTCATAGCCGGCCACCGCCATGAATGCGGGTCGGTCGGGAGCGTACGACTTGTACCAGGCCTCCAGAAAAGCTTTGTTCTCCGGAGAGTTATGCGCCTCAGAATAGTGAAAGGAGTTGATGACCCCTAAGGCGGGTGCGCCGATGGCATCAAGGTCGGTTTCCGCTGTCAAGTCCCCGGTTGCGATTAGCTTGATGCCCGCTTTGGCAAGGTCGCGTTCCGCAAATCCCTTCATGAAGCCCACAGGCTGTTCGCCCGCCGGAAGAAAAAGAAACACCGCATCGGGTTTGGTGTCTTTGACCTTCTGCAAGAACGGAGCGAAGTCCGGGTTTTTTACCGGCGAGCGAACGTCACCAACGATTTCGCCGCCGGCGGCGACAAAGGTTTTCTTGAATTGCCCCTCGGCGTCGTGGCCCGGACCGTAGTCGGCAACGACCGTAAACACCTTGTGAATGCCGTTTTTTGCCGCCCAGCTAGCGATCGGAGCGGTGATTTGCGGCAAGGTCATCGAGGTGCGCAAAATGTAGTTTGATTTTGTCGTCACCGCTGAGGTCGCCGCGTTCATCACAACCATGGGTTTTTTCGCCTCGGTGGCGATCGGTGCGACCGCAAAGGCGGAGGGTGTTAGTCCAAAACCGGCCAGTATGTCGACCTTGTCCTGAACCACGAGCTCTTGCGCAACGCGCTTGCTCACTTCCGGAGCCACACCCGTGTCGTCTTTGATGATCAAGACCACCTTGCGCCCCGCAAACGTGTCGCCGTGCTGCTTTAGATAAACGCGTACGCCGCCCTCGATTTGCTTGCCGTATCCCGCAAAAGGTCCGGACATCGGCAAAACCAAACCGATCTTCAAAGGTTCCGCAGCGACCACCGGCAGTGATAGCGCAAAGCACAACACCGCGCACAGCGCTATCCCCAGACGCCCATTCCATTTCATTTTTCATCTCCTCCCATCGTTTCGGTCCATCGTTACAACCCGCATTGCGAGCACATTTGTTGCCGCAGCCCTTCTAACCAATCGTGTCCAACCGCTAGCCCTGGTTTTCGATGAGCATCGTCGCGGCCGCGGTATTAGAGATCGGAATGTGAAAGTTCGAATGCTTTAGTGACGCACGTCCGGTAAGACATGCGCGCGCCACAAGCCAATTGAGCAATTCGACACCTTGTGTGCCTGCCTGCTCGACCAGATCCAGGTCAGAAAATTGGGTCGCCCAGGTCGGATTGCTGATCAAGCTGTCCATAAATTGCAGATCGAACTGCTTATTGATAAATCCCGCGCGCTTTCCTTCGAGCTGGTGGGAAAGGCCTCCTGTGCCGATAATCAGCACCCGGCTGTCCCTGTCAAAGGACTCAATCGCTCGACCAATCGATTGACCGAGCTTGTAGCAACGTTTGGCGGTGGGCAAGGGAAACTGCACGGTGTTGACGCAAACGGGCACCGTTCGCACGGGCCATTTTTGATCCGGCCACAGTAAGGCCATGGGTAGCGTGAAGGCGTGGTCGACCGACATCTCCTGACACGTGACGATGTCAAATTCGTCTGCAATCAGACAATTGATCAGATGCCACGAGAGGTCCAAATCACCGGCAAATGAGGGGACAACGGGAATCCCCCATCCCTCATCGGCATTTCGGTACTCTGGCGCAGCGCCGATAGCAAAGGTTGGCTGCTTGTCGAGAAAAAAATTCAAACCATGATCGTTGTACACGATCACGGCAACATCGGGTTTGACTTTGGCGAGCCATTCGCGGATCGGGGGAAAACCATCAAAAAACGGCTTCCAGTACGGATCTTCCTGAAGCTTTTTGGCGATCGCGCCGCCGATTGCCGGTACGTGTGAAGTCGTAATGCTACCTACGATCTTGGCCATCCTTTATCTCCCGGCGGCGACGAGCTTCGCCTTGAATTCGTCTTTGGTCACGCCTGTTTGCTGGGCGCCAATGTCCTGCATGTCCAGGCCGAAGATTCCGCCGAACTTTGCTAGGTAGTAGGCGTTGCCGCCTGCCTCGAGCAGTTCCAGAACGTTGCGGTGGGCTATCGCCGCGCGCTGCTGTTCATTTAGACCAAACTTTGCACAGTACGCATCCTCGTCGCGCAAGAACTCCTCGCGATTGGCTTGCGCGTTGAAGGAATAACACATCTTGTTCAGTGCGTAGCCCTTGCGAGCAGCGTCTCCGTCGAACACCGTCGTACCAGAAATCTGGCGATTTGACTTTGGGGAATTCATCGTCATGGCTCCTTATCTACCAGTACAGCCGCAAGGGATTGTCAACCAGCAGCGAGCGCTGCAGCACAGGCGTTGTTGCAATGCGCGGCAGAAAATCGACCAGGTCTCCGTCATTGGGCATGTGCGACTTCATGTTGGGATGAGGCCAGTCGGTGCCCCATAAGACGCGCTCCGGGAAGGTTTCGATGAGCCGTCGAGCAAATGGCACGACATCGTCGTAGGCTGGTGGCCCAGAGACGGATAGTCGCTCGGGACAGCTCACCTTTGACCAGATATTCGGGTGTTCACTCATTAAGCGGACAAACAAGTCGAACTCGGCTCCATTTGCGGGTTTTGACACGTCGGGCCTTCCCATGTGGTCTACCACGACGACGGTCGGAAGTGAGGTGAAGAAATCCCACAGTTGTGGCAGGTCTTGCGCTTCAAAGTACACTACGACATGCCATCCCAGGGGTGCAACGCGCTGGGCAATCTCCACCAGTACCTCGCGCGGCGTGAAATCCACCAGACGCCGGACGAAGTTAAAGCGCGTTGCGCGCACACCGGCCAGATCGAGCTGACGCAACTGCTCATCCGTAATGCTCCGGTCGATCGATGCCACGCCTCGCGCCCTGCCCTGCGCACTCATTAAGGCATCGACCAGCGCGCGGTTGTCGTTGCCGTGGCAAGTCGCCTGAACAATCACATTGCGCTCAAAACCGAGGAAGTCGCGCAAGGCGAAAAGCTTTTCCTTTGGCGCGTCGCAAGGAGTGTATTTGCGTGAAGGGGCGTATGGAAACCGATCGGCAGGACCGAACACGTGGCAGTGCGCGTCCACCGCACCCGTAGGCGGTACGAAGCGGGGTTTGCTAGGGTTCGGATGAAAGGGAAGGTAGTCGGCGTCCATGCGTGAAATTCTTCCCCCTTAGCGGCCAAAGACGATGCCATCGAAGAGTTTGCGTGCCGTCAGCAATACGGCTGCACTAGCTACGTCACCTTTGGCGTCCAATTCCACGACGATCGTGGACTCGCCAATGGGGTGTTCGATTTGCATCTGTTTTGACCGTCCGGCCGGAACTTGCGCCAAAGCTGCCGCTGGCGTCCCCGGTAAAGCGCAGGCGGTGGCCACGCTGACAGCGCCAAGAACGCCAATTGAGGCGTGACACCGATGCGGAATAAAGGTGCGTGTGCTGATAGCGCCACCTGCACGAGCTGCGCTGACCATCGTCATTTTTGGCACCGACTTCTCGCGCACATCGCCAAGGTTCATCATGGGGCCCGCCTTGAGCCGAATTGACTCGAGTTTGGTCTTTAGCGCGGCATTGGCGTCGAGCTCCTCGCGGCTTTCAGTGCCGGTGATGCCCACATCGGCAGCGCGCAAAATGACCACCGGCATTCCGTTGTCGATACAAGTAACTTCAACGCCGTCGATCGTGTTGACGGCCTCACGTGTTGGTAACAAGGCGCCGCAGCTGGAGCCTGCGGTATCGCGAAAAACAACAGGGATGGGGCTTGCTGTACCAGGGACACCGTCCAAATGCGCTTGGCCGGCGTAGGTTACAACCCTGCCCGGAGTTCGTATCCGCGCCTCGGCAACTTGGCCCGTGTTTTCCATGTAGATCGCAACTTTTGTTTCACCGTCCAAAGCCTTGACCAGTCCACGCTCTATGGCAAAAGGCCCCACCCCTGCAAGGATGTTGCCGCAGTTTTGCGCGTCCGTGACGATGGCCTGATCGACGAAGACCTGAAGGAAGAGGTAATCGACATCGATGCCGGGGCGCTGCGAAGCACTTACCACCGCCACCTTCGAAGTCAGCGGGTCGGCCCCGCCCATGCCATCGATTTGACGCTTATCGGGCGAACCCATCAACGCCAGCAAAAACGCGTCGCGCTCGGTCGAATTGCTTGGCAGATCGCTGGCCAGGAAATAGCCACCTTTGGAAGTGCCCCCGCGCATCCACATGCACGGTGCGCTAAACATAGCGTAGGCCCTTCTCCGCAAGGCGCTTGCGCATGTCATAGATATCCAAGCCTAATTCGCCGGCGGCCAAGCGGGCACGTTTAGCCTCCTCGTTGGCGAGCCGCGCCCGAGCCTTTTGCAACACCTCCACCGCCTCCTGGCGACGTACGACACAAACGCCATCATCGTCGGCCACGATCACGTCCCCGGGGTTCACAAGTTGCCCCGCGCAAACGATGGGAACGTTAACCGAACCGAGCGTCTCTTTGACCGTGCCCTGGGCACAAACGGCCTTGGACCAAACGGGCATCTTCATTTCTGTCAGAGTGCGGATGTCACGCACGCCGGCTTCGATGACCATGCCAACGCCTCCGCGAGCGCGCACCGAGGTTGCGAGCAGATCGCCGAAGTAACCCGCGTCAGAAGGCGAAGTAGGCGCCAGGACCAGTATGTCGCCCGGCTTCACCTGCTCCACGGCAACGTGAATCATCCAGTTGTCTCCCGGCGGTGCGGAAATTGTGACGGCCGATGCCGCTATGCTTGCGCCCGGGTAAATCGGACGCATGTAGGAAGCGAGCAGGCCGATGCGGCCTTGCGCCTCGTGAACCGTGGCAACGCCGCATTCTGCCAACGCCGCAATGACCGATGGATCTGCGCGCGCGATATTGCGTACGACGACCCCCTGATCTTTCATGTTCATCGTTACCCCTTTTTTCAACGCCCCTTGGCTTTCAGCGCAGCATCCAGCCGCGGGTAAACCCTTCGTGCGTTGCCCTCGTAGATGAGGTATCGGTCATTGGCGGAAAGATCGGCCGCTTCGATATAGCGCTTCGTATCGTCATAGTAGTGACCCGTTTCGGGGTCAATGCCGCGCACAGCACCGATCATCTCAGAGGCAAACAAGACGTTTTTCACCGGGATCACGCGCATGAGCAGGTCGATGCCGGGCTGGTGATAGACGCAAGTATCAAAGTAGACGTTGTTTAGAAGGTGTTCCTTCAAAAGCGGTTTGCCAAGTTCCTGCGCAAGACCGCGAAATCGGCCCCAGTGAAACGGTGCGGCGCCGCCGCCGTGCGGAATCACGAAACGAAGCGTCGGGAAGTCCCGGAAAAGGTCTGACGTCAGACATTGCATAAACGCCGTCGTGTCCGCGTTTAGATAATGCGCCCCGGTCGTGTGAAAGCAAGGGTTGCAGCTCGTACTGACATGGATCATTGCCGGGATGTCAAGTTCCACCATTTTTTCGTAGATCGGATACCAGTGACGATCCGACAGGGGCGGTTCCTTCCAATGGCCTCCGGAAGGGTCGGGATTCAGGTTAATAGCCACGAAGCCGTACTGCCGCACGCACTTTTCCAGTTCGGGTATGCAGGTGCGCGGATCGACGCCCGGAGACTGCGGCAACATGGCTGCGCCGATGAAATGATCCGGGAACGCGCTGGCTACCCGATGGCACAGCTCGTTGCAGATGCCCGCCCAGATGGCGCTGACCTCGAAGTCCCCGATGTGGTGGGCCATGAAGCTTGCTCGGGGCGAGAAGATTGTCAGATCGCTGCCGCGCTCCTTCATCTTTTTGAGTTGGTTGGACTCGATCGATTCACGAAGCTCGTCGTCAGTAATCTTCAGCTCCGATGCTTTGGGCGCGAGCTTCGTTTGACCGATCGCCGCAATTTGGCGCTTGCGCCAGTCCTCCAGAGCCTTGGGGGCGGTCGTGTAATGGCCGTGGCAATCAATAATCACTGCGGCTCCTTTGGGACAGATTCGCCATGTGTGGTCGCTAAGTATCTACGCGTTGCGGACTTTTTCCATTCCATTCTTGGGAAACAAGTATAAGATTTTGATATAGAGATCCCGAAAGGGGAAACGGCAAATGGAACAAGTGCTTCCCAACTTGCGTCACCTCAGGGTCTTTCGCGAGGTCGCGGCGCAACGCAGCATCAGTCAGGCGGCGGCACGCGTATTTCTTTCGCAGCCGGCAATCACACAGGCGATTGCCAAACTCGAGCGCTTGCTGAATACGACGCTGTTCGAACGCCACAGCGAGGGCATGCGCCCGACCGAAGCTGGTTTGCTGTATGCGCAGCGGGTCGACAGAGCATTGAATTTGATTCGCTTTGGCGTCCAGGACGCCCTGCGCTTGGGGGCGGAGAAGGCATCGCGTGGTCGAGGCACTCCCGACCAATTGCTGACTGTCACGCAGCTGCGTGCCCTGGTGGCCGTCTCCAACGCGGGTAATTTCACCCTCGCCGCGCGTGCCATTGGTACGTCGCAACCGGCTTTGTACCGCGCGGCACGAGAGCTGGAGAGCCTTTTAGGGATTTGCCTTTACGAAAAAAACGCCCAGGGCATCGACCTGAGCCGGCAGGGACAGGTCTTGGTGCAACCGATCAAACTTGCCTTTGCCGAATTGACCCAGGGACTCGCGGAGGTTGCGGCGCTCGAAGGGCAAGAGACCGGGCGCATTGTCGTAGGCGCCATGCCGCTTTCTCGCCACTTCCTGCTGCCGGCCGCCATCAACGCGTTTGCCCGCCGCTGCCCCGATGTGGAAGTACATGCGGTGGACGGCCCATACGAAGAGTTGCTGCACGGCCTGCGGCACGGTGAGATTGACTTGCTCATTGGGGCTTTGCGCATGCCCTTACCCGTCGAGGACATCGTCCAAGAGAGGCTGTTTGATGACCCACTGACCATCGTGGCCCGGGCCGGTCATCCCTTGCAGGGCAAGAACAGGCTTGGCATTCGCGACCTGGCTGCCTACCCATGGGTGGTTCCGCGCCATGGCACACCGACCCGAGATCACTTTGAAGGCCTGTTTCGCAACAGCCGACATGCCCCTCCGAGGGGTCTTGTGGAGTCGAGCTCTTTCGTATTGATCCGTGCCTTGCTTCTGGAGAGCGATCGCCTCACCATGATCTCCGCCCATCAGGTACGGTTGGAGGCCGAACAGGGTCTACTTACGACGTTGCGCTATGACCTTAGTGGCACTACGCGACCCATCGGCCTTACCACCCGCCGAAACTGGCGGCCAACGACTACCCAGCAATTGTTTCTGGATTTTCTAAGAAGCGCTGAGGACAACTATTCGGAAATCAAATAGCGCAGTGAAGTATTCAATTTCCCCACACCCTGCCCCGGTGATAGATTTCGATGCCGCAGGTCTTGTGAATCTTTGACCGGCTCGACGTCCGCGCGAAGTTATAGGAGGCCTCGGCATAATGGCACTGCAAGAAATTCATCTCGCGTTCGTTGGCTTCGGTGAGGCCGCAAGCGCCTTTGTCCAAGGCTGGGCGATGGCTCGACCACTGCACCTGCGTGCCTACGACATTAAGGTCGACCATAGTTCCGCCGACGTTCGAGAACGAAAATGGCAAGACTATAGGCTCTCCAGGGTGAACGGGTGTGCCAGTCTTTCTGAGGCGCTCGTCGGCAGTAACTTTGTACTTAGCGTGGTGACCGCCGATCAGGCGCTGGTTGCCGCGCGCCAAGCGGCAAAATGCATCGAGCCGGGAACACTATTTTTGGATTGCAACTCCTGCTCGCCTGGCACCAAGCGAAGGGCCGCTGAGGCCATTGAGAGGGCTAAAGGCCGTTACGTTGACGTGGCGATAATGGCGCCTGTACATCCGGCGCTACATCGCGTGCCTTTGCTTGTCAGCGGTCCGCATGCCGCAGAGGCTTTGCCGGTGCTAGCCTCGCTCGATATGCGAGCCCAAGCGGTAGATGGGCCCGTAGGAGCGGCTTCGTCGATCAAGATGGTGCGAAGCATTATGGTTAAGGGTCTGGAAGCCCTCACGGCCGAGTGCCTCCTCGCCGGCCGTCGCTCGGGGGTGGATGAGCAAGTGCTCGATTCGCTTGAGGCCACCTTTCCGGGCTTTCAATGGAAGGAGCGCACCGCCTACATGCTCGAGCGAGTCATGGTGCACGGGGTTCGGCGCGCCGCGGAAATGCGCGAGGTAGCCTTGACAGTAGAAGAACTCGGGCTGTGTGCGCCCATGACACACGCGGCCGTACAGTGGCAGCAGCGTATCGGCGAGCTCGCGTTGCCTGCAAAAGACGGCGACTACCGCGAGCGTGCCGACGAGGTCTTGCAAGCGTTGTCGGAAGCCCAACAGCGTGGCGCAATTGGCCCCGGCGAGGACTACCACGACATACCGGGTACTTATATCTTCGACGCCGAACAATCACGCCGTGGCTATCACCTGAACATGTTTTGCATGTCGCTTAATCAAGAGGTCAACCGCGCCGCATTTCGCGCCGATGAGTCGGCGTACCTGAGGCGCTACCCGATGAGCGAAGAGCAGACGGCGGCAGTTCTTCAACGCGATTGGAATGAGATGCTGCGCTTGGGTGGC
>Ga0187781_10002922_pt1 | contig 12947 bp, 11 predicted proteins | sample 0715_SJ02_MP02_2_FD_132447 | JGI IMG/M metagenome (GOLD analysis project Ga0187781, IMG submission 132447) | Tropical peat soil microbial communities from peatlands in Department of Meta, Colombia - 0715_SJ02_MP02_20_MG | ecosystem: Environmental > Terrestrial > Soil > Wetlands > Peat | place...
CCTCCCACTCCGGCCACCACGACCACCACAACCAGGATCACCACCGCTACGGTCGGCGACATCCCTCGCCGTCCCATGCGGCTCCCGGTCATTCCGGTCGTCTCTCCAACGCTACCGCTCATAACTTGGTACCTGTTCCCCCCAGTTTTCCTAGAGCGCCACTCGGGTGACCCCGGCTCGCTCCTCGGATCGGGAGCACGAACCCGCTGCCCGTATATATACACTCAACAGGTCGGCACGGTATGGCCGATCGACGGAACCGGGTCTGCCTGGCCCCGTCACTCCTCAGCGCAGACCTCGTCGCGCTGGCTTCGGAGATCGAACAATCCGAACAATCCGGGGCCGACGCGTTCCACATCGACGTCATGGACGGACACTTTGTCCCCAACATCTCCTTCGGCCCTTCGTGGCTCGACGCCGTTCATCGGACGACGACCCTTCCGCTCGACGTGCATCTCATGATCGAGTCGCCCATGCGCTACCTTGAGAGCTTCGCGCGAGCCGGGGGAACGACTCTCGTCTTCCATCTCGAAGCGACGACCGAGCCCGAAGCGCTCGTGCAACGCGCCCGAGATCTCGGGGTCGGGGTTGGCATCGCAATCCGTCCCGAGACCCCCGTCGAGAAAATCGAGCCGTATCTCGGAACGATCGATGAGCTCATTGTCATGAGCGTCCACCCGGGTTTTTCCGGGCAGAAGTTCCTACCGGACTCCATCTCCAAGATCCGCGCTGCGCGAGAGGCGATCCATCGCAGTCACCGAGATGTGGAATTGTCGGTCGACGGCGGGATCAATCGCGAGACCGCTCGAGAGAGCGTGGCGGCGGGAGCGACGTTCCTCGTCTGCGGAAATTCCGTCTTCTCTCACGGGAGGATTCAGGAGAACCTCCGCGAGCTCCGGGCCGCGTCCGACAAGGGATGGGGGGAACGGAGTGAAGTTCTCTGAACTCGCGAACGCGTACGAAAAGCTCGAGGGCACCCGGCGCCGATTGGAGGCGCGGACCATCCTGGTCGAGATCATCCGTCCCCTCCGTCCGCCCGAGCTCAGTGAGGTCTTGTACCTCTCGCAAGGGATGTTGCGTCCCGAGTACGAGGGCGTCGAACTCGGAATGGCAGACTCCCTCGCCCGACGCGCTCTCGCCGAGGCCACCCACGTCGACGAGGCACGGATCGCTGAGAAGGCGAAGCGCTCGGGAGATCTCGGAACGACTGCCGCGGAGCTCTTGGAGTCGCGCCCCACCCACGATTCGGGATCCCCGCTCACCGTCACCGCCGCGTACTCCGGCCTCCAGAGGATCGCGGAGTCGAAGGGAACCGGTTCCCAGGACGTGAAGATCCAAGCGCTCAAGGAGCTGCTCGCGCACGCTGGCCCGGTCGAGGCGAAATTCCTGATCCGGTTCGTCCTTGGGACCCTCCGAGTCGGGGTGCGCGAAATGACGATCCTCGATGCGCTGACCGAAGCGTTCGCCGACGGTTCGAAGGAATCGCGCCACAAGGTCGAAGCGGCGTTCAACCTCTCGAGCGATCTCGGATTGGTCGCGGGCGTGCTCGCCGAGAAGGGAGTGGCCGGTCTCAGCTCGGTGACCCTAGAGGTCGGACGTCCGATCCGCCCCATGCTCGCCGAGCGGGAGCCATCTCTCCATGACGTCCTGGAGCGAATGGGGGGGTCGGCAGCGCTCGAGTACAAGTACGACGGGCTCCGCGTGCAAGCCCATCTCCCCCGGTCCGGTCCGGTGCGGCTCTTTTCTCGGCGCCTCGAGGAGATCAGCGCCCAGTTCCCCGAGCTCATCGAGGAACTTCCGAACGCCGTGGACCGCACCCCTGCGATCCTCGAGGGGGAGTGCGTGCCGATCGAGTCTTCGACGGGCGACATCTTGCCGTTTCAGGAAGTCTCGCGCCGACGAGGGCGGAAGTACGACCTCGATCGGCTGCGCGAGGAGGTTCCGGTATGCTTGTTCGCATTCGACGTCCTGCTCGCGGACGGAACGGCGGTGTACGAGCGCCCCTTCCCGGAGCGGCGCGCGCTCCTCGAGAAAATCCTCCGACCGACCGAGCGAGTCCGTCTCGCGGTCCAGCGGATCGTTCATGACGAGCCGGCTGCGACGAAGTTCTTCGAGGAGGCCGTGGCGGCCGGTGGAGAAGGGGTGATGGCAAAATCGCTCCGGGAGGGCAGCATCTACCGCGCGGGCGCCCGCGGTTTCTGGTGGATCAAGTACAAGCGCGAATACACCGCCGGACTCTCCGACTCGATCGACGGAGTGGTCGTCGGCGGGTTCCTCGGCCGGGGGCGGCGCGCCGGGTTCTACGGAGCGTTCCTGCTCGCCACGTACGACCCGAAACGAGACCGGTTCGAATCGTTCTGCAAGGTAGGGACCGGCTTCGACGACGCTCTGCTCGCGGAGCTTCCGAAGCGTCTGCGCCGCTTCGAGACCGATGCGCCACCTCCGGGGGTCGAAACGGGTCTCGAACCGGACCGCTGGATGCGTCCGGGCCTTGTCCTCGAGGTCCGAGGGGCGGAGCTCACCCTGAGCCCGATTCACCGCGCTGCCTTTGGAACGGTCCGACCCGAGGCGGGACTCGCCCTGCGGTTCCCGCGGTTCACGGGTCGGATCCGGGACGATCGGGGGCCGACGGATGCCACGACGTCGGGTGAGCTGCTTCGGATGTATCGCTCCCAGGTCCGCCACGAGACCCCCGCGGGTGAGGGGTCCGCTTCGGACTCGTCCGGCTAGTTCTTTCGCCCAGCGCGCCGTATCGGGGAACTGCCTCTCCTGCATCCAAAGGCATAAGAATGCCTGGCCCGCTGGCTGCGAGTCGGGAACGGGGCCATGCTGGTCGAGATGACCGAACTCCTGGGTCGCCAGATCTACACGCCGGACGGACGCCTATTGGGCGAGGTCGACAACGTCGTCGTCGACGTGGATACCTCAAAAATCGATGGAATCTACGTGGAAGAATCGAGCCCGATGTTAGTTGAGGACTCCCGTCCTGTGAGCGTTCCGTACCGGTGGGTCTCGGCGGTGAACGACGTAGTGCTTCTGAAGTACTTCCCGAAGCGGGTGTCGTTGAAGAAGTCGGCTCCGCGACCGGCGAAGGAAGCGGAAGCCGCCGCCCCTGCCGCACGTTAGTGCTGCGGGGATAGCCAAGCCCGGTAAAGGCGCAGGACTTAAACGTCGGCGCCACCGCCGGCGAAGAGATCCTGTCGCGCAGGCGTTCGCCGGTTCAAATCCGGCTCCCCGCATCGCCCATTCCCACCGGAACGGAACGCCCCCGAGCGTTTTCAGCCGGTGCTCCTTCCCCCTCACGTGCGTCGATCAGAGCTGGTACGGGCCCTGGCCCGCGTCCCCGCACCTGAACATCCTCGGGCCGACCTCGAGCAGGTCGCGACGCCCGCCGAGGCGGCCGCCGATCTCCTCCTCGCGGCGGTCCGATGGGACCGGCTCGAAGGACGCTCGGTCCTCGACCTCGGCTCGGGCACGGGCCGGCTCGGAATCGGTGCCGCGCTTCTCGGCGCGCACCCGGTGGTCGGGGTGGAGATCGATCCACGCCTCGTGGAGATCGCAGGAAAGTTCGCTCGAGCGGCCGAAGTCGACGTGGAGTTTCTCGTCGGAGACGTGGAGACCCTCGATCGGCCGGCCGAAGTCGTCATGATGAACCCACCCTTTGGCGCCCAACGCCGCCACGCGGACCGCCCGTTCTGGGAAGGCGCGCTCCGCCTCGCCCGCCGGTCCGTCCACGCCTTCGCCCTCGCCGATTCCCGAACCTTTATAGAGCGTCGCGTGGTCGAGCGCCGCGCCCATGTCCTCGAGACGCAACCGGTACCGTGGGTGTTTCCGCGGACGTTTCCGCACCACACCCGGCGATCGGTGAACCTCCCCGTCGACCGCTGGGCGATCCAAACGGAGCCGAACACATGAACGCCCCTGAGCTTCCCCGCCTGGTCCTTCCCGGCGACTATCTTGGCGCGGCCGAGGAGTTCCTCCCCGGTCGCGGGACGTACGAGAGCCGGGGCCGCATCTACGCCTCGGTGCTCGGCACGGCGGCCGTCGACCCGCGAGACCGCACGGTGCGAGTCGAGGCACGGAACGCGATCCCTGAGATTCGGGACGGCGAACTCGTCTACGCCCGCGTGGAGGAGATTAAGACCGCGATGGCCATCTGTACCGTCCTGTCCACCGCCGCAAGCCGTCGAAACGTCCCGGGAATGCCCGAGGGGACCGTCCACATCTCGAAGGCACGGGAGGGGTACACCGAGTCGCTGGCAGGGGAGTTCGCGGTCGGCGACGTGATCCTCGCCCGGGTCCTCCAGGCCCGGCCGTCGGTGAAGCTCTCCACCGCCGCGGCGACTCTGGGCGTCGTCTCCGCCCGCTGTCAGGCGTGCCACGCGCTCCTGACGCCCGGTCCGAAAGACCTCGTCTGCCCTCGCTGCGGAAACCGGGAGCACCGCAAGCTCGCGAAGGGCCACGCTTCCGGCGGGCCGGGCGCGCATGAATCCGCGGCCCACTAGGGACGAGGCGCGGCTCCGCGCGCTCGTTCGGGCGCACGACCGCTGGCGGGGGAGGGAGGTCTTCAACCTCCTTCCCAGCGAGAACGCACTCTCTCCGACCGCCCGGAGATTCCTCGGGAGCGACCTCGCGGGCCGGTACACACTCCCAATCCCTTCGGAGGTCGACGGGGAAGCGCTCGATAACAGCTACACGGGCACTCGGTTCACCGACCAGATCGAGCAGCTCGCCAACGCGGCCGCGACGAGAGTCTTCCGTGCGCGGTTCGCGACCACGCGTCCCCTCTCCGGACACATAGCCGCCCTTTCGGTCCTGGCCCCGCTTCTCCCGCGAGGCAGCCGGTTGCTCGCCATCTCTCCGAGCGAGGGAGGATACGACGGGTACGCGGACGGGTTCATCCCTGCCGTCCTTGGGTACACGGTCCGCCCGTTGCCCGCCGACGGCCCCGGACATCGGGTGGACGCCGAGTCGGCGGTCGCGACGATCCGCCGTGAACGACCCAACGCCGTCATCCTGGGCCAGAGCTTCTTTCTGTTCCCGTATCCCCTGCGCGAGATCGCCCAAGCGGCGCACGACGTGGACGCGCTCGTCCTCTACGACGGCTCGCACGTCCTCGGGCTGATCGCCGGAGGGGAGTTCCAGGACCCGCTCCGCGAAGGCGCCGACATTCTCTTCGGAAGCACGCACAAGTCGTTTCCCGGCCCTCAGGGGGGCTTGGTCCTGACCGACCGGGAGGACCTTTTCCAGCAGCTGGACCCGGCGCTCGTCTGGCGAATCTTCGACAACGCGCACTGGAACCGGATCGCAGGGGTCGCCCAGACCCTCCTCGAGCTTGAGCGCTGGGGGCCCGAGTACGCTCGGTCGGTCGTCGCGAGCGCGCAGGCACTAGGGCAAGCGCTCACCGAGCGGGGAACGCCGCTCGTCGCCGCCGATGCGGGATTCACCCGATCGCACCAGCTTCACCTCGATCGTGCCCGGCTCCGGGCGGAATGGGGGGTCGGGACCGGGACGCTCGCCCGGCGGCTTGAGGGCCAACGGATCCTCATCGACCTCGTCGGCAGGATCGGGACCGCCGAGGCGACACGCCTTGGCCTCCGACCGAACGACATGGCCCGGCTCTCGGATCTCTTCGTCCGCGGGGGGCGTCGGGGAGGACGCGTCGGTCCCGAGGTTCTTCGCTGGAGGAGACGGTATCCAACTCTGCGATTCCGGTGAGGGATAGCGCCGACGCGGTTCGGCGCGCGGAGATCGACCTCGCCCGCCCGCAAATAGAATAGAAAAAGTGGTTGGGGAAAAGGTTGGACCCCGGGACCTCGTGGGGCTTGCTCACTCCATCCCGTGCTCGCTCTTCCCGTGAGCGGTCAGCTCGTCGGGAGTAGCGAACGACTTCCCGCACACGCTACACGTGTTCGTGCCCGCAGCGGCCGCAGTCCCAGCTCCCGCACCCGCCGCCGCGCCGGCTCCCGCGCCTTCCGCGGGCTTGGTCTCCCAGGCTTGAGGAGGCGTCGGGGCCTGGCGGCCACCCCAGACAGCACGGCCCAACAGGAGCGCCACGATCATCCCGATGATCAGGCCCAGCACGAGCAGGAGCGTGCCAGCACCCGCCGCGCTAAGGCCCGGGACGAGCGTCGCGTTCGAGTACGCGGTCGAGTTCACGTAGACCCTCGGCACCTTCGTCACGACCAGCGTGGTATTGGAGTAATGCGTCGAATGGCCGTTGATCAAGTAGGCGGTGGTCGCGGATAACGACGCGTGGTACGTCCCTGCGCTGGTCACGACCCACGTGAAGTTCTGCCCGCTCGTGGCAAAGCTTTCCGAGAGCACGAGCGCCCCCGTCGGGGAGTAGACGTTCAGGGTGAGGGGCCCGGAAATGAACGTCCCTTGGAAGAAGACCGAGACGGTCAGGTTCCCCGGCGTGATGACCGCGGATGGGGTCGGCGATACCAGGTAGAACGTGAGCGGCGTAAAGATGCAGAGGAACGAGGCCTGGTAGTAGCTCACGGCGAACGTACCGTTGGTCGGTGCGCCGATCCCGTCGACGTACGTGGTGATGTTGAAGTAGTAGATGTCCGTCGGACCCGCAGGGAACCCGAAGGACGAGTACAGCGAGCAGGCCGCGTCGTTGCACGACATCGCGTACTGGTTGAAGGAGAACGAGTAGGCCGTCTGGTTATCGGCGGTCGTCAAGACCTGGGAGGAGATGACGTCCGGTCCGAGGAGCGAGCCCAGTTCCTTCGTCAGGGTCGCGTCGTAGATCGTGACCACAACGGCGGTGTTCAGAGGGGTAATCGGCGCGTTCGCGACCGAGATCGTGAAGTTCTGCATGTAGCCGAACGGCACGTATCCTGGAAGGGCCGAGGAGAGCGCAAGACTGACCGTCGTCGGGTACTCCGCGAACGAGGTGAAGCAGACCGGCGTGCAACCCTCGATAGCGCTTTCGTTCACTCCTCCGTACGCCGTCCCATTGGCCCAGATGAAGAGATCTGCCGAGTAGGAGTCCGCGTACGGCAAATTCGCACCCAGGTTCGAGGCGCTCAGATCGAGAGACCACGTGTAGTTGGTGTACGTAATCCCGGTCACCGGTACCGTTCCGTTCACTACCGGCGTGAGGCTGAACCCGTCAGAGTTGACGGTGCCCACGCTCTTGTTCAGGCTGATGTACGCGAAGGGGATCCCGGTGTACACCGTCTCGTTGTAGAGCTCGATGAACCCGGTGATCGTCTTGTTGCCTCCCGTCGTGCTGGGGTTCACCCAGGTGGTGTTCAGCCAGCCACTCACGGTGTCGGGCAGGCCCTGCGGGCTCGAGGCGAACACGGACTGCCCGGCGTAGTACAGGGTCGAGCCGACCAGGATGTCGTCATAGACAGAGTAGTACCACCCGAACAAGTTGGATCCACCCGCGGTGGATCCATTCTCCTCGATCCACGTCCACAGCCCCACATAATCTCCCTGGCCGAAAGTGCTGTTGCACGAGTAGTACTTGCAGTCAAAGAAGGACTTGTTGAGGGTCACGAAGAAATTGAAGCTCGAGTACGGGATCCCAGCCACGGTCCCGTTGAACACCTTCGTCGAGGACACGGAGATCCCGTTGTGGGACGTCGCTGTAGTTCCGAGGGTCCCGTTGTACGATACCCAGTATGTCGCCCCCGTGTCGTAGTCGTAGGCGATGAACGTGACGTTCGTCGTCGCGTTCGACGTGTACCCCCAGCTCGTGTTCAGGTTGAACTCGACGGCGAAGGGTACAGGCGTCTGATAGTACGATGGGGTGATGAGGGTTCCCCAGGTAAAGGTCCCCACAAGGTACGCGTAACTGTACGCCGTCGACGACGCGAGGCCCCCGCTCACCGAGGCCCCATTCTCCGAGACGATGACGGCGAACTGGTACAAGTCATCCGAAGCGAGAACCTTTGCACACGACGTCTGCGTGCCACATCCGAGGCTGACCGCGTCCAGCGGCACCGTCCAACTGTAGTTCTGGTAGAGTACCCCGTTGTTGTTGTAGAAGACCACCTTGGACGGGTCGAAGGAGAAGTTCGTCGGATAAGTGAGTAGCCGGTATTGGCCGGTGAACTCGTCCGTGATGTTGACCGATACATGGGTGTCCGCAGCGCTAATCGCGCCCCACGTGATATTCGTGGAGAACGTGAAATCCGTGGGGACCGCGGAAGTGTACCAGCCATTGTAGCTCGCGATGGTCCCTAGCTGGTTGATGTAAATCGCAATCTGCGTCTGGTACGTGCGAGCGGGTCCGGCAGCGGGGACCGCTTTTGATGCCGTCCGCGGCGCCGCCGGAGCCAGATCCGTCGCCATCCTCGTGTTCGCAGAATGCCCCGGCGAGGCCAGGGGCGCCATTGGGATTCCGCCCAAGACGAACCCTGTCACCAGAAAGGCTGCGACTAGTCCAATGCCTACGGCACCCCACGTGGCCCCGGTCACGCGATGCATAGGGCCCGCGAATGAGTGACCCTACTTAAAGTTCACGTTTACTTCTTATGATTTTACTATTCTCGGCCGGCGGACTGGGCGCAGACACCTCCACCGCAATCGTGGGCCCGGAACGGAGACTGGTCACGGTCCCCTGGGGTGTGGTCCGGCGCTTTGGACCGTTCTGCGGTAGACTCCGGACGGCAAGATCGATTCACTCGCAGGATGCGGCACGCATCTGGAACCGGTCCCGGGCTCCGCGACGCGACAAACCTCGCGCCCGGAGAACGACGCCCGATTCATTCCCCTCGAGGGTGTCTTCATCTGCACGTTCCCTTCCGTTGGGCGCGATGGTGCGCGTGGCGATCACCGGCACTCCTGGAACGGGAAAGACGACCGTCTCGCGGCGCCTCCCGAGTCGGTGGCAAATCCTCGAGGTCGCTGACCTAGCGAGGAGGTACCGTGCGACCGAGACGCGCCACGACGTCGAGTTGAGCCGCGCGGGACCGGCGACCGTGGACCTCGGGAGGCTTTCCCGCGCGGTCCAATCGAGACCGTCTCCAGGGACCGAGGTGGTCGTCGGGCATTTGGCCCACCTCCTTCCGATCCGGGACGTGGTCGTTCTTCGTTGCCATCCACGGGAGCTTGCCCGTCGGCTCGCCGGCTCCCGGCGGACCACCCCCGCGGATCTACGCGAGAATCTCCTTGCGGAGGCGACGGACGTCGTTCTTGTCGAAGCCGTTGAGCGGCGGCGCCGGATCTGGGAGGTCGACACCACGGCCCGGGCACCGGCGTCGGTTGCGGCCGAGGTCGCCCGTCGGATCCGGACGCGGGGCCCTGCTTCCTTCGGAAAGGTCGACTGGCTCGGGGATCGGTGGGTGACCGCGCACCTTTTGGACTGGTCCCGGTAGCGACGTCCGATGGTCCTCGAGGCGTACCGGGCCCGGGTCGACGCCTACGTGGCCCGGCTCGCGATCCCATTCCTGGGGTGGAGTCCGGATCGACTGAGCTGGACCGCGGTCGGGTTCGCGGTCGCCGCCGCGATCCTCGCCGCGACCGTGCGCTGGACGACCCCGCTCCTGTTTCTTGCGGTCGCCGCACTGATCTTTCTCGCCGGCCTCTTCGATGTCCTCGATGGCGCGGTCGCTCGGAAGACCGGCCGCACGTCGGTCCGGGGCGACTTCCTCGACCACGTGCTCGACCGGTACGCGGACCTCGTCCTGGTGCTCGGGATCGCCATCTCGACGTACGCAAACCCGATCGTTGCCCTCCTGGCCCTCGTGAGCCTCCTCCTCACGAGCTACATGGGCACGCAAGCCCAGGCCGTCGGCCAGGGCCGACTCTACGGGGGGCTTCTCTCCCGCGCCGATCGACTCGTCGTCCTGATGGCGGCGACCTTCTTCGAGTTCGACTTCTCGCTCCCGTGGCCGTGGGCCCCGTCCGAGCCGTGGGCGCGCTTCCACCTCTACGGGATCGAATTCACAATCATCGACGTCGCGCTGATCTACTTCATCATCGCCGGGCAGTGGACGGCAATCTCCCGGGCTTGGCGGGTGTACCGCGCACTTCCGAAGGGCCCGTAGACGAGACGGGCGGGCCCTCAGGGCGCTCCCCCCGTTCGACCACGGCTCCGCCTCGTCGCCGGTAGTACTGGAGAGGGTGCCGCAGGGTCTCGTCGAAGCAGCGAAGATCCCGGTCCCGGTCCACCCGGTCGGTCGCGCCGGGATCCCCGTCCCGGGCGCAGAGCCCGTGGCTCCTCAGCGTGTCGCACTCCGGCGGCTCGTAGCCAGCCCCGCCGTCCCGGAGCGTGATGTGCTCGACCTGGTACCGCGTAATCGACTCGTCAAAATCCGGAGCGCCCCGGTACGCATCGACGATCGTTTCGAAATCGGCCCCCGTCCGATGGAGAAACGCCGCGAGGCAGAAGCGACCGGCATGGGAGAGGTTCTCCCCGTGCTGGAGGGTCCGCATCATCTTGCGGATGCACGGCGGGAAGAGCGCCGGCTGAACCGGACCGGTCGCTGCGCCAGGCCGCGCGAGGGGGGTGGGGAGACGCCGGCCGACCTCGTCCAGGAGCTCGCGCTCGCGAGAGAGGACGAGCGCGACCACGTCCTCGGCCAACGGTACGGGGACGGCGAGTCGAAGGCGGATCGCCTCTTGGAGGAGGCGAGCGGCGCGGCTCGGATTCACCCGCACCCGGCCGTTTCGGACCGCCTGAGACGCGAGCCGGAACTCCCCTTCCCGGATCGGCACCGAGAGCCTCACGAAGTCGACGAGGGGGAGCGCGACCAACGCCCCGTCCGGCTCGAGCGCGTAGCCGAGACGCCGGGCGACCTCCTCGAGCTCTCCGACCGGCACGGTTCGCAGGCGCGTGTAGCTCCTCTTCGCCTCGGCGACCGCCCACCGTCGGATCGTCGCTCCGACCGGCGTGGCCGAGAGAACCATCCGAGCGAAGAGGAACGAGAGGAACCGCACGTCCGGCGCGGCTCGGACGAGCTCCTCGAGGTCCCGAGTCCCCCGCGGGTCCTCGGCCGCGGCGAGGATCCGTGCCCGCCCGAGGGCGCGGGCCGCCTCGTACGCTCCCTCCTCGAGGAGCCCGCGGACCGAGACCGACTCGCCGGCCAGGAGAGCGTCCGCGCCTGGAAGGAACGGGTACTCCGCAAACAGTGACCGCTCGTCTAGAGGAGCCGCGGTGCGATGAACTGCCATATGAACAGAAACAGGACGAGGAGCGAGGAGACCGTCGTGGCCCGGCCGGCGAACTCATCGAGCCGGGCCTCGGACCAGCCGCGCCGGAACCTTGCGGCGATCGACGCCGCAAAGTCCCGGAAGAGCAGCCCCCCGTCCAAGGGGAAGACGGGGAGCGCGTTCGAGAGGCCCAGGAGGAGGTTCATCCACGCGAGCCAGTAGAGGATGTTCACCCCGATCCAGAACGGTGCGGCGCCGGCCGCCGCGAGCGGCCCGCTGACGTGGAAGTAGCTGGTCGTGGCGCCGGCGACCGGTTCGATACCGGCAAATGGCAGAACGAGCCAATCGAGCGTTCCAATGTACGGACCGAAGCTGGATCCCGCCGGCCAGACGAAGAGTTGCTTGAGCTCGGCGGGGGTGAGATCGTACACCTCGACTCCGAGGTATCCCCGGCCGGGAGTTGAGGTGCTCGCGGCGAGGGTGACGTCGGTGGAAACGAGACGCCCCAGCCCGGCGGAATAGTAGACCAGCGGGACCGACTCCCCGCCGGTCGTGTGAGAGATCGCGGTCTCGAACGAGGCGAAGGTGGGAGTGCTCGTTCCGTTCAGCGAGGTGATGATGTCCCCGGCAGCAAGGGACAGGTTCGCCGCCGGTGTGCTCGGTTCGACGGACGCGATCCCCACTCCGCTCGCGGTCGGAGTCACCGACGTCGAGACCACGGCAGACACCGCAACGAAGAAGACGACCGTCAGTGCGAAGTTCGCGAGGACCCCCGCGGCGGCGACGCGGTCCCGCTGCCGTCGCGGCGCGGCGAGCATCTCCTTATCGTCCTGCTCGACAAACGCACCGACCGGGATTACCAGCCAAAGGATCCCGAGGCTCTTGACGCCGATCTTCTGGGAACGGGCCAAGATGCCGTGCATCAGTTCGTGGAGGACGATCCCGACGGCGAGCGCGACGATCCCGTAGCCGATCGGGATGATCGGATTGATGCCGGGAATTGCCAGCGCCTCGGTGAGAGGGGGAGCCTTCGACGAAGGGATTCGCGTCGCGATCACCGCGCCGAACAATAGCAAGGCGAAAATCGTCGCCATCGCGATCGCGGCAAGCGCGATCCCCACGTCGCCGACGACCGTCCAGAATCGGCGGAACCGGCCCCACCGATCCAGCGCGGTCCGACCGCGCTTCGTCTTGGTCATGAGCGCCGGGCCGAAGAGCGAGATCGACCGGTCCGGACCGAGCCGCCCGGTTCGGTAGAGGACGTAGACGACCGCGAAGTACGCGGCGAAGAGCCCGAGGGCGATTTCGTAACCGAGGTACGGATTCACGTCGTTTCGGCGTACCCACGCCGGGCGGGGGTTAAGAGCTCTTGCGAGGGCGCGGGAGGAAAAGGAGGATATCCTTTGGCCCTCGTTCTACCGGCCGCCGATGCTTCGGGGTCCCCCGACGGTCCGAACGCTGGTCGTCGTCCTAGTCGCGATCGGCGTCCTCGCGACTCCGACGACCGTGAACACGGGTGCTCACACTTCGACGAACGCCTCGGTCGGACGCGCGTCGGAAGGAGCCGCCGTCGCGAGTCCTGTGAATCCGCGGGTCGTCGAGGTCGCTCCGGCGTTCCACCCGAGCCCGGCGACGAGGACGATCGGTCCGATGCCGGCCGCTGCCCCGATGACCGTGGCCGTCGGACTCGCCTCTCAGGACCCTGGCGGTCTTTCCGCGTACCTGGCGGCGGAGTATGGGTCGGGCACCCCGGCTCGAGGGAATCACCCTTCCGTCGACGAGCTCGCGGCACGTTATGGGGCGAGTGCGAGCTCGATCGCCTCCGCGAAAGC
>Ga0187781_10002923_pt1 | contig 12943 bp, 14 predicted proteins | sample 0715_SJ02_MP02_2_FD_132447 | JGI IMG/M metagenome (GOLD analysis project Ga0187781, IMG submission 132447) | Tropical peat soil microbial communities from peatlands in Department of Meta, Colombia - 0715_SJ02_MP02_20_MG | ecosystem: Environmental > Terrestrial > Soil > Wetlands > Peat | place...
ACTCGCGTTGACCTTTCCCATCGCCCCTTGGTCGTTGAAACGGAGAGCGAGACGCTCGAGACGCGCACGCTGATCGTTGCCTCCGGCGCATCGGCAAAAATGCTGGGCCTGGAATCGGAACGCAAACTGCTAGGCCACGGTGTCTCGACCTGCGCGACCTGCGATGGGTACTTCTATCGCGGGAAAGAGGTGGTGGTAGTAGGGGGTGGCGATACCGCTGCGGAAGAGGCGATGTTCCTTACGCGCTATGCCAAGCAAGTAAGTATAATCCACCGCCGCGACCAATTACGCGCCTCCAAGATCATGCAAGACCGGCTTTTCCATAACGAGAGGATCAAGTTCGTCTGGGATGCGGTGGTGGTGGACATCCTGGACGTGGGGCGAGGAGAAGTCACGGGAGTCAGGCTCAAAGATACCAAGACGGGGGACGAGACCATCAAGGAATGTGACGGGGTGTTCATGGGAATCGGCCATTCACCCAACACATCTTTGTTCCGCGGGCAGCTTGAGATGAACGAAGTGGGCTATTTGATTACGCATGATGGAAGCAAGACCAACGTGCCTGGCGTCTTCGCTGCGGGGGACGTCCAGGACCACATTTATCGCCAAGCCATCACTGCCGCCGGCTCCGGCTGCATGGCGGCCATTGACGCGGAACGCTACCTCGAAGAACAGGGAACAGGGAATAGGGAATAGGGAACAGGGTTCAGCCAACAGGGAAGCGGGATTAGGCAGTAGGGAACAGAGGCGAGCGGATGACGACCGTACAATCTCACCGGGATCTCATCGTATGGCAGAAGGCGATGGACCTCACCGAGGTTGTTTACGGATTAGCAGCCAAGTTCCCTCAGAAAGAGACTTATCGCCTCGGTTCTCAGGTAACCCGAGTTGCGGCCTCTGTGCCGGCCAATATCGCGGAAGGAAATGCGCGAGGGACGAAAAGGGACCACGCCAACTTCCTGTGAGTGGCAAAGGGCTCCTTGATGGAAACAGAGACGTTCCTCATGCTCGCCATCCGGCTGAAGTATATTACCCAAGCCGAAGCGTCAACAACTTTTGCCCTGGTCGCGGAAATCAGCAAGATGCTAACCATACTCCGGAGCAGGTTGAAAGAGGAGGGAGACTGAAGACAGCGGGCGCCCGACGGCCTGTTTGCTGTTCCCTGTTCCCTATTCCCTGTAATCTGACACCTGGAACCTACGCATGCTCCGTCCTATTCTGATCTACCTTTCACAGAAACAAACCCCCAAGAAGCTTCTTACAGATCATGCCCTGGGCCGCCGCATGTCGGCGCGGTTTATCGCCGGGGAAGAGTTGGAAGACGCGCTCAAAGTGGTCCGGAGGTTGAACAGCGAGGGTTTTATGGTGACCCTCGACCTTCTGGGTGAGAGCGTGCAGGAAGCCGTGGAAGCGGAAGCGGCCTGCCAGGCCTACGTGCGGCTGCTCGAGCGGTTGGCGGTGGAAGGTCTGAATTCGCATATTTCCGTCAAGCTCACGCAACTGGGGCTGGCCATTTCGGAAGGGTTGGTGTGCCGTCATCTAAGTGTGATCTGCGAGTGTGCGGCTCGGCACCACAACTTTGTGCGCGTGGATATGGAGGGTTCGGCCTTCGCAGAGGCGACACTGAGGGTATTCCGAATGGTGAATGCGCCGCGCGATGTGGCGGGAGCCGTCATCCAGTCGTATCTTTATCGCAGTGAGAAGGACGTGGAAGAGTTGCTGAAGTGCGGGGCGCGGATACGGCTGGTCAAAGGGGCTTACGACGAGCCTCGGGAAATTGCCTATCAGCGCAAACGGGATGTGGACCGCAGCTTCTCGCGGTTGATGGCGATGATGCTTTCCAGTGGTATCTATCATGCCATCGCTACGCATGACGAGCGCCTCATTGCCGAAGCGCAAGAGTACGCGCGTGGGCACCACATCCCCCCCGAACGCTACGAATTTCAATTGCTTTACGGGATTCGCCGCGACTTGCAGCGCGAACTGCTGCGCCAAGGGGAGCGAGTGCGCCTCTACGTTCCCTACGGACATCAGTGGTACTCGTATTTCATGCGGCGTCTCGCCGAACGTCCGGCGAACTTGCTATTCCTGCTTCGCAATCTTTTCCGCGAGTGATGTCAGTCGTCGGTGGCCAGCCTTCAGCGCTCAGCAAGCAAGAAACAAGCCGTCGGCTTTTTCCCTTGGCTTAGGGTCTGAAAAAGTCAACTGCTGTCATCCTGACTGAAGCGAAGGATCCCCGCAGTTGCTTTCACCCGGCACCCGACACCTGGCGCCTGACGCCTAGCCCATGCCGAGTTGCTTCCTCGCCGCCTCGCTCAACCGGCTGATGTTCCAGGGCGGGTCCCACACCACCTGTACATTGGCAGACTTCACCCCGTCAATCTTTGCCACTTGCTGCCTCACCTGCTCGCTGATGAAGCTATGAGCAGGGCAGCCCCTGGCCGTCAGGGTCATCACCACCTTGACGTTGTCGTCATCCACCTGCACGTCATAAATTAATCCTAGGTCCACCAGATTGACTGGAATCTCCGGGTCGTAACAGTTCCGCAAAACTTCGTAGACTTGCTCACTCGTCACCATTTCGTAACCTCGTTAAGAAACTTCACCGCTCGCATTCTAACCTCGAATTCTCCCACCGCAAACTGATTTCTTTTCATCCGATATGGCGCCAGCAGATAGAATAAGAGCGCTATGCGCAGACCACGTGCATCTTCCAACCCTCTCCCCCTTGGAAGTCTGTGTGATAACTCGGCCAGCCCGCGTACAGTCTGCTCGCTGGGCGATAGCCCGGCTTCGGAGTACGGCAGCTTGCTGGCCGTCGGACTTGCCGATTCCGTCTGCCGAGGGGCGAGCAGGCTCGCTCGAGGAAAGCGGCAGCAAGCTGCTGCACTCCAAAGCGCCCGCGGCGCCCTTCATCCGATGCCTCAAAAACAGGAGTGACTATGCCCCGAACCTTGAAACTTGTACGGAACACATTCTGTCTCACGATATTGGCGATATGCCCTCTCTGCGGTGTGGGCTTCAAAGCGGGTGTTGCGAAAGTAGATATTACCCCGCCGCCGGGTCTGCCCATGTACGGTTACTTCGATCGTACGCAGCTTTCCAAGGGGGTGTTGGACCCTCTTTATGCGCGAATCCTCGTGCTCGAGGTCGAGGGGAGGCGGCTGGCGCTGGTCACACTCGACCTGGGCCGCGTTTTCGGCCCCCACTCTCTGTATACCTTGCGCGAGCAACTCGCCAAAACTAGCCGCATTTCGTTTCTTCTCATCACGGCTTCGCATACGCATGCAGGGCCTAATATCCTTGACGAGTATCCCTCCAACCGCACGCCGGCCTGGGAGACCGCCTGCCTCGACAAGATTGCCCGTGCCGTGGCCGAAGCATGCGAACATCTTACGGAAGCCCGCTTGGGGACAGCATACGGGCGCGCGTACATTGGTTATAACCGCCGCCGCGTCTATCCCGACGGGACAGTGAGCATGTTCTGGACGAACCCTGACAAGATACCCACCTCTCCCGTTGATCCCACGGTCTCGGTCCTACGCATCGATGCGGCTGGCGGCAAGCCCCTGGCGGTTCTGGTCAATTACGCCTGCCATCCAGTCGTTTTTGGCCCTGACAATCTGGAGTACTCCGCCGATTACGTGGGCGTGATGGCCCGAACCGTTGAGGAGTCGCTGGGCAACGCGACCGATAGCGCTCCGCTTTGTCTCTTCCTGCAAGGCGGGGATGGCGATATCAATCCCTACTACGCCACGACCCCGCTAGCCGAAGGCGCTGTCAAGAAAAGGGATTGGAGCGGTGAGCAACTGGGTCTGGAGGCCGGGCGCGTGGCGAAGACTATCAACACCGTCCCCGTCTCGGAGCCCAGCCTGCAATTTACGGAGGACTCGATCACATTTCCGGTTCGTTGGAATGCGCAGAAATTCCGCAAAGGCATGCTCGCGACTTACGGACCCCGGGTTTATGAGGACCACGCCGACCTGCTGAGCAACGAAAATCCCCGGCGCGAGCTGTCGTTGCCCGTGACGGCGGTCCTGATCAACAAGAGGATCGCCTTGGTGGGCATGCCGGGAGAGCCCTTTGTCGATTTCCAAGTCAACTGGCGTGACCGCTGCCCTGTCCGTGATGCGTTCTTTGTGGGATATGCAAACGGCTATCTGGATTATTTCCCCACCATTCGGGCCGCCGCGGAGGGTGGCTACGGTGCCGCTGACTCCGACACATATGTTGCCGTCGGGGCTGGCGAGCGCATGCTCGATCAAGCAGTGGTGCGGATTTATGAAATGCTGGGACGCCTGGTGGATGAACCCGAGGATCTGAAGAAACAGACGGAATAACGCAGCTACTCTTGCCTGTGGCCTAACCTGGCAGCCCAGAACTGTAATAGAATTCGGGGCTAGGACCTTGACCGACTTTGTGAACTAACTTACGGTACAAGACTCTGGTGTGGAGGCCTTATGCTTAGCGACTTGCAGCAAAAGACCGCACAAGCGGTGGTAAACATTTTCGAGACGGGCAGCACGCAAGGCAGGTATGGCAACGTCACTTTGATCCCCGGTGACACGGGCCATTTGACTTACGGCCGCTCCCAGACCACTTTGGCCAGTGGCAATCTGTACCTTCTAATCAAAGCCTACTGCGGGACGGTCGGGGCGCAATTCGCCACGCCGCTCAATCCTTACCTTCCACAGCTTAAAGCCCGCGATACGACACTGGACACGGACATGACTTTACGAGGTCTTTTGCACGCGGCAGGCGACGACCCTGTGATGCATGTCGTTCAAGACCAGTTCTTCGACCAAGCCTATTGGAACCCCAGCGTGCTGGCCGCCACCAATACTGCGGTGAATTCCGCGCTTGGAACCAACGTGGTATACGACAGCCATATTCAAGGTGCGTGGAAGATCATCCGAGACATAACCAATACCAACCACGGCCAGGCGAGCCAAATTGGCGAGCAGGCTTGGATCAGCGCCTACGTTAACGAGCGCAGGAACTGGCTGGCTAACAATGCTAATTCAGCCTTGCACCCAACCGTGTACAGGATGGATGCTTTTCGCCAACTTATCAATGACCGCAGGTGGGACTTGCCTCTGCCGCTCACCGTCCGGGGAGTCCTAATCACTGAGGATACTCTGTCGGCAGTTCCGCCTCTGCGCCCATCCGCCCAAACAGGGGACGAAGGAACGCTGCAACTCCAGACGCCCGCTATGCAGGGTGATGACGTGAGAGCCCTTCAGCAAGCGTTGGTGAACGCCGGATTTTCAGTCACCGTCGATGGAGTTTTTGGGACGGGTACTGACGCCGCGGTCAAACAATTTCAACAACAGAAGGGCCTGGCCGTGGATGGCATCGTTGGCCCGGCAACGCGCTCGTTCCTCGGTTTATAGGTTGTTGGCGGTGAGTTGTTTTCGGACTCTTAGGGCACCACCTGGAAACGCTTGCATTCATTGGAAAAGGGGATTAGAGTTGCACCCTAGATTAGAGAAGAAGTGGCTGAATGTGTCTCCCGACGGGCCGCTTTGGCACCGCGGCTCGGCTCTGGAGCCTGAGGAGAAGCTGAAGGCCCTCCTAGAGGCGATGCTGGAACGGCTGAGCGTGCAGTACATGGTAGCCGGCCATACGGTGCGGCCCAAGTTCGATATCATGCCTCGCTTCGACAATCATGGTTTTTTTTGATTGATACGGGAATGCTGAAAGAAGCTTACGGCGGCCGAGGTTTGGCACTGCAATTCCGTGACGGAACCGTCACCGCCTATTATACTGACGCAGAGCCGCAGGTCCTGCTTGCGGCGGGCGGGGCGACTCCTACAGCCGCCCAGCCGCAATAAACCTGGGGGCAAGCCGAAGTCATGACCACCCACGTGCAAAGAATGTTCAGCATGCGCCGCGACGAAGTGGGCCCAGCGTCGCTGCTATTCTTCTACCTGTTCCTGACCATTGGCGCCTACCTGATGGGGGCGGCGGTAGGTGACTCTCTGTTTTTGAACGTCTTTCCCAAGCATCTGCCTTACGCGATGATCGGGTCGGCGATAGCAATCGGGGCCTTTGTCTCAGCGTACATACGGCTTTCCCACCGGTTGCGGCTGGAGCCGCTGATCATCGCCACTCTGCTCTCCTTCGCGCTCTGCTTCGTCTGCTTCTGGTGGCTGACGCACTTCACGTCCCGGTGGGTATACTTGCTGGTTTACATTTGGGTATACGTGGTGGGGGCGATGGGGCCGATGATGGGCTGGACACTGGCCAACTACGTGCTCACCACACGTGAGGCGCGGAGGGTTTTCGCTTTCATCGGGTCGGGCTCGATCCTGGGTGGAACGTTCGTGAGCTTTTTTACGGCCGACGTGCTGAGCCGCGGCCTGGTGCGGCTGCAAACTCCGTTGCTGGCGATCGCCTTCATGCTCATGGTCTGTGCGCTGCTGGTTAGACTGTTGTTTCGGAGCACGCGGCAGCGGCTGGCCGCGGTAAGTCTGGCCCCTACGACCGGCCTCACTACCCCCAAGAACTTCGGCCAGAGCTTCAGCCTGATCCGCGGCTCCCGATATTTGCTGCTGGTGACGGCACTGATCGGCGTGGGATGCCTCGCCACCTGCATTCTGGGGTATCAATTCAAGCTGATTGCCAAGGCCGCCTATGGCGCCAACCCCACGGCCCTAGCTGTCTTCTTTGGCCGCTTTTACGGCTACATGGGACTGGCCGCGCTGGTCGTCCAACTGGGTCTCACCGGGCCGCTGCTGCGCGGCTTCGGCATCCGCGTCGCTCTCTTCGTGCTCCCGGTTGCACTCATGGGCGGCAGCCTGGGCCTGCTGCTTGCCCCGATGCTGCTTACGGCAGGCATTCTGAGAGGAACCCATTACATTCTCCGTTACTCACTGGACAAGTCTTCGACCGAACTGCTCTATTTGCCGGTGGCCCCCGAGGTGAAGAACCAAGTCAAGTCTTTCATCGACAGTTTCGTATGGCGGTCGGCAGACGGCATTGCGGGGCTTACGCTGTTGCTTTTTGGTAACGTGCTGAAGTTCAGCCCGGCGCGGGTCAGTCTGGTCAACCTGGTTATTCTGGTGGGCTGGGTCGCCGTCGCCTATGGTGTGCGCCGCGAGTATCTGAACGTCCTTCGGTTGGCTATTGAACGCCGCACCTTGGACCCGGAACGAACCGCCGCTTCAGTGCTGGACTCCACCACTATGGAAGTTCTGGCGCACGCCGTGGAGAGGGGTGGGGAGCAGCAACTTCTCTACGGTCTGAGCCTATTCGAGATGGGAGGTGAGCCGCGCTTTCATCCTGGGTTGCGCCGATTGCTGGACCATCCTTCGCCGGCTGTCCGTCAGCGAGCCCTGCGCCTGCTTAGCGACGCTGGTGCCCTGGAGATCCTGCCTCAGGCCGAGAAGTTGTTGGCCGACGAAAGCCTGGATGTCCGCACTGAGGCTCTCCACTACCTGGTAGTTCATGCGGGGCGCGATCCCCTCACCCTTCTCAGCACCGAACGTGATTTCCCCGATTACGGACTCCAGGGTGCCGTGGTGGTTTTCCTGGCGCGGAGCGGAGAACCGGAGTACCTGCCCGCGGCGGAGTTCATCTTTCGCGGCATGCTCGAACGCACCGGCCCCGAGGCTGCACACGCGCGTGCTGAGGCAGCGAGGGTGTTGGGCGTCATTCCCCCACCCTGCCCGCTGCACTCCGAGCTGTTAAAGCTGTTGCGGGATGACGATCTTGAGGTTTTGGAGCAAGCCCTTCTGAGCGCGGGCAAAATCCAGGGCAGCGAGTTCCTCCCTCTGGTCATAGAGAAACTGGGAGAGCCGCGCCTGAGGGGGACGGCGCGCGCCGCACTGGTCCAGTACGGCCCCCGGGCGGTTCACACACTCCGCGACTACCTGAACAATGCCACGGTGCCGCTACCCATCCGCAAGCAGATTCCGAAAGTGCTGGCCCGCATCCCCACTTCCGATTCAGCCAACGCTTTGGCGGAAAGCCTGATCCAAAGCGATCCGGGAATGCGCTACGATGTGCTGAAGGCGCTGAATCAACTTCGTTCCAAAGATCCCGGCCTCGTGCCGCCACGTTTCGATGTCGAAGACATGCTAAACGTTGAGCTGCTGGGCTACTATCGCTCATTCCAGATTCTGGCCGCGATTGACCCGAGCACCGGAGCCACGATTTCCGGACTGCGCTCACCGGGTTGCGAGTCGGTGCTGATGCGAGCCCTGCGCGAACGCATGGCTTACGAACTCGAGCGCATCTTCCGCCTTCTGGCGTTGCTTTATCCGCCCCGCGACATTCACAATGCTTTCCTGGGTTTCACCCTGGGCACGGCCCAACGTCAAGCAAACGCCCAGGAAGTATTGGAACACCTTCTCCAGCCGGATCTCTATCGGCGGCTTGTCATTGGCCTCGACCCGGAGATTCCCTTGCGAGAGAAAGTAATGTTCGCGTGCCGCCTCTGTGGCTCCAGCGTGAAATCTAGAAACGAAGCTCTGCGTATTCTGCTGCACTCGGAGGACGGCTGGTTATCCGCCTGCGCTCTTTATGCTGTTGGCGAAGAGCGCCTTACGGAATTGAACGATGAGGTGAGCCAAGTGCCACACAACGCCAACCCTCTATTGGAGGAGACTTGGCAGTGGACCACCGCGCGTTTGAAAGCTGCGATCCCGGCTTAGGATTCTATATGCTTACCGTCATGGAAAAAGTTGCCCTCCTGCAGAATGTCGAGGCCTTTCGCGCGGTCCCCACGCAAAGCCTCGCCCGCGTCGCAGCTATCGCCCAGGAAGTTGATTATCAGGCGCATCAAGCGCTCTACAACGATAACGAGGCTGCCGACAGCATGTTCGTTCTGTTGGAGGGCGAGGTCATCCTGCTGCGCCCGGGACACGAAGGGAAAAAATTGGGGCCGGGCCAGGTAGCAGGTCTTCTGGCGTTTCTGGCCGGCGATTCCGAACCTGAATCGGCCATGGCCACGCAGCCTGTTCGCGCCCTGCGGCTCGACCAGGAAGATTTTTACGACGCAATGGCAGAGGATTTCAATCTGACGCGCGGCATGCTCCGGACGGTCGTGAGATGGGCGGCCGGCGCTGGATGACCGCTTGGCAGGCTGCTGAAAAGCACCTCAACCCCCTCATAAGGAGCTACAGAGATCCTTTGTCGCCTGCGGCTCCCCAGAATGACAGTTGAACGGGTTTTTCAGCATCCTGCCAGGCAAACCTCTCGGCCCGGGTCGGCGTGAACGAGCATTCCAGCGTCAGTCCCATACATCAATAAAGAACCGCGCCCTGACCCTTTTCGGCTACGAGCTTTTGGAAAGTGTCGACGATTTTGTCCCGCCGCGCCAGCACCGCCTTGACCTCCACCTTCTTCAGATGGGGTTTAGTCCTCTCGAAGACCTCGTCGAATTTCAGGTCCTTCAACTTCTGCAGCAATTGCCGGTCGCACATCACCAGGTCTTTGGGATCGAGTAGAGAGGTTTGCTGTCGAAACGCGCGGGTAAAATCGATTCGCCAGATCTTCCAATCTTCGGTGATGAGCACATTCGTGAGGTTGGGATCGGTATCATAAACAAGCTGATCGAACACCCGGATTTTGTACATCTGTTTATTCCACGCATCGGGGTCCGGCGGATGCAGACCCTGTTGATGCCGCATGACCTCATCCCATTTCCACGGAACCCACCAGCTTATGGAGCCAGTCATGCCACTCCATTTCCGCTCGACATAGGGCGGAACCATGTCGCCCATTCCCAGCATTCGAGCCAATTCGGAAGCGGCAATATTGTAATGGTAGGAATCGACGAAGTTGAGTTCGGTGTGGCCGTCGTCGAAGGTCATTTGGAACTTGTGTTCGTCCACAGGCTGAAAGGAAGCATCGTGCGTAAGGGTTCCGTCAGTCAGTGTTAACCTATAAGGGTGCGTAATGCCCTTGCTGGTTCCCTTGCTGGCGATCACCTTCGCATGGAGCAGAAAATCCATCTTCTGCTCGTCCGTGAGGTTGGGCTCATTGCTAAGAGTAGATTGCCCGTAGGCGGACATCCCACACCACAGGCACACGGACACGACCGTCGTCAGAATCGACGAATGGCTTTTTCGCAGCATAAACCACCCTCTCTCGTCCCTCACCTTTTCCGCTGATCAATTCGTGTGGCGTTCAGCACGACGCTCCCCTTCTCCTAAGTACCGAGGCAGATCACGTCCTCGCCTTCCTTGAATTCGCTCATGTCGATGGTCTTCGTGCCCTCGGTCCACTTTGTCGAGCTATCAAAATGGACCTTCCTTTCGATGGTCCCCCTGCGTACGTCCATGGTGGATTCGTCCTTGTTGATCCTCATGATGACACCGTGCCAACGGCTTTCTTTCGGGGCCGCTGCCGCTTTCTCCTGCCCATTGGCAACAGCAACGTGGGCGGCAAGTCCTACTACCGCAAAGGCGGTGAACGGGAGAATGACTATGACTCTCCTCATGGTATCCTCCTTTGCTTGCGCGTCCGGCTGGCAGGCTTTGCTCTGGCGATTGGCCGGCCCGGCGAGACGCCACACTACGCCCTGACCATCACACTAGTCCCCGGCCGCGGTGCAGCGACGCTCCGCCGCGAGCTTGATTGGCGGATTTGCGGATGCTCCCTACGGATGTACCCGCAGATCAATTCGAGTGGCGTTGAACGCGCCTTTTTCACCCGCGTTGCCCAGACAGATTACTCGTTCCTCCTCCTTGAACTCACTGTGGTCGGCAACCTTCTTGTTGAGTTTTGTCCACAACGTCGAACTGTCCCAGTGGATCCTCTTGACCTGCCCCGTAGAGTTACGAACGTCCATATAAGAGGCGTCGTTGTCGATCCTCACAATGTGACCGTCCCAACGGAGTTGTTTCGCGGCCGCAGCCGGTTTCTCCTGCCCATTGGCAACAGCGCTGGTGGCGGCAAGTCCTACCACCGCAAATGCTGCGAATAGCAGAATGACTATGACTTTTTTCATGGTATTCCCCCTAGATTACGCGCCCAGGTGGCGCATTTTTGATCTGACGAATATATTCAACGATATGGTACTTTTCCGGGCAGAGTATAGGATCATTCATTACGGAAGTAAAGCACTTTTTCGTAGGCTGTCGTAGGCGTTTTTCGTAACTATTCGTAAGCGCGCGCGGTCAGTTCTTGCGCCCTCGGACATTGTACACACCCCCCTCGACCTCCCACTGCGCGGTATTCCGGTTTACCTCGTCGCTGAGGTTGGGACGCGGGATGAACGGCTTTGGAACGGGAACCGGAGCTCTGTTGTCCATGCTCATTGTCTTTGCCTTGCTTCTGCCTGTTGACTTTCCCCTGGCCGCGCATCCCTGACAGTTTAAACCTCCCACACATCCACCTCCTGCGGATCGGCTTTTAGCAATTTTTAGCAATTCGCCAATCACGGGCCGGGCCTCCTGTTTTCGCCCTAGCTCCCAAAGGTTCAAGGCCTGAATGCTATTGGAAAACGGCCCGCCCCGCAGGAATGGCAAGGCATCTTGGAACTCACCGCTAAACATATGCGTGAGCCCTGTGTACAACGCTGCCTCTGCAAGCGCCGGTTTAATAGCCGTCGCTGGCCGAAACTCCTGAAGGGTTTCGTCAAGGAGGCCGATGTGATCGAGCACCACGCCATGGGCAAGTCAATGCGCAACTATGAACGTGATTTCTACTTTCGCGCGGCAGCGGCCTTTCGGGCGATCAGGCCGAACCCTTGAGCCGCTGCTTGCCTTTCCAGTGTCTCCAGGTAACTGCGCGCACTGGCTACATTGCCGGACTGAAGTTCGATTTCTCCCAAGGCGAGGCCAGCCTCGAGCTCGTGACCGAGGAAGCCAGTCTTCTTCGCCTCCCGGAGGATCGCCTCAAGGCTCTTCCGGGCTTCCTGCCGATCAGAGGGTTTACCGGAGGCCTGGCGGACACGAGCAGCAATGATGCCAAAGGAGAAGCGCGCGTCGAGGTTCTCGCTCTTATTGAGCAGGGCCTTTGCGCCGTCAAGGGCTTCTTGTGCGGCGGGGTATTTTCCCTGCGCGAGAAGTGACCGCGCCAGGACGATGTGCGCTGAGAGTTCACTATCCGTGGCTCTCTCCTGGCGAAACTCTTCGATCGCTTCCCTGGCGGGCGCTTCGGCCGCCGCTGGATGACCACCCTCTATGGCAAGCTGCGCGAGCGCGACGCGAATCTCTGCCGAAGCACCTTTCTCGCTAAGCCGCGTCTTGATCGCCAGGGCTTCCTCGTCCTTCTTTTGGGCGCCGACCAGGTCTCCGCGGGCAGCCAGGACGTCACCCATTCCCTTCAGGGCATTCGCCCGATAGCTGTCTTCGCCGATCTTCCCGCAAACCCCTAACGCCTCCTTGTAGGTCGACGTAGCGCCCGCGAGATCCCCCTGTAGGTCTAGGGTCGCCGCGATATCGATCAGCAGCGCCGCCACGCCGGCTTCATCTCCGATTTCGCGCGAATCCGCCAAAGCCTGGCTGTAAATCTGCTTCGCAGACACGAGGTCCCCTTGCGTAAAGTGCACCACCCCGAGGTTGCTCAGCGCCACTTCCATCCAGGTCTTGTCGTTTGTTTCGCGAGCCGTGGCCAGGGTTTTTTGGTACATTGTTTTTGCGGCAGTCAAGTCGCCTTGCGCCAAGAAGACACCCGCAATGTTGTTTTGTGCTGCCGCCATTCCGTGCTTGTCACCTATCTCCTGCCATATATTCAAGGCTTCCTCATACATCTTTCTTGCGCCGGCAAGGTCCCCTTGGTCGGAGACGATATTCGCGCTGTTATTCACCGCCCAAGCTGCCCCTCCGCGATCTCCCGCGGCAGCGTAGATGCGTTTGGCGTCGTCGAACAGGGCAAGCGCCTTTTGGAGCTCCCCGAGGTTATAAAGCGCCATGCCTTGATGGCGCCTTGCTCGGGCAGTGAGGAGCCCCGCCCCGAGCGCCTCGGCCTTGGTAGCAGCCCTTTCCGCTGC
>Ga0187781_10002924_pt1 | contig 12937 bp, 9 predicted proteins | sample 0715_SJ02_MP02_2_FD_132447 | JGI IMG/M metagenome (GOLD analysis project Ga0187781, IMG submission 132447) | Tropical peat soil microbial communities from peatlands in Department of Meta, Colombia - 0715_SJ02_MP02_20_MG | ecosystem: Environmental > Terrestrial > Soil > Wetlands > Peat | place...
ACTTTCCCACAGCCGCGGCGACAGCGGTCCATCCTTATCCGGGGAGATTCTTAAGCAGGAAAAGCGGCTCGGAAGCGAGCGGAACGTCGTATGATCCCGTGCGCAAAGTTTGGGGGCAGATCAGTCCGAGGCAGCTCCCGACGGATCACGATTATGCGGTTCCGACCCGCGAATATCAGAGTGATCAACCGTCGCTACCGCTCCCTCGACCGCGACTTTTGCCGCTTCCCCTGCTCTGGAGACAGAAAAAATGCGCGCTTCTAGTTGAATGGTCGTTCCATATCAGGGACAGGATTTACTGGCGAAAAATTACGCCTAACGGGATGAGGAGAAATGCCCTGCGGGGACCGGACCGCTCCGAGCGAATTTAAGTGTCAGGCAACTAGAAACAGCATAGCTGAGCGATATCACGAAAGGCACGGTATACATTAGTTCATACACGCACTCGGTTTCGCCGCACTTATTTGTGAAGAAATTGTCGAGCAGCCACTGACCAGAACGATTCCAGCCGGATAAGGCCAGTAATAGCCAAAGCAGCGACGGAACCCATGCCCAGACGGCCCTTCTGTCGTGAAAGAATCTCGCCACTACGATACCCGAGGCAATAGCGACGCCAATCGTGAAGGGAGGGAAGGGTCCGAGCGCCGAGGCTCCACCGTACACATTTGGAACGAGGGCGTCCGGTAAGAGTCCCAGCAGCATTGAAACTAACACGACGTAAACGCAATGCAACACCACACCAATCAAGAACAGAGCGCATCGTTTTGCCCGTTCCCGAAACTTCGGATCTATGATCCTGGTTAGTGACATCAATGCGATTTTCGTTTGAAATTTTTTCAGGGCCGACCGGCCTTGTCACTCATACTGACAACTCGGTGTCCCTCCATTCATACTAACACAAACCTGTGTGATAGGGGGGGTCGCGCTCGCCAAGGCTTCAGCGGCATCCCACATGGATTGAAGGACGCCGGAAGCCTCTTCCAATATCTCGGTGTACATTTGCTGGTAGGCTGCAAGATAGGGCACTCCGTTAAGATCCTGCCGGTCAAATATCTCAGGGTTGGGACATGGAGTTCCTTTGTATTGGCCGAGGTTGTTCGCCGGGTTGAAGGCGCATTGGGCACTGTGTCCTTGGCAACTTGTATCCGGGTACGACTTCACCGGGATACCCTGCGTCTTGGCCTGCATCTCAGCCGAACTGGTGAGTACCGCCTCGCTTCCGGCTGGATCATTTGAATTGAAGTATGCGACGGTCTGGCCACTTCCCTTCGGGAGTGTGGAGGTACCATTGTACGTGCCCGTGCTGGACAAGCCCGGCGATAGATATACGACGTTGTTTATGTTGCTTTGTATGTTTGTGGGAAGCGAGGAGTAAATATTAGCAAAAGTTTGAGCCGATCCGCTAAACAGGAAGAGGTTGCAGGGTCCGCCTGTGCAAGCCGAAGTAATCGCGTTATTAAGGACTGTGTTCGAAGTACCCGCAAACGAGGAAAGAAAGCTCTGCCCGGCATTTTCCCCGGAGTATGGAAAGGCCATATCAGCCTGGTCGCTGCTGGCAAAATTTGTGATGTTCGGTCCTATATTTTTATTAGGGTCAGTGAAGCCGCCAGCGACCACATCGCACAGACCAGTGGGGTCCACCAAGTTGCAAGGATCATTCAGGACATACGAATAGCGGTTTAGGGACTGCGGCTTCGCGGTGGTCCCTTTTATGTGGTCGGGCGAAGTGAAACGCCCTATTCGATTGTCAAAATACCGGAAGTTCGCATAATCGAGTCCAGACTCGGAGTCTCGTTCATAGTCGGTAAACTTATAATTCTGCGGACAGGTATTTACGTATGCAATTTCCCCGCCAAAAGGCGTGAAATCGGCGCTGTAGCAGACATTCCCGCTGCTATTGGCTATGGCGCGCACACTATTGAGCTTGTCCTGGAAATAGTAGTAGACGTTCCCGCTGGAATCGATTCTCGCCGTGCGCTGGCCATCGAAGAAAACGTAGTCGCTGGTTACGCTACCCGATAGATTACTCTCAGTGTATGTATCACCGCTGAAGCCGCGCCAGTAGATCGTGCCGCTGGATTTTTCGACGCGCTGGTCGTGGCCGTCGTATGTATAGTTGACACCGCCCGCGGACGAAAGGCGACCCGCACCATCGTACGTGTAGCTGTACGCCGAGTCGCTCGTCATGTCTCCTGCGGCGTCATACAGAAATCCGGAATTCGTGATTTGATTGTTTGTGACACCAACGCTCAAGCCGGAACCTGTGCACTGGGTCACTGTCACCGAGAGAAGGTTTGCCCATCGATCATACCCGTAACTCTGCCCCCAGCAATCAGGTCCCGAGGTCGCCTGGCTCTGTGCTGTCTGGAGACGATTCAGCGAATCGTATGTAACACTCATTGTGCGTCCGTTATCGACGTTGTTAACCATCGACTGGATCAAGTTGTTGTTGTTAGGGGACGCAGGCATTCCGTACTGGAGATTTAGAGCCGTTCCGTTGGAGGAAGAGGCCGAAACACCGGTCAATTGAAGGCGATTATTAAAGGAATATCCTTCAGAGATTCCAGCGAAATTCGAGGTGAACCCTAGGTTTACGAATGATAAGAAGCCTTGCGGTGCATAATGAGCCGAACTCGCATACGACACCCCGGTGCTGGCATCTATGGCCGAGATGGGCCTTTGCGCGTTGCTATACTCATAAACGACTGTTCGGCCGCTAGGATACGTGATGTACTCAGGCGAGCCATCGAGGTTGTAGTAATACGACATGCTCTTCGTATTGCCATTGATTGTGTGATTTTCGGCCACGATTTGACCCAGAATATCGTAGCTAAACGCGGAAGTTCCCGAGCCGTCACTCATGCCCGTCGCATGCCCCTTGCCATTTGTAATACTTAAGCCGTTGTACGACGTCTGATCGTAAAAATATTGCATTGTTGCCGTCTGCCCATCCGAAAAGGAGGTGGACGTTAGTCGGTTCAAGCCGTCGTACGTGTTGGTCTGGGTGATACCCCGGGCATCAGTCCGGCGACAAAGCGTGACCGGATTTCCGCTGCAGAGTCCACCCGAAGAATTTGTATAGGATACGGAAACGGTACCTGCTTCGGGGGTAGTTTCGGATGCCACGCGGCCCAGTCCGTCGTAGGTGTACGATCTTGTTTGGCTTCCTTGAACTACCTGGGTGAGGTCGCCGAGGGGGTCGTACAGGTAACAGGTCGCAACATTAAGATTGCCACTGGAATTAGGCTCGTCCTGCTCGATCAGACGGTTAAGGGCGTCTGACCACGATTGCTGTTTATTGCCGCTTGAATCTGCGAACAGTATCGGATAGCCGACACCGTAAGTAGTACTCGAACACAATTGACTCGGTGCTCCTCCGGCGGCGCCGACGGCAGCGAGTCCGTAATAGCTATTGAGCTGGCTGAAATCCGGATGCTCCGTGAGAACGTTCCGATTCAACACATCATACCCATAGGTTTCGATACCATATGTGGGATCCGACGTACTGCGATACGGGTTGGTCACGGTCTCCACTCGACCGAGCGAGTCATACGTCGTTCCGATGGTTGTAGCTCCGTCAGGGTCACTGGCTAGAACGGTCGAGGAAACGCGGCCCAGGGAGTCAAGAAATACTTGAGTATGACGGCAACTCGTACACGATGTGGAAGCAGTGGGCGTCGTAATACCCGTGTAATAGTCTTGCTCGCTACCACTCGGATAAGTAACAAGCGTCCAGCCTGGGTAGCCCGTGGAAGAGGCTGGTAGATACACGCCCGTGAGTCGGCCAAAGCCATCGTAGTGCTTGTAGGTTGTCGCTCCGTTTTGATCGCTTGCTAGCGCCTCGTTACCAGTATTGAAGTAGTAGCCGTGCGTTTCAGACTGGCCGATGAGCGGACTGTTCACTGACGTCACGAATGCATTTGTTGGCTGAGTCGGCGAGTACGTTTGTGGAGGATTCTGACCATTATCGGTGAAGTAATTATCAGAAAATCTGTAGCTGGTTACGTTTCCGTTCGAATCGGTATCAGAGACATGTTGTCCAGTAATGTCGTATGCGGCCGAACTGGACACGAAAGTGCTCCCTGCTACGAGGTTTTGAATTAGTGTAGCGTTCCCCCGAACCGTTTTGCTCGTCCCGTACGTGGTGTCGTGCTGGGCGATGGAACCTGCGACGTTGTTCAGGGCATTCGAATCATACGTAATGTTCGTCTGCGCCACTGTTGTTCCCGTGCCGTTTGCTATGGTGACGCTAGTAGGCCGATTCAGTGTGCCGTAGGAGAAGGTCGTCTTGCGTTGGAGCGGACCTACCGAGCCTGAACCGTAGCCGTACTCGTCTGTCTCGGTCGGCTGTCCATATCCGTTGTAATTCGTATTTGTCTCCGATTCTAAGACAGTGGTGCCAGGCCACTGCACGTAGCTCGTTCTACTGGTTATTGGTAGAGTGATCGCCGATGAGTTGCACGTTGCTGGGTTACCGCTTGGTGCGGTGCCGTTGTAGCAGGTGAGCAACGTTTGCATCAAAGTCGAGGCTCCCTGATAGATCTGTGTTTCGGTAGGGTATATTCCTTGGAAGTTGACGACCGTCAGGTCGTTTTGCGGATCGGAAATGGTCGTCGTGCTGGCAGCCCCGGATCCGAACGAGCGCGTGTATGTCCAAGTGCCATCCGGTCCAGTGCGGGTAAGTCCTGCCGCGCTGCCGTCGCCGCAATGGATACCGTTGTTTCCACCGGTGTAGGTGTAATTGATGTCCCCGCCTGTTGGCAGTGCGATTTCCGCGATTCGGCCCGTGTAATAGCCCGTATGCCCGGGCGTATTTTCGTACAGGAATACGTACGCGGTGCCGTCAGGTAGAATGATGTCGTATGGCAAGTTTTGATTCGTCGGACCATACTCGGCAACGCCGCTGCAGCCAAAGTTGGTCATTATCGGGTAGGAGTAGTACGTGATCCCCACTGTGCCTGTCGGAACGGTATAAATCGGTGTGCATGGAGCAGTGCAAGATGATGGCGGAATCGTGACGATGTTTGAACCCAGGGTGTCGGTAACAATTATGTTGCTTCCCGATGTGTTTGCGCTGATGTAGTTCCCGTTCGTATCCTCAATACTGCCGGCAGTGCCTTGGCCCCCCGCCGCTGTGAAAATCAAGTTGCCCACGAGATCAGAAACCGAAGTTGCGCTGATCGAGACCGTGTATCCCGAATCGTCCTCGGCGGTCAGGCTGCCACTTGAGTTGTAGCTGCATGATGGTGTACAAGCCCAAGAATAGACAAAGGTGGTGGGATGAACAGTCGCGTTGGCGTCCTTGTACGCGTAGCCGTCATCGGTGCCATAGCAGATGTAAAAGCCACCATACGGAGGTGGAATGTACACGCAGTTTTCGCTTGAGCTGGCCGACACTAGACCGTTCCACGCCTGGAGACCAGTAGTGAACCCAAATCCCGCAGCAGGTGTCCAGACGCTTTGCCCACTACTGTTCACGGGTGACCAGACTGAGCTGTCGTAGCTAAAGGAATAGGTGAAAGGAAGCTTTCGTCCCGGCTTCGCCTCGATCGGCATTGCAAAATGCACATTGAGATTCGCAAGATTGATCGTGTCCGGTCCGCCCTGCATCGCGGCGAACTGCGGCAAACCAGTTTGAACTTGTGCCGCAGTGAGTTTAGCGAATGTGAGGAGCAGGGTCAGGCAGAGCGATATCCATTTGAGCTTCATATGTCCTCTCCGTTCTCAGAGTGAGAATGCTGAGGCGGTCAATCCAGAATTAAGGATCGCATTGGTAAACTGGAAGTCGAGAACGAGGTTGTTGTTGAGGTATTTTTGGATGTGATACGGCATTTGCACTCCGTCGGCGAGCTGAAAGCCCGAGAACTGAATTCGCACCGGAATATCGACAAGCGCATTCGAATCCGGGTGAATGTTGAACGTGAAAGCAACTGGGAAAAGTGTGGTCGGATCAAGATAAAAGTCCATCTGAGTCAGGTGGCGCATGAGCGATGCAATTTCGGGCGGTCCCCCGGGAATCGGGGGAAATTGCTGTACCCCCGTGACATGCAGGACCGCTTGCCCATTTATCGAGTCCTGGCCCGCATACGAAAGCACAAAGGTCGACTGCTGAAGGACGTTTGCAAACGTCATTGCGGGGAAAAACCAATCGGCATCTGTGAGCAGATTGTGACCGACGATAGGTTGAAGATTGCCATCGGGACCGGACCATGCTCCGGCAGGTTGGGGCAACTGGGAGACATTCGGTGAAATAGCGGAGGGTACGGCACCTGGCAATGGGACGGCTGACGGATTGCGAACCTCCAGACGTGGACCGGAGGGTAAAGTTAGGCTGATCTTGCTATAGCCGCCCAGGATGGCCGTCACAACAGCGGTTCCTGTCTCATCATCCGACCCTGCGATACGATGGGCCATGCCCGTAAGCGTAACATCACCGATCGCGATACCTCCGCTAAGCGCTGAGAGCGACTTTTGGATTAGCCCGACAGCTTGCGGATCGCTCATAGGCGCTGGCTCAGACGTCGAATTCGTTTGCTGCGCCACAACTTGTAAGGCTGCAAAACAGAAAATCGATACAAGTCCTAACAACCGAGAGTTTCGCATCGATTCCTCCACGGCACGTTTTGGCTCGAATGCTAAGCAAGTCACCAATCTATTGTCAAATAAAGACACTGTCATACGAGCTACGTAATGTGGAAAAACTGTGTACTTCTCGGGTTACTAAGCACAATTAGCGAGGCACGAGTGATGTCAGTCGCTAGAGGAGACGCGCCCTTGATTCTGGTTGCGCGGTTAACGAAGCGTCCCGCGAATACTGCGTGCGTGGTAAAACGCGGTTCGCTTTCGGCGTGCCGCGGGGCTCAATCATCTGGTTTGAAATCAGGTGCGCGTTCATGCCTGCATGCTGTCGATGCTCGGGATACCTTCCCCGTCGCAAACCGCTGTAGTCAAATCTGTTGGTGTCAAACCTTCACGCTTCAACGCATGGTCAAGCCCTCTTTTGGACGCCGTTCTAGGATAACGTCAGTCGTCGAGGTCCCTGGAAGTTTGGATCGATGTGCGAATGGATTCGACCGTGGATATTGACATAGGGACAACTTCCACCGGGCGAAGCGCCAAGTTCTTCTTATTCTATAAAGCGGTACTTGCAAGTTAGGGAACTTAGCGCTAGCATCTTGGCACTTTTTCGATAGACCCTTCTGAGGTCCGCAAGAACTGCGAGGTGCCTATGGTTCTGAATGTCCCCCGGAATCCATGCATCCTTCTCTACCTCACCATCGCGCTGCTTTCAGGCTGCGGTCACCACCAGGACGTTGCGGTGACCACGTACCATTACGACAACCTGCGCACGGGCTGGAACGCCTACGAGGATCGCCTCACTCCGGAAACGGTGTCCAGTTCCCGATTCGCTGTGCTCTATACGCCCACTACGCTGGATGATCAGGTGGACGCCCAACCGCTTGTCGTGCCGGACGAAAACATCACCGGGGGCACCAGCCCGGGAAAACATGACGTAGTCTACGTCGCTACGGAAAGCAACTCCGTCTTCGGCATCGATGCTTCCAGTGGGAAAGTTCTGGTAAGTCGCCAAATCAATACGCCTGTTCCGATCAACCAGTGGCCGCCGCCGTTTCCCATTCCACCTGCTTACAGTTGTGGAAACAACGGCCCGAATGTCGGCATCAATAGTACTCCGGTGATTGACCGCGCCACGAACACCATGTACGTAGTCGCTTATTCGTGGGAAAGCGCCACGCCGGTTTTCCGCGTACATGCTCTGAACCTGAGCGATTTGAGCGACCGAATCCCCCCCGTGGCGGTTGGCGCTTCCCACACTCTCACCGACGGCTCGACCTTCTCATTCAACGCCGGATGGCAGCGGCAGCGGCCGGGCTTGCTGCTCAGCAACGGTAATCTCTACGTCGCGTTTGGCAGCTTCTGCGATTGGGGCGGCAGCCAGTCGCGCGGATGGGTGCTTGGCTGGCAAACCCCGTCCTTGACGCCACTGCCCTCTGATCAGCTGAACGATCAATTGGCCAATTCCACGCCGCCTACAGGAATGTTCCTTTCTTCCGTCTGGATGTCAGGATACGGTCTGGCTGCCGATAGTCACGGCGAATTATTTTTTGTTACTGGAAACTCGGATTCTAACTTCAGCGCAGGTAGCCCCACGCCCTGCAACAACACCAATGTTACTGGAGGACTCTACACGACCTACAGTGGCGCGCCAGCCTACACCAATATTCAGAACAGTGTGGTTCACCTAAAAGGCGACCTGACGGGCGTTCTTGACATTTTCACGCCCTGGGTGCAAGCGTTCTGGGACGAATGCGACGCCGATTATGGCTCCGGCGGAGCCATGCTTCTCCCGGATCAGAAAGGCTCGATTCCTCATCTCGTTGCTGCCGCGGGAAAAGACGGAAAAATGTTCCTGCAGAACCGCGACAGTTTGGGCGGCTACAATTCGCCCGGCTACGGGGGTGGTGCCACCGACAACGCCTTAGCCATCGCCAACGTCGGCGCATGTTGGTGCGGTCCCTCGTACTTTGAGGATGACGACGGGCACTACATTGTCAGCAGCGGGGGCGCGAGCGTAAATGTGTGGAGAGTGCGCACGGATCCATTGGTTTCGCTGATCCATGAAGGCACTTCGGCGCCGCTGATTGGAGGAGGTGGAGGCGGACAGGATCCTGGGTTCTTTACCTTTGTGTCTTCGCATTATCACAAAGACGCCATCGTCTGGGCTATCTCCCGGCCGGATGCCAGCAATCAGCTATGGCTTTATGCCTTGCGGGCTTTGCCACACAAAGGTAGCGATGCTTTGCCGCAATTGTTCGCGCAATCGGTAGGCACTTGGCAGGGCGGCAATGCCAATGTGGTACCGGTGGTGGCGAACGGAAAGGTCTTTGTGGCCACCTACCAGCGATTTACGATTTTCGGTCTGAAATAGGCAGGAGGACCGCATGCAAAGATCCACAAGAAAGCGTGCACCGCTAGTCGTCGTGTTTGGCCTAGCAAGCGTGAGTCTAGTTGCTTTCGCTCAACAGAAGCAGGCAGGGGTACCTCCACCGGGCAAAGAGGCCAGTGCGTGGGAGCATCGCGTGACTGGTAAGGTCCTCAGCGCCAAAGACGTACGGCTTCAAGTCGAGATTCGCGAAAACCACAGCGTGCAGATAGACGCCACTGAAGCCATTAAGAACCATCGCGCCCATTCTTACGCGCCCGGAACAATGATCACGGTTTACGGAGCATACGACGTTAAAGGGGTGTTCCACGCACAAAGTATCCAGCGCGCCAAGACGCTTTCCAGCGCCTGGCCCGAAGATCGCTGAGACTTTGCTTGCTCCAAGGGAAGACCACTTCTCGCACGCGACATCGCGGAGTAATCTGTGTCGGCAACGCTGCGATGCTCTGTGTTGAGGGCATGTATGGAGCGCAGCATGGTCATCGCCGACACATAATGCCGCTTCGACGAACGACGTTACTTGCAAATGCAAGCCTTCTTATCACCGCTTTGGAACTCCAACCGGCCGCATCTCTTTGTTGCTCAGTCTCCGTATCAAGAGCACAACCCGTGGGGGGGCGTTTCGAGTTCCTCCGGCCGGCCTTGGCAATCGCAGAAGCGTTGTGCCAGTAAGTAGATTTGCTCTCCCTGCCTAAGTCTTCTCCTCGATGTGGTTGGAATCTTTGCGGGAGCCACAGTGTGAACATTGCTCACAGACGCGCTGGGCGTTCTCGGAATCGAACTGGGGACATTTGTCCCTAGGACCGTAAGGACATTTGTCCGCTAGCGTCAAATCCGTTTCGCAGGTATTACGGATTCGCCGCCATGACAGCGCGTAACTCAGCAACGCATTCCGGCTCCCAGTTCAATGAACTTTTGGTCAAACGTTATGAGCAATGGATGGTCATTCAGCAATACAGCGTCGGAACGAAATATGTTTATCGGCAGACGCTGCGCCTCTTCGTAGACTTTCTCGGTGAAAAAAGAGTCATAGATGTAGGCCAGACCGAGATTCGCAGGTTTCTTCTGTACTTGGCAGAGAACGGAACATCCCTCATCACTGCCCGCCGCCATCTACTCGCACTCCGGCGCTTTTACGACTTCTTGAATCTCGGAGGATTAGTCAACTACGTCGCGCCACGCTTCCTGGTGGTCCGGCAAAAGCCGGTGAAGACGCAGCCACATTTGAGCGAGGAAGAAGTCGAAAAGCTTATGGCGGCCGCCGAATCACTTCGCGAAAAGGCCGTTCTCGAGTTTCTGTACGGGAGCGGTTGTCGCCTTGGTGAAGCGCTTACTTTGAGGATCGGCGATCTAGATCTTAAAGGCCGAACAGCGCGCGTGACGGGCAAATTCGGTAAGGCACGAATAGTTCTCCTGACGCAGCGCGCCACCGTTGCGCTCAAGAATTACATTGCCGATCGGAAGGTCGGCTACGTCTTCAAACAAGAGTATCCCCCGCGTAGGGGATACTTCTACCGCAATCGGACCGCGTGGGAAGGGCGTTGGTACACGAGGGAAGGTCAAAAAACGGTATACATCGGCAGCGTTTACAGGGTGTCTCGTGAGGCGGCGCGTCAAGCGTTCGATAAGATACTGAAGAAAATTCCACCAGGTCGGTTGCCAAGAGAACGACCCTTGACGCCCGCGACGTTCGGGAAAATAGTTCGACGCGCTGGCTACAAAGCCGGTCTGCCCCGTGCCCATGCCCACATGCTTCGCCGAAGCTTTGCGACTCATTTGCACGAAAACGGAGCAGAGCTGATGGCCATTCAGAAACTGATGGGCCACGTCAATATCGAAACAACAGCGAGGTATGCGAATCTCAGCGCCTTCCGTCTCGTGGACGTATTCGAGCGATGTCACCCGTTTGGAAAATTCCATGTTAGGGGAAGACCGAGCACTGCGGAGACGATTCATGAACAAGCGGCACCCCAAAAGGCGAAGACGCGAAATCGGAATTGAAGACTTATTGTTGCAGCCCTGGTTCTTGTCCAGAGATACCGCTCGAAAAATGCGCAGCCTTCTTCCTTTTCATTTCCGCGAGCGACTTCGGGATATGTTCGAAGAGTATGGTTGTCTGCGCTGCGATCGAAAGAACCGCCCTTACAGATCGAATGGGATGTGCGGCAAATGCATGATGACTGTTTTTCATCGACTGAGGACCGCGGCGAATCACCGCTCGAAACAGAGGCAGGCGGAGCGCTTCGGAAAGGACTTTGTCCTCAAAGAACAGGCCGCGCAAAGGTTGCTGCGCGAGTTTTCTGGGCTTGGCATCAAGAGACGACTGAAATTCAAAAAGCTTATCGATCTAGGAAGTCCTGTGGCCGCTGCCTTTGAAACCTTTGGTTAAAGTGATTCTCAATGGGTCAGAGAAAAAATAAGAATAAAAGCATCACTCTTCTCGTTCACGGGGAGGAGCGAGATCGTAGGCAAGGAATTCGACACCCATTTCGTAAGCTTTGTGGTCGAGCGTTCGCAGGTAAACGACCTTTCCGATCCATTCCCATTCAGGCGACGGAGAACCCATCACATCTTTCGGCAGCTTCAGAAAGACTTTCAGGCGCGTGCCGCGCGACGCTGGCGTATGGGTCGAAAAACAAACGCCCGTAGCGGAGATGTTGAGTATTTCACCGCAACATCTAGAAGTGTTGGGAAGGTCTGGAAGCCGAAAAGCCAGTGGGACCTGCATCATATAGCGCCGAGCGCGGCGGCGTTCACATTCTTGCATGGGTGCCTCACGGATTGCGGTTGCTGGTGATCCTAAATCTTTGTCCTGGAACCCATCGTCTTGCCTGCTTTGAGAGTGCGAGAACGTCTTAATTGCTCAAGCGGCCTCCATCAGAACTTCCCGTTTTGTGCATCGAAGCAATGGCTAGGAGCGCCGAATAGCTAAGCCAAATCGCTCTACAGCCTTCCTTGTCGCATTCAAGAAGTCGGGACATGGTTGCCTTTTACCGTGCATACATCAGCCGGTCAATTCGCATTAACAACAGACGTAAAGGTCCGCGTACTGGGGCTCATAGCATTAGAAGTTGTTGATATTTAAGTTCGCGGGTACTACGCATGCTATCTGCGGCGCTCGCTAAGGCGTGACGAGGCTCGGGAGGGACGGCCAAAGAAACGCGACAAGTTTGATGAAACTTCTCGTTGCGGTTGAATCGGGGCCGCCTCGATTGGGACAGCCCCGATTCTGGCGACTGGCTCGCTGGACGGTGCGTCCGGGCGTCCCGTCCATGGGATCAGGTGCGAGCCATTCGGAAGAGATCACGGCTTGTAGAACTTTTCGTGGGATTCGTCAATTCGTGAAACTACCGCAGAAGTTTTTGCACCATGATTCGGTTCAATCGTAGTGTCCTTGATGCTGATCGAAACCGTGTGCGTGTAAAACTACGCACCTACACCCCCCGCGAACTACGCACAAGTACATAGGACCGAGTTGTTCGAGACGTAATTCATCACAGACTTACGCGAGATCGAACTGATCGGAATGCGGCGTCCTTTGCGGGCGCCTCCGACGAGATAGAATTCGACTTCTTGCACATTCTTTGTTGAACGTCGCATTCCTGATTTGGAAAGACCGCCTCGCAACTGTATCGATCTGAATCTTTCAAACGAGCACACCATTCCGGAATTGTCCGCCGCATTGAAATTACTGACGATCCCGCGATTTGAAGTTGGTGCTTCGCGTGCACTGTAGCGAATGAAGGTCGGCCCACCAACGTCTCGGTCGTTCTCACGGGGATTCCGCCACGTCACTGACGACGGCTTACCAGACGCTACAGGTGTGTCGAGAGGCGAAGGATGCGCACGCTCGTCTGTGGTTTCTTGATCTTTTTGGTCAGTGGCCCATTCCATCGGTCATGGGCTCAGTCTGCGCCAAGTCCGGCAACACCAGGACTCGAGAAAACATATCCCCCGAGTCCGGCGGTCTTG
>Ga0187781_10002925_pt1 | contig 12937 bp, 12 predicted proteins | sample 0715_SJ02_MP02_2_FD_132447 | JGI IMG/M metagenome (GOLD analysis project Ga0187781, IMG submission 132447) | Tropical peat soil microbial communities from peatlands in Department of Meta, Colombia - 0715_SJ02_MP02_20_MG | ecosystem: Environmental > Terrestrial > Soil > Wetlands > Peat | place...
ACTGCCGACTGCCCACTGCCGTCAGTGCTTCTTTCGGAAAGCGTCGATCGAGACGATCTTGTCGCCCGCGCTTTGCGGCGGCGGCGCCTCCTTGAGCTCCGTCTTCTTCGGCGCGGGCGGCGGCGGCTCGGTCTTCGCTGGCGCAGGCGCGGCGGGACCGACGGCTTTCAGCGGCTCGCGCTTCTGCGGCGCAGCCGCGTGCTCCTCGCGGTCGTCTTCGATGTTGAATTTCACGCCGAACGGCGCTGCGGGGTCCGAGAACACCGTGATCGCCTCGAACGGCACATAGAGCGTTTCCGACACGCCGCGAAACGACAGCTTGACGCTGAAGCCGCTGTCGTCGACCAGAAGGTCCGAGAACTGGTGCTGCAAGATGATCGTCAGCTCCTGCGGCCACTGCTCGGCTAGGCGGCGCGATATCTTGACGTCGGGCGCGTCGGTGCGAAAGCTGATCGTGAAGTGGTGCTCGCCCGGCAGCACGCCAGTGGCGGCGACGTCGCCGAGCACGCGGCGCACCACGCCGCGCATGGCGTCCTGCACCAGCAAGTCGTAACGGATGAGATCCACCATTATTCCGTGCGCGCGTCTTGAATTGAGGAGACCGCGCTCGAAACTTCCCGAAAAGCCCCTCGCGGCGGAAGCGGAGATGTAAGTGGAGGCTTCTGTTGCCAGGCGCCTCCGAGCCCCGCCTAAAGGAGCTAACCCTTAGGGCTTTGATCCCAGTAGGATCGCCGCATTACGCAGCGAGCGCCACCGGAGCATAGTTGTCGTTGGCAACTATAAGGTTTGACCCGATAACGGTGGTATCATGCCGAGCGAAAAAGCACCCTTTACGCCCTCGTCGATCCTATTTCGCCCCCGCCCCAAGCCGCTCGTCGCCGCTCGACCTCGGGTGGAGGCGCCGGGTACCGCCCCCGGGTCCGATAGGTTTATTACGATGTTTGTTTATCGCCATAGCCGCCGCAAGCGACGGCGATTGCTATATATACGCGTTGCGTGAGATTTTGAAAGGGGCCCTGCGCGGTTCCGGTCGAGAATGTTTTGAAGAGAATCAGGGCGCGGTCTTCGCTCAAAAAGGACTCCTGGGCGGGGGCGTGACGCCGAGCGTGGGCAAGCCGTCGTGGCGGCGTCGACGCGTTTGCAGAGGCCGCAGTCGTCCGTCCATTCGAGGCTTTTAGAATTATCGGCGTTTGCGCCAGCACAGGCGGCGCGAGCAAAGGCGAGCAAAGCTCTCACTGCTCGAAATTACTTCATCTGACTCTTACGGAAGAAGGTTTCTCTCCTAACCCCGTCTTTCGGCGAATCGCAATATGACAATGCTTCGATCAAATTTTGCCAAGCGTGTTTTGCATGGGTCGTCCCCATGGATTGCTCAGACGCGCGGGGGGCGAAAGATCGCCTCCAACTCCCCGGGCGCCGTGAATGATCCGCGCGACCCCGATTGGCCACGTCGAAGGGGCATAGACGATCAGATGGGAAAACACCGGCCGGAATTTCCTGTCATTTCCTGTCATTGCCGCCAGACCGCTAGGCGGGCTTAAGAAAACCGCTCCCACACCGTTTGACGCGAGACGCCCAGTTGCTTGCCGATCTCGGCCCAGCTCACGTCCTGCGCGCGGAGCGCGTCGACGATCGTCTGGAGATGTTCGCGTTGGGCGTCTACCGCGTTGCTGACGGGCTTCAGCAAGGGGAGCAAACGCTCCTTGGGCCAGGTCTTGGGGTCGAAAGCGAGGTTGACGCCCGTGTCTCCGCCCTGCGTGACCGCCTGACAGATGTCGACGCAGGCGCCGCAGATGTGAACGCCGGCGGGCCCGGCCACGAGTTTTTTGACCTCCTGGGCCGATTTGCCGCAAAACGAGCAATGACGCTTCTTGAGGTTATCGAACATGCCCGCCTCCGTCAGGATGACCCTGACTGTCAGATACAACCTGACAAAAAGCCTGTCAATACGACGACGTCGGCGTCGGTCTGGCGGGCCCACCGCTCGATGAATATAAGGGGCGCTCGACCCAGCATTTGGAGCGCCCGATGCCCCTTTCCAGCATGACCGGTTTCGCCCGCGCCCATGGCGCTCATGGGCCCTGGAGCTATGTCTGGGAGCTGAAATCGGTCAATTCCAAGGGCCTCGACATCAGGCTGCGCACGCCGCCGGGCTTCGACGGCGTGGAGGTCAGGGCGCGCGCCGCCGTCGCCGCGAAGATCGCGCGCGGGACATGCTCGGTCAATCTTTCCGCCAAGCGCGCCGACGCCGCCGGCGCCGTGCGCATCGACCGCGCCGCGCTCGACCGGCTGCTCTCGGCGCTCGATGACGTGCCGCTGCACGCCAATCTGCGTCCTGCCTCGCTGGACGGGCTGCTCATGTTGCGCGGCGTGGTCGAAGTCGTCGAACCCGAAGACAGCGAGGCCGAGCGCGCTTCGCTCGAAGGACAGATGCTCGCCCATCTCGACGAAGCGCTCACCGCGCTGGCCGCATCGCGCGCCGGAGAGGGCGCCGCTTTGACGGCGACGCTGCGCAAGCGCATCGACCGGATCGCCGAGCTTGCGGAATCCGCCGACCGGTTGCCGTCGCGCCAGCCCGAAGCGGTCCGCGCGCGCTTGAAACAGCAGGTCGCGCTGCTCATCGAGAACGCCGACGCCTTCGACCCGCAGCGGCTGCATCAGGAAGCGGTGCTGCTCGCCGTCAAGGCCGACATCCGCGAAGAGCTCGACCGGCTGCACGCCCATGTCGCGAGCGCGCGCACGCTGCTGGCCGGAGAAGGTCCCGCAGGGCGGCGGCTCGACTTTCTTGCCCAGGAATTCGCGCGCGAGACCAACACGCTCTGCGCGAAGGCCGGCGATCCCGCGCTGACCGCGATCGGCCTCGACCTCAAGATCGAGGTCGAGCAATGGCGCGAGCAAGTGCAAAACATCGAATAGCGCATAGCGCCGCGCGGCGGCGGATGCTAAGGGCTTTGGCCTTCGACCCGCGCATTCGAAAAGGGCCCAATGTCCTCGCAAAAAACCGACCGTCGCGGCATCGTGCTGATCCTGTCCTCGCCGTCGGGCGCGGGGAAGACGACGCTGACGCGCATGCTGCTACAGGATCGCGAACTGGATCTCACGCTGTCGATCTCGGTGACGACGCGGGCGCGGCGTACGAGCGAGGTCGACGGCATCCACTATCGTTTCATCGCGCAGCGCCAGTTCGAGGCGATGCGCGACGCCGGCGAGCTGCTGGAATGGGCGCAGGTGCACGGCAATTTCTACGGCACGCCGCGCGCGCCGGTGGAGGAGATCCTGGCGCAAGGCCGCGACGCCCTGTTCGACATCGACTACCAGGGCACGCAGCAGGTGCGCGACAGGATGCCCGCCGACGCCGTGACCGTGTTCATCCTGCCGCCCTCGATGAAGGAGCTGCGCGCAAGGCTCGAACGGCGGGCCGAGGATTCGCGCGAGACCATCGAGCGCCGGCTGGAGAATGCGAAGAACGAGATCGCGCGCTGGAAGCAGTACGATTACGTGCTCATCAATGACGATCTACAGGCGACCTTCGACGAGCTTCTGGCGATCCTGCGCGCTGAACGCCGCAGGCGTCCGCGCAGATATGCGCAGATCGAGGCGTTCGTCGAGCGGCTGCTGGGCGAGAGCTAACCGCTTCATTTCCCGAAAGCCATCTGGAGCGGCTCGATGCTCGTTGTCTTCAGCGGCCTTCCCGGGACAGGCAAAACGACGCTCTCGCGCCGGCTCGCCCAAGAACTGGGTGCGGTCTATCTGCGTGACGACACGATGTGTCCGCCGATCATGGCCGTCTATGGCGACGACATCGCCGATGTCAGCTACCGCGTGGCCTATGGCGTCGCGCGCGACAATCTGAGGCTGGGACACGTCGTCGTCGCCGACTCCTGCAACGACGTGAACGTCACCCGCGACGCGTGGCGCGAGGTGGCGCTCGGCGTCGGCGTCCCCTTGGCGGAAGTAGAGATCGTTTGCTCCGACCTCGTGGAGCATCGCCGTCGCATCGAAACTCGGATCTGCGACGTGGCCGGCTTGAAGCTCCCGTCATGGGAAGAGATAAGCCGTCGGCAATCCGAACCCTGGCTCCGCCGCCATGTGGTGATCGACACCGCTCATCGCGCTGTCGAAGATTGTCTTGCGGAACTCAGGCGCCACTTGCCCCGCGAAACGCAGAGAAGCGGTTAAATTTGCACACCCGGCCGTGTCCCCTCCGTTTCGCCAATCTGGGCGCGCCGCGGCAGGCGCGCGATCATTGACAGCAGCGCGCGGTCGCTGAGCGCGACGAGGCGCTCGCCGCTGTTGAGCCATTGCACAGCATCGTCGATCGACGCCGCGTCGGCGAGCTTGGCTTCGGCGACGGCGCGGTCGGCCGTGATCTGTCCGCGCTGGCGCGGTTTGCGCTCCGGCAGCCAGTCTTCATGCAGCTCGCGGAGTTCCGGGTCTGCGTGAATCGCCTCGACGCCGTTCTGATCGTCCTCGCCGGCGCGGGCCAAGGTTTTCGAGAGCGCCTTGGCGCGGCGGGCGACAAACGGCGCGCTTGTCTCCTCGGGCGTCGCCAGCACGCCGGCGCGGCGGAACACGAGGCCGAGCCAGCGCTGCGCCGTCGCCCAAGAGATCACGATGGCGAGCAGCAGGCCGGCGATCGTCGGCGACATCCAGGCGACGAGCGAGGGCGAGATCAAGAAGCCGGCGACGAGCATCAAGGCGCCCATGGCGACATGCGAGCGGTGCCGGCGCACGATCGCGGCGATCGGCACCGAGCCGTCGTCGCGCCGCTGCGGGTCCCAGCCGGTGTCGAAGCCGAACACGATGTGCAGGACGTGGCCCGTTTGAATCAGCATCATGATCGGCGCGAGCAGGGCCGAGAGCAGCACCTCGAAGAGCGTGGAGACAAACAGCCCGATCGCGCCGCCGGAATCGCGCCGAGTCTGCCGGTCGAGCAGAGCGACGATGAGCCCGAAGAGCTTCGGCGCGAGCAAAATGGCCATGGTCAGCGCGAAGAGCTCGAGGGAGCGCTCGGCGTCGAAGCGTGGCCATACCGGAAACAGCGAGAACTCCGAGGTGAAATACTCGGGCCGCAGATAGCTCGCCTGGAAGACGAGCACGACGCCGACGAGGAGCTGCAAAAGCCACAGCGGCGAGGTCAGATAGCCGAAGATGCCCGTGAGAAAGTGCTGGCGCGACGCCCAATGGAAGCCGCGGCCGAACAGCACGCGCGAATGCTGGAGGTTGCCCTGGCACCAGCGGCGGTCGCGGATCGAGAGATCAATGAGCGAAGGCGGGCTTTCCTCATAGGAGCCGCCCAGCGTCGGGAGCATGTAGACCGAATAGCCGGCGCGACGCATGAGCGCCGCCTCGACGAAATCGTGGCTCAGGATGTGACCGCCCCAGGGCGGGCGCCCGGGGAGGTCCGGCAGGCCGCAGCAGCTCGCGAACGCCTCGGTGCGGATGATGGCGTTGTGGCCCCAGTAGTTGCCGTCGCGCCCCATCCAGGCGGCGAGCCCCGCGGCGATCACCGGGCCGTAGATGCGCGCGGCGAATTGCTGCACGCGCGCGAACAGCGTGTTGCGGTTGATGATGAGCGGCAGCGTCTGGATGATGCCCGAATCGGGATCGGCCTCCATGGCCGCGGCGAGCTTGAGGATGGTCGGTCCGCTCATGAGGCTGTCGGCGTCGAGCACCACCATGTGCGGGTAGGCGCCGCCCCAGCGTGAGAGAAACTCGGAAATGTTGCCGGCCTTGCGGCTGACGTTCTTCTCGCGCCGGCGGTAGAACACCCGCTCGCCCCCTTTGCCGAGGCGCCTGCGCAGCGCGATGAACGCGCGCTCCTCGGCGATCCAGACGTCGGGACGAGTGGTGTCGGAGAGAAAGAACCAGTCGAAGCTCTCGCCGAAGCCCGTGGCCTCGACATCCTCGAAGATCGCCTGCAGGTTGGCGAACACCTTGCTCGGCGTCTCGTTGTAGATGGGCATGACGACGACGGTGCGCTCACGAAGCTGCCGCGGCGTCTCCATCGGCTTCTCGCCGCGCAGCAGCATGAACATGCCAACGACGCTGTTGGCGAAGGCCAGCGCGATCCAAGAGAAGTTGAGCACGAACAAGGCGAGCAGCGCCCATTTCAGGGTCGTGACGCCGCCCACGTCGATGACGCGGTACATCTCGTGCGCGCCATACAGCGTCAGCGCCAAGCCGCCGCCAAAGGTCGTGAGCCGCGCCAGCCAGGGCGTTTTCCAGAGCTCGGGCGCAAGAAGCTTGTGGCGCCGGCGGCTGTCGAACCGGAAAAGGGCTTGCGCCGGCGTCGGCAGCGGGCGCTCGGGCGGAACCGCCGGCAGCCGCCTCGGGCGCAGGGGCGTCGCCGCCGCCGTTTCGCTCTGGGGCGCGGGGGAATCGAGAAGCGCCTGGTTCACAAGGTCCATCGGTAAAGCCACGTTTCGCTGATGATTTCGTCGCCCGCCTTCAACACGAGCCGCAGCTCGCTGTAACTTTCTCCGCCGGGATCGAGATCGAACGCCACGCGGCAAGTCTTGTTCTGCGTTTCCTTGTAGACGCGCTTGTTCAGCAACGTCCCCGGCCCCGCGCTGAGGTCGGCCTCCGCGGCGGCGAGCCGCCCCGGATCGGCGAAGGCCTCGCCGGCAAACACCACCAGGAAGCGGCGGATTTTGGGCGTGGCTCCGCGCCCGCCGCGCGATTCTATCACATAGGCCAGCGGCGGACGCGCGGGCGGCTCCCAACACCAGAATTGGCGATAGGCGTAGGTCGCTTCCTTGCCGACCGGCAGGGGCTGCTTGGGGCGCCAATAGGCGACGACGTTCTGGTTGATTTCCGCCGATTCGGACGGGATTTCGACCAGTTGCACCGAGCCCTCTCCCCAGTCGCTGTGAGGCTCGATCCAGAGCGACGGACGGCGCTCCCAATGATGGTCGAGGTCCTCGAAGCCGGAGATGTCGCGATTGCGCTGGAGGAAGCCGAATCCCTTGAGGCTGTTGTCCACGAAGGACGAGAGCTGCAGATCGGCGCGGTTGGAGAGCGGACGCCACAACCATTCGCCCTTGCCTGTCAGGATTTGCAGGCCCGCCATATCGGCGGCGGCGGGGCGGATGTCGTCGACGCGGCGTCGGTCGAGCGGCGTGAAGAGCGAGGCCCCGGCAAGGCTCGCGATCCCGATGTGATCGAGGTCGACGCGCGGGAAAAGGGTCAGCTCGGTGTCGATGATCGTCGCTTCGCTCGGGCGCAAGGTGAAGCTATAGGCGCCCGTGACGCTCGGCGATTCGAGCAGCGCATGGACGACGAGCGCGTTGTCGCCCAGCGCGGGGCGCTCGATGTAGAAGGCGATGAAATTCGGGATCTCCTCTCCGCGGGGGTCGGCGGTTCGGACGGACAGGCCCCGGGCGCGTATGCCGTAGACCTGCTCCGGAGCGGTCGCGCGAAAGAAGCTCCAGCCTTGAAACAGCGCGATTTCCGCAGGCCCGCTCTCGCCCTGGGCGCGCAACACGCGAAAGCCGGAAAAACCCATGTCGGGCAGCTTTTCCGTGATCTTCAGACTTCCGTAGTCGAACTGCGACTGGTCGTAGGAGAGCCTCTCCTGATTGAGCACGCCGTTCTCGACGAGATAAATCTCGACCGGCGTCGAGAACATCGGGCTGCGATGCAGCGGCTCGATCGAAAACCCCTTTTTTTCGCCGCCCCAGATCGCCGCGCCGGGTTTGAGCTTGATGCCCACATATTGATCGTAGGTCATCGACGCGAAAGGCTCGCGCAGATCGGACGGCGGCGGCCTGTAAGGCTCTTTCGCGCGCTTTCTGGCGACGTCGACAATGGTCTCACGCGAGAAGGGCGAAGGCTTCGGGGGCGGCGCCTGTTTGCCCGCAGGGTCCTGAGCCGCGCTCGGGCGAGCAAAAGAGGCGGCAAGCGCGCTGAGCGCCGCTTGCAAGAATTCTCGACGTTCGACCATGGAAAACCAAAGACGCTGGCGGGCGGGCGACGCGGCGGCGAGCCCGGCGATCCTTATCTATACAGAACGCCTGCGTTGCGAAACGGCTTTCTTGCGTCTGTCTTGAGATTTATGGACAGGGGTCGCGAAGAAGCGCGAATCCCGATAAGAACCGAGAGCAGTCCGCCTTATTCCGAAGGAGGCCCTTTCCGCCGATGCCCTCGCCGAAGACCCGCCACGCTTTAGCCGTCGTCCTCGCCGCCGGCGAGGGCGTCCGCATGAAATCGAGCAAGCCCAAGGTGCTGCACGAGATCGCGGGGCGATCGATGCTCGCCCACGTGCTAGCGAGCGTCAAGGAAGCCGGGATCGGCGCGGTCGCCGTTGTGGTCGGACCGAATCGCGACGACGTGCGCGCCGAGGCCGCGGCGCATTGTCCGCAGGCGCGGTTCTTCACGCAGCACGAGCGGCGCGGCACGGCGCACGCCGTTCTCGCCGCGCGCGAGGCGATCGCGGAAGGGTTCGACGACATCGTCGTCGTCTTCGCCGACACGCCGCTCGTCAGAGCCTCCTCGCTGCTCAACCTGCGCGCGGCGCTCACTGAGGGCGCGAGCGTGGCGGCGCTCGGCTTCCATACGCCCACTCCCTTCGGCTACGGCCGGCTGATCCTCGACGCCGCCGGCGGCCTCAAGGCGATCCGCGAGGAGAAGGACGCGACCGAGGAGGAGCGCGCGATCACGCTGTGCAACGCTGGCTTCATGGCGCTCGACGGCTCGAAGGCGCTGGATCTCTTGGAGAAGATCGACTCCAACAACGCCAAGGGGGAGTTCTATCTGACCGACGCGGCGGCGCACGCCCGCGCCGCGGGGCTTGAGGCGCGCGTCGTGGTCGGGGACGCCAGCGAGGCGCTCGGCGTCAACGACCGCGCGCAGCTGGCCGAAGCCGAGGCCGTCATGCAGCAGCGGCTGCGCCGGGCCGTCATGGCCGGAGGCGCGACGCTGATCGCGCCCGAGACGGTGTTTTTATGCGCGGACACCCGCACTGGGCGCGACGTGGTCATCGAGCCCCATGTCTTCATCGGCCTCGACGTCGAGATCGGCGACGGCGCTGTTATCCATGCCTTCTCGCATCTCGAAGGCGCCAAGATCGGCCCGAAGGCGAGCGTCGGACCCTTCGCGCGGCTGCGCCCCGGCGCGGAGCTCTCGGCGGAGGTCAAGGTCGGCAATTTCGTCGAGATCAAGGCGACCAGGTTGGGGCGGAGCGCCAAGGTCAGCCACCTGACCTATCTCGGCGACGCGGAGGTCGGCGCCGACGCCAACATCGGCGCCGGCACGATCACCTGCAATTACGACGGATTCTTGAAGTATCGCACTAGCATCGGCGCGGGCGCCTTCATCGGCTCGAACTCGGCGCTCGTGGCGCCGGTCGTGGTCGGCGATGGCGCGATCGTCGGCGCGGGCTCGGTGATCACGAAGGACGTCGAGGCCGACGCGCTCGTCTTGGCGCGCGGCGCGCTGGTCGAAAAACGCGGCTGGGCGAAGATGTTCCGCGAGCGGCAGAAGGCCAGGAAGCGCAAGTGAGGCCGGCGGCTTGCGCGCCTTGCCCGCGAGCCGGCGTTAACGCAGTTGATGGCAGGGTTCTTGCTGTCCGCCCTGTCACTCCTTCGGAGAGTCCAATGTGTGGCATTGTGGGAATTCTCGGCCGCGAGCCGGTGGCGCCGCGTATCGTCGAAGCATTACGGCGGCTTGAGTATCGGGGTTACGATTCGGCGGGCGTCGCGACGCTCGAGAAGGGCGGTCTAACGCGCGTGCGCGCGAGCGGCAAGCTGCGCAATCTCGAGGAAAAGCTCAAGGCCGAGCCGCTGCAGGGCCACATAGGCGTCGGCCACACGCGCTGGGCGACGCATGGCCGTCCGACCGAGAACAACGCCCATCCGCATGCGAGCGCGCGGGTCGCGGTCGTCCACAACGGCATCATCGAGAACTTTCGCGAGTTGCGCGAGGAGCTCGCCGCCAAGGGGCACGTGTTCGCGACGGAAACCGACTCGGAGACCATAGCTCATTTAGTTGAGGACGGACTGCGCCGCGGGGCGAGCCCGAAGGACGCGGTGGGCGCCGCCTTGAAACGGCTGCGCGGGGCCTTCGCGCTCGCCTTTCTGTTCGCGGGCGAGGAAAATCTGCTCATCGGCGCGCGGCGCGGCGCGCCGCTGGCGGTCGGCTTCGGCGAAGATGGCGCTTATCTCGGCTCCGACGCCATGGCGCTCGCGCCTCTCGCAAATTCGGTCGCTTATCTCGAAGAAGACGACTGGGTCGTGCTCACGCGCGAGAAGGCGACTTTCTACGATGCCGCGGACAAGGAGGTCGCGCGCGCGCGCAAGCCGTTGCAGGCGGGCTCGCTCCTCGTCGACAAGGGCGAGTACCGCCATTACATGGCGAAGGAGATCCACGAGCAGCCCGAGGTCGTCGGCCGCACGCTCGCGCATTATCTCGACCTTGCGAACGGGACGGTGCGGCTGCCGTTCGACTTCAAATTCGATCCGCGCGAGCTTTCGCGCGTGACGATCGCGGCCTGCGGCACGGCGTTCCTCGCCGGCCTCGTCGCGCGCTATTGGCTGGAGCGCTTCGCGCGGCTTGCGGTCGAGATCGATATCGCCTCGGAGTTCCGCTACCGCGAAGCCCCGCTGCCCGAGGGGGGGCTCATGATCACGGTCTCGCAATCCGGCGAGACGGCGGACACGCTGGCGGCGCTGCGCTACGCCAAGGCGCACGGACAGCACGTGCTCTCGATCGTCAACGTCGAGACCTCGACCATCGCGCGCGAAAGCGAGACGGCGGCGCTGACGCTGGCCGGCCCCGAGATCGGCGTGGCCTCGACCAAGGCCTTCACCTGCCAGCTCGCGGTCTTCGCGTGCCTAGCCTTGGCGCTCGGCCGCGCGCGCGGGGTGCTCTCCCCCGAGCAGGAGAGGCAGCTCGTCGCCGAGCTCATCGCGGCGCCGGCGCAGATGGCGCAGGCCTTGCGCGACGAGGCGCGCTTCGAGCGCGTGGCGCGCGACGTGGCGCGCGCGTCGAGCGTGCTCTATCTCGGGCGCGGCACGGCCTATCCGCTGGCGCTGGAGGGCGCGCTGAAGCTCAAGGAGCTGTCTTACATCCACGCCGAGGGCTACGCCGCGGGCGAGCTGAAGCACGGGCCGATCGCGCTGATCGACTTCTCGATGCCGGTCATCGTGCTCGCGCCGCCGGACGCGACGCTGGAGAAGACCGTGTCGAACCTGCAGGAAGTCGCCGCGCGCGGCGGCCATCTGATCCTAATCGGGCCGGAAAGCGCGCGCACGGCGGCGGCGGCGGAGCTCGCGGGCTTCATCGAAATGCCCGAGACGGTCAAGGGGCCGTTCGCCGCGCTGGTCTACGCCGTGCCGGCGCAGCTTCTCGCGTACCACGTGGCGGTGTTCATGGGCAAGGACGTGGACCAGCCGAGGAATCTGGCGAAGAGCGTGACGGTGGAGTGAAGGCGGCCTGCGCGCCGCGCGCTTTCGTGATACGTTGCCTCGATGACGCGTCGAGTCTGTCCCCTCTCCCCGCTCGCGGGGAGAGGGGACAGACTGCGGCTCGCATCGACTTTCTGGCTCCCCGGCAAGCCAAGCATGGAAGAAGAGTATGACCGCCCTGCCGAAGTCGTCTTCCACGCACATGACCGTCGACGAGTTCCTCGCCTTCGCCGAGACGGCGCCGGGGAAGTGGGAGCTCGTCGACGGCGAGCCCGTCGCGATGGCTCCGGCGAACACCACGCATGGGGCGATACAAAACGAAGTGGGAAGGCTTATCGCGAATGCCCTGTTGGAGAAGGGCGCTCCGTGCTCAGTCATCATCGAGGCGGGGGTCATTCCCCGCGTCTTCTCGAAAGGCAATGTGCGCGTTCCTGATCTTTCGGTCGTGTGTGGCGATTACAAGACAAAGCGCAAGGTCTTGACGGAGCCTACGGTCCTGATCGAGATCCTGTCGATCAGCAACGTTTACAAGACCCGCGCCAACGTCTGGGCCTATACGTCGATTCCGAGCGTGAAGGAGATCGCGGTGTTTTATGGCGACGAAATTTGCGCCGACATCCTGCGCCGGCTGCCGAACGGCGACTGGCCGGAAGAGCCCGAGCGGGTCCGTTCGGGCGACGCGCGCTTCGAGAGCATCGACGTGCGTTTCCCCGTCGCGTCCGCCTATCGCACGACGGACCTCGTGGAGGAGCGCCGCTAGACGGGTTGACTCTTAGCGGAGCTTCTCTCGGCTCGAGGTTGGAAAGCGTAAGGGGAACCGCTAGGATTGCAACCAGCATGTCGTGCGAAGGAGCGGTGAGCATGGAACGGAAATTGTTATCGACGGCGCTTCCGGCCGCCGCGCTGCTTCTTCCGCCGAGCTTCGCGTCGGTCTGCGGAGAGCCGAACTGCTATCCGCCCGTCTCCTACCGCCAAGCTTACAGCGCCGGCTACTTTGGCTAGTCCTGCGCGGTTCCCGGCTTCTGGTTCGCGTACGACGAAGACCCTTGATGGGTCTGGACGCCGGCCGCGCGCGCGTGGGTGTGCAGCACGCGCGTGCACGTGAGGCGAAGGCGGGGGCGAGAGGTCAGTTCGCCGGGTTGCCGCTCGCACCATGCGAGGAACTCCCCGATCGCGCGGCCATAGGCGCAGCGCGTGTTCGGGTTGCGGAGGTTGGAGACGAAGAATTCCGAAAAGCGCGTTTGCGCGCGCTCGCCCGCCATCGCGACAAGCGGCGGAACCGATGCGGCGCCCGCGCGAGTTGAAATGATCTCGCCCGTCACGGCTTCCGGCCCTTATGCTGCGCCAGCAGCGCTTCGAGAAGACCCTCGCGGTAATAGAAGCTCGTCCCTTTGAGCCGCTCGAAGGCGGCGGCAACGTCCACAAGACCCTTGCGCGCCGCGAGGTCGAGCAAGCCCAACGTGCCGGTGACGGCGAACCCGCGCCGGCGAGCCGCGGCGACGCCGTCGCGGTCGTCCATGAGCAGGAGGTCG
>Ga0187781_10002926_pt1 | contig 12936 bp, 10 predicted proteins | sample 0715_SJ02_MP02_2_FD_132447 | JGI IMG/M metagenome (GOLD analysis project Ga0187781, IMG submission 132447) | Tropical peat soil microbial communities from peatlands in Department of Meta, Colombia - 0715_SJ02_MP02_20_MG | ecosystem: Environmental > Terrestrial > Soil > Wetlands > Peat | place...
AATGTGCGCCGGCCGCCACGCGTTGTAATGGTTGAACCAGGGATAGGCGCCGGGCTTGATGGTGATGAAACGGTACGCCCCATGTTCATCGGTCAAGGTTCGACCCGCACCAGTAAAGTTGGGGTCAAGCGGGGCGGGATGCTGTTCTTTTATATGCCTATACCGCCCCGCTGAGTTCGCCTGCCAAATCTCAATGAGTGCGTTGGCGACGGGCCGCCCGTTACTGTCGAGGACGCGCCCGCTCACGATGATGCGCTCACCGATTGGCTCGCCCGCGTGCTGGCAGGTCAGATCGTTATCCTTTTCCCCAACCTTTTCTTGCCCAAAAATCGGTCCGGTAATTTCTGATAGCGTATGTGGCAGGGCAACGAGCGGCTTTAACGGCGCGCGTTTAATGGTCGCGCGGTAAGGTTCGTACAACGACGGTGGCTGGCTGCCCTTGGGTGGCCGTGCATAGGGTTTGATTGAAACCCGCGTGGTCACAGAATCCATGCAACCCCCATCTCTGCCACGCCTGCTGTAGACAGCGAATCCTCCTTTGCGCGGCTCAGCTTTGCGTTCACGAATGGCTCGTTGAAATTCGCGCGCACACCGATTTGGCTTCCGTGTACAGCTCCAACGCGGGCTTGCCCCACTCGCGTCCCCACCCCGACTGCTTGTACCCGCCGAAAGGCAGAGCCGAATCAAATACGTGATAGCAGTTGATCCAAACCGTCCCAGCTTTCAACTTCGCCGCCAGACGATGCGCCTTGCTGATGTCCCGTGTCCAGACTGCTGAGGCAAGGCCGTAAATGCTATCGTTGGCGAAGCCTGCCACTTCATCCAGGTCGCCAAAGGGGATCGCGGTAACCACCGGACCGAAAATCTCTTCGCGGACTACTTTCATGGTCGGCTTCACGTCGACGAGCACCGTTGGTTCGACGAAATATCCAGAGCGATTGATCTTCTTGCCGCCCACCACCGCCTTCGCGCCGTCTCTCGCCCCCGATTCCAGATACGCGCACACTCGCTCCTGCTGCTCCTGTGAGACCAGCGGTCCCATGTTGTTGGCGGGATCGATTCCCGGTCCGATGTGAAAGCTCTTAGTGAAGTCGGCAACGCCTTCCACCACTTTGTCGAAGATACTCTTATGCGCAAACAGGCGCGAACCCGCGGCGCAGACTTCACCCTGGTTGAAGAAAATAGCCATGGCGCTTTCCGGGATAGCGCTCTCTAAGTCGGCATCCTGGAGAACAACGTTGGGGGACTTGCCGCCCAACTCCAACGAAACTTTTTTCAGATTTCCGCACGCGGCGTTCAAGATGAGCTTGCCAACCTCGGTCGAGCCGGTGAAAGCAATCTTGTCAACATCGGGGTGTGCCGCCAGCGCAGCTCCAGCCGTTTCACCAAAACCCGGCACTACGTTGACCACACCATCTGGGAAGCCCGCCTCCATGATCAGTTCCCCGAGTCGCAGCGCGGTCAAGGGCGTTTGTTCAGCCGGCTTCAAAACACAGGTACAGCCCACCGCCAAGGCCGGGCCCAGCTTCATCGAAGCCATGACCAGCGGAAAATTCCATGGGATAATCTGACCCACCACTCCCACTGGCTCCCGCAGCGTATACGCCAGATATTTTGCTCCCGGCGCAGAGATCGGAATGGTGCTGCCTTCCACCTTGGTCGCCCAGCCCGCATAGTAGCGAAACGCATCGGAAGCCGTCGGCACATCAACAACGCGCGAGAAAGACACCGGCTTCCCGTTGTCGAGCGTCTCCAACTCGGCCAGCTCTTCGTGGTGCTGATCAATCAACTCCGCGAGTTTCCACAGCAGACGGCCTCTTTCTGAGGGTGACATCTCAGGCCACGGGCCGGACTCGAAAGCCTTGCGAGCAGCCTTAACGGCCAGGTCGATATCGGCTTTGTCCCCCGCCGCCACGTGGGCCAAGATTTCGCCCGTAGCTGGATTGTAGGTGTCAAAAATTTTGCCGGAAACAGCCTCAACCCATTTCCCCCCAATCAACATCTTTCGAGGCTTGGCAACGAACTGGCTAACGCTGGTTTGTATCTGCGGGATTACCGTGGCAGCCATATTTCCTCCTGCGGGCAGCAACTGAATCTAAATTTTAGGCAGTGTTGCAGTCAGTTGTCATCCTGAGCAAGGCGACAGCCTAATCGCGTGTTTGGCTCGCTTCCTTGTCAAACTGCAACACCCCCCGAACTTCAATCCCCGGCGCTCCTCAGATGAGCGGACGTCGCAGCTTCCGCTAGCGTCATGCGCGCACCCAACCGTACTGCGTGTTGCTAGGCGTTGGATTCCCAGCTTCCTTATATTGTTTCCGCAGCCGGTCTACATAATCAGCCGGCACCGGATTGCGCTTTGCCCGGGGATCGATCCCGTACAATCGCGCCGCATTGAGTCCAAACATCTTGGCTTTTACTTCGGCGGTGAGGGGCGCGTAACCGAATTGTTTCATCAGCGATTCTGGCATCTCCAGGCGGCGCAGGGCTTCGATCTGCCACTGCGGCGACCCCCACCAGAAGGAATCCGTTCCCCAGAGCACGTGATCGTCGCCGTAAGCCTGAATGATCATTCCCAGGACATGGGCGGCCAACATCGGATTCGTCACTACCATGGTGCCGAAGCTCGTGCCTAATTCCATGTATACGTTGGTCATGTACGGGTTCTTTCTGCGGTAATCGCATAAATCGGAAACCCACGGGACATACGGATTCTTGCGGAAGCCGCCTTCCGCGGCGGGCAATGCGTCTTCGACCGTCTTGAGGCCGGAGTGGTAGAGGAGGAAGTTCAGATCAGGAAAATCTCTTGACACCTTGACCATATCTCTTGGATGACAATGCGCCTCGTCAAAAACGCCGATGGCCAATCCCTTGTGCAGACAAATGTTCCGGATCTTCAGCTTATCGCGGGTATACTCCAGCGCCGGATACGTGATCTTCTCGTCATCCATCCACCATCCATCTTTGTCCGCCCCCAATCCCTGCCCGGTATAGCCTTTCCAGGCGTCAATCTTCAGGGCCTCGGCTTGCCGGTGCATATTCTCCAGATTCTTTGTCCCTAAATCAGGAGAAAAGAGGCCGTGGCTCATCATTCGCTGCGAGCGTGTCAGTTCATTGACGATGTTGCGCGTCCTCACCATCTCGTCCGGCGGAATGACCATCTTGGCATCGGTAATGTCAGGGATGCCGCTAAGGCAGGCAACGGCCGTATCGCTGTCCAGAAACACTTCTTTGATGTAGTTTTCCAGCTCAAAATCGGATTGTTTCGGCTCTTTCCGCTTCAGGGCAGGATTGAACTGTCCGGCAGAGCGGCGGGCATCGAAAACATCCATTGGCCCGATAAAATGCCGCCCCGCGGCCACGTGATGGGTTTGCACGTCGAAGATGAAATAGTCGGTCTTCATTGCGCCAGCGGCAGCGACGTCGTACAACTCGGAGGCATCCACCCTGAAGAAGTGCCCAAACACGCTGTTCATGGCGGCAAAGCCCGCAGCCATTCCACATGCCATACGAAAGAACTGCCGGCGGTCAACGCCCAATTTCTTCGAGATTCTGCTACCCATCTCTAGCAATTCGTTTTCGACCGCGCTCTGCTTTCTCGTTTGCGGCAGCGGAATGAACTCCTCGTTGGAGACGACTTGCGTAGGGATGGGAAGATGCCGGTCAAGGAAGTCATCGAGTTCGTGTTTCCGCACCCAGCCATCGCGTATTTCAGGCTTGCGGATCGGGAGGATTGTCTTGGAATTGCTCATGTCGGATCTCCCCGGAATCGGCGGGATGGACCCCTCGGCGACTTTGCTCAATAGACCGTCGAGGAGGACTTACGGCACGCGATCGATGACAGCTTGGTTCTGCCTCTCAGCCATTCTGGAATTGCGCCCCTGGCCGGAATCCGTACTACGTTCGCCCGGTTCACTTTTGCTGTAAAGACTCAATGTAGTGGTTCAGATTTGCAATACGCATCTGAACTTGCTCTTCATGGCCCTGGCTCATCTTCCAGAACACTGGACCCCACACAGGCATGTCCTGATCGCCATGCGCAATTAGCTTCGTCTGCCCGCGAAGCACGCTGGTCACCAGATCCGAGGGATACTTGCCCCCGTTTAGCTTGGCCAGTGCAGTCAGATCGGCCGGAGCCTGCTTTAGGGCGCCAGCAGCCGGCCCGTCTCCTTTGGCGTCCTTTCCGTGGCAAGAGGCGCAATAACTCGTGAACATTTCCTTACCGGAGGAAGGCGAGGTGGCGGCTGCCGTCGTGTGCTTGACAGTGGGCTCCTGCGCCGCTGAAATTATCGTACCTGCGAGCATCATTGCGGCCATGCAACTGAGGCATCGAAATCTCATGAAACCCTCCCCTCGCCAGTAGCGCTCTGCAAAGTTATTTTTCGCCATCAAAAGTTAAACCTCATTGAGAACTGCAGTTCCCGCGGATTCAGCGCCGTGCGCGGCAGGCCGAAGTTCGCATTTGGCTGAGCCGGGATAAACAAACACGTAGACCCAGTTTTGAAGCACGGATCAATTGGGTTTGCGTTGGGAATCGGCGTGGTAGCAAAGCTTCCGATAAATGATGGAACGATCGTTGTGACATTGCCCACCGGGCACGCTACAGCTGCGGACCCCTGCTGGATGGCCCGTGTCAGGGCATCGTTGTAGTGCTGCGGAATGCCTCCGCAAAATACGGGCGAGCCATACACGGAAGTCACCTCATCCACATTGGGCCGATTGGGCAGGTTGAAGGCATCCATAGCGAAAGTCATCGTATAGCGTTCGGTCAAATGCACGTTGCGCGACAGGCGGAGATCCCAAACGTATTCCGGATCTCCGATATAAGTGTTCCGCGAAATCATGGTCTCGCAGTTTTGGACCGACGGACATGAGCCCGACACAAACGACGAGCCACCGACGCGGTCCGTGGCGCCGCCAGCCACATCATTCAGTGTGTTGCTGCCGTAAAAAATCGTGAAGGGCCGCCCCGATTGCAGGGTAACGATATTGCTTAACTCAAAATTCCGCCACAGCCCTCTCTGCGGCGCAATGGCGGTAAAGTTGGCCACCAGCCGATGCCGAGCGTCCTGATTGGAGTTCGCGCGTTCCGAGGCATAGTCGAACTGGTTGGGGGGCAAGTTGATGAACGTGGTGAAATTGCCATTGTCGATGGTGTGGGAATAAGTGTAATTGGCGGTGAGGTTGAAATTCTTTCTACGCTCCGTCACGGTCAGTGTCCCGCCGTGGTAAATGGCGTTGGCGACGTCATTGTTGTAATCTTCAAGGCCCGAACTGACCGTCTGCAGGCCGGAACTGGCAGCGCCAGCGAAGAACGGCCCCAGGCCGGCGATGGCGCCGGTCCCAAGGGTCGGCGTTCCCGTGCACGGCGAGAGCGTGCCGTTGGCGTTAATTATTCCGGGCACCCATTCTGGAGGCCCGCCGGGAAAGATTGGCGTGGGGTCGGTGGGCGGTCCCGGCTTGGTGGTGCCCACTGGGCAAGGGATGTTGATGTTGTTCCCGCGAACTAGCTTGTGCGCCTCCACGAATAAGTAGCTCAGGCTGACCGCCAGACCTCCACGGAACTGATGGTCAACTTCCAAGCTGCCTTGCTCGGCGTAGGGTGTCCTGGAGTTGTGATCCATACCGCCTTCCCCGATGCCGCAGGCGCCAGTCGTCGAGCAAGTGCCCGCCATCGAGACAGAGGGAAAAGCCGTATTATAGGCTCCCGTTTGTATGATCTTGGCTGCAAGACAAGGCGCCTGCGGAACAAACGCGCAGGGTGAGCCGGGGGCACCGAGCGTTGCCGGGTCCGCCAGTAGCTGGTAACCCTGTCCTGCCTGTCCCAGATTGGACATAATGTTGGGGAACTGTTGGGGCAGAATTCCAGCTGCACTGCAAATGGCCGCGATGGACGCAGGTGCTTGATTACCGCATTGATAACCAGCAACTATCTTCTGAGTGTTAGGCACAAAGAAGAAGGTTAGGTTTTGCCGGTCAAAGAAAATCCCGAATCCGGCTCGAATCACAGTGTTGGAAGTGGGGGCATAAGCAAGCCCGACGCGTGGCTGAAACTCGTTGTAATCATTGTTCACGAACTGCGACAAACCGGTTTCCACATCCCATCGCAGACCGTAATTTAGAGTCAACTTGGGAGTGAGTTTCCATTGGTCCTGGGCAAAAACGCCCCAGTATCCGTGGTCGATGACCCGGCTGTAATTGTTAAAGAATGAGGGAGGGTAAGCATTCGTCCAGGGCGAATTCGGGAAGCCGCCGCCGTTGAGCGGGTTGGCGGTAGTGACGGTCGGGATGCACGGAGCGGTGGAGCAGGCGGTGGGAGAAGTGGGGAGGGGAGTGCCGGCGTACATGAAAACAACGCCGTTATCCTCGGGAACCGGACACGTGGCGGAAGAAGCGCCCAGCCCCGTGCCCGCAGTCGGATAGTTGCCAGACCCCGGTAGGCCATTGAAATATTGTGCGAAATCCGCAAAACAACTTACGCCCGGTACCAGCAGGCGAACGGGTGTGAAGCCGGGAAAGTTCTCCAGGCTCGTAAGCCAGTTACCATCCGCTCCAAATTTCCACAGGTGATTGCCTTTCACCCAGGATAAGGACTCGGACAGCTGCACGCGAGTCTCGTAGAGCCGGTCGTTGGTTCCGAAATTGTGCCCCAGCTCGAGATCGTTCAGGATACTGAAGTCCGGCTGGCCGGTGGCCCCGGGGAAATTGTAGTGCCGCCGCGCATATTGCACGAGCACGGTATTGACCAGATTAGGCTGCAACAACGAGTTGATGGTGGCCACCACCGATTGGTCGCGCACGAACAGATCGCGTCCGCCACTAGGTACGCCGACCCCGCCGCCATCGAGCGTGTTCCCCACCAGTTCGTTTAGCGAGCGGATATCCTCCACGTTATAGCGAAGAGCCAGGCGATTATTCGCAGTCAGTTGATGATCTAGTCTGGCAAAACCGAAATCATCGTTCCCGGTTTTGAGAAAGCTTTGCAGGAACCCAAAGGCTTGGCCTTGGGTGATGTTGGCAGGATTTCCGGCAAAGTTGGGAAGACACGTGTTCAGCGCGCCCGTGCAGCCTTCGGGAGCCAGTCCCATCAGCGCCTTGGCCTGATCTATCAGCAAAATGTTGTTGACCAGATCAGGTGGATAGTCCGGGGACTGGGCGCTGCGTTTGCCTTCATAGTTCATGTAAAAGAAAGTCTTGTTCTTTACAAGGGGACCACCCAGCGCGCCTCCGAACTGGTTCTGCCGCAATTCGTGCGGCAACGGCGCAGGCTGCAGCAGCGAACGCGCGTCGGTAGCGTCATTTTGAAAATACTCGTAAACGGTGCCATGCAGATTGTTCGTGCCTGATTTGGTCACGATGTTGACGATTCCGCCCACCGCGCGGCCATATTCCGCGCCAAAGCTGTTGTTCACGACGCGAAACTCCTGAACGGACTCCTGAGGCGGTGTCGAGCGCTGGATGCCGCTGCGGAGTTAACGAAGTCCGCCCCGTCCACCGTGATCTCATTGCTGAATGAACGCATGCCGGCAAAGGAGATCTGCGTCACCTCAAACTCGGTGAATGTTGTGCCCAGGCTGGTGCGGCTCGAAGCCACGCCGGGAGTGAGAAGAGCGAAGTCCGTGAACACGCGATTGCTGATGGGCAACGATTCTATCTGTTCGGTTTCTACCACCTGGCTGATCTCGGTTTTGGTGGGCTCGATCAGCGGGGCTTCCGTGGTCACTGTAACCACTTCAGAAGCTGCCGCAACCTTCAAAGTAGCGTTGACCGTAGCGGTTTGCCCCACCGTCAGGGTAATGCCCGTCTGCTTATACTTGGCGAAGCCGGGCGAGCTGATCGTCAGCTCGTATTTCCCGGGAGGAAGGTTGGGTACTATGAAAAAGCCTGCGGTGTTAGTGGTCGACTGAAAACTCTGGTTGGTGTCGAGATCGCGTACAACCACCTGTGCGCTAACTACTGTCCGTCCTCCGGCGTCCAGGACCGTGCCGTTCAGTTGAGCGAAGCTAAGGCCGGCTTGAGCAACAGCCGATGGGGCAGAGGATACCACTACACCGAGGAGGCAAAGAACAACACCCAACAAGCGTGTTCTCATAAGATCCCCTTCCTGAGCGAATCTTTTCTAATGCTCGATCAGAGACACAACCTTAACTGCCGATCAAATAGCGCAGCTAACAGTCCACCAGGTATGAGATCTGGAGCAGAAAATCGCACCCCTACGATTCCCGTAAAAAACGCCCGAAGATGATTACTATGTTCTAATGCATACTGTCAACATAAAAATGTATACAGGAGTTGAGACCTCGTTGAACCTTCTAGGTATCACCTTAGACCTAAGCAGGTGGGATCAAATGTACTGTATGCAATCAGCGATTACGAATTCTCGGCGCGGCCAGCAGTTCCCCAAGACTGCGCAAGACGCGATGCGGCCTTCTGCCCAAAGGCTGTTTCGCCCAGTCGCGTGCTTTGCTAATGCCAGTTGTTACCCCAAACCCTACGGCGCCGCCTCGCCGAGCCATAATCATTTCGACCAGAGGATCGTCTCCGACAACACCCACCCTCCTCATCGGAATGGCAAGTTTCTTCGCCACTAGTCTCAGTGCGTGGAGCGAGGGTTTGCCGGTGAGAATCATGGGCGCACGTGTGATCCTGCGCACCGCTGCCGAGATGGCGTAGGAATAACCCATGGTCTTGCCGCCAGCAGTAGCGAAAAATGGCACGTCAGAAGCCACATACAGCTCCGCGCCATTCCAGATGGCCTTCGCGGCGGCCTCGATATCTTCCATGCGGCAGTCGGGATGCCATCCGATGTAGACGGCATCGACCTGATCACTGCCCTCGTCGCCAGTGAAAACCGTCTGGATCCCTGCTTGTACCAGCGCGTGCCCGACGCCCGGCGTGCCTAACACCAGAGCTCGCCTGACGCCCCGGCGGGGCATAAGCTCGGCTGCCACGCTGGAAGGCGTCAGCAAAGCATCGTCTGGGATCGGCAAACCGAGTGCCCTTAGCTTAGGTGCCTGTTCCGACGCGGGGTAGTTCGTTCCATTTGTCATCACAACAAAAGGGATGCCCCGCTCCTTCAATTCGCTAAGCAACTCAACGGCGCCGGGTAGCACTTGATAGCCGCTCAGAGAACGGTCGCTTAGGACCAAGGTCCCGTCGAGGTCGAACAAGAATCCCTCTACGGGTCTGAGCCGCCTACCCTTGCTATTGTTCGAGCTGTTTTTCATGCTTGCGCTACTGGCCGCCCTTTCAACTCCAGCTTGAAGCCAGGCTTCTCAACCGACAGGCGTGCGATGTCGCGGCGCGCTGCAAGCTGGCGAAGCAAGCGCATCACCGGGGCGATGTCCGGATTGTAGGTCTGCGGCGCCGGCCCGGCGGCTTTCATGGCGTCGACCTGTTCGCCCGGCATGGTGGCGCGAAGGAGGAACTCCTCATCGCTGAGTTCCGGCCCGATTCGCCTTCGCAACTCAGCGAGCGGTATGACTGGCTCCAGGCGAAGCTCGCGTGTCCGCGGCAGCGAATCGATGCGGTCCATCACCTCCGGCGCAATCGGCAGGTTGGGCTTTCCGAACCGGCCCAGGGCGTAGCGAATCACTTCGTCCGGCACAACCTCGTAGCGCTCTTTGCGGGTCACGTTCATTACCGCTTGCGTCAAAAGCATTTGCGAGAAAGGAGTCATCACGATCGGCCAACCTAGCTCCTGGCGCACCCGGCCCAATTCTTCAATCACCGCACCTTCCAGGTGCGCAAGCCTGCTTTCCTCCAAGTGGCGCCGCATCGTGCCCGCCATGCCCCCGGGCAACTGGTGATGGAAGTATGCGGCGTCAAAAGCCTGTGGGCGACCTTCGGGAAGTCCTTCCGCCTCTGCCAGGCGAGTGAAATAGCGGCCAACTTCAGCCAAGGCTTGGTCGTCGATATCGATCTGGTGACCGAGCTCGCGCAGATTCCCAATAACCCGCCCGGCGGGCGGATTGGATATCCCATCGCTCGCAGCACCCGAGGCGCACTGCACCGTCCCTACGCCCCACTCCGGTGCGTCCATGTAGACCAACTCGCCGAGACCGATGGTGCAATGGGAGTGGAGCTCCAAAGGCTTGTCTGCAATCACCGCCTTGACCGCCGGAATCATGGCACGGGCGCGCAGCGGCGTCAGAAGGCCGCCGGGGTCTTTGATGTAAATGGCGTCCACATCCGCGCTGGCGGCAAGTTTTCGGGCACGTTCCACGTAGTGCGCGTCATCGTGAAGGGGGCTTACGCTAAACACTAAAGCAGCGATGACATATTCGCCGCCAACCTCCTTGATCATGCGCGCGCAAGCGATGTTGGAGTCAGCATTGTTCATCGGATCAGCCAGCGCGAAGCGGCGCATCCCGTTTTTCACCAGGGTCGCGAATGCCAGCTTCATGAATTCAGGGCTGGCCGTTTCCCAGGAAATAAAGCGGAAGCCTGTCGAGAGGAATTGCAGCGGCGTATTCGGCGTGGCTTTCGCCATCAGACGAATGCGCTCCCATGGGTCTTCCTTCTTGTAGCGGACCGCGACGCCCATGTGCGTGGACGTAGTAAAGTCAATCGCCTTGAAACCCACGCGGTCCATGACGGGAGCGATGGTCAGAGTTTTGGCGGTGTCAATGCCAAGCGACGCCCAAAGACTCTGGTTGCCGTCGCGGAGTGAGGTCTCAACGATTTGAATTTTCGCCACAGTTCAAGCTCTCTGGACGCACGCGCATCAGAACTTCGCCATACTCGACTGCTCCGCCGTTCTTCACCAAAATCTCAGCCACCTTGCCTTTGACGCCAGCATGCACGGTGTGCATCAGTTTCATGACTTCGATGATTCCGATTACAGTCTCCTCCACGAGTTTGGATCCCAACTCTACGAACGGCGGCTCACCAGGCTTGGGCGCGACGTAGAAGATTCCGACGAGAGGAGAAGGAATTTCCAGCAGACCGGGCTCGGATGGCGGCTTGGGTATCGGCTGTAACAGCGAATTCGGCAGCGGCGATAGTGCCGGCGGAGGATCGGGAGCTTGCTGCACCGCTGATCCGCGCTGCAAGTTCAATTTGACACCATCGATTTCGAGCGATAATTGATCGAAGCTCGATTCCTCGAGGATGCGCAGGATCTCGGCCACGTCCTTGGCCGTGAGTGTCAACGGCGGCCTCCAAAAATGTTCATCACGTGCTGAAGAGGGTTTTCCGCCGGCTTCGCCACCGGAGGTTTGTCTCTGCCCGACCACACCGTCTCGGGGCGGCTCTGTAACAACAGGATCTCGCCGCAGCGATCAATCGCCCACTCGATATCCTGAGGCCGCCCGTAATGCCGTTCGACTTTGCGGCCGATTTCCGCCAGAGCTTTCAGCTCTCCGTCGCTGATCGAAGGCACACGGCGGAGCTCCTCTGGTGTCTCTACTTCTTTGATCCCGCCGCGCTCCGCCGGCACATGCTGTATAAATTTGTCCGAAATTTCACGCACCGGGATTTCGCCGGTAATTCTGGCAATCACAAAGCGATCAGGCGTGACTTCGCCGCTCACTAAGGCGGAGCCCAGACCCCAGGTTGCCTCGATCGTAATCACCGAGCGGTCCCCGGTTAGTGGGCTGCGCGTGAACATCACTCCGGCTGAGCGCGAGTCCACCATCTTCTGTACGACGACCGCGATTGCCACTTCGTTTTCCGGCATACCGTGTTTGCGGCGATACGAGATCGAGGGAGCGGAGTAGAGGCTGGCCCAGCAAGAGCGCGCGTATTTCAGAACAGCCTCGGCGCCCTTCACCCACAGGTAAGTGTCCTGCAGGCCGGCGAAACTGACAGCTTCTGAATCCTCAGCAGTCGTCGACGACCGCACCGCCAATGGACAGTTGCGGTCCAAGCCGCACAGCTCCGCATGCGCTGCCACGATGTCTGCGCAAACCTCTTCCGGCAAAGGCGACGTATCGAATCGCGCCCGCACTTGTTCCGAAAAACATCGGATCCCTTCCAGGTCATGATGGTGCAGCGCTTGCACACGCGATCGGATTGAGCTTTCCTTGTCCAGCTCGGCCAAGAAGCGTTCAAACCCGCACGTGGTTATGACAAAACCGGGTGGCACCGCGATATTGGCACGCATCAACTCGCCCAACGAACCGCCTTTGCCTCCAACCGTGGCACGATCGGCAAGTGTGATGTCGGCGAACCAACTGATGTTTGCGGTGGAACGCATCGCGGCTGATCAAATGTAGAGCTGTTTATTAATCGGAATATTGTGCTCGCGGCAATAGCTCTCGTAGTGATTGATGAACCACCACACATCGAGCGTTTCCACGAAGTTCCCCTTGTCGTCGTAGAACTCAATTGGCCCCTGGAGCCAGGCAAACAGCTTGACGCCATTGGGATGATCGCTCACCAGAGTATGGATGAGTCCGGGGGTTTCGTAGATGAAGTCGCCCGGGCCAGCCACCCAATCATATTCGAGATAGCGGGCACTCCCTTCCAGGCACACCATGACGACCGTTCCGCGGTGCTTGTGCGTGCCCACCACACCGCCCGACTTCATCCAAAGAATGTTGCTGAAAATGTTGTGGCGGGTGTCGAAGAGAAGATGGCGGATTGCAGCCTGCGAGCCGAACGGCACCCACGGGCTCTCCTGTTCCGACGAGCTGACAAATGCGCCCGGTATGCCATACCGCTTGATCACGTCCGCATATGCTTCAGGTACATCCACGATTTTGTAAGCCGTGGACGGCGGAGCCGTCATTTTCGTAATGGTCGATGTGGTCATGATGTGCCTCCTGGGTGCGGTTTATCTGCGCTGTGTGACTCTGTGCCCTCTGTGGTTGCAACGAAACCACAGAAGACGCAGAGGAACACAGAAAGAACGTTACTGCAGGATCGTCACAACGCCACGCCCGCCATCCACCCGAATACGCTGGCCGTCTTTAATCTTTTGTGTAGCGGTGCCCG
>Ga0187781_10002930_pt1 | contig 12927 bp, 11 predicted proteins | sample 0715_SJ02_MP02_2_FD_132447 | JGI IMG/M metagenome (GOLD analysis project Ga0187781, IMG submission 132447) | Tropical peat soil microbial communities from peatlands in Department of Meta, Colombia - 0715_SJ02_MP02_20_MG | ecosystem: Environmental > Terrestrial > Soil > Wetlands > Peat | place...
AAGCCGATAGTTCACCGTCACCACAATTGCGTTTGCGGTTTTGGCAAGCCGCTCGCCGTCGAAAACATTTCCCGACCCGTTCACGAAGCCGCCGCCATGCAACCAAACCATGACGGGAAGGCGCGCGGTCGCTTCAGCGATCGTCTCTCGCGGCACGTAGACGTTCAGGTAGAGACAGTCCTCGGCACCTTCCTGCGCTTTGGCGTATTCGCTTTTTGCTTGCAGACAACTCGATGCGAAACGAGCGGCGTCACGCACGCCCTGCCAGCCGAGCGCCGCCGCCGGCGGTCGCCATCGTAGCGCGCCGATCGGCGGAGCGGCGTAGGGTACGCCGAGACATTTGAGCGATCCGGCCGCCGACACACAGCGAAGCACCCCCTGTTCCACCTGGACGTTGACGTTTCCTTCCGCGGACGACTGGGCCAACGCACCGGAATGCGCCATGAGGCAGAAGGCGACGCAACCTGCCCCAATGGTAGCAAGCAGCGTAAAGCTATAGGAATTAGCCTTCACCGAAAGAGCCATGCGAAAACCTAGACGCGATGAGGCGACGCCTTGCATGCTTTCCGCCCTTCGCGCGCGACGAAAATTTCCAGCGTCTTTTTAGTTGCGCTCCTTTGGCTGGCATTGAGCTACGTCAATTCATGCACCGCCCCACTTCGCCGCGATGCACGAAATGGGTCAGGATCAACCGATTCAGGTCGAGGATTGCACGTCGGCTGTACCCCGATAGCGTCGATTGGGACTACCATCCGTCGCGTCGAGGCGTGCCAATATCGACCGAACCGCAAACATCCGACTAGGTCGGCGGCCTGCCAGGAATGACGAGGGCCGCAGTAACGATCATTTCGACTTTCTCCCGGCGACGGCGACGGCGACGGCCCAGGCGTTCCGCATTCCGGCGAGCAGCAGCAGCGCCGAAACGGCACGGAGAATTGAATACGCTTGCCTCGGCGAAGTCACGCCAAGCCAGGCGGCCGCGATAATTCCCGCAGAGCAGACGATGGGGATGCCGCCATGGAAGAGCCAGGCGTCCCACGTCTCGTGGTTGCGTGCGAGCTTCAGCATAATGTTCAGGACATAGACGCCGCCGGCGATGCCGATCAGCCCGAAAGGCCGGATCAGACCGTCGCGTTCCGGCGACAACGCGAGAAGGGCAATCAGGAATACGATGCCGAAGTGAACGAGCGTGGGCGTAAGGTAAGTCCGCAACAGCCGGTGGTCACCGTGTTGCACTCGTTCGGCACCGAGCGTGATGACGACGAACAAAAGACCGATCAGCGTGACGGCGCTGGTGCCCGTGAGCTCCCAATAGTGCTCCCACTCGCTCATCGCTGGCGTCCTTCTTTGCGACGCACTGGCACGATATCACTGATCCCGCAGGCGGCGATAGCAGCGATCGCCTATCGAACCTACCGGCGAGCGGAAATCGACCGAGGTGCGCTCGGGTTAGACCTAGCAACCGCGGCCTGGCGCCAGTCGCGCTGCAGCAGAATGTTTTGCCTTGCTAACGCCGCGCTGAAATCGGATCGTGGCATTGCTGCCGCCTCATGACTTCGATTTGCGCGCAAGCCCGGCAGTTGCAAAATACAGAGGCTTTGCTCATGACCCGCGCTGCATTTGCCTGCGTAATCCTTGTGCTGGCCGCTACAGCCGGTGTTGCCGCCCGCGGCGAGGACACGTCGCCGCCGAAGGTCATCGTCGCGGCGCCGGTTGAGCAAACGGTGACTAGGTATTTCGAGGCGGCCGGGGCCGCGGCAGCGGTCAACTCGGTCGACCTCGTTGCGCGCGTGCAAGGTTTCGTCCAGGAAATCACCTATGTCGACGGGGCATTCGTCAAGAAGGGGACGCCGCTCTTCACCATCGAGCCGGAGCCTTACAGTCTCAAGCTTGAGGCGGCGAAGTTATCGGTCGCGCGCGCCCGAGCCGCGCTGACGTTGGCGGAGACGGAGTTCAAGCGGCAGGCTGAGCTCATGGCCAAGCAGAGTACCTCGGGCTCCGCGTACGACAGGGCGCTCGCCCAACTGGATGACGCGCGATCTGACTTGCAGTCGGCGCAAGCGGACGAAAAGGCGGCCGAGATCAACCTCGGCTACACTAAGGTAAATGCGCCGTTCGACGGCATCGTGACCGACCGGCAAGTCTCGCTGGGCCAACTCGTCGGTGCAGACAACCAACATCCGACGGTGTTGGCCATCATCGTGCAGCTCGACCCTATCTACGTGACTTTCACCGTCAGCGAGCTGGAGGTGCTACAAATTCGCGCGTACCTCGCGAGGCGCGGTCAAGACCCGCGTGCCAGCCTTGTGGGTCTTCCCGTTGACGTCGGGCTGCTGTCCGAAACCGACAACCCGCACAAGGGAACGCTCGACTACACGGCGCCGTTCCTCAATCCGACGACGAAAACGCTCGCAGCGCGTGCAAGCTTGGCAAACGGCGACCGCGCCCTCCTGCCCGGTTATTCCGTGCGCGTACGCATTCCCCAGTGGGAGGAGCAAGCGCTGCTCGTGCCGGATGTTGCGCTCGGTAGCGACCAGAATGGGCGCTATGTGCTCGTCATCAACAAGGACAGTGTGGTGGAGCAGCGCAGGGTCGAGCAGGGACAGCTCATCGGGAATCTGCGCGTGATCGAGAAGGGTCTGAGAAAGGAAGACCGTGTGATCGTGGGTGGCATGCACGCGATCCCAGGCCAGAAAGTCGATGCCGAGCTTCGCTCCGCACCAGCAGCAAACTAGCCTTTTCCGACTGGTGCGATGCACATCCCACTGTTGAAATGGGTCATTTTCTACCTTCTCCGCCCCACCCGGCCATGTCCGTTCATAGGCCCCATTTCCGACATCACGTTGCAGCGCTGCAAATGACGCGCTGTGCCAATCGGCGACGTGGGCGACGGTGGGGATCAATATCGCGGCGGCCAGCAGCCGGCCCGCAGGCATCCGTTCTCCCGTCACCGCATCCAGTCACGCAACGTGCCCAAGCTATACGAGGACCGGTCCCGACAGTCGAGCGCCGACCACTGCTCCTGGTGTCCGCAAAGGCCATGCGGGGTAGCCAGCCATAGCTTGTGGCCTTTACGCCACACATGGCAAGAAAAGGGCAAATCCACTGTCTTGCTGACATCGTTCATTTGCTGCGCCGCAGGCGAACCGGGTAGCTTAGCGGCAAGTTCAGCTTGGAGCCGATCATGGGGGCGGTCTCGGCTCAACGGGGGTGCATTTTTTTCGCCGCGCGCTCTCTGCAATTGCGGCTTCCCGGCGCAGTTGACGCTGGGCACATCATGCGGCGTTGGTGGGCGCTGGCGCTGCGTGGGCTCGTTGTCCTGGCGGCAGCAGTGCTGCTCGCACCCGGCCGGGCCGATGCAGCAAGCACCACTTCTACGCTTTCAACGACCACCTCGGGGACCACCACGGTGGTCGTGCCGGGCAATAGTCCGTTGGCGAACGCGCTTTCAGCAGCGCTTGCCGGGCCGAACGGCAGCCTGGTCGCAAACGCGCTCACCCAGGCGTTCGGCCCCGGCGCGGCCAGCCAGACCGTAAATACTTTCGTCACGACGACCGAGTTCGTCGGTCCGCAAACGATCCCGATCGGCAACGGACCGGGTACTTTTGCGAACGGCGTTCGCGTCGGACCGATCAATTGTAATGGCCCGCCCACGACATGGCCGGCGCCGAACTGCAATTTGGCCGGCTACCAGCAATTCGTCATCCCTGCTGGTGGCATCGACTTTAACACCAACGTCGACTACGACATCGCCACCAACGTCACGCTCGCCGGCGGCGGCGCCGGCATGATTGCCGGCGACCTCTACACTACCATCCAGACCACCATCCTCGACAACGAATTCATCTTCATTGACAGCCTGTTCGCCCGCGCCCGCTCTGCAGCATCGTCGTCAATGCCGACGCCATACGCCGTGATGCGCTTTGCCGACGACGGCACGCGCCTCGACGGCGACGATGGACCGGCAGCGATGCTCGGCTATGCGCCGCGCTCGCTCAGCGCGACGCCGCCGTTCGTCAAGGCGCCGCCGCCCGACACCGGCATCTGGAGCATCTGGGCCAAGGGCGAAGGTGCCATCGCTAATTTCAGCGGCACCGCGACGAATTTCGGCTTCGGCTACCGCTCCGCCGGCAGCGCGTTCGGCGTCGATTATCTCAAGCATGATTGGCTTGCCGGCATCGCGGTGGCCTATGACAACGCCATGGTGACCCAGGACGTGAGCGGCGACAACGGCAGCATCGGCTCGTTGCGGTTGGGCGGCTATGCGAGCTACCAGCCTGGGCCATGGTCGTTCACTGGAGTGCTCGGTGGCGGCTTCCATTCGGTGTCAGCGGACCGGCTGATGGTGCTGCCGACGCCGGCGACGGCGAGCTATGACGCCAACACCATTGACGCCGGCTTCGAGGCGGCACGGCGCTACGCCTTCGGGAGCGGCACGATCCAGCCGATGGCGGGGCTGGTCTATACCGGCTTGCACACCGACGCCTTCACGGAGTCCGGCGGCTCGTCCCTCGGCATCACCAGCAGCAGCGCGGACATCGATTCGCTTAAAGGCTATGTCGGGGCGCGGGCGTGGACCACCTATGAAGTCATGCCCGGCTTCATGGTGATGCCGGAACTGCGGGCGCGGCTGCTCTACGACTTCCTCAACGATCCGCGGGCGTTTACGGCGGCGTTCCTGTCCGACCCGACGATGACGCCGTTCACGGTCACCGGGATTACGCCGGATCGCACCGCGGCGCTGCTCGGGGCCTCGCTGGGGGCGCGCCTCGACCAGCGCTGGATCGCGTTCGTCAATTACGATGCGGAAATCCGCGGCAGCAGTCTGGCCAATTTCATCTCCGGCGGCCTCAAGGCGAGCTGGTAATACAGCCCGCTTCGGGTCAAAATGCGAAGTCGCACCGGCCGCATTGGATGTCGGCTTCCCCTCAATTTCCGACATCACGCGGCGGCACGGCGACCGACGTGACGTGCCGCCAATCACTTCAATACGGCACCGCAGCAAATGCTAGCCTATTTAGTGCCTCGGCTGCCTCCCAATGGCAACGGGCAATTAAATTCTAAGCCCGGTCACTAATTGATTCAGGTCAATGCACTCAGTCTATTAACGCGTCAGTGTTGTTGTTCAGGCAAACAGACAGAAATTTGAACGTCGAGGATTCATGCAACCCTCAGCATCTCGGACCACCTCACCCAACCATCCGCCGGATTGCCTGATCGCTATATTGGATCTCGGCCTAGGCACGATCGAGAGTTGTGACCGCGGCGTGATCGAAAAAATCAGACAGCGCTGCGCCGCTTGTAATTCCCGGAAATACTGCGAATTGGCCTTAAGGCGTGCGCGCCTCGGTCTTGCCTTGTCAGGCCTAACTTAGTCGATCTTGGTCGCCGCTGCATCAACCAAGATGCCCTTCTCGTCGAGTAACGCCTTCGCCTCCTTCAGATCGAGCGTGTCGAAGCCTTCGGTGCACGATGGGCTTGAGCACGTATTGTGCAACACGGCAAAGCCACGCTGGCGATGTCGCCTTCGGGTCAGCATCGACCGAATTGGCATGTCGGCAGCATGTCCGCTTCACCCCCAGGAACGGACCTCAGGGGCACGGCCAAATTCCTGTCGCTCACCACATATATTTCAGCGTTCCGGAACCGGCATACGTTCGCGAGGTGGGAGGCGAACTCGCCATCGAATTTACCGAAGCGTCGAGTTGGTGTTTAGGCTTGAGGTCAGCGGCGGCCAGCCGTCGCGGGACTAGCCAAGCGGGCAATTCTGCCGATTCCGGCAAAGGGAACGCGAAGTTAGAACACGGTCAGCGCTGCCTGCGCCCTGCCGGCGATTGCAGTTTATGGACCGAATTTGTAGCTGAATCCAAAGCGGACTTCGTTCTCGGTCACCTTGTCAACCGAAGTACCAGGCGGCGCCAAAAAGACGTTCAAATTATTCGTATAGCTATTCCAGCCGATGTACCGGTATTCCACACGCGCTGAGAAATGATTGGCGAAGGCGTACTCGATGCCGGCGCCAGCGGTCCATCCGTTCCGAATGCTCGAGACGGTTTGCACATATATCGGAGCATTAGCTACTCCATTGTAATAGTCTGTAAAGTTGCCAAAGGCCCCAACCGCCGGTGCCGTAGAACAGCGCAGTTCCGGCGGCAATGCCTAAACGACCCCGCAACGAACCTTCCCAGTTCAACTTTTCAGTACCGAATGTGCCCGGCGTGAAAGGTGGGGGGATTGCATATGTGTCGCCAATTGAGGTGGCAGCGATATCGGCTTCAATTTTATAAACGAACTGACCTGTCTGGAAATTGTAACCAGCGTGGCCGCCGCCGATAATTCCGTTGCCGTTGTTAGGGACTGTCAGTGCGAAGGTAGGACTCGACATAGCCTGCGAGTCAGAGATGCCTCCCCAGCCAACATCCAGTCCCGCATAGAAGCCAGTCCAACTCCAGGCTGGCGCTGGAGGCGGAGGCGGAGCTTTGAGCGGCATGTCGGCCGCCCAAGCGGATGTTCCAATCAGCCACCCTCATATGCTGCATGCCACTGAGCGGATCGACGGCAGGGTCTTGTGGGCGAATCTCTTCCTTTTGTTCTGGCTTTTCGCTGATTCCATTCGTCATCCGCTGGATTGACGAGGCCGGATTTAGGCCGTTGCCGGTCGCCGCTTATGGTGTCGTGCTGGCGATGGCGGCGATTGGCTATACGGTGCTGCAGGCCGCAATCATAGCTCGCAATGGCCGAACGTCCGCTTTAGCGACGGCCATCGGCAGCGACCTGAAAGGGAGGTTGTCCTTGGCCATGTACATCGCCGCTATACCGCTTGCTTTCGTCAAAGAATGGGTTGCAATCGTCATCTACGTTGCGGTCGCCCTCCTGTGGCTCGTGCCCGATCGGCGCATTGAATTGATCTCGAAATGACAGGCCGACATCTCCGCAAAGCTCCTAGGCCCCGCCTCATGTCATCTTTGCACCCGAACGCCGGATTGGGTCGGCACCGGACATGGTCGCTTTAACGCTGACGGCGCTTGAGAAATGGGTAGAGCACGGCGTGGCGCCGGACAGCCTGCTCGGCACCAAGACGGACAAGGAGGGCAACGTGTTGTGGACACGGCCTTTGTGTCCGTATCCCAAGCAAGCCCGCTACAAAGGCACCGGCGACCAGAAAGACGCCGCGAGCTACGCCTGCGAGTAGCAATGAAGCAGCGCCATTATTGAGATGAGCGCTATTTCACGCCCACCGGAATGCCTGATCTACAAGCTGGAGAAATGGACGAAGGATGGCACGAAAATTGCGTCTCACCAGCCGAAACAAACTGGGTGAACGCGGCAATGTTCAAGGTCGTGGCGGTGCTCACGACGCTGACCGGCCAGCAAGTCGGCGAATATTCTGTGCGTGCAGAACCGACCGCAACTTTGATGGAATGCCAGCGGAAGATCGCGACGGGAGAGGTTACGGATCAAGTTGCGCGGCTCGAGCGCGATGCGAACTTAATGGTGGATTTTAGCGAGCCGCACGTGATCGGCAGGGCAGAGTGTAAGCCATGACAATTCCGAGCCGCGAAAGGGAGCGGTGGACCCAAACCGGCGCTCGCGCACCGTCAATTACCGCATTGCGAAAAGGCTCACTCCCCCTTTGAATGCCGGTATAGCGGAGGACGTCCGATCAATTCTTCAGCGCTGCGATTTGTTGATCGAACCACGAGAGGTCCTGCTTCCATTCTGCCCAGTCCGGAAATTGTGTCACGAGCCGAGCGATAATAGCGCGGCCGGCAGCAAGCGCCTCGCCCGCCTTCGCCGGTTGCTCTGCCTTCAGATAGACACCGGCGAGCTTCGCATACGACACCGACAGGTCGCGTTGCCAGCCGGCATTGCCGGGATCGGACTTCGCCAGCCGGTCGGTGATGGCGAGGCTCGCCTGAAAGGAGGCCAGCGCCGCCGGCAGATTGCCCTGCGCCACCTGCACGTCGCCGACGTTGTTGTACGACACCGACAGGTCGCGTTGCCAGCCGGCATTGCCAGGATCGGACTTCGCCAGCCGGTCTCTGATCGCGAGGCTCGCCTGATAGGAGGCCAGCGCCGCCTGAAGATTGCCCTGCGCCACCTGCGCGTCGCCGATCTTGTTGTACGACACCGATAGGTCGCGTTGCCAGCCGGCATTGCCGGGATCGGACTTCGCCAGTCGGTCGAAGATGGCGAGGCTCGCCTGATAGGAAGCCAGCGCCGCCGGCAGATTGCCCTGCGCAACTTGAACGTCGCCGACCTTGCTGCACGACACCGATAGGTCGCGTTGCCAGCCGGCATTGCCGGGATCGGACTTCGCCAGCCGGTCGGCGACGGCGAGGCTCGCCTGATAGGAGGCCAGCGCCGCCTGAAGATTGCCCTGCGCCACCTGCACGTCACCGACCTTGTTGTACGACACGGACAGGTCGCGTTGCCAGCCGGCATTGCCAGGATCAGACTTCGCCAGCCGGTCGGTGATGGCGAGGCTCGCCTGATAGGAGGCCAGCGCCGCCGGCAGATTGCCCTGCGCCACCTGCACGTCGCCGATCTTGTCGTACGACACCGACAGGTCGTCTTGCCGGCCGGCATTGCCGGGATCGGACTTCGCCAGCCGGTCGAAGATGGCGAGGGTCGCCTGATAGGAGGCCAGCGCCGCCTGAAGATTGCCTTGCGCAACTTGAACGTCGCCGACCCTGCTGTACGACACCGACAGGTCGCGTTGCCAGCCGGCATTGCCGGGATCGGACTTCGCCAGCCGGTCGGCGATGGCGAGGCTCGCCTGATAGGAGGCCAGCGCCGCCTGAAGATTGCCCTGCGCGACCTGCACGTCGCCGACCTTGTTGTACGACACCGACAGGTCGCGCTGCCAGCCGGCATTGCCGGCATCGGATTTCGCCAGCCGGTCGGCGATGGCGAGGCTCGCCTGATAGGAGGCCAGCGCCGCCGGCAGATTGCCCTGCGCCATCTGCACGTCGCCGATCTCGTTGTAGGCGACCGACAGGTCACGCTGATAGGTGGTGTCATTGGGCTTCTTGGCTGCGAGCCCGGCCAACAGGCGGTAGGCTTCGGTGGCGTGCGCGCGCTCTTTGTCGGTATCGCCCAACACCGCGTAATTACGGGCGAATTCGATCAACATCCACGCCTTGCGATAGCGCAGCTCGGGGGTCGCCCGGCCGAACTGAGCCATGTCGTCGAACAGGGCTTCCGCCTTGGTGAGAAGCTCAAGCGTCGCCGTGCGCGGCACGTTGTACTTATCGGCCTGGGCCACGGCCGTGTTGACGATCTCGGTCGCGGTCTTGAGCGTCGCGTTGAGGAAGGCCTCGTTGGTCTTGAGCTGCTGCCAGGCATAGACCGCGCTGCCGGTTGCAGCGACGGCGAGAAACAAAAATACGCCTGCGAGCCCCGCCCAAAATCGGTCGCGCCGCCGCCGCGTCCGCTCGGCGCGGCGGTACACATCGTCGGGAGCCAGGCCGGTGAGGCCGGCGACCGTCTTGGCGAGGCCGAGATTTTTGCCGTCGGCGCTCTCGCGCAGGTTGGGGCCGAGGATGGTGACAGCGCGGTCGGTGATCGTGCCGTCGGCAGCGAGTTCGTAGCGCAACGCCGGTGGAAAATTATCCGGCCATGTGCCGTCGATGATAACGGGGATCACCGGCCGATCGGGGTGGCGCGACCGGAACAGCCGCACCTCCTCGTTGACTGCGGGCCGTTCAGCCGAGACGGTCGAGCAGAGCACGATCAGGGCCGCTGACCCATCGAGCGCCGTGACGGTGGCGTCGGTGAGCGTCTGCCCGCCGGAAAAATCCTCGCGGTCGCGAAAGATCGGCCGCAACGTTTTCGGCACCGGCCCGACCGGCGTCGCTCGCCCGATCAGGTCCTTGTCGATGCGGAACCCCTCAAGCCGAGCATGCAGCCACTTGGCCCAGGCGGTATCCCGGTGGCTGTAGCTCAGGAAGGCCCGGTACTTAAACGGAACCGTATCCGCCACCTGTCCCTCCGCGCGCAGGACCAAAGCCGGTCTACGCGATAGGCCCGCAGACTATCAGGTTGTGTCCACCGTGAAAGGCGCAGCAGCAGTGGAGCAAATGCGTGCTGTTGTTCTGCGGTGCGAAGTGACGCAAATGGATCGAAGGCCAAGCGGAAATGTTGCTGCGCATACCTGGGAAGAAGGATAAGAAGATTGAAGCCGGCAGCGAGACCGAGCGCGCAGCAGACAAGGCCAGTTAGCGCGCAAAGCCGTTATTGTGCACAGATTTCAATCATGCCTTGGTTGCCCCATATGCTACAGGGATAAGTGACAATGCTGTATTGCCCGGTCTGAGGCAGAATAACGTCCAACTGACCATCACCGCCGCTATTCGCAGAAAACCCTTGAGGACCGGTAACGGCGAGTTGCCAAGGACCAGCTGTAATCGCGGTTCGATTGTTTGCATCAGCCTCATAGAACTCCCCGACTGCACCGGCAGTGACACGCTGATGTGCTCCAAATTGGCCCTTGAATGTTGTACCGACGCCGACATGCCGCCAGCACACTGCACCCTGCTGAAAATTTATGGGAACAACGATCTCCTGCATGCAGGCAGTGGCGCGAGTGCCCGTTGAGATGGAACAGCAGACGAGAGCTGTTACGACAGGCAAAAGTGCTCCGTTCGCTATGTGCATGATCCTTTCCCTCAATCTCCAAGCCCGCTACAACATCTGACCGACTACGGCGATTGACGCCGTTTATCGAGTGCGGCGGCAAGCGCGAGCTGGTGATGACGATGCAGTGGGGGTGATCCTTCCTGCCGAGCGCGCCTTGCCTTCGACTCTTCGCTCTGGTCTGTGCAAGGCATGTCCATCTTATCATCAACAGCATGCTGCCGGCCGCACTGGTCTCTCGCTAGAACAGCTTCTGCACCGCCTTCGATAGCGAAAAACCATGTCCCTTCGCGTTTGTGCACGTCAGTCCGGTCGTTTCCGACCCGCACGAGTAGCCGCCTTGGTGCCACTGCGTCCCGTAGGCTAATACCATCAGCTCATCGTTTTTTACCGTGTCGCCATGGCATACTCTGATGGCGAGATTGCCATCTTGGGTGATTGCGAATGCATCGCCCCACGATAACGGACAATTTTTCGGCGCCGGCGGAGCCTTGGACGTCATCTGCATTATGTCGCAGCGCAGATCGCTCACCGAATGGTTGTCGACCGGCGGCTCGATGACGCAGTAAATGTTGCCAGACGGCGTCTTGAATCCCGTTTCAGCGGACTGGGCGTTCGCAAGGCCGGTTGACACGGCCAGAATAACCGACGCGCGAAGTACAAATTCTGCCGCCTGAAGAAGCCTGATCATCGGATGAACTCCATAAGTTCCGACGTGTAGCCGCACCGGAGCTGTCGCTGGGTGTTGCAGGGAGGAGTCAATCTCGATCAGCGGCGCCTCGGTCTTGCGCTAAACAAAATTCCTCTTTTCCTTCGGCTCAATTGATCTAGATCAATTGATTTTGGTAATGGCCAAGTGATTTTCGCATATTATGGCCGCGATCCAATCGAAAGAAGCGCAAGCACGCCGAACGTGAACAAACCCGCGAGGTTCCACTCCACTGGATAGTCGAGGTAGTGAATGCTCTTTGCTCGTCGAGCACTTGTTCTATTTTCCATGGCCGCGGTACCGGTCTTCGATGAGGCGGCAGCACAATCGTGGCAGACGTATGTCAACCCGCGCTACGGTTTCTCGATCGATTACCCGCCGCAGTTCCGGGCAGCACCGCCGCCCGCCAACGGCGATGGCAGGGACTTTGCGGCCACCGATGAAGCGCATTTCTCCGTCTACGGCGAACTCAACAACCCTGGCGGCAAAGAAAGGACGATACCGGAGTTCGAGGAATATATCCGGGACTCAAGCGGGTCCGATTATTCTCACGTCACCTATCGCTTCGCCGACGCGGGGATCTTGGTTCTCTCCGGCGTGCGTGGCGACCGGGTATTTTATGAGAAATATATCCTCTCGCAGCACGGTCAGATCGTCAACGCATTTGTCATGACTTATCCGACGGGCGCGAAAGCTTTATATGATGCTATCGCGGCGCGGATGTCCAAGTCCCTTCACCCGGGATAACGTTGGCGCGCTCGCCGTGGGCCTGTTGCAACAATCAGTGGGGCACGATGCGGGCCTCCCGCTGGCATCTGCCTGCCGTCAAACATCTTGGACCTGCATTACCGTTAGCTAGCTGTAGGTGCTGCCGAGAACCAAAAGTCGATGGGTAACGACATATGACGTGACCTCAATTCGCGTCATGAGAGCATCGAGCCATGAGACATCGCGTCCTGAAGTTGGCGCTGATCGCCACCGTTCTCTTCGTGGCCGGAGCAGTCTATGCCCCGGCGCAGAGCCCCAATGAAGACGCTAAGGCCAAGTCGGGCTGCGGGTTCGACAAGCCATGCCCCAAGCCGCCAGCTGTGCAGGCGCATCCGGCCGCGAAACCCAGCATGGTGGGTAAGCCAGCAACCGACTGGCACCCGCCGCCCAAGATCAGCAAGCCATTGGACAAGAGTAACGTGCCGCCGCCGGCCGTGTCGCGCTCAAATACGGCCACGAGTAATTGTGTTGCAACGGCGCGGGAGTTCGAAGCGCGGGTCGGAGCGTTTAATCGCCGATGCACGGGCGTGGGTTCGGTTTCTCAAGCTGCCCTTTATCGCCAGTGCGCCGAGGAGAAGGCAGCGCTTGCCTCCGAACAAGCGCAAATTTGCGCACGCTGTCCCGGTTGTCAGTGAAAGTCGCGGGCAACTTTGACCGCCCGCTAAGCCGAGTCAAACCAAACCGCTACCATTGTGAGGCTGCCAACAGTGGCCCCATCATGCGATCGCCGCAGGCGATGATACCGTCGCCAATGCATTCCCTTCGGTTTTGGCGGAAAAGCATGGCAACGGCTCACGCGATGACAAGAGGGC
>Ga0187781_10002931_pt1 | contig 12925 bp, 9 predicted proteins | sample 0715_SJ02_MP02_2_FD_132447 | JGI IMG/M metagenome (GOLD analysis project Ga0187781, IMG submission 132447) | Tropical peat soil microbial communities from peatlands in Department of Meta, Colombia - 0715_SJ02_MP02_20_MG | ecosystem: Environmental > Terrestrial > Soil > Wetlands > Peat | place...
CACCCGCCGCCGCACCGGGCTGAACAAGGCCGCCGCGGCCAGCGTGGAGGCCGCCACCGCCACCGGCGAGGACACCGAAAGCACCCGCGTGGCCAGCAGCACCAGTCCCGCGTAGACCCCGACCAGCAGCCCGGTCACGATGGTATAGGCCAGCGTCCGGCTGATGATCCGGTCGATCTCGTACAGCCGGTACTTCAGGATCGCCACGCCCATGCCCACCGGCAGGGCAGCGATACCGATCAGCAGCACGTCGCTGACCGCCCCGCGAACGCTGTGCGGCAGGGCGCCCGCGGCGATCGCGGCGAGGAACGAGATGAGGGCCGCGGCGCCCCCGGCCATCAGCCAGCTGAGCTGCTGCCGCCGTTCGCCGGCTGCACGCCGCCAGCTCACGACCTGGTAAACGACCGCGAGCGCCCAGAACGCGAAGAAGGCAAGGCCTATGGGCCCGGAGAAGGCCCCGTATGCGCGGCCTTCGGATAGCAGGAGTTGGCCACCCGCATCCACCTGGGTGCGGTGGTGGATGAGCGCGTACACCACCATCAGGGCCGATACGATCACGTCGACCACCGCGAGCGTCAGGGCTCCGCCCACCACCCGGCGCCACCGCGCCGAGGGGAGCCGCCCGTCAGGGAACAGGAAAATGGTCAGCGGTACCAGCACGAAGTCTGGCTCCGATTCGGCGTGGTAGAGGAACAGCACGACCGGGGCGAGCGGGAGGCGGTGGCCGAGCCGGTAGTTAGCACGTTGTACAGCCCGCCGTCGATGAAGAAGATGAAGCCCGCGCCCAAGAAGAGCATCAGCCACCCGATCGGGTTCCGCGGCCGGTGCAGGGCAACGACCAGCCCGACCGCGGCGAAGGACGCCCCGATCACGACGTTCACGCCCCCGGCCGCAAACGGGTTCTGCCGGGCCGCGAGCGACAGCGGTACCAGCGCGATGGCAAGGAGCACCGTCAGCCCGGCCAGCGCCCACGCCGTCGCCGGCCGCCGTAGCCACCAGAGCCAGTTCACCGGGCACCTCCGCTGGCGGTGATCTGATGCTCAAGCGTAAGCCCGCCCCGTTCCAGAAACGTTACGGCCGCGCGGTCATCAGCGCCCAGGTCTGCTGGACCTAACTTGATGGCCGCGGTCTGCTCCATCGGACCAGAGTTCGGACTTCAGCCGCGCAGGCACCTTCAGCACCGCTGCCCGCTGCCCGTATGCCCGTATGCCCGTATGCCCAGGATCCGCTCGGGTCATCATCCCGTCGGCCGGCACCTGTCCCGCTGGGCCGGTCCTGCGGTGGTCTCGTCCCGCGAGCCTCATTGACCCCACGCACCCCATTTGCGCGGAAGATCCGGCCGTCGCGGAGGATCCGGTCAATGATAGTTGCCCTTTTTCTCCACTTAAGACTAATCCTCCGCGCTAGTTTCCGGATGATGGAACTGGCCAGCGAATTGGGGTACGTGCGGGGTTAACGCGACCGGTGAGGCTCGGCGGGCGGCACTCTGCGGACCGCGGAGGGCACGATCATCAGGGTCTGCCCTCCAGGGCCGATTGATCAGGCGCCCACCAAGCGGCATTACGGCTAGACCAGCTGGATGCGCATGACCTCGGTCATAGCGATGGCCGCGTCGCGCTGCCCGGCCAGGGCCTCGCGGCGGGCGTCCTGCATGTAGCCGTCCAGCGCGGCCTCGGAAGCGAACCGCAGCAGCTGAATCTCGGTGGGCTCGCTGTCATCGCCCTTCGTGGTCACGGTCCTGGCCCGCTGGATCACGTGCCCGTCGTGCTCGGCGAGCAGGTCCAGCACCTGGTCTTCGTAGGCGCTGAGGTCGGAGGTGCGTCCTTCATGGGCCCACAGCAGGACGCATAGGTTCACTTCCATGAACCGGCACCGTATCGCATCCCGGGCGAAGCCTCACGTCGCGCCGCACACCTGACCGGACGCTCTCATCCCGCCGCCCCCGACCGGACGCTCTCATCCCGCCGCCCCCGACCGGACGCTCTCATCCCGCCGCGCCTGACCGGGCCTGTTACGAGCGGGGCGCCGCGGACAGGATGCGGCACCCCGCTCTGGATGGCGGGCGTCTGCGGGGCCAGCGCCGCACCGCATGCCCGCCTTATGGCGCGTGCCGGGGCCCCGTCCCAACCGTCTCCTAACCCCCCAAACCGGTCAACTCATTTTCGCACCGCGGCCGCGGCTGGGTGAACGCCCCCGCGGTGGCCGCGAACAGCACGATCACAGCGACCAGCAGGCTGGCCCGCATGCCGGGCACGAACGACGCCCGGTGCGAGATCAGGGCGCCGAACACCGCGACGGCCAGCGTGCCGCCGACCTGACGGCTCGAGTTGAGCAGGCCCGCGGCCATCCCGGCCTGATCGGCCCCGATGGCGTCGAGCTGCGGCCTTCGTTCACCAGTTGAACGTGACTCCGCCGGTTACCACGCTCCCGAATTTCGATGTCTCCTTCCTGGTGCTCATGGGTCTCAGCCAAGATGGATGTGTCGGAAAGAAGCTCGTGACGACCGGTCCCACGACACTGTACGGACTGAACCCCACCAAAGGAGGACCGGGAACGCAGGTGGGCTGACTGGCGGCATGTTCGGCAGCAGCCAGGCCTGTCGTGTTCGGCGTCGGCCTCAGCCCGCGTCCGGTCAGCTCAGGTCGCCGCGCTCGCGCAGGGCCCGGATGTCTTCGGCCACCCGGAAGGTGACCGCGAAGAATTCCAGGATTATGCGGTATATCGCCAGCACGATGAGGATGAACAGCGGGTCGCCGAAGATCAGCGTCAAGATTCCGAATGTCGCACTGGCCTTGAACGCGATGATGGTGAACACCAGGGCGCTTAGTAGGGTGCCGATCACGATCAGCATGTAGAGCACCCTGATGACCTTGGGCGTCACGAACGAGGTAAAGCCGAAATCGAACAGGGCGAACAGGAAGCCCCTGGCGTCCGACGTTTCGCGGCGGGTCGGCTTACCGATCGTGACCACCGCGGGCCCGGACTCCGGGCGCGCCGTCTCGGGCTCGGCCGTCACCGGGCCGAAAGCGGTGGCCGTCGCCGACCCGAAGGGGTCGGCGGTCCGCGGCCCGAAGGGATCGGCGTCCCCGAAGGGGTCGGCCGGTCCCATGTTACGCGTGCCGGTCGGCCTGACCCCGAACGCGTCGGTCTGGCCTGCGCTGTACGAATCGGTCCTGGCCCCGAGCGCGTCGGTTTTGGCCACCCCGTAGGTGTCACTGGGTCCGGTACCGAACCCGTCTGCGGTCCTGGCCCGGTGCGCGCCGATCGTCCCCGCGCCGTAACCGTCGGATACGCCGGATCCGGAGAACGGTCCGCGGGCGGCGTGACTGCCGTGACTCCACTCTTCCGGCAAGTCCTGTTGTGACGACCGATCCTGCATCGACCTCTCCCAGGTAATGAGTTGGTCGTAGCGCGCTAACTGCGATGCGGGGCACGGCAGCCGCGCTGGCCTCGGGGTTAGATTACGTTCCCGGAAGCGGCGGAATATGGCCTTTCCAGAAGATGACAGATGATGGTAATCCGTTGTGCCCATGGCGGTTTGCGGCTTATGGGATTATTCGGCAGGGCTTAACTTAGCCAGCCCGGAGACGCAGGCCGCGCGGGGTGGGGCGGAAACCGGCCGCCTCGAGCGCCTGAGCGAGCGGGGAGCCGTGAATGCCGGACCCGACTGTGAGGCCGTCGGCCCGTTCCACGCTCAGCCGGCCGAGCGCGCCGTCCCGGACGGAAGCGGCCAGCGCTGCCGCGCTCGGGCCCAGCAGCTCCGGATCGTCGGTCCAGGACAGCAACGTCCGCCCGCCGCGCTCCACGTACAGCACGAGTGACCCGTCCACCAGCACGACCAGCGCGCCGGCCTTCCGGCCCGGCCGGTGCGAGGAGGGTGTCTCGCCGGGGCGGTCCGGCCACGGCAGCGCCGCCCCGTACGGCTGCGCCGGATCGCCGGCCGCGAGAACGAGTGCTGGCCCGGGGGAGCCACCGCCCGGAACCCCCGGCTCCTGGGGGGGCTGCCCGCCCGCCCAGACCCCCTGGGGCGCGGCCATCGCCCGCATCCGGTCTACCGCGCCGGGCAGGGCGAACTGCGCCGCGCCGAGACCCTCCACGAAGTAGCCGCGTCGGCACTGGCCGGCCTCCTCCATGGCCCGCAGCACCGGGTACACCGCGGCGAAGCCGCCCGGGATCCGTTCGGAGGCGACCGCGCCCCTGGTCAGGACGCCGTGCCGCTCCAGCAGCGTCAGGGCCAGCGCGTGCGCGCGCACCGTCTGGTCACCCTGAGGGTCCGGTCGGCGCGGTAGCAGCGACCACCTGCCGCTGACCGTAGGCGGGCCGGTGCGGGTCGGCATCGGCGGCCGGCCGAAGCCGTACCGCCTGCCAGGTCCGCCGGGCCGGGGTCGCGGCACCGCTACCCGGGGCGGCGCGGCCGATCGCCGCTGCTGGGCGCCGAGCGCGACCCGGAGTGGCGCGAGCGTGTCGTTGGTGAGCAGCCCGGCCCAGACCAGGTCCCAGATCGCCGCGGCCACCTCGCCGTCGTCAGGCGAAACCCCTGAACCGCCGAGCAAGGCCGCGGCCCGGTCGCTGAGCATCCGGAAGAAAAGCGCACCGCCGCCGCTGAGCACCTCGAGCACGGCCTCATGCAGCGGCGTCATGCTCACCTCGCCAGGTTCGGGCAGCATGAGCGGGGCGCCGTCGCCGGGTGCCAGCACCAGCCAGCCGTCCCCGCCCGGCAGCGCGCCCGCCCCGCACCAGACGACCTCACCCGCCGAGGTGAGCTCGTCGAGCAGGGCGGGGGAGTAGCCGGGCACCCGGCCGGGCAGGACCAGTGTCTCCAGCGCGGAAGCGGGCACCGGCGCCCCGGCCAGCCGCTCCACCACCTCCAGGACCGCCCCGGCGTCGGCGCGCCGCCTGCTGGCCCGGGAACCGTCGGCCGAGGCCGAGGTCCCGCCGATCCCGTGCCAGGTCGGCAGGAACTTGGCCAGGATCTCCGGCGGGACCGGCTCCGCCTCCTTGCGCAGCCGGGCCAGGCAGCGGCGCCGCAGCAGGCGAAGCACCTCGGCGTCGCACCATTCGGTCCCGCCCGCCCCCGGGCCGGCCAGCACAGCCCCGGCCGGGACGGCGCCCGTCGGCAGGAACTCACCCTCGACCACCCGACCGTCGGCCGCGAGCCGCCGCAGCGCCATCGTCACCACCGCGGTGCCGAGCCCGTACCGCCCGGCCACCGCGCCGGTGGCGAACGGGCCGTGCGTCCGCGCGTACCTGGCCACCAGGTCGCCGAGCGGATCGGCGACCGGCTCGGTGAACGCCTCGGGCACGCCCAGCGGCAGTGGCACCCCGAGAGCGTCCCGCAGTCGGCCGGCGTCCTCGATCGCGGCCCACATCGGCTGCCCGGCGACCCGCACCTCGATCACCCGCCGGGCCGCGGCCAGCTCGGCAAGCCACGCGCCAACTGCGTCAGAAACACACCGCGCGGAAACCTCAGCAGCCGTCAGCGGACCCGCCGTCCGCAACAGGTCGAAGACGCCCTCCACGTCCCGGCAGCGCCGGCCCTCCGACAGGTGCTGCAGATCCCGTTCGGTCTCCGCGACCACCGAGGGATCGAGCAGCTCGCGCAACCCGTCCTGGCCGAGCAGTTCGGCCAGCAGGGCCGGGTCCAGCGACAGCGCCTGCGCCCGGCGTTCGGCGAGCGGCGCGTCGCCCTCGTACATGAACGCCCCGACGTACCGGAACAGCAGCGACTTGCCGAACGGGCTCGGGGTGGCCGTCTCCACCTCCACAATCCGGATCCGGCGGGCGGCGATGTCCCGCAGCAGCCCGGTCAGGGCCGGCACGTCGAACACGTCCCGCAGGCACTCCCGGACCGTCTCCAGCACGATCGGGAACGCCGGATACCGGCTGGCGATCTCCAGCAGCTGCGCGGATCGCTGCCGCTGCTGCCAGAGCGGGGTGCGGCGGCCCGGCTGTCGGCGCGGCAGCAGCAGCGCGCGGCTGGCGCACTCCCGGAACCGCGACGCGAACAGCGCGCTGCCCCCCACCTCGGCCGTGACCATGTCGCCGATCTCCTCGGGATCGAGCAGCACGATCCCGCTCGGCGGGGGCTCGTCGGTGTCCGGTACCCGGATCAGGATCCCGTCGTCGGTGTGCAGCGCCTGCACGTCCATCCCGCCGTACCGCTCGCGCAGCCGGGCCGCGATGGCCAGCGCCCACGGCGCATGCACCCGGTCGCCGTACGGGCTGTGCAGCACCACCCGCCAGTCGCCCAGCTCGTCCCGGAACCGCTCCACGACCAGGGTCCGGTCGTCGGGCACGTACCCGGTGGCGGCACGCTGGTCGGCCAGATACCGCAGCAGGTTCCGGGCCGCTAGCTCGTCCAGCCCGGCCCGGGCCAGCGCAGCCGTGGCCTCCGTCTCGGAAGAAGACGCCAGCGAGCGGCAGGCCGCCCCGATCGCCCGGCCCAGCTCGGCGGGCCGTCCCGGGGTGTCGCCGTGCCAGAACGGCAGCCGCCCGGGCTGCCCGGGCGCCGGCGTGACCAGGACCCGGTCCGGGGTGATGTCCTCGATCCGCCATGAGCTGGCGCCCAGCACGAACACGTCGCCGACCCGCGATTCGTACACCATCTCCTCGTCGAGTTCCCCGACCCGCCGCGGCTGGCGGCTGGTGTCTGAGGCCAGGAACACCCCGAACAGGCCGCGGTCCGGAATAGTGCCGCCGCTGGTCACCGCGAGCCGCTGCGCACCCGGCCGGGCCCGGATGATCCCGGCCACCCGGTCCCATACGATGCGCGGCCGCAGCCCGGCGAAGTCCTCGCTGGGGTAGCGCCCGGCCAGCATGTCGAGCACGGCCTCCAGGATCGGCCGGGTCAGTCCGCCGAACGGCGCGGCTCTGCGCACCATCCGCTCCAGCGCGTCCACCGGCCAGTCGTCCACCGCGGTCATCGCCACCACCTGCTGGGCCAGCACGTCCAGCGGGTTGTGCGGGATCTTCAGCTCCTCGATCTGGCCGTCCTGCATGCGCTCGGCAACCACGGCCGCCTGGACCAGGTCGCCTTGGTACTTGGGGAAGATGATGCCGCGGGATACGTCGCCCACGTTGTGCCCGGCCCGGCCCACCCGCTGCAGGCCGCTGGCCACCGAGGGCGGCGCCTCCACCTGCACCACCAGGTCCACCGCGCCCATGTCGATGCCCAGCTCCAGGCTGGAGGTCGCCACCACCGCGGGCAGTCGGCCAGCCTTGAGCGCCTCCTCGATCTCGGCCCGCTCCTGCCGCGACACCGACCCGTGGTGCGCCCGGGCCACCTCGGCCGGCGCACCCGCCCCTACCCCCGCCTGGGCCATGATCTCGGCCGGCGTCCGGCCGCCCCGGCCCCCGGCCGCCGCGGCCGACGAAACGCCCGCCTCAAACGCGGCCTCAGCCCGCTCCGCGGCCAGCTCGTTCAGGCGCCCGCACAGCCGCTCCGCCAGCCGCCGCGAGTTCGCGAAAACGATCGTGGACTTGTGCTGCTCGATCAGGTCGAGCACCCGCTCCTCGACATGCGGCCAGATGGACCGCGTCGGCGCCGGCCCGTCGCCGGAATCCGGGCCGCGGCCCGGCACCGTGTCCAGCTCGGTCATGTCCTCAACCGGGACGACCACGGTCAGCTCGATGCGCTTGGGGCTGGGCGGCTGCACCACGGTCACCGGCCGGGCTCCGCCGAGGAACGTGGCCACCTCGGTGACCGGCCGCACCGTGGCCGACAGCCCTACCCGCTGTGCTGGCCCGGGGGGACGACCCCCCCAGACCCCCCCGGCGGGGCAGGGCCGCAGCCCCTGATCCGGGTGACCGCGCAGCGCGTCGAGCCGCTCCAGCGACAGCGCCAGGTGCGCGCCGCGCTTGTTCCCGGCCACCGCGTGCACCTCGTCGACGATGACTGTCTCCACGCCGCGCAGGGTTTCCCTGGCCTGCGAGGTGAGCAGCAGGAACAGTGACTCCGGTGTGGTGATGAGGATGTCGGGCGGTTTGCTGACCAGCTTCTTGCGGTCCTCGGCCGGGGTGTCGCCGGTGCGGACCGCGACCCTGATGTCCGGCTCGGCCAGCCCCAGCCGGTGCGCCGCGTGCCGGATCCCGGTCAGCGGAGCCCGCAGGTTCCGCTCGATGTCCACGGCCAGCGCCTTGAGCGGCGAGACGTACAGCACCCGGGTCCGCCGCTTCGGGTCCTGCGGCGTCGGCACGGCCGCCAGCCGGTCGATGGCCCACAGGAACGCAGCCAGCGTCTTGCCCGAACCGGTCGGCGCGACGACCAGCGTGTCCTCACCCTTGCCGATGGCCCGCCAGGCTCCCGCCTGGGCCTTCGTCGGCTCGGCGAACGCCCCCTCGAACCAGGCCCGCGTGGCCGGCGAGAACCCGTCCAGCCCATCCGCGGTACCGGTCAGCGGAGACTCTTCTGCCATGCTCCCATCTTGCCTTGCCCCACCGACATTTCCGGCCGCCGCACGGACCGCGAAGCGTCCGGCGATCTTTCATTTCGGCCGAACGTACCGTGCCTCCTGCCCCGCCCACATCGTCATCGCCGCCCCGGCGTCATCTGACACCGGACGGCTGTGATTCGCCCGGAAATGCGAGAGGATCAGTCCATGGGCGGGGATCGTTCGTCTGGCTGCCTGGAAGGGCTCCCTGCGGCGGGCAAGCCGCCTGCGCCACCCGGCTCGGCCCGGGCCGTCTCATCCAGCTGCCGCCACTCGCCGCACTGGAGCCCCACCCAACCCGCCACCACCGCGCCTTCGGCCGCGCTCACCAGATGAATGTGACACCCTAGTGGCTCTTTCCGTTAGAATGTCACATTCATCGAGTATAGACTCCATCATAAGCGAAAACTTGAGCGAATTCCGGGGTTGGTGGGGCGGGTGGGACTTCCGGGTGGTCGGCGGCGGCGATCTGAGCCAGGTCGGCGTGCGCAGAAGGTGGTTTTGACAGTAGGAGCCAATCCCTGTACGGACGGTAGATATCCGCGATCACAGGAACCAGCCCTCGCACGGACTGGGCGGGCGGGTCAGGTACAGCCGCTTTTGCTTAACGGCATGCCCGAAAGCGGCATTTCCTGACCGGCCCTTGTCGTCGGCCATTGGGCTGATATGCGCTCGGCCGTGCTGCTACGGTGCTCCTGCCGGATGAAAGGGGAAGCTCCGTGGCCGGGATGATCTTCTTCACAGACAACTACCAGGACCGCAGCACCAATGACGGATACCAGTTCGAGTTCTATTGCCGTCGCTGCGGTAACGGTTACACCTCGTCGTTCCAGCACTCGGCTACCGGGTTCGGCGGCCGGATGCTCCGGCTCGGCGGAGACCTGGTGGGCGGCAGTGTCGGTGAGAAGGCCGCGCAGCTCGGCTGGGATGCCGAGTGGATGCGCGACGGTGCCCGCGGCTCGACCCGCGACAAGGCGCTGGCCAAGGCCGTGGACGAGATGCAGCCGTACTTCCACCAGTGCCACCGCTGCGGGCAGTGGGTGTGCGGGCAGGTCTGCTGGAACACCCAGCGCGGCCTGTGCGCGACCTGCGCCCCCAAGCTCGACCAGGAGATCGCCGGCATGCAGGCCGCGGCACAGGTCAACCAGCTGAACCAAAAGATCCAGAGCCAGGACTGGACCCGGGACATCAACTACCGCGACCAGGCCACGGGCATGTGCCCGAACTGTGGCCAGGAGACCGGCGGCGGGAAGTTCTGCCAGGGCTGCGGTCACCCGCTGGCCGCCGCGCCGTCGGCTCAGAAGTCCTGCGCGAACTGCGGCACCCCGCTGACCGGCTCCCGGTTCTGCGGCGAATGCGGCACCCCGGCCAGCTAGACCACAAAGCAAGACCGCAAAGCAAGACCACAAAGTGAGCGCTGCTCAGTACCGGATCCTGTCGCCGGCCGGCACCGAACGCGAGGCCGGCCAGGCCGATGTCGAGGTGGCCGGCGGGGCGCTGGCGCTCGAGCCCTCGGCGGGCAGCGTGCTGCGCGTGCCGTTCGGCCAGATCTCCTCGGTCACCGAGCCCGAGCCTTTCACGGTCCGGATCACTCTCGCCGACGGGACCGCGGTCGAGCTCAGCCGACTCGGGGTGATGCGCACCCAGTTGCTCGCCGAACTGCGCGACGGCCGCGGCGACGACGCGGCGTCCGCCGCGGCGGCGGTGGGCGACGCGGCGGTGTTCTCCGGCCTGAGCGGCGGCCAGTCGGCTGAGATCCGGGTCTACGACGACGCCCTGCTGATCATGGGACCCGAGGGCGGCGAGCGGATCAGCTTCTCCTTCGTCGGCGCGGTCCAGGCCCGCGATTACGTAGTCACCGTGGAGGTGGCCGGGCGGGCGCCGGTGAGCCTGTCCCGGCTCGGCCACCGGACCGAGGAGCTGACCGCGCTGCTGACCGAGCGACTGCGGGAGGCGCGCGTCCGGACCGCGGCGTTCCTCGGCTCGCTGCTGCCCGGCCTGGACCCGATGGCGCTGCGCGAGGCCGCCGGGCTGCTGCGCGACGGCGTGGCCGTGGCCGCCCGCACGCTGGACGGCATCCATCCCGATCTCACCAGTGCGCTGGTCGACATCGCGGCCCTGCCGGCCCGCCGCGACGCGCTCGCCGACCTGGCCCGCCGGACCGAGCTAGCCCTCGGATTCAAGCAGCTGGCCTCGGTGCGCCGGCCTGCGGTCGGGGTGACGCCCTGGCAGGATCACACCGCCGCTCCGCACATCGGCGAGCACGACAGCCCCGGCGGTTCGTTCCGGCCGGGGCTGATGGGGATGATGGCCGCCGGAGTCATGGCCGGCGGCCCGCCGGCAGGGCCTGGCGCCCTGGCCGGGCCGGGCGGCTGGGCCGGGCCCGGCGGCTGGGGCGGGCCGGGCGGGCTGTTCGGCTTCGGCGAGGGGTTCGGCGCGTACGGCGACTACTGGGCGTTCCGCGCGCTCGGCGCCGGGATGAACCCTCGTGAACAGCGCCCGATGGCCCCCCGGCCCGACGTCACGCGCGGCCGGCTGACGCCCGCGAGAGAGGATCTGTCCGCCCTGACCGCGAGCGGTGCGGACCCCACCGTGCTCGCGTTCGCGCTCGGCAGCCGTCCTGGCCGGGTGGTCTATGAGGTGCTCAATCGGCCCGAGCCGATGACCTTCGTCTACCAGGTCGACGGCGCCGGCGCGCTCGCCGCCGTCAACCGGGCCCTCGACGACGCCGGCTTCCGGGCCGCGGCCGTCCCGGCCGAGGGCCCGGCCAGCCAGGTACCCCACGACGCGCACTGGCCTGCCCTGATCGCCGAACTCCTCGCGGGCTAGCTGTCGCCACGTGATGGTGGCCGCGAGACACATGGCCACCCCGATGATCTTCGCCGAGGTGCCGTTGCTCAGCGGGGCTCATGGCCTCATGTCCTTACCAGCCGGCTTGTGCCGGCCACTCCTTTACGACAGCATCGCGTTCAGCGAACTCCGCAGCCCTCAGCCAACCGCCGGGTCTGCCCGGCAGCGAGGATCACGATGACGCAGCCGTCCGAGGGCCTCCTGGCCTCTGATGCGGACCGGGATGCCGCGGCCAGCGCGCTGGCCGAAGCCGTGGCGGCCGGCCGGCTCTCGCTGGCCGAGCACAACACCCGGCTCGACGCCCTGTTCGCCGCCCGCACCCAGGACGAGGTGTCCGCGGTGACTGCAGACCTGCCCGCGCTCCCGGTCCGCCGCGGCGCGCTGTACCGGGCGGTCGATCCGTACCGGTGCGTGGTGATCGGCGGATCGGCCCGGCGGGTCGGCCGGTTCCCGATCGGGCGCTTCTGCACGGTAACCGCCGCTTTCGGCGGGCTCGACCTGGACCTGCGGGCTGCGGTGCCCAGCCAGCAGGAGATCACCCTGACCGTGTGGAGTGTGGCCGCGCGGATCGCCGTCACCGTGCCCGCCCGCTGGCGGGTGACCGACCAGGTGCTCGTGGTCGGCACCCGCCAGGCCATGGCCGACCGTGACGGCGGCCGCGACGGCAGCCCCCGGGAGCCGCTGCTGCGGCTACGCGGCACCTGTCTCGGCGGTTCGTTCCGCCTGACCCAGGGATGACGGGCATGAGGATGTCCCGGCGGGCGACCCTGGCGGTGGCGGTTATCGCCGCGGCACTGCTGGTGGGCTGCAGCGCGGGACCATCCCCGTCGGCGACCCAGGTCAGCGTCACGAAGACGGCGGCGCAGCCGTCCTTCAGCCCGCCCGCGAGCAGTGTCACCTCCGCCGCGGCTTCCCCCCGGCCCAGCGTTCCGCCGACCGCCCTGGCGGTGGCGCCCGGCGCGGGCGCCCTACCGCAGACCCGCGCCTTCCCTAGCACGCATTCGGCCGCGTTCCGCGACGCGATGCAGGACGTGTGGCTGGCCGTGACCACGGGGAACGCCCGCCTCGCGCTCCCTGCCTTCGTCCCCCAGGCCGCCTACGAGAAGCTGAAGGCGATCTACGATCCCGGCGAGGACTAGCCCGAGTTTCCGAGATTCGGGGTGAGAGCCGGCTGTTTCAGCTGGTCAGCTGGGGTGCCGGGGCCGGTTTTGGCGTATTACCCATGTCAGCGCTTGGGGGCGTAGCGGGCGAGGCCGTAGATGCCGGCGAGTTTGTCCTGGACTGGGGTGGTCTCGGTGAGCATGCGGTGGGCTCGGGGCCGGCCGCGGTCGCCGTGGTAGAGCAGGATGGTCTCGCCGATGCCGGCTAGCTCGCGGAGCATTTCGCGGACGGACAGGTCGAGTCCGGCCTGGCGGGCGCGCCATCGCATGAGGCGGGCGATCTGCAGGGCCAGGACGCAGGTGAAGACGTGCACGCGGATGCTGTGCTCGGTCCAGTGATGCATCGGGCTGAACGACACGACGCGGGTGTCTTTGAGCTGGCGGAAGGAGAATTCGGCCTCGGACTGGGACCGGTACCCGGCGATGACCTCCGGGACGGGCCAGTGGTCATGATCGGTGATCAGGACGTGCTTGCCGAAGATCTCC
>Ga0187781_10002932_pt1 | contig 12923 bp, 10 predicted proteins | sample 0715_SJ02_MP02_2_FD_132447 | JGI IMG/M metagenome (GOLD analysis project Ga0187781, IMG submission 132447) | Tropical peat soil microbial communities from peatlands in Department of Meta, Colombia - 0715_SJ02_MP02_20_MG | ecosystem: Environmental > Terrestrial > Soil > Wetlands > Peat | place...
GAGCTGTGCAGGCGACACTATGAAAATCCTGATTTCCGGCGCGTCCGGATTAGTGGGCACCAGCCTCGCGAGAGTCCTTCGCCGAGAGGGCCACACTGTCGGGCGATTGGTACGACCCGGCGGAAGACTCGAGCCGGGCGACGTCGCGTGGGATCCGACGTCTGCCAGCGTCGACATGGCACAGATGGAGGGAACCGAAGCATTCGTCCATCTTAGCGGATCAAGCATTGGCGACGGCCGCTGGACCCCAACGCGAAAGGCCGTTCTGCGGAGCAGCCGAGTCGATTCCACGCGCGTGTTGGTCGATGCGATCACGCGCCTGGAGAGGAAGCCGAGGGTTTTCGTGTGCGCTTCGGCGATTGGGTACTACGGCGACCGCGGCGACGAAGTTCTCACAGAATCAAGCGAACCCGGGACGGATTTTCTGGCGCTTTTGGCGCGCGACTGGGAAGCGGAGGCGGTGCGCGCCGAGCACGGCGGGATACGCACCGTGCGACTTCGTTACGGCGTGATTCTTTCTGCTGCGGGCGGCGCGCTGCCGCAAATAGTAACGCCTTTCAAGCTCGGCATCGGCGGACGCTTCGGAAGCGGCCGGCAATGGATGTCGTGGGTCACGCTCGAGGACGCGATCGAAATCACGCGCCTGGCGGTCACGGACGAGCGCTTCGCGGGACCCACAAACGTGGTGGCGCCCAATCCGGTGCGAAACGACGAATTCGTGCACGCCCTGGCGCAGCAGCTCCATCGGCCGGCGATCTTCCCCGCACCCGCGTTCGCGCTTCGCCTCGCGCTGGGAGAAATGGCTGATCCACTGCTGCTGTTCAGCCAGCGCGTGCGCCCCGAGCGGCTACTGGCAATGAATTATGCATTTCGCACGGCGGATCTCGGCAGTGCGCTCACTAGCGCGCTTGGCGGCGGGTTCCATGACTAATTGCCGTCGCTCCTCTGCCTCGCGGGGTCGAGAACGCCGCAGGCGATGAACTGCACTCCTAGTTCAAAAATCTTGTTCTCCAATGGTCTGACGTCCACCACTCTGCCCGTCCATTCCCATTCCGGAGATGGACGACCGATCACGTGTTGCGGAAGTTTAAGATAAACCTTGACCGCCGCACCGCCGGACAGTGGCGTGTGCGTAACAAAACGGACGCCATCGGTCGAGATGTTGACGATCTCGCCCGAGCATCGGGGGAAACCTTCCGGTTGGAGAGGTCGAAATGCTAGTGGGATACGAATGGCATAACGATGTGCGTGGCGACGTTCGCAGTCATCCATTTGAGCCTCCTCGTTCCGAGCGCCTGCCGCGACTTGCGTGTATTCAGTCGCGTCCATGGACGATATACGTTGATTACGGAACCTTAATCAATCCGCAAAACTGCGTTAAAGATGTGGGTCGCCCGCTTCGCGCAGCGCCGTACTGGCCATCGGTTATTACGATGAGGAAATTACAGGTCAGCGTTCTGGTACCGTGAGTAGTGGGAAGAAGGGGCGGTGAAGTAGGGCCGCAAAACGGGTTTGATGTCGGCCTCATTCGAGGAAATCGCACTTTAGAGCGCGGCGCCCGTTGAGGCTTTCTCTGAGTTACCAGTCGAGAAAGGCTTGCTGGAACATGGACAGGCGCTAGCGAAATTTGAGGAAATAAAGAAGGAGGTCAGCCCTCAAAGCCATCGTCCGCAATGAGCGCTTTCGATGCATCTTCCGCACGCATGTGCGCGGCAGCCTCCTCAACGCCGTCAGTGAGGGATAGGTTTGTGTTCCCGATCTCGAATCTTCCCTGTCTCGAAGTTTCAAACCGGCTCTGATAGGTTATTTGCCCGAGCTATAGAACTTCGACAAGTCCTTTCGGATCTGAGCGGCGGTCCTCGCGGTCGATTGGAACGATTTGTGCGTAACGTCCAGCCGTGCGGCAAGGCCTATCTGGCTCCGAACAACTACAGCGCGCAATCCGGTTCACCGCACGGTGGTGCGGCGCACTCACGATGTGGGGACTTCTTGTCGGGTGCGCCTCTCTCTCTCAAGACGCCGCGCCACAGCAGCCCACGGAACCTAAAAGCGCACGGCCCGCCTCCAATCAAGACCCGGTTACGCCCGCAAACATCGCAGACGCGGGCCAAGCCACGCCGGGTGGCGTTCAGTTCTGCTCGGCGACGGCAACGGGAGTTCCGTGCAACCCGCCAGCATCGATATACGGCGATGCGGCCCTTGCCTCTCTCACAAGCTCGACGGAAACAAATGCCGCCGCAAGAGCCGTTGCATCCGGTGCGGCGGTTCAACCGGTGCCTCCTATCATCGTGACGGGGCCACGAACGCCGCCGCTTCCTCCAGACCCCGTGCCTCCCAGTCCAGCTCCCTCGGTGCCGGAGGCATCACCAGGACAACCCATCCAATACGCCAAGCCCGCAGGCAATGACGGCAACGATGGTCTCTCATGGGGCTCGGCGAAGCGCACACTTCTTGGTGCGTGTGAAGCCTTACCGGGAGGCGCGACTAGCCCGCCAACGTGCGGAGGGGGAACCGTTTACTACCAAGACGGCACCTATGCTCAACCCACCGCCACATGTGGGCTGAGTTTGATGGGGGCCACGGACCCTAACTATAGTAATCCACCGGCATGCTGGATAAGGAAACCTTCGTCCCTCTACATAGTTGGCGTTCCCACGAATGGCTACGCAGCCACTTCGCCAACTACACAGGCAGCGATACTGGGCGGGAGTTCATCCAATACCGCCATTCCCGGAGTCCAGCTTTCCGGCGACAACAATGGTTTCGGGCTTGAGAACGTGGGATTTCAGTATACCGCTCGCGGCATCGTTTTGTCGGAGGACTCAAACGGCGTTTATTCCAGTTGCAACAGGGCAGGATCAAGTTCGATCACAATCGACAACGTGGCGGTGAACACCCTTCAAGTGCCTGGGAACGGACCAGCTCTCACCGTCGGCGGTTGCACATTCTGGCTCACAATCAAGAACAGCACCTTCGTCGGCAACGACGGCGTGAACACCGCGACCAATGACGACGCAGCAGCGATTCTGTTTGTAGCAGGAGCGGACGGCGCATCGTCGTCGGCCAACATAGAGAATGTTCATCTGGTGGATGGCGGTATTAAGTACCACGCGGGCACCCAGGGCGTGAACAATTTGGTAGCTAGCAATATCGAAAGCGAAGGCCAACATGGGCCTGCGCTGATATGGATAGCGGACGGAAGTGCCCCGGGCCAGTTCAACTTCTCCAATTTGCAAGTGAACGATCCCATCGGTACTCTCTGCCAAGGTACCGTCTGCAGCGTGGAAAACGACGAAACGACAATATCTCCCGAAGACCTGCTTGTAACAAACTCCTCCGATGCGAACAAGGGACCGATGTTGCTAATGGGGGCAAATACGTTGCAGAGCGGTAGCCCCTCGACGTGCACGGGAACCCCCTATGTAAACTCTCAAGAGGGCTTCGTAAATGGCTGCATCTACGCAAACACCGATGCGGCCCGCAGGCTGTTTGGCCCCACGGCGGTTCCTGTGGCCAATTCGGCAAACACACTTCCCTCCTCCTGGGTGCTGCCGCCCGGTGTAACGATCACGACTGGAATTGCTGCGCCAGATGGCACCACTGGGGCGGGCCGCACAACGTACTCTGGCCCCGGCTCAAGCGGGCCGAACTTTTATGGCGTCGTAGGAGGAACGAACCTAACCGTATCCGTAGGACAGTGGTTCATTGCAGGCGTCTGGGCCAGACTCAATTCTGGGACCTCGTGGAATGGAAACTCTCAGGGCCAAATCAGCATAACAGGCTGCTCGATTACGTTCAGCGGCTCCAACCTCCTAGGTGGAACGCCGAACGATGGAAGCTGGGCGTGGACGTCGACTGCCATTAAGGTCCTCACAGTTTCTAGAAACCCATGCCAGGTCCAATTTCAGGGCCGCAATGGCGGGCACAATGCGGATCAAACGGACTACTATGCCCCCGTCTTCTTGAACATCGCTGCTGGGTCGATGGCCGACGCCGAAGTGCAAATGATCTACCGGAATCTCGAGAGCTATCCGTCGAACGCTCCAGTTGGGTCGATAAGTGGACTGCCAGGACAGGAGTGGGCATTTCCGGGAACCACGGCTTTCCTGGGTTTGATGACCCAGAGCAACACGGCGAATCGCACCTACACATTTCCTGACGCCAGCGGCACCGTCGCGTTGACAAATCTCGCGCAGAATTGGAGCGCAACTCAGACGCTCGATTCACCGGTCCTGACGGATCCGACTATCGATGGTCAGAAACTCGATGCCCCACCGATTGCGAGCTTCAGCGCCTTCTTGCCCGGAGCCCTCTCGACGCCGTATACCGCAAGCGTTTTCACTCCCGACTACGGAATAGTGGTTACCAGGATCGAGGTCACCCTGAAGACTCCATCCCAGGGCTGTAATTCGAGCGCCGTAGTCAGCGTGCAGCAGGGGAGCAACGGCGTCGATCTGCCGATACCGCTCGGAACTTCCGATTCCGGACCGCTGAGTCTTCAAATGGAAGCCGGCAATCCGGTCGAAATCACGCTTTCAACTCCGGCGCAGGGATGTTCGACGCCTCCTCAAGATGCGAACGTAGTCGTGCACTATCGAATGCAGTAGCCCATTACTACCCATTCCCTGACCCTGACATTTGTCTCATCCGGCTAGGGCATTTCGGCCTACCGAATAGTGACAATCGACCTCTTGCACGCCAGATGCACGAGCGCGCAGGTCAGCGAGATCTCGCAGGCTGTTTCGGATTCTTTTGGAGCGTGGTCCGGCGTGACTGGAACCACATTCAATTCCATCGCCTATCCGGGCCTGTTCGCGCCGCTCGGCGAGGTCAGCGACGCAAACGCTTGCACAAACGATGCCGAGACCAACATCGATGGACTCAACACGATTTGCTTCAATCAGTCGAGCATGGGATTCACGAGCGGAGTGCTGGCTTTCACGCGAGTGATCACGGCCAACGCGCCCGGAGTTTCAGTCGGCGCGAGCGGGCCCTCCGCGTTCGCCGGGCAGATCCTCGATGCGGACACGCTCTTTCGAAATGACGGGCAGGCGACGTTTGCTACGCCAGCGGCTCTCGCGACCACAGCAGGACAGGAGGCGTACGATCTCGAATCGCTGCTAATTCATGAACTCGGCCACTGGTTCGGCTTGGACCACTCAGCTGTTTGGCGCGCCATCATGTTTCCGTATGCACCCCCGCCGGGCCAATACCTCGGCAACCGGCCCACGGCGCAGGCGCCGGATGGCCCATTGGCGGACGACGATCGCACGGGAGTGCGCGCGCTCTATCCCGATCCGAACGACGCGACCGATGTCGGCGCAATTCGCGGTTACGTGCTGCCTGCCAATCCGTTCGCGCTTGCGGCGCTGCCAGCGCCCTCGCCGGGCTCGTACGTCACTGGAATCTTCGGCGCGCACGTCGTGGCAGTCGATTCGGACACGGGATCGGTTTACGCGGCCACGCTGGGAGGGTGGAGCTGCAATTCGTCGAATTCCGCGCTGCAGTTCGACGGCACGTTCGATATCGAGAGGCTGCCCGTGGGACACAACTACTTGATCTATGCAGAGCCAATCGTGGGACTCGTTGCTCCGTCCGATTTCAGCAACGCCCTGAACGACTTGTGCTCGTCTTCCGCGCCGGCCTGTACAACGCCCGCCGTGGACACAAATTTCAATCCGCGCGTTCTCCCGTCTGATCCGTAGACGTTCGTGGCTAGATCGCCCGAAAAAGAAAAGCGGCTCCCGAATTTCATGGGAGCCGCTTCTGATTTTTCCAGGTGCTCCGCCGTTACTGCGTCGGCAGAAGCATCTGCGTGAAGCCGATGGTGTTGATAGTCTTCAACATCGGCGTGAGCGGAGGCAACAAGCTCGGCGTCAGGAAGTTCGAGTCGAATACGTAGCCGCGGCCTGGTGGACTGTATACCTCATTGCAGCATTTGTAGATGCCTTCCGCCTGGTGGTTGTACCAGAGACTGACTATTGAACCTTCATAATAGAGAGTGGTATTGCTCCAGTTCTCGATGTATCGGAGGAAATTGTGTGCGCCACCGTCCGTGCCGAAGTCCTGGCCAACATTGGCGAACGTCGGCTGCTTGAACGGACTACCCTTGCCGGCGGCGACGGCCACCCGGTAGGTGGTGGTGACTGCGTTACGTCCACCATTACTGGCCAGCCATTTGATAGTGTTGCTGGTGTTGTATTCGCCGTACGGCCATATAAACGAGTTCACGTCGTTCCAGTTGTCAGAGAGCAATGTAACAGCGTCCGCCACGATTGACGATGCCACGCTGTTGGCGCTCCAGCTCGTGGACGAGGACATGTTGCACTGTCCAGGATTGTTGTAGCACCCCTGGATGTAAACCGGGTTCTCCGACGCGATTGTGAGACCGCACGGGACGCTATTGCAGTCCGGAGGCGGGGGAGATCCCGGCACGATGGTACTGCCATCGACGAGCTTCAGTGCCCGGCGGAACAGCAGAGGAGGATTTTCGCGAAGCTCTTGCGGATGTTCCACCCCTCCGTTTTCCACGACGGCAAAAGGCTTGTTTTGAGTTCCTGTGCAATTGTTGTTGCTTTGCAGGACAGCGACAGTCGAGCTGCCGGTTAACGCGGCGAACGACCACCCGGTCCAGGTCACGCTGGGGGAGAACTGGGGAGTGCCGCCGTAGGTCTTTAGCACAGGAGTTGAATCAACGCCATTCGTATAGTCGCCTTCATCGTCTTCGCCTTGTTCCAACGTATTGTCCGGGCAGCCATTGGCATCGGTGGCAGCATTGACAAAATCTTCGTAGCCGTATCCACCAGTCAAGATCGGGCCCGGGCCTACAGACGCAGGCGGGGTCTGATTATCCTGGCTTTCGCTGCGCCGGTCAGAGAAATAAATGCCGTAGCCGTTTGTGTTCAGCGCTTTCGTCCCGCTCAAGCCGGCCATCACGCCTGTGCCTGCGAACCAACTCATCAGGTTGGCCACATCGAGCTCAACGTAATACATCCCGCCTGCGAGCGTGTACTGAGGGTTATTGCTGGCATCCACGAGAGGAAAGTCGCGCGCCAAAGCCTCTCGCGGGTCATATAGGACGTTGGGCCAATAGTCGGTACCATGCTGGGAGTAGCAGTTGGGTCCGGTAGGCGTCGGAGTCGTTACGGTCGTGCATGTGGCGGTTGAAGTCTTTCCAGAGGGGTACCAAGAAGTTGCGGTGCCCCCGGTGCTCGGATTGCCGCCGCAATAGTTGTTGCCCGTGGTGCCGCCTAACGCCGTGGAGGGATTGTCACGCACGCGCGCCAAGCGAATGATGGCGTTCGGGCTCGGGTCCTGGCAACCGACGGTGGTCACCGCGGTGTTCGGGGTTGGGCCAGATGCGTCTACTTGGGGGCCGGTGAGCGTCGGGGAAGATTCAATGGAACCACTTGGGGAGGCCTTGAGCGGCACGCCAGTGGTGATCGGCAGCGTGTAAGAAGAGTACGCGTAGACGTTGTTCGTACCTACCCCGGTCTGGGGGTTGATGTTTCGTCCCGTATAACCTTCCTTCAGGATCTCCTGAGTGACATCAACCCAAGTGCCCGGACTTGTGGAACTTTGGTATTCGATCTTCAGGCAGCCCGTGATGATCGGATCGTACTGCTTGATCCAATAACCATTGGCCGCTAAATAGCTGTTTGTACTGCTCGCCCCGGAAACGGGCAGTGGCAGGATGGTCTCGCCAACAGTGCCTGCGGCACTCAGCCAGCCCGGAGGAGCGTTGTAGGCTGGGGGATTAGTGCCGTTGTTGGCGTTGAAAGGAGTCGCCGAAACGTCCCAAGCCAGCGTCGCCAGGTCAATGGGGGTGCCGGGAGAAAGATTCGGCAGCGAATTTGAGTTGCCACTGTTGATGTCGCTAGTCGCGCAGGTTCCGCCAGTTCCGTAATCGGAGAGCAGAATGCGCAAGCTCAGATTGACATTGCCGAAGTACCGCTCTGAGAATTTGGCGTAATTCGTCGTGTTCTCGTTCGGCTGAGGCCGACGAATTAGATCGATTGGCTGGCCTCCGAGGCCCGGCGTAGCGATCGACACGTTCAGAGGCTGCACACCGGTTTGCGATACTGCGATATTGTTGTTGTAGACGGTATTCGCCATCGGCTTGAACGCTGTGTTGTACGCTCCAATGGTGGGAAGACCAAGCGTGGTGCCACCCGGATAAGAGTTAGTGGTACCCGAGACACTCTGGTCTGGAGACTGCCCAAGGAGGTTCGAAACGCCCGAGCCATTGGTGATATTGACGGTACCGTTGTAGCTGCCGCTGCTCGCAAGGAAACCATTCTCGAGGTTTTGGGTGACGATTTCACCGGCTGACGTCACCTTCTGGCTCATCGTAAGAGTGTTACCAGAGCCTTCCTGAAGCCAGATGTTGCCATTGCTGTGCACGCGTCCGCCAAAGTTAAAGTTCGGACCGGCGAAGAAGGCCAAGTCCATCTGAGAGAAGAATCCGAATTCGAAGACCGGAATGCTGACGGTCTGCACCTCTCTCTGGAGCCTCACTTCAGAACCGTATTCCGTCCGGGTGGTCACCGTGAGCGTGTAGGGAGTCATCACGGCATAGAGACCCGCGCCAGTGACGCCGCTCGGAATCGTTCCCACGCTGGATTGGGGAAGATTCGCGTTTGTGGGGTTTGGCGTAAACGTGATCTGGTATCCGGAGCCAGGCGTGGTCACGCCCGGCGCGACATATTGGACGTTCGGAATGCCGGTCGGCGGTCCAGGAGTGGTCATCAGGGCGTTGATCTCCGTCGAGTTGGGAGCGGGGTTGGCATCAAAGAGATTTTCGAGGCTCGCGGTGAGCGATTCCATGCCCGCTTCGGCGCCGTAGAACGCCAGTTGGCGGTCGGAGTTGTTGCCTCCGAGTTTCTGGTCTCCCGTAACGAGCCAGGCGATCGCGACGATCATTGTCGAGAGCAACAGCAACACCAACAGCGTCGTGATCAGCGCGATTCCGTGTTCACGGTGTTTCCTCACGGACATTCTCCTTTGGGCCAGCACTTGGTTGGCGTTGCTAGACGAATTCTTTGGGGCGTTCATGCCACCACTCCTTGCCAGGTTTCTCACTGAAACTGGTTGTAGAAGTCCAAGCCGCGGATGCTGACGACGGTCTCAAGATTGTTTCGGAAATACTGCTTCGTATGGTTGAACGTATCCTGGGAGCGCGCATAAAGCATGATGTAAGCGTCGCGGATGTCATTCAGCTGGGCGCTCGTTGGCTGCTCTTGGGCTGCCGTGACAGTTACGGGGCTCGAACCGGCGTTCAGAATGTCGTAGAAGATCTGCATGTTCTCGATGACTTCGCCGACCGGTTCCGGTTGGTTCATGTTCACCTGCCGCATGAGCATCGGCTGAGCGGCGGAAGCGGGAGCCGAGGTGCTGATGTAGTACGTGATGAGCCAAAACCGCGTCGCGGTCGTCGTCGGATAGGTTCCCGATCCGGCCGGCGTCTGAATCTGCTTGATCGTTCCTGAGGTTAGTCCCGACGCGTTCAGGTCGAAAGGGTCGTTCGCGCTGAAAGTGAGCGAATTGGCTACAGGATTGACCGTGGAAACGCACAAAAGCGCCATCGAGCCGGTGCTGTCAGACACCGAGCTGTCCGTTCCGACCTGGCTGCCGTCGCCGAGTGTGTTGTTGTTCTGCAGCAAGATTAGGTCTCCGGGATTGATACCCGTGTTTCCGTTGTTGATGACGATGCAGCTCTTGTCGAAGGTGACGGTGGTGGTCGAGCCGGTCGTCGTGATGCTGCCAGCGGGCGCCGGATTCGGATTCGTTGCGGCACAGCCGGTCGTGCCGCTCGATCCCGGCGTGAGATAAATTGGGTACCTATTCAGCCAGTTTCCGTTCACATCCTGCAAAGTTGTGTCCGCGTACATCACCGTCACCATGTCCGTGGCGACGCCCGAGGTCGATGTCGTTGCTCCTAGTTCGTATCCGGGAATAACCGCAGGCAGCGCGGTCCAGGACGTGCTAAAGGTGCCGAAACTCACCTCGGGTGTGCCCGGTCCCGGACGGTTTAACGCCGAGACACCGGCAGTGTTCGGAATCGTGATTCCGCCCTGCGGAACGCCCTCGCCTGCCTGCAGGATGTCGCGAACCATATAGTTCAATCCTGCACGCAGATTTTCCTGCGTGTCGGCCATCAACGTAATGGCTTGCGTGGCATTGAGCGCGCTCGTGAGGATGCTAAGCGTGGCCGCCAATATCAGCACCACGATCGAAACCGCTACCATAAGCTCGACTAAACTGAATCCGTCCTGGCGTTTCATGCGGTTTTCTCCGGTGCTTTACGAAAAGTTCGAAATGTACGCGTTGAGCGTGTAAACGCGGTTCGTGAAGTGGCCCGCCGAGTAGTTGATCGTCACCGTGATTTGGCGCAGATTCGTGATCGTCGTCCCGCCGCTGGTGGTAACGGGTGAGATCGTAATCGTCCGGCTAAACGTCGTGAGCGGCATAGAGACGGGTGGATTGAGATTGCCGCTGCCGTTGGGCACGAGGATCGCGTCTGGCGCAGCATCCGCCGCCGCACCCGCGCACGAGGTGCCGTTATAGTCGTCCGCCGTCCCGACGATCCCGTCCAATCCCGCGCCGCAGAGCGGATTTGCGCCGGTCAGGAAGATGCCAGCCGGAGTGCAGCCCGTGTCCCCTGCGCAGCAAACGCTGGAGCCCACGTTGCAGATTGTGTTCCACGTTGTTTGGCCGATATCGCGCGCTTCGAACACCGACTCGACGGCTTCGGCGGCCTTCTGCTGTGCGATGTAGTCGTATTGAGACGTCGTCATGTACGCGAGACCCATGCCGAGCATCGCGGCCAGAGCCAAAATCCCGACTACCAGCACGACCATCGCAATCATGGTTTCGATTAGCGTAAATCCGGCTTCAGACGTGCGCTGCGCCCGCAATCTCATCGACTCTCTCCTCATCACTGGTACCAGCCCTTCCCGCTGCCGGGATATGCAGTTACCTTGCCCGTGGTTCCGAGAATCGTCACGGCACGCGCCGTGGTCGGAAGGTTTTTCTCGCCTAGAAAAATGGTGAAATTGACCGGAGTCACATTGCCGTTCGTAAATGTTCCGTCGCTTTGAAATTCCAGGCCGCTTGTCGGCAGCGCAGACGAACTGCCAGCGTAAAGGCCGCTGGGAACAACAGGAGCGGTGCCGATGAATCCATCCGGAGTGTCTGGCTCGCCGGTATAGCTGATGAACTGCACATTGTTTTCGAGCGGGACGGTAAGAAACGGAGCCGCAGCAATCACCTGAGTCGGTGGCGCCGGGGGCACCGCCGGCACGACGGTCATTTGAGTCAAGGTGATGCAGTAAAACACGTTGCCGGTTGGGTTGCATGCAGTGCCCGTGGCGGCGGCCGGAAAGGCGACTACGATCGTTCGGCGCTGTGAGATGGCATCTTCTCGCGCCTGGCGGAGCGTGGCCTTCACCTCAGCCATTGCGGCGTTGGCTTGCAACTGCTGCCAAGCCGGCTGCAGCTGGATCACAGCCATGGCGCAGACAATGAAAATGATGGCGGAGACCGTCATGAGCTCGACGATCGAGTAACCTGCCTCGCGTCGGCGATTCATCGTCAGGGGTGGGACCGTGCCGCGTGCTGTTCTGTTTTTCACGCTAAAAGCCTCAAAGTAGACTTGAACGGCTTCATACAGTTTCATCGGCCAAAGTAGTGCATCTATTAGGCCAGCGCCGGGCGGCCCTAACCCCATGTGAAGTAATCGATTAGCGGAGGTGACGTAGATTGCTTATTCCCGATCAATTCGGGGCGGGGTAGAAATGTAACCGATGGGTCCGCGGCTTACCGAATGTTCAGGCGCGCGGAATCCCAAGCTGAGGCGAACAGCAAACGAATCATACGGCGAGATGATTTTTCCACGCCACTCGACGAGCGTTTTGGGATTTGAACTGAGACGAGTGCTCGTTGACGCGGTGCGGGACCGGCACATATAATAAATGTTTGTCATCTGAGCTTGGAGGTAGCATGTACGCCGTAATTCGAAGTGGGGGAAAGCAGTACCGCGTCGCATCGGGCGACGTAATCGAAATCGAGCGCGTGGAGGGTAAGGTCGGCGGTAAAGTCGCGTTTGATGACGTGCTGGCTGTGCGCACCGACGACAAGAAGATTCTGGGCGGCGCTGACGCAGGTAAAGCTAAGGTCACGGGAAAGATCGTCGAGCACCTCAGCGGACCGAAGCTGAAAGTCCTGAAGTTCAAGAGGTGCGGGCAATACAAAATTCAGCGCGGCCACAGGCAGGGTTTGACGGCCGTCGAAGTCGACATTCAGCTCGCGTAGCGCCGGTCGCGCAGCGCGATTCTCCTAGAGGCTTTCATGGCACACAAGAAGGGTGGCGGTTCATCTACTAACGGGCGTGATTCGCAGGGGCAGCGCCTGGGGATCAAGCGGTTTGGGGGCCAGAGCGTAACAGGCGGAAGCATCCTGATCCGCCAGCGCGGTACGCGCTACAAAGCCGGCCAAAACGTCGGCCGCGCCAAGGACGATTCTCTGTTCGCTCTGACCGACGGCGTTGTTCGGTTCGAGGACAAAGGCGGCAAAGGACGCTTCATCAGCGTTCTGCCTGTCGAAGAGGCTGCGTCCGGCGCCGAGCAACCTGCGGCTGCGCCAGCGAAGTAAAGCATCCGTCGAATGACGCGCCATCCGCGCCGTCCGCTTCTCTCTTTCTCTCTCGGTGTGGCATATTCTTTGTCTAATCATCCGCTCGGAACGAATTTCCCATGTTTGTCGACGAAGCGAAAATTGTGGTGAGCGGCGGAAACGGCGGAAACGGCTGCGTGGCGTTCCGCAGGGAGAAGTACGTTCCGCGCGGCGGGCCGTCGGGAGGCGATGGCGGCCACGGCGGCGATGTCTACGTCGAATCCGATCCGAACGATAACACGCTGCTTCGC
>Ga0187781_10002934_pt1 | contig 12921 bp, 5 predicted proteins | sample 0715_SJ02_MP02_2_FD_132447 | JGI IMG/M metagenome (GOLD analysis project Ga0187781, IMG submission 132447) | Tropical peat soil microbial communities from peatlands in Department of Meta, Colombia - 0715_SJ02_MP02_20_MG | ecosystem: Environmental > Terrestrial > Soil > Wetlands > Peat | place...
AGTCCTGCTATGAAAATAGGGTTCAGCTGGCAGCCTGTGTGAGCTAGAGTCATCGGCTTCGCGCGGCCTTCTGCTCTAATGTGACGGTATAGCCTAAGCGTTCGAGGCGATGAACCAAGTTTCGAGTCAAAGTATGCCTTTTGAGGTTATCGAGGTAAAGATCGCCCAATTCGTTGTAGCAGACTTGGTGGGAAAGAATGTGGTAGATGGCCACCAAGATCTTATGGGCGACGGCTACGATTGCTCGCTTGTATCCGCGCCGAGCTTTTAGACGGTAAAACTTGTCTCGCAAGTAGGTGCCCTTGGCTTTCGTTGCAGCGGTGGCAGCCTCCACCAAAGCTGTCTTTAGATACACATTGCCCTTAGGGATGCGACTGCTCTTGCGCTTGCCAGCCGATTCATGGTTGCCAGGACATACTCCAGCCCAAGACGCTGCCTGCAAAACATTTTGGAACACGCTCATGTCCACTCCCAGTTCAGCGATGATCGCTGCCGCCACCGCCCAGTCCACGCCGGGGATCTCATCCAACAAGGTAAGTTGCGCCTCATACGGCTTCAGCCTTTCCTGGATGCGCTGCTCCAGGACGGCTAGATCCTTTTCTCCCGCCTCGAGTCGCTGGAGTTCCAACCGTAGCAGGAAGCGATGGTGCTCTTCGAGCTTTCCTTCCAGCGCCGGCTCCAGTTCGGGAATCTTCGCGCGCATACGTCCCTTGGCCAATTCAGCCATTTCCTGCGGACTCGCTTTTCCTTCGATCAGTGCTCGCAGCATTAGTTGACCGGAGAGGCCAAAAACGTCCGCGGCCACACTGGCTAACTTGATGTTGGCACTTTCCAGCAGTTTCAGTAGGCGATTGCGCTCAGCCACTTGACTTTCCACCAGCTTGCGGCGGTAGCGCGTCAAGTCGCGTAATTCCCGGATGGCCTTGGGCGGAACAAAGCTGGAGCGCAACAACCCGTGGCAGAGCAACTCCGCAATCCATTCCGCATCTTTCACGTCGGTCTTGCGTCCGGGAACCTTCTTTACGTGTTGTGCGTTCGCCACCACGATCTTGAAAGTTCCTTCTCCTTCCAGGATGGCGTAGACCGGTTTCCAGTACACTCCCGTGCTTTCCATGGCTACATGGCTACAGCCTTCTGAGAGCAACCACTCGCGCAAGCTCACCAGCTCTCGCGTGGTGGTGCCGAAGGTTCGTATTTGCTTCTGGACTTTTCCGTCTTTCCGAACAATCAACAAGCAGGCCACCACGGTGGCCTGATGTACATCCAATCCACAACCGCGCTCCACTAAAGTTTCCATGACACCCCCTTCAACGGAGGCGATTGCTGCGTCGCGGGTCTGTTACAGAAACTGCTATTCGTCCTTCCCGTTTTTCGGGTGCGACAAAAAGTGGTACCTTTACCGACGCGGGTCAGTCTTCCATGCGAGATCTATGTCGTCACAGGACTGTGTCGACCTCCAAGCAATCGCCTTCCAACGATGCTTGTAGCACAGACTGACCCGTCTGCTCGAGGCTGCCAGCTGAACCCTATTTTCATGCCTTGTGGTGCGCCAAAGGCGCATGACGTCTTCCATGAGAAGGCTGGTCCCGGTCAAGGGTTTTTCTTCGGCGTTGATTCAAGCGCAGCGAGACCTGGTCGAGCTGTGCCCTGCGAAATTCTATCGTCTACCCACAATTCCGCGACTAGCATTGGCCTGCGATTCCAATTCCGCCACCAATTCTTCTACGATAAAATAGAACCCACTCGCTTTGGCGCGATCATCATCTTCCCTGCCGTGGAGGAAATCATGTCCGTTCCCACCACTTCGATCCGCTTCTTCCTCGCAGTGCTACTCCTCGGGATAACCTCTGCACGCATCTTGCCTCAAACAAACTCGTCTTCAAGCACCGCTCCAACCGACTCTTTGGGCTATAACTTGCCGCCAGACAACATCTTGTCCGTGATGCGTGCGCCCTCTCCGCCCGTCCCCGTTGTCAGCCCCACCTACGACACCATCCTCTTCGTTTCATGGCAGGATTATCCTTCCATCACTCGCGTGGCGCAGCCTTTCCTCCGCCTCGCCGGCGCTCGCATTGAACCCAAAAATCACAGCAAGCACGACACTCCAGGCGGCTACGGTATCACGCCTTGCGCCACAGGCTTCGCTCTCGTTCGCGTCTCCAACGGCAAGCAAACTCCCGTCTCGCTTCCCCCCGGAATGTGTCCCGGCAATCCCACTTGGTCCGCCGATGGCAAGCGCTTCGCCTTCGTCAATATTGCTCCCGATTCCGTCCAACTCTGGATTGGCGATGCTGACACTGGCACCGTGCAGCAAGTTCCCAACGTCCATCTCAATCCCATGTTCAACGAAGCCATGCAATGGATGCCTGACCAGAAAACTCTTCTCGTCAAGCTTGTTCCAACAGCCAACCAGGCCCCTCCGAAAGAATTAGAAGTCCTCTCCGGTCCCAGTATTCAGGAAACCACCGGCCAAAAAGGTCAATCCAGCACCTACGAAGCTCGAGACACCCTCAGCACCGCCCGAGACGAGGACCTTTTCGATTATTTCGCCCTTTCTCAACTCGCTTTCGTCAACTCCTCCACCCTCTCCGTCACTCCCTTCGGCAAGCCCGCCAATTACAATCGCCTCGACCCCGCTCCCGACGGTCGCAACATCCTCATCACCACTATCCACAAGCCTTATTCCCACGTCGTCACCTACGAGCGTTTCCCGAAGGAAGTTGAAGTCTGGGACACTTCCAACCCCGCCAACGTTTCCGTCCACACCGTCGCTTCGCTTCCTCTCGCCGATCGCGTTCCCATTCACGGTGTTCCGAACGGTCCTCGCGATTTTTCCTGGCGCGCCACGGAACCCGCCACACTCCTCTGGGCCGAAGCCCTCGACGGCGGCGACTGGAACGTCAACGTCCCTCATCGCGACAAAATCCTTCTTCAGAAAGCGCCCTTCACTTCTCCCGGTACGGAAATCGGCCAGACCGAGCAACGTTACTCCGGCTTCGATTGGAGTGAGCAACCCAGCGTCGCTCTCTTGAGCGAATACGACGAAAACCGGCACTGGTTCCGCACCTTCATCATGGATGTCGACCATCCTCAAGCAACTCCACGCCTCCTTTGGGATTTATCTTTCGATGAGCATTACAAAGATCCCGGCACTCCCGTTTACCGCGTACTCCCCAACGGCGTCCATGTCATCCGCCAGAACGCCGATTCCATTTTCCTCTCTGGCTTCGGCTCGTCGCCGGAAGGCGATCGTCCGTTCCTCGATCAACTCAGTCTCACAACGCTAAAAACGGAACGGCTTTTCCGCAGCGACAAAGATTGCTACGAGGGTTTCCTTTCCTTCACTGGTCCTGGCGACAAAACCTTCCTCAGCTGGCATCAATCTCCCAACGATCCGCCCAACGCCTTCATCCGCACTCTGGGATCATCGAAAAACGCGCCCGACGGCGAAGCCGTCTTCGCTTCCACCTCCGTCGCGCTGACTCACATCCCCGATCCAACACCAGAAGTCCGCGCCATCAAAAAGCGTCTCGTCACCTACAAGCGCGCCGACGGTTTGGATTTGTCCTTCACCCTCTACACTCCGCCCGGCTACAAGGAAGGCACCCGCGTTCCCACCATCCTTTATGCGTATCCGCTCGATTACGCCCAAGCCTCCACTGCCGCTCAGGTCACCGGCTCACAGGAAACTTTCACTCGCTTGCGCCAGTATCGCCTTCTCTTACTCGCCGGCTACGCCATCATCGACAACGCTTCCTTTCCTATCATTGGTGACCCCAAGAAAGCCTACGACACCTACCTTGAGCAACTTGTCGCCGATGCCAAAGCCGCTGTCGACGAAGGTGTACGCCTCGGGGTCGTCGATCCTGATCGCGTCGGCGTCACCGGTCACTCCCACGGCGCCTTGATGACCGTCAATCTCGTGGCTCATTCCGATCTTTTCCGCGCCGGTGTCGCCACCTCCGGCTCCTACAACAAAACGCTCACGCCCTTCGGTTTCCAGAATGAGCGCCGCTCCGTTTGGGAAGCTACCGACGTGTACCTCAAAGTTTCTCCATACTTCTCCGCCGACAAAATAAAAACCCCCATTCTCCTCATGCACGGCATGGAAGACGCCAACCCCGGCACCATTCCCCTGCAATCCGTCCAACTCTACGAAGCCGTTCGCGGCAATGGTGGCACTACCCGCCTCGTCATGCTTCCCCACGAACCGCACTCGTACACCGCCCTCGAATCCAACGAACAGGAAGTGTATGAAATGCTTCGATGGTTCGACACCTACGTCCGAAACGCCAAACCCACGAACCCAGATCCCCCCGCCAAATAGCGTGCTTGTGAGCTGGGGTTAGCTGTGCTCGAGCAGCGTTTTATTGCTGGGTCACATCAATCATGTTGTCGTCGGCGATGCGGTCCACCAGCTTGTTATAAGGGTCGATTCCAGCCCGAGTGGGTTTCTCGTTCACGACGATTTCGAAAGTGTTCTGCTCCTCTGTGAGCCTCTTTTTCTGTAGATACAGTGGCTGTTCTTCGTCTTTGGCACCCTTAAAAACACCGATCTCGATGTAGTCATTGAGAGTCATCGGGCTTTCGTTGCCGTTCCCGTCGGCTTTAACTTTACGTGCCTGAACCACGAGGGTGACTTTGAACTTTTGGTCAGGAGTTGGCGTGACTGTCGCAGAAACAGCTTTGTTGTCGTACAACACAATGGCCTCAAAACCGTCGTCGATGAGGTACTGAAGCTCCGGGGGAGTCTGCGCCCGCAGGGCAGCAACGAATTGGCGTGTGTCCGGATAGGGAGCGGTCTGAGTGTTCAGAGCATTCGCATAGCGATATTCCATCAAGAAGTTGTGCAGGGCGAGGTTCACTTTATCCTCACCAATATAGTCGGCCAACGTATACATGATCTGGCCGCCTTTTTGATACCAAACGTAAGGCTCGCGTTGGACCAGCGCCAAAGGCGGCTCGTGACGGACTTCGCCACTACGGCCGCGAAGATAGGAATCCAGTTCGTGGCGCAGAAAACGGTGCATCTTGTCGGTGCCGTATTTTTGTTTCATGACCATAAGTGCTGAGTATTCAGCGAGAGTTTCCGACATCATATTCGAGCCCTGCACGTTGGCGCCGATCAGCTGATGGCCCCACCATTGATGCGCCAATTCGTGTGCCGTGACGAAGTATGTGAAGTCGATGTCGTTCTTTTTGATAACACGCTGGATGAAACCGATGCCCTCCGAGTACGGCACGGTATTGGAAAACGACTGGGCAAACGTACGGTAGCGCGGAAATTCCATGATGCGGAACTGTCGAAACTGGTAAGGGCTGAAATTGGCTTGGAAATAATCCAGTCCGGCCTTGCTGGAGGCTAGCATATCCTCGAGGTTGTACTCGTGTCCGGGCTGATAGTAGATTTCGAGACTCACTCCTTTGTACTGCTCGCGGCGGACGCTGTAGTTCCCCGAGAGATAGGCATGAAAATCCGCAATGTTGGTGGGACCCATGTCGTACTCGAAATAGTTGCGTCCGTTTTCCTGCCAATGCCGCGTGAGGTAGCCGGGAGCGATTGCGATCTGGTCGACGGAAGTGCTGACGACTGTGTGATAGCTGATCCAGTCGGAGTCTTTGCTGAAAAGGTTGTAGAGAGACTGTAGAGCGTCGCCACGAGGCGCCATCTCCTGCAGGTCGCCCAAATGTTCTTCACGGCGGCGGCGCGGGTCATCGAGTTCGTTTGTCTGCTGATACCCAATGGACGGGAAATAGCTGGAGTCAAAGAAGGTGCCATTGTAGGCCAGTTCCGGCTTTTCATTACCGTCGCGGAAACCGCGCGAGGACCAGCCGACGTTGAAATTTAATTCAATGCTGTCTCCCGGTGCGAGCGGCTGCTCAAGTTCGTAGACTGAGTAAAGGCCGCGCCGGCTTGAGCTGACCAGATGGAAGGGACGAGTGAAGCGGACTTGAGAGGTTGATTGGTTCAAGTCGGTGAGGTGGATCTGAGAAATTGGCTGCGAAGTCTTGTTTCGCAGGGTATAACGCCCCCATCCTGAAAAGGAACGTCGGGCCGGGTAAATATCGATTTGACTGTCGACCGCTACGATCTTCGGTTGGAGGAGGTCCTGGTACTTTTTGAAATTCCGTTCGTAATCGGCCTGGATCTGGCGCCGTTGTTTGGAGTTGAGATACTCGTTTGACACATGCGCATTGTAAAAGTACCACGCGCCGCTGCCCATTGCGACGGCAAGGCAGAACGCTGTCGCGGCAACAAGGCCCGGGAAGCGAGCTGTGGCCAACCTAAAGCGTGCGGCCCTCGAATCTTCGGCGCCGCGGCGGGCGAAAGCGATGGATAGGACGCCCAGGAATCCGGAAATCGCCAGCCAATAGGTGATGGCCCAAAACAAAGCGGGTACAAAATGCCCGTAACCGTTCATGTCGCTATAGGTGTACGGGGGAGTTTGGTCGAAAAGGTAGAGCGTATTTTCCCATCCGAAGCTGAACAGAATGGGAATTAATACGAACACTCCGATAGTGATGCCATGCCCAACAAACTTGTTGCCGACCATCGTATGGACAAACAGAGCGAATAAGGCAAATGCAACAGTCTGCGGCAAGACAATGACGTAAAGCTCCTTTGCATACTGCAGGAGTTCGTAGTGGTAGTAACCAGCGATGGTCTGCATGATGACGCCGCACAACCCAGCAACCGTGAGCAGAACGAACTCGACAAAAGTAATCGCAACCAATTTGGAAAGCCAATCCGTGCTTTCGCGCATAGGCAGTGCATCGTGAATGCCGTCAATGTGGATATCCCGCTCGCGCCAGACAAACTCCGCCGCGTACAGACCGGCTACGATGAAGAGAAAGAGAGTGGCGCTGCCTTCGACAGCCTGCAGCATGAGATAGGTCACTGGCCAGACGTTAACGTCGGCAACGTATCCGGCGAAGTAGCCATTGTTGATTGCGAACCCAATCATCAATCCCACGATGGCCCAGAATGGAATTTCATGTAGGACCATGCTGATCCGCATGCGCGTGAGTGAAAAGAATTGCGCCCACGTGGTGTAACGGCTAAAAGTCTGGTTCACATGAGGCAGACGTGCCGACACCAGCGAACGCACAGGCTGGGTGTCGAGGTCCTCAAACGCCTTAGCTTTGGCGGCGCGGCGACTCTGGGAGCGCCTTGTGAGCGTTTCTACTGACATGGGGAACAGCGCCCATACTATGGCCAGTGAGGCAAAGCCGACGCTTAGCCACAGCAATCGGTTATACAGAAAGACTCCGCCTGCAACGTGCGGCGACCAACTGAGAAGCAATGAGTTCTTTTCGACTACCGTCCAGTATCGCGTGATGTCGTACATCAAGATGAAGCCCACCGGATCCAGAATGCCGGACCAGAAATGCTCTAGGGAGCGGCTGGCGAAAAAGGCAGTGAGGGTGACCAGATAAATGATGAACAAGGCAGCGCCCTGAACATAGACGACGAAAATCTTGCGCGAAAGGGCCGCAACCGTAAAGAAAAGAGAGCCGAACACGAAGATCTGAACCACAACAATGGAAAGAAACGGCTGCACGTACCACCAGAAATGGTTGGGAGCAATACGGGTGTGGTCAGTCCAGGGGGCAAGCGTTCCCGCATATTCACCGAGGAGGCAGCCTGAGAACGCAAAGACAGTAGTGATCAGCGACCCGGCCCACCGGCCGCCAAGATAGGCAAATTTAGAGATGGGCTTGGTGAACACCATCTGGTACGTGTCCCGCTGGAAGTCCCGCAGGATGGAGGTACCAAAAATCGCCGCGATGATGATTACGCCAAACAAGGAGATGAACACGTCATTGTAGGAAGCTGCATACGCACCATTGAGCAGCACCTTGCCGTTACCCGATCCGATCGGTCCGAAGCTTTCGGAAGCCACGCACAGAAAGCTGAAGAGAAACCAGGCAAAAAAGTACACGTACGTCGCGATGCTCTTACGACGCAGCCGAAGCTCGAATGTAAAAAACTCCCAGAACATTCTCATGATTGCCTCACGTGCCTTAGTTCCTCGCCTGCCGGTAAAGATTCAAGAAGTAGACGTCCTCGAGTTCGGAGTCTACGGCACGGAAACCGTCACCCGGGCAGGAGTCGGAGTAAACGCGAATCTCGTGCTGACCGCCAAGCAAGTGCGTAGAAAGAATGTGCATCTGCGATTCCAGGGCGCGTAACTCATCGTCGGTGCGGACTACCTTGCTCCAGATCTTCCCGCGCAGCGCTTCGAGCGTTTCGGCAGGAACACCCTCGAGCAGCAGTTCGCCGTTTGCGATGATAGCCATGCGCGGGCACAGTTCTCGGACGTCGTCCACAATGTGTGTGGAAAGGATGACCGTAACATCGCGACCGATAGAGCTAAGCAGATTAAGAAAACGATTGCGTTCCATCGGGTCCAGTCCGGCCGTAGGCTCGTCGACAATAATCAACCGGGGATTTCCGAGCAGTGCCTGTGCGATTCCGAAGCGTTGTTTCATTCCTCCAGAAAAAGTTCCCAAGGCCTTTTTGCGGACGTCCCATAGGTTAGTCTGTTGTAGCAGCGCGTCCACCATGTCCTTGCGCTCTTTGGGCGATGTAATACCCTTCATCGCCGCCAGATGCTGAAGCAGGTCGAGCGCTGTCATTTTGGGGTACACACCAAACTCTTGCGGTAGATAACCGAGAACCTTGCGGACTTCATTCTTTTGAGCGACAACGTCCAATCCGTCGAGCTGGACGGATCCAGAGTCCGGATCCTGAAGGGTCGCGATCGTCCGCATGAGTGTGCTCTTGCCAGCGCCATTTGGCCCGACAAGTCCAAACATGTTGTTTCCGATGCTCAGTGAGATGCTCTTGAGAGCTTTGACACCGTTCGGATACGTCTTAGATAACCCGGAAATCGTGACGGCCATGGGTGGTCTCCTGTTAACGTCTACTGCATCGCTTGCCGCTCTGGAACGCTGCGGGAAGTAACGATTAATTTGCGCAAGAATTTTCTGGCAGCGGGCTTGGCCAAAGCGAACAGGCCGCCACTCTATCACATCTAAACGGGAAAAAGTCATGAGGCGCTTTGCGCTCTTGTGGCCGGATATCTCCGTTACTTTCGTGAGCCGCCGTGCTGGAGCGAGGTACCTGCATTTCCTCCTTTGACTTCTTCGCACGCTAAGTCTAATTCTGGTGTCGTGGACAGGGCAGACGGTTTTGAAATGGATCCGCCGCGTGGTGAGCAAGTCTCGAGAGCGCTCTACGCAGTTCTTGTTCTGATTGGCTTCACTGCGGTGATCGCGCAGATTGTATTGATGCGCGAACTGATGGTTGTTTTCCATGGGAATGAGATGTCACTCGGGTGGATGCTTGCGAGTTGGCTGCTCTGGACAGCGCTCGGGAGCGGCGTGCTCGGTCACCTAACTGGCCGGACAGATCAGCCTCGGCGGCTCGTTGCAATACTTGAGCTGCTGGTGTCGATCAGTTTCCCCCTCTCCATTTTCTTCGTTCGCTTAAGCAAGGTGGTCTTCCAGTCGGTCCCAGGGGAACTCTTAGGCCCGGGGCCTATGCTCCTCACCTCCTTGCTGGTCTTGAGTCTCTTCTGTCTGATCTCGGGAGGACTATTCGCGGCGGGTAGCAGGCTATATGCCCGGGAAGCGGGCACATCCACCTTTTCGGGAACAACGCGAGTGTACCTGCTCGAGGCTGTGGGCTCTGGGCTAGGAGGAATTCTAGCCAGTCTCGTGCTAATCCGATACCTTCAGCCGTTCCAAATTGCCGCGTTCCTCAGCCTCATGAATTTACTGGGAGCGGCGTGGTTAACGTTTCGATCGGCATCGCGCTGCGCGGCGATAGGGGGATCACTGGTGGCGATTTTTGTGTTTTTCGTCTTTCCTTTCGTTTGTCCTCGAGCCGAACAGAGCTCCCTTGCACGCCTGTGGCATGGCTACCATCTGCTTGCCACCAGAAACTCCATTTATGGCAATTTAGCTATTGTGCAAACGGGGACCACCCGCAGCCTCTTCGAGAATGGTCTGGAAAGCGTTGATGTACCTGATCTATTGGAGGCAGAGGAGGCTGTGCATTTTGCCTTACTCCAGCATCCTGCGCCGAAAAGACTCTTGCTCGTGGGCGGAGGCGTGAACGGGAGTTTACGTCAAGCCCTTCAATACTCCAGCCTGGAGCGAATCGACTATGTCGAGCTCGATCCCAAAGTTCTCGATCTCGCAGAAGAATACTTCCCTGAAGAATGGTCGCTAGCGCGGATCGATCCGCGTGTTCACGTCCATAACATGGACGGACGCCTGTTCTTGAAGAGGACTGATCTAAAGTTTGATGTTGTTATCGTCAATTTACCCGATCCGCAGACCGCCCAGCTGAACCGCTTCTATACGATGGAGTTCTTTCAGGAAGTGGCCAGACGACTCGCTTCCAATGGCATATTCTCCTTTCAACTCAAAGGCGCAGAAGACTATATCGGTCCGGAACTTGCCGAATTCTTGCGCTGTATCAACAAGACCCTCCGGGGTGCTTTTCCTAATGTCCTGGTTATTCCTGGCGAAACGATTCATTTCATTGCAAGTTTACAAGCGGCATCCATCACGGTTGACTCTGGGGAACTGGTCACGCGGCTTAGGGCACGGCACATCCACACAAGCTACCTACGCGAATACTACCTTCCTTATCGCATGATGCCGGATCGTATCTCTGATCTCGAGTCTCAGCTCCGAGCTGAAACGAGCACCAAAGTTAACCGTGACTTTGCCCCGGTCGCATACTTTTTCGATGTGGCCCTTTGGAGCACCCGCTTCAGTCGTGTGTACCGTCAACTGTTTCAGGTCTTGGGGCACCTGCACTTTGGTTCGCTCGTAGCGACACTTGCGTTAACCCTGTTCGGCACCGCCGCATTTTTGTTCTGGATGCCGAAGTCAGAGGGGCGCTTTCGAAGGACCGCCGGCTTCTGTGTTGTCGCTATGGGATTCACTCTGATTGGTCTCGAGATGCTACTCCTTTTGGCCTTCCAGGCAATCTATGGTTACGTGTACCAGCAACTGGCAATCATCATTGCCGGTTTCATGGTAGGCATGGCCTTGGGCAGCTGGTGGGGGACGCATCACGAAGATAGAGCAGAAGTGCACGGCCGAGACCGAGGAGACTTGCGACAACTCATCGGGCTGCAATTTGTTGCTGCCTTGTCTTGCCTGTTGGTCTACCTTCTTTTGCAAACTTCCGCGTCGAGCACTAAACCGCTGAGTGTTTTCTTCGTGAGTCAGATTGTCTTTCCGACATTAGCCGTGACGTGTGGGCTCCTCGGCGGTTATCAGTTTCCCATTGCGAGTCGAATCTTTTTTGCGGAGTCGAAGAGTGAGATACATAGTCCAGGGACACTTTATGCCCTGGACTTGGCAGGCGCCTGCCTCGGCGCGCTAATTATGAGTTCCTACCTGATTCCCGTTTTTGGTTTCCTGCAAACTTCCGAGCTTATGGCCGTGGTGAACCTGGCTCCGACAATCCTTTTGTGTTTGTTGGCCTTTGGTCGGGTCCGGGAGACTCGCGTTCATTAAAGACCAAGGCCGAAAACGCGAAAATGTCGGTCGATTCATCTTGCCACGCTTGGGGAGGCAGACCTGCTTTCAAACAGGTCTCATCGAGGAAAGTCCTGCGGTCCCATCCAAATTCCGTGGGAACTTGTGGGAGGAGTAGCCCTCTATTGGAGCCCCGGACCATCAGCAGGCCGTCACGGCCCACGCGTACGTCTTTGACGTCAAGCACACGATGGAAAGGCGTGAGCACAGAGATTTCATATTCCAATGATGGCAATTCTTGGGCAGTGACCGGAGAGAAGCGCGGGTCTTCGAGCGCAGCCGAGGTAGCTGCGTCGCGCACCGCCAAGAAAAGTGGCTTTTCCGCAGCGATCAGACCGATGCATCCGCGCAGGTTTCCCTTCTCTGTTAAGGTTACAAAGACGCCGCGTTCCTGCTGAAGGGTGGAAAAATCGGAGGCCGACGGCTCGTACAGCTTCCTATCTCGCACCGCCGTCTCCACAGATTTCTTTGCGAGCGCGATCAGGGCATCCTCCTCTTTTTGACTCAGTGACATTGGCTCCAATTCAGCCGAGCGTTTCTCGGATTTGAGGAGTGCCACAGCCCCGTAACCCACTACGCGGCTATGGTCGCCGGTCACATCGCCGGTATTCGCATACATGAGCATCTTGGCCTGCCTTGCGCCCAGTCGCTCGGCCGCAATCATCGTCGCGACGATCGGACCTCCGCCACAGGCCTCCCATACACGCCTCTCAAAGTTCTGGGACAAGCTCAGGTAATCCCATTCCTCGATCGCTTTTAGCGTCTTATGATCCATCTTCGAGGCCTCGTCATAGGTGTGATAGTGGGAAAGATCGGAACTGGCTACGATGAGTGTGCTTGTTCCTTTCACCATCTTGGCGAGCGCGACGCCAAGGGCGCGTTCGATCTCGTAGTCTTGATCGCCCATCACGATGGGCACGAGCTTGAATTCACCAATGGTGCACTGCAGGAAGGGGAGTTGCACCTCAAGCGCATGCTCTCCCTGTTGCTGGGCAGGTGCGTGACCACGGGTGGAAAGCTGGATGAAATTGCCCGACTTAGCCAACCGGGAGGCAAACTCCTTGTCCACTGGAATGTTGCCGAGCGGCGTGGCATAGGCATCGCCGCTGTAGACCGAATTGAAAGGGAACTCCTCGAAGTGCGAGGGGGCAATCACCACCACGCGGTCGAACTTTCGCCCTTTCAGCAGCGCGTAGCTATAGGCAGCTACCTTGCCTGAATAGACGTAGCCGGCATGCGGCGCGATAAGGGCCACTACCTCACCCGGCAGCTGTGGCACGGTCGCTTCCGCAAGAAACTTGTCGACCATTCGGCGTAGTTCGTCTGCTTGCCCTGGGTAGAACTGGCCAGCAACAG
>Ga0187781_10002935_pt1 | contig 12921 bp, 8 predicted proteins | sample 0715_SJ02_MP02_2_FD_132447 | JGI IMG/M metagenome (GOLD analysis project Ga0187781, IMG submission 132447) | Tropical peat soil microbial communities from peatlands in Department of Meta, Colombia - 0715_SJ02_MP02_20_MG | ecosystem: Environmental > Terrestrial > Soil > Wetlands > Peat | place...
CTGCCCAAATCGACTGTGTCGCGCCTGACCTACACCCTGACCAAGCTGGGGCATCTGTCCCAGGATGAACACAGCGGCTTCTATCGTCTGGGCGTGGCCTTGCTGGCACTGGGTTCGGTGGTACTGGCCAGTTACGACATCCGCCAGGTAGCCGGCCCGCTGATGCGCGAATTTGCGCTCAAAAACAATGTGTCGATCAGCCTGGCCATGCGTGACGGAACCGATATGGTGTATCTGGAAACCTTCCGCAGCCAGTCACGGGTGAGTGTGCAATTGATGGTGGGATCGCGCGTTCCGGTTGCCACTACCGCGATTGGCCGTGCCTTCTACGCCGGCCTGCCCGAAAGTGTGCGCACCCAGCTGGATCAAGATCTGGCAGTGCGTTATGGCGAACGTTGGCCGGAGTTGCAGCAACGCCTGCAACTTGCCAGTGCGGAATATCTGCGCTGTGGCTATTCTGCCTCATTCGGGGAATACGAGCCGGATGTGATGGCCGTAGGCGTCCACCTGCCCTCGCCCAATCCGGGGCAGGCTCCGATGAGCCTGAATGCCAGCGGCCCGGCCTTTGCCTTTAGCGCCGAGATGATGCAACAACAAGTAGCACCAGCCCTGATCGCCCTCCGGCAAAGCATTGTGCCGGTAGCCTGAGCAGAACATGTTTCCCCAAAAAAACGGGAGCCCGATATCGGGCTCCCGTTTTTCATGCCAATGCCGACGCCAGTGCCACAGCGACTGGACATTCAGGCATTCTGGATATAATGGACCAGGTGATTGATAACCTGCTCCTGCTCCTTGATGGTGGCATAGACCAGGTCACCAATGGACAGCATGCCCTGGACCAGTCCCCCTTCCAGCACCGGAAGGTGACGGATATGTTTTTCCGTCATCAAGGCCATGCATTCATCCGAGCTCTGGTCCGGGGTGACATACACGACTTTGCTGGTCATGATGTCGCGCACCTTGGTTCCCGCCGAGGTCCTGCCCTGCAACACGATGCGCCGGGCATAGTCACGCTCGGAAAAAATCCCGGCTACCGCACCGCCATCCATCACCAGCACTGCACCGATATCATGCTCGGCCATGATCTGCAAAGCATGGAATACCGTACTTTCCGGTGTCACCGTAATCAATACGCGTCCTGACTTCTGCTCCAGCAACTGTCTGACTGTCTGCATCGTGAACTCCCTTCGGGCCAAGAGAACTTGAAACACCTGATTCCAATACTATAGAACAAGACGCCGGCCTGAAATGGATGATGGTGTCAGTCAAAACCGAAAAAAAAGCCGGATGACTGCATGGTCATCCGGCCTATTTGGCTAGCCTGCGGTATCAGCCAGCGCGGATCATGGTACCCACACCGGCATCGGTCATGATTTCCAGCAGCAGCGCATGCGGTACGCGGCCATCAATGATATGCACGGTGTTGACACCGCTGCGGGCCGCATCCAGCGCGGAGCTGATCTTGGGCAGCATGCCACCATGAATGGTGCCGTCGGCAAACAGGGCATCCACCTCTACCGCTGTCAGGCCGGTCAACAGCTTGCCTTCCTTATCCAGCACGCCAGGGGTATTGGTCATCAGGATCAGCTTTTCGGCATTCAGGGTTTCCGCCAGCTTGCCGGCAACCAGATCGGCATTGATATTGTAAGCCTCGCCATTGACGCCCACGCCAATCGGTGCCACCACCGGGATGAAGTCCTGACGATCCAGCAAGGACACCAGCGACGGGTCGATATTGGAAATTTCGCCGACCTGGCCGATATCGATCTTGTCTTCGCTTTCATCGCTGAGAAACATTTTTTCTGCACGGATAAAATGGCCATCCTTGCCGGTCAGACCGACGGCCTTGCCACCATGGGTATTGATCAGCGAGACTATTTCCTTGTTCACCAGCCCACCCAGCACCATTTCCACCACATCCATGGTTTCCTGGTCGGTCACGCGCATGCCCTGGACAAACTTGCCTTCCTTGCCCACGCGCTCCAGCAATTCATTGATTTGCGGACCGCCACCATGCACCACCACCGGATTGATACCGACCAGCTTGAGCAGCACGATATCCTTGGCGAAGCCTTCTTTCAGCGCATCGTCGGTCATGGCATTGCCACCGTACTTGATCACGATGGTCTTGCCGGAAAAACGGCGGATATACGGCAGGGCCTCGGCGAGCACCAACGCTTTTTCAGCGGCATTTACAGACACGACAATCTCCTTCTGCAGAGTAAGGGCCGACCCATTGCCGGCCCATGGCAACAATGTGTTGCATTCTAATCAATCAAACTACTGAACAGTGATTTATTAATTGTGAAAATCCAGTGGTTGCACTACATTTCGCAAATTAATGAATCAAAATTCAGATAAAACATGACAGACTCTTGCCCCATTGCGCGCTGGCGCAGAAAGAAGCAAGCCCGGCCGGCCGAGATTCTGGACGCCGCGCTCATCCTGTTTGTGGAAAAGGGCTTTCGCGCAACCAAGGTCGAAGATATCGCCCGTGCCGCCGGGGTCACCAAGGGCACGCCCTATCTGTACTTCCACAACAAGGAAGAAATCTTCAAAGCCACCGCGCGTGCCACCATCGTCGCCAATCTGCAAAACCTTTCCCGGCTGGCCAGCTGCTTTGAGGGCAGCAGTAGCGCACTGCTACAGAAAATGATGGAAACCTGGTGGCAGGAAATTGGCATCTCCCCTTCTGCCGGTCTGTGCAAGCTGATGATTGCCGAAGCCGCTAATTTTCCGGAACTGGCACAGTTTTATTTTGAAGAAGTCATCACCCCCAGCCATCAGATGCTGACTGCGGTATTACAGCGCGGTATAGAGCGGGGAGAATTTCGTCCGGTCAATCTGCCCCATACCGTAGAGCTACTGCTCTCCCCTTTGCTGACCACCATGATTCTTGGCCATTCCTTCGGCCAATTGCCAGCCTGCACTATCGGCAGCACCGTCGACCCACTTGCCTTCCTGAAAGATGCACTTGATTTGCTTCTTAATGGTCTGCAACCGAACGGACAGGACACTTTGTCATGAAAACCTTCTACCTATCTTGCTGCTCAGCACTGCTGGCCACCTTGCTGCTCGCTGGCTGCAAACCTAGCGAGTCCGCCAGCGAGGAAATCCGCCCGGTCCGCAGCATGCTGATCAGCCTGCATGGCACTGACAACAGCCCTGTGCGCTACAGCGGACAGATCCGCGCCCGTACCGAAACGGATCTGGCTTTCCGCGTTGGCGGGAAGATCATCGCCAAGCTGGTGAATAGCGGGCAGCACGTCAGCAAGGGCCAGGCACTGGCCAGGCTGGACGCCAGCGACAATATGCTTGATCTGCAAGCCAGACAGGCTCAGCTCAATGCAGCCCAGTCTGATCTGGCCCAGCAGCAGCTGGACCTGAAACGCTATCAGGAACTGCTGCATCGGCAGTTCATCAGTCAGGCCCAAGTAGACCGCCAGCAAAACGCCGTCAATGCGGCAAAGGCCAGGCGTGACGAGGCCGGGGCGCAACTGGCCGCCAGCCGCAATCAGCAAAGTTATACCGTACTGCAGGCCGATGCCGACGGTATCGTCAGCCAGATCCAGGCCGAACCAGGCCAGGTGGTGGCCGCAGGGCAGCCGGTGGCTCATCTGGCACATGATGGCGAACGCGAAGTGGCGATCCAGATTCCGGAAAACGCCCTGGACAGCGTCAAACATCAGGCCCGTTTTACCGTTAGCCTGTGGGCAAACAAGCAGACATTCGCGGGGCAACTGCGCGAGCTGGCCGGTGATGCCGACCCGGCGACCAGAACCTATACCGCCCGCATTGCGCTGCCCCGTGCCACCGGACTGGTACTGGGCCAGACCGCCAGTGTCAGCCTGGACGACACCGGCACTCTCCGCGACGCCATCTGGCAATTGCCGCTGACTGCCTTGCTGGATGAGCAAGGCAAGCACTATGTCTGGGTGGTGGATGACAAGACACTGCGCGTCAGCCGTCGTGCCGTCAGCGTGAGCGCAATCGGCAGCGAACAGGTCAGCCTGCGCGGCCCCCTGCACAATGGGGAGCGCGTGGTGACCGCCGGCGTACATCTATTGCATGACCAGCAGCGTGTTTCGCTGATCCAGCCATAAGAAAGACAGACATGAAAAAGATCAATCTGTCGGAATGGGCGCTGCGACACCAGCCCCTGGTGCTGTACTTCATGGTCATGCTGATGGTGTCAGGCCTGTGGGCATACACCCAGCTGGGACAAAAGGAAGACCCCGAATTCACCTTCAAGGCCATGCTGGTGCAAACCTATTGGCCCGGAGCCAGTGCCGAAGAGGTCGAACAGCAAATTAGCGACCGCCAGGAGGAAAAGCTGCAGGAGCTGCCGGAAATCAAATATGTGCAGAGCTACAGCAAGCCTGGCGAGTCGCTATTGTTAATCGAGCTGCGCGAAGATACACCCGCCGCCAAAGTCAGCGACCTGTGGTATCAGATCCGCAAAAAACTGGGCGATATCCACAGCACACTGCCTGCGGATGCCATTGGCCCCTTTTTCAATGATGAGTTCGGCGATACCTTCGGCAATATCTATGCATTCACCGGCGATGGTTTCAATGCCGAAGAACTGCGCCGCTATGTCGATCAGGCCAAGGAAGAAATCCTGCGCGTGCCGGATGTCGGCAAGGTCAGCCTGTTGGGCGAGCAAACTGAAAACGTCTACGTTGACCTGTCCAGTGCCAAGCTGGCCTCGCTGGGGCTGGACTCCAGCACCATCTGGACCGCAATCCAGCAACAGAATGCCATGATGCCCGCTGGCGTGTATGAGACCCCCAGCGACCGTATCTGGGTACGGCCAAGTGGCAACTATCATCAAGTCCAGCAGATTGCCGACACGCCGGTAGTGGCCAATGGCAAGAACCTGCGCCTGGGAGATATTGCCGACATCAAGCGGGACTTTGCCGATCCACCGACCTTTCGCATGCGCTTTGATGGCAAACCGGCACTGGGCCTGGCCATCAGCATGAAACGGGGTGGAGACGTACTCAAACTGGGGCAAAATCTGGATATCACCCTGAAACGGCTGCAAGCAAAATTGCCGCTTGGCGTGGAAATCCATGCTGTATCCGACCAGCCCAAAGTGGTTAAAAGTGCGGTAGGCGAGTTCATGCGTTCGCTGGTCGAAGCCATTCTCATCGTGCTGGCGGTGAGTTTCTTCAGCCTGGGCATGCGGACTGGCATCGTGGTGGCGCTGTCCATCCCCTTGGTGCTGGCGATGACTTTTCTGGCCATGTATTTCTTCGATCTCGATCTGCAGCGTATTTCACTGGGCTCTCTGATCATTGCGCTGGGCTTGCTGGTTGACGATGCCATCATCGCCGTGGAAATGATGGCCCTGAAACTGGAACAAGGCTGGAACAAATTCCAGGCAGCAACCTATGCCTATACCACGACCGCCTTTCCCATGTTGACCGGCACGCTGATTACGGCAGCCACCTTCCTGCCGGTCGGGCTGGCCAAATCCGATGCCGGTGAATATGTTTTCAGTCTGTTTGCCGTCGTCGGGCTGGCCTTGATCCTGTCCTGGATTGTCGCCGTGGTCTTTACCCCCTATCTGGGCTACAAGCTGCTACCAGAGCAGCAGGTACACCAGCAGCATGATGTCTATCAGAAACCGTTCTACCAACGCTTCCGTCGCGTGCTGGAATGGTGTCTGCACTATCGCAAGAGCGTGATTGTCCTGACCCTGGCGATATTCGCGCTGTCCTTGCTGCTGTTCCGCCTGTTTGTCGCCCAGCAGTTTTTCCCTTCATCCAACCGGCCCGAATTGATGGTAGACCTGTGGCTGCCGCGCGGCGCCAGTTATGCCGCGACCGAAGCGCAAGTGCGCAAGCTGGAAAAACTGGTCCAGCAGGATCCGCATGTCCTCAGCGTGACCAGCTATGTCGGCAATGGCAGCCCCCGCTTTTACCTGCCGCTGGATCAACAGCAACAGCATTTGAACTATGCCCAGCTGATGGTAATGACCGGTAACGAAGAAGTGCGCGAACAGGTCAAGACCCGGCTGGAACAGATTTTCGACCATGATTTCCCACTGGTGCGCGGCCGGGTGACCCGGCTGGAAAACGGACCACCCGTCGGTTACCCGGTACAGTTTCGCGTGATGGGGCCGGATCACGACAAGATCCGCGCCATTGCCGAGCAGGTGGAACAATTGGTGCGCGCCAACCCCGCCACCCGCCACGTCAATAACAACTGGGGGGAGCAACTCAAATCGCTGCGCATTACGCTGGACCAGGACAAGATCCGACAACTGGGCATGAACAGCCAGTTATTGTCACAGCAACTGCAAATGCAGATTTCAGGTGCCACCGTCAGCACTTACCGCGAGGGCAACCGCAGCATCGGCATCGTTGCCCGGCTTAATAAAGGGGAACAAAGCGACGTAGCCGCACTGGGCAATGTGCAAGTGCAGACCGCCAGCGGACGCTATGTCCCGGTTTCACAACTGGGCAAGATCGACTATCAGCCGGAAGAATCCATCATCTGGCGACGTAATCGCCTGCCCACCATCACCGTCAATGCCGACGTGGCCGATGGGGTACAGGGCGATGACATTGCGGCCGCCCTGTGGCCTGCCGTCCAGAAACTGGATGCCACGCTACCGCTGGGTTATCACATCGAGCTTGGCGGCTCCATGGAGTCCAGCCAGACCGCACAGGCTTCGATTGCCGCTATCGTCCCGCTGATGCTGCTGGTGGTACTGACCTTGCTGATGCTCCAGTTGCAAAGCTTCCAGCGCACCGTGATGGTTTTGCTGACTGCGCCGCTGGGCATGATAGGTGTCACCCTGAGCCTGATGCTGTTTCACGCGCCCTTCGGCTTTGTTGCCATGCTGGGCGTGATTGCCCTGTCCGGCATGATCATGCGCAACTCAGTCATCCTGGTGGATCAGATCGAACATGATATCCGTGATGGCATCCCCCGCCATGAGGCCATTCTGGGATCTACTGTCCGCCGCTTCCGCCCCATCATGCTGACCGCCCTGGCGGCCATCCTGGCCATGATCCCGCTGACCCGCAGCACCTTCTGGGGACCGATGGCCGTAGCCATCATGGGCGGGCTGCTGGTCGCCACCGTACTGACCCTGCTGTTCCTGCCCGCCCTGTATGCCCAGTGGTTTGGCGTGGAAAGCGAACCGGAATCCACACCATGAGACACTACACAGTCTGGCTCAGCAGGCTCATTTTCCTGACGGCCACCGGCCATGCCGCCGCCTATGATCTGGTCGATGCCTGGCAGGCCGCACGTGACTATAACAGTGACTATGCCGCCGCTCGGGCCGAGCGCGCCGCCGGAGCAGAACTGCAAGTCCAGGGCCGCAGCCAGCTCTTGCCGCAAGTCGGCGTATCGGCCAATTACAGCAATACCACGCTGACCACCCCAGCCGGGCTGGCCCCTTATGAAAATTCAGGCTACGGCATACAGCTGAGTCAGCCCTTGTTTGATGCCGGCAAATACACCGCCTACAAAAAAGGACAGATCGGTAGCGCCCTGGCTCAAATCAACTTTGATGCAGCCGAACAACAGCTGATTGTAGATATCGCACGTGCCTACTTTGATGCCCTGCTGGCGCAGGACACGCTGAATGCCACGCAGGCTAGCAAGAAGGCTTACCAGACACAGCTCGAACAGGCCAAGGCCGCCTTTGAGCTGGGCACCGCCACCATCGTCGACAGCCACGAAGCGCAGGCCGGGTTTGATGCCGCCAGCGCCAGGGAAATCGTGGCTAGGAATCAGTTGCAGATCAGCCAGAACAAGCTGAGCCGTCTGACCGGCCTGCCTGCGCAAGCCATACAGCCATTACAAGGCCCACTACCCTTCCCTCCCGACAATGCCGTGCAGGACTGGGAAGCCCTGGCCGCCACCCATAGCTTGCAGCTGCATGCCGCCGAGCAGGCATTGGCATTGGCTCAACAGACCGTCAACGAAAAGCGTGGCAACAAGCTCCCGGTGATCGCCCTGACTGCCGCTTACAGCGAAGCCCGCAGCCGTGCACCGGAAACCCTGCCGCTGACACGCGGCAGCACGGTCGGGATCAGTGTGAGCCTGCCCTTATATGCCGGCGGCGGCATTGACTCACAAATCCGCGAAGCCCTGGCCAAAGAGGAAGCCGCCAGTGATCAGCTGGAATCCACCCGCCGTCAGTTGCTGGAAAACGTGCGCAGCAGCTGGCTGGGGGTCAACAGCGGCATTGCACTGGTACACGCGCAGCAACAATTGTTGAATTCGGCCGGTAAAAAACTGGAATCCACCAGGGTAGGCAAAGAGGTCGGCATCCGTACCACACTGGATGTCCTGCAGGCAGAGCAAGCCTATTACGATGCACAGACCAGCCTCGCCTCTGCCAAGTACGACTACCTGACCGCCCGGCTGCAACTGGGCCAGTTGGCCGGCGTGCTGGATGGCCGTTTGCTGCAGGAGGTGAATGGCGCCTTCAAGCCGTAAACGAACCACACTGCAGATGCATTTGATCAAACGGGACCACTATTGCTACAGTGGTCCCGTTTGACATTGTGTGATGGTCTTGCAACAAGTGTTTAACTTTTTGTGCCAAGTGTAGCTTTTTGCTAAACACCTGATTAGAATCAAACGACTCTGGAAGCCGCCATTATTCAACCCAGGCGGCAGGTTGCACCTGCATAAAAGCATGAAGAAATGCCGCAGTCGCCACCGGCCCTCTGCCCCGGACATTGCCAACAGGCACCCCAATCTTTAGGAGAGATGGAATGAGCAACAAAGATCTGATGCAACGCAAGGCCGATGCTACCCCGCGCGGCGTGGGTGTGATGTGTACTTTCTTTGCCGACAAGGCCAAGAACGCCGAAGTATGGGATGTGGAAGGCAACCGTTACATCGACTTTGCTGGTGGTATCGGCGTACTGAATACCGGCCATCTGCATGCCAAGGTACAGGCTGCCGTGGCCGAACAACTGAACAAGTTCAGCCACACCTGCTACCAGGTTGTTCCCTACGAATCCTATGTTGCCGTCGCCGAAAAGCTGAACCAGCTGACCCCGGGCAGCTTCGCCAAGAAAACCGCTTTCTTCAGCACCGGTGCCGAAGCCGTCGAGAACGCCATCAAGGTAGCCCGCGCCGCCACTGGCCGCCCGGGTGTGATCGCATTTGGTGGTGCCTTCCACGGCCGTACCATGCTGGGCATGGCACTGACCGGCAAGGTTGCCCCGTACAAGATCGGCTTTGGTCCGTTCGTCGGCGAGATCTACCACGCTGCCTACCCGAATGCCCTGCACGGTGTTTCCGTTGAGGATTCGCTGGCCAGCATCGAAAAACTGTTCAAGTTCGACATCGAAGCCAAGCGCGTTGCCGCCATCATCTTCGAACCGGTTCAGGGCGAAGGTGGTTTCTACTCCGCACCGGCCGAATGGGTCCGCGCCATCCGCAAGCTGTGTGACGACAACGGCATCGTACTGATCGCCGACGAAGTACAGGCCGGCTTTGCCCGTACCGGCAAGCTGTTCGCCATGGAACACTACGATGTGACCGCCGATCTGACCACCATGGCCAAATCGCTGGCTGGCGGCTTCCCGCTGGCAGCCCTGGTCGGCAAGGCCGAACTGATGGACGCACCGGCACCGGGCGGCCTGGGTGGCACGTATGCCGGTAGCCCGCTGGGCCTGGCCGCAGCCGCTGCCGTGATCGACGTAATCCAGGAAGAAAAGCTGCTGGATCGCTCCAACAAGCTGGGCGACCTCTTGAAGGAAAAACTGCACAGCCTGAAGAAGGACATCCCGCAGATCGCCGACGTGCGCGGCCTGGGTGCCATGGTGGCCGTTGAATTCAACAAGCCGGGCAGCCACGAGCCGGATGCCGAGTTCACCAAGAAAGTACAGACCAAGGCGCTGGAGTCCGGCCTGATCCTTTTGACCTGCGGCGTATACGCCAACGTGGTACGGTTCCTGTTCCCGCTGACCATCGAAGATGAAATCTTCGCCGAAGCCCTGGCCAAGCTGGAAGCGGCCCTGAAGGCCTGAACCATCACCACCTGATGGCGACGGCCAATCCTGGCAACAGGGTTGGCCGTCTGCACAAACAATACCCTCCACCCACCTTGGAGTGAGACATGCTGAATCTGAAAGACCCCTCCCTGCTCAAGCAGCAATGCTATATCAACGGCGAGTGGCTGGATGCCGACAACGGCGAAACCATTCCGGTCACCAACCCGGCTACCGGCGAAGTCATCGCCAGCGTACCGAAAATGGGAACCGCGGAAGCCGAACGTGCCGTAGCCGGTGCCGCCGAAGCCTTCAAAACCTGGAAAAAGAAGTCGGCCAAGGAGCGTTCCGTCATCCTGCGCCGCTGGTTTGAACTGATGATGGCCAACCAGGACGACCTGGCCGTCATCCTGACCAGCGAACAAGGCAAGCCGCTGGCCGAAGCCAAGGGCGAAATCGCCTATGGCGCGTCTTACATCGAATGGTATGGCGAAGAAGCCAAGCGCCTGTATGGCGATACCATCCCGGCCCCGGCGGCTGACCGTCGCATTCTGGTGACCAAGGAGCCGATTGGCGTGACCGCCGCCATCACCCCGTGGAACTTCCCCAATGCCATGATCACCCGCAAGGCAGCTCCGGCACTGGCCGCCGGTTGCCCGATGGTGGTACGCCCGGCCAGCCAGACCCCGCTGTCCGCACTGGCCATTGCCGTACTGGCCGAACGTGCCGGCATCCCGGCGGGCGTGTTCTCGGTACTGACCGGCAGCTCCAGCGAAATCGGTGCCGTACTGACCGGTAGCGACACCGTGAAGAAGTTCTCCTTCACCGGCTCAACCGAAGTGGGTCGCAAGCTGATTGCCCAATGTGCGGATACCGTCAAGAAGGTCTCGATGGAACTGGGCGGCAACGCACCGTTCATCGTGTTTGACGATGCCGATCTGGACGCAGCCGTGGAAGGCGCGATGATTTCCAAGTACCGCAATGCCGGCCAGACCTGCGTCTGCGCCAACCGCATTCTGGTACAGGATGGTGTTTACGATGCCTTTGCCGACAAGTTTGCCGCTGCCGTTGCCAAGCTGAACGTGGGTAACGGTCTGGAAGCCGGCATCACCCAAGGCCCGATGATCGACCAGAACGCCGTGGCCAAAGTGGAAGAGCACATTGCCGATGCCCTGGCCAAGGGTGGCAAGCTGGTCACCGGTGGTAAGCGCCACACACTGGGCCACAGCTTCTTCGAGCCGACGGTGATCACTGGCGTGACCCCGGCGATGAAGGTAGCCAAGGAAGAAACCTTTGGCCCGCTGGCTCCGGTATTCCGCTTCCATACCGAAGCCGAAGCCATCCAGATGGCCAACGATACCGAATTCGGTCTGGCCAGCTACTTCTACGCCCGTGATGTGGGCCGTATCTTCCGCGTATCAGAAGGTCTGGAATACGGCATGGTCGCCGTCAACAGCGGCCTGCTGTCCAACGAAGCCGCACCGTTCGGTGGCGTAAAGCAATCCGGCTTGGGCCGTGAAGGCAGCAAGTACGGCATTGAAGACTATCTGGAAATCAAATACGTCTTGCTGGGTGGTCTGGACAAGTAAGCGCTCACGCGCCAATACAGACAAGGGCCTCATTGCGAGGCCCTTTTTGCTTGTCAGACTGGCGGGTGACTCTCCCCGGACTCCAGCACCTGCAACAAGGGCTGCAAGTACGATTCAAAACGCTGCCAGCGTGCCACCGAACTGGCATACAGCGGCTGCCGCACTTGCGACACGCTCGCGGTATGCACATGGCGCTGCGTCAGGTGGAAATCCAGGCAGGCCGGATTCCATGGCAATCCCAGGTAATCCAGCAAACGCCGGGCCTGTACTTCCAGATCAGCCACCATGTCTTCATACGCAATATCCAGAATACGCCCGGCCGGCAACACGTGCTGCCAGTGTTGCATCAATTGCTCATAACGCAGATAGCGACGTGCCAGCAACTGCTGATCGTAGCTATAGGCATGACCACTACGGAACAGGATGGAATAGCAGGAAAAGCAGGTGTCACGCGCATCGCGACGGGCATGGATGATGCGCGCCTGCGGCAGCATCAGGTGAATCAGCCCCAGGTGGAAAAAATTTTCCGGCATTTTATCGCTGATAAAACGGGCATGCGGCGCACGCTGCCATACGCTGTCCAGATAGAGGCGACCCAAGTTGCGCAATGCCGGCAGCAGGTCGACGATATCCACACCGGTCCTCAGCAATTGCACGGCTTGCTCGGCCAACCGGCTCATCTCGGTCAGCTCACCAGCACCGAACAACTCGCCCTGGCTGGCCAGCACCTGCTCCAGCAAAGAGGTACCCGAACGTGGCATGCCGACAATAAACACCGGCACACGCTCATCCTGACTCGCATCAGGCAAGGCCTGCTGGCCTGCCCTGGCAAACAGTGCCGTGTCATAGAAAGCACACAGGGTATCCACCATCTTCTGGTCCGCTACTTCATCAAAAGGCTGGCCTTGTCGACTCAGGCGGTTGCCTTCTTCATAGGCGGCAAAGGCGGCCTCATAATTTTTTTCGCCTTCCCTGACCTTGCCCACGGCAAAGTCCAGCTGGATACGTGGGGTCAATGCCAGCGCTGCCCGGTTTTCATACAGGGCATCAAGCCCGGCGAAACGGGGATCTTCACGGTGGTATGGCAACAATAGCAAGGCCGTACTCAATGGCACCGCATCTTGCGGTGCCTGGGCAATGGCACGACTGAGCCACTGCTCGCCTTCCACATCGCGGCCCAGTGTCATCAGCAGGCTGCCCAGATTACTCATTGCGCCGGCATTCTCCGGCTCCAGCGCTACTGCTTTTTCCAGCGAGGCCAGTGCATCATCCAGCAGGCCTGCATCGCCTTGTGCCACACTGAGATTGCTATGCAGTGCCGCATTTTCCGGCTGCTGTTGCAGGGCTTGCGTGAACAC
>Ga0187781_10002936_pt1 | contig 12921 bp, 8 predicted proteins | sample 0715_SJ02_MP02_2_FD_132447 | JGI IMG/M metagenome (GOLD analysis project Ga0187781, IMG submission 132447) | Tropical peat soil microbial communities from peatlands in Department of Meta, Colombia - 0715_SJ02_MP02_20_MG | ecosystem: Environmental > Terrestrial > Soil > Wetlands > Peat | place...
CGAGCGGATTGATTGCGCGCCCGACATCATCCACCGCCGTGTAGCGCACCAGATCGAGCGCGCCGGTCTGAGGATCAATTTCAACCTCGCATACATGGGCGCCATAAGGAAAGCCGAGGTCCTTGATAACGTCCTCGCAACTTGCTGACAGAACGCCTTTGAGATCGGACGGCAACGTCTCGTCGGTTCCCGCCGCTACCGCGGTTTCGTTGAGTCCGATGGATCGATCGGTCCCTTTGACAGTGAAGCGGCCGGCGCCGAATGCGATGTCGTCCTCCCCTGTTTCTAATAAATGCGCGGCGATCTTTTTGCCCTTGTCGATTATGGCTTCGGAGGCTTTGCCCATGACGATGCCCGCCATGCGCATCGATCTGGCAGAATGTGATCCACCACCCTCGGCGACGACGTCGGTGTCTCCTTCGAAGACAAACACGTGCTCGAAAGGCACGCCGAGCCACTGCGCAACGCACTGCGCAAAGGTCGTTTCATGACTCTGCCCGCTCGATAATGTCCCAACAACAACGTCTATCCGGCCGTCGGTATGGACGGTGATCTCAGCACGTTCGCGTGGATAGCCGCCGGTCGTCTCGACATAATTCGCAAGCCCGATTCCACGCAGCCGTCGACGACGACGCGCTTGCGCGCGCCGCCGGCGAAATCCTTTCCAATCCGCCAAAGTGAGTGCGCGTTCCATGACGTCGCGATACGCGCCGTTGTCGTATGTGATGCCTTGCGGGTTGGTGTAAGGAAAGGCCGATGGCGGAATGAGGTTGCGCCGGCGCAGGGCCAGGCGATCAAAACCGTGCTCCTGCGCCGCTTTGTCGATCACGCGCTCAATCGCGTAAATCACCTCCGGCCGGCCGGCGCTGCGGTAGGGGGCGGTCGGCATCGTGGTGCTGAGCACCGCGCGGGCCCGAACATGCGAGGTCGGGATCCGGTATCCACTGGTTGCGAGCTGCGCGCCTTTGACCAACGGCACGTAGGATGCGCTGTGGGCGCCAACGTCGCTCAGGTTGTCCGTTCGTAGCGCGAGGAACTTTCCCTCGGCGTCGAGCGCAAGCTCAATGCCGACTGCAAGATCGCGCCCCATGTAATCGCTGGCAAATGACTCATGTCGCTCGCAGGTCCATTTGACCGGCCGACCGATGCGCTTTGAAGCCCACACGACCAGCGCAAATTCGGGATAGAAGCCATTCCGAGTGCCGAAATTGCCGCCGATGTCGCGGGCAATAACGCGGACTTCCGCTTCCGAGATACCGAGAATGCCGGCAAGCTCGCGTTTCTGCCGCACTACCCCGCCGGAGCCGGCATAAAGCGTGTAGCGCTTGGTCATTGCGTCATAGACGCCCACTGCCGCCCGTGGCTCCATCGGTACGCCGGTCACACGATTGAGCTTGGTATCGAGGCGCGTGACATAAGCGGCCCGGTCGAATGCGTCGGCTGTTGCGGCTGCGTTGCCCACCTCGGCGTCGATCAAAATATTTGGTACGTCTTCGTAAAGCCGCGGCGCGCCCGGTTTTGCGGTTTCTGTCGCTGCGGAAAATGCCGGCAATGGAGCGTAGCTGACCAGGACACATTCGGCGGCCTCCTTCGCCAAGGCAACCGTCTCCGCGATCACGAAAGCGACGGCGGTGCCGACGTGGCGGACCCGATCGACCGGCAGCACAGGGTGCGGCGCCACCGCGGCCGCCGAGCGGTCGCGGTTTTGCAGCACGATGTCGGGCGGTGTGCCGGAAGTGGCGTTGTGCGGTATGGGCTTAAGACCGTCGGCGTGCGCATCGGCGCCGGTCAACACTGCCAAGACGCCGGGCACCGCCCGCGCTACGCTAATATCGATTGCGCAAAGGAGCGCATGTGCGTGCGGCGCGCGCACCGCTACGGCATAGGCCTGATCTGGAATATTGACGTCGTCGCTATAGCGGCCACAGCCGGTGAGCAGGCGGGCATCTTCTTTACGAAGGACCGAGTCGCCGATGCCAGCAGGCATGATCGCAAGTGTCAGGATGAGAAATATTCAAGCATATTCTCATGGTGCGGGGCCCGGGGCTAGCCGCCGGCGGGGGATATCGTCAGGCCACTCTCCGCTTCTCGTGTGCAGTATGCAGTCTGTGACCGGCTTCGAGCTTCTCGGCGCGGAAATTGCGGGCGATTTGATCGATGCTCGGCGGACGTCGCGCGGCCAGCGCCGGCCTTGATAGTCTGGCGTGCCGCGCAACTAATCCCTTAGCGGCTTTCAAGCCCACTGTCGCAGTTTCGTCCTGGTGCGATTGTTGTTGCTGCCGCTGGGCTTCCTGTGTGGCGCGCAGCTGCTCTTGCTCCAAGTCTGCAAACGCCGGTTGGCTCCGGCATGGCAGAAGCCGCACAAAGGTCACTTGCGAATCATTCTGCGGCGACTTGCGCCACGCTTCGACGGAGCGTCCGGTAACGCGCGCCACGTAGATTTGTGTCTCACGCGGCAATGTACGCTTGTGTTCGAGCCATTCGGTGACGCGATGCGCGCCGGCATTGTAGGCAGCGGCCGCGAAGCCGAGGTTGCCGAACTGCTCGCGCAAACTATGAAGGAATTTGGCGGAGGCAGGGATCGCTTGATGCGGGTCGAACGGATCACCTAAGCCGACCTCGATGGCGACTTCCGGCATGAATTGCGCGATGCCCAGCGCGCCGACCGGACTTACGGCATCGTGTTGGAAACGACTTTCCTGCCATATCAAGTTGGCAAAAAACGTTACCGGTAAATCGTTCTGCAAGGCAGAAGTCCGCAGCGCCTCGCATAGATTGTCGATTGAATCGGGAGGGAGTTGATCGGCATCGACATCGCTGCCAACAGGAGGCGGCGATTGTGGTAACTCGGCTGCGTCTTCGCCTTGACGATGAGGTTCGTCCACCGACGTTTGCAGCGCGGCCAGAACCAATTGGCGGGCGGGTTGATCCGGTGCCGACTGGAAATTGAAGCTGAGATTGGATGCGGTAGTGTTTTCGCTATCGGGGCTGAAATGATCTTTGGTCTCCGGCACGGCCCCTTTAAGACTCGCTATCAAGATTGCTAGCACAATAATCGACCGCATCCCGGCTCCGCGCGAAATTCGTGCTGCGGCCGCGTCCAAAGACACGCCGAGCAAATGTTAATGATGAGAGAGGTCCCCTCGACTGGTCGCGCTGATGCCGAGATAACGCGGCGTTTCTTTGGAAATAATGAGTTTTCGCCAAGACCGTTCGCGGCAATTGCCGAGCCGAATTACGGCACCACTTTGGAATTGAAACTCGTACGTCCTCTCAGATAATACTCATCAGTCATAAAACTCTTCCGAGCGGGCTCGCACGGCCGTCTAAGCGGTGCGTATGAACTGAAGCCCGCGATCGTTCGGCAAACCATATGCTAGGGTGGCAAACGAGGTTAGCCGCCCGCGATGTTGATGCAGTATCTTTATGCGGATGATCATGCATTCCCGTCGCATACTGTTTCTGCTGGCGAACGATTGGTACTTTTATTGGCATCGATTGGGGGTTGCGCAGCGCATCGCCGCGCGCGGTTACGAAGTTCACGTGGCCGCTTCCGAGGGGCGTTTCCGACCAGCCATCGAAGCTGCGGGATTGCGCTTTCATCCGATTCAAATTGATCGCCAGGGACTAAATCCGTTTACGGACCTCGCCACGGTTAGGGGTTTGGTGGAGCTCTATCGAGTGCTAAAACCCGATCTCGTGCATCACATCGCGATCAAGCCGATCATTTATGGCTCGATAGCGGCGAAGATCACCGAGGTTCCCGCCATCATCAATGCAATGCCTGGTCTTGGGTATGTATTTGTTTCACAACAACTGAAGGCGCGCCTGATCCGGCCGGGAGTCGCCGCCGCCTTCCGACTTTTAGTGAATGCACCCAACAGTCGCGTGATCGTCGAAAACAGAGACGACAGGAAAAGATGGATCGCGTGGCGCGTAATGCGGCCGGATCGAGTCGTGGTTTCACCCGGCTGCGGCGTTGACGTGGAAAGCTTTCGCCCGAGCCCGGAGCCTCCTGGCCCGCCCCTCGTGGTTTTGGCCGCCCGACTCCTGTTCTACAAGGGTGTGGAGGAATTTATCGAAGCGGCCCGCCTTCTTAAAGCGCGCGGCGTTGCGGCGCGATATGCTTTGGTGGGCGAAGGCGACGCCGGTAATCCGGCGTGTGTCCCGTCCGATCAGCTGCGGCAATGGCAGAAGGAAGGCGTAATCGAATTATTTGGATGGCAGGACGATATGGCGCAAGTTCTGGCCCAGTGCCATGTCGTCTGTCTGCCGTCGCATGGCGGCGAGGGTGTTCCCCGCTCGTTGCTTGAGGCCGCCGCGAGCGGCAAACCTATCGTCGCGACCGACGTCTCCGGTTGCCGCGACGTTGTGCGTCACGGCGAGAACGGATTCCTCGTTCCGGCGCAGCAGGCCTTGCCGCTCGCCGACGCTATCGAGCGGCTGGTTCGTGATGGCGAATTGCGCCGTTTGATGGGTGAGCGCGGGCGTAAGCGTGCACTCGCTGAGTTTTCGGTAGATATTGTAGCTGCACAAACGTTGCAGATTTACGAAGAGCTTTTGGCTTCAAGCGTAACGAAGAAGTCGCGGCCGTTCGATTCAATCAAAAACGACGCTCCGGTCGGCGACAGGAGGCCTTGAATATCCTCTTCGCGGTAAAGGAACAGGTCGCAGCGATTGCGGTAGCGCAGCTTCCTTTGCCACGCGAGAATTCCGCCCGCCTTGGGAAAACTGACAAAAGCGCGCCCGCGTACGATCTTTAGGACCCGATCGATCACCGCCCGCGGGTCGCGGACATAATCCATAAACCCCATCAAGATCGCATAATCGAACCGTTCGGAAATCGGATAGGTGAGAAAATCGCCGAGCGCAAACGTGCAGCGCTCGCCAACACCGCATGAAGCGGCGCGTTCGCGCGCGATCTCGAGCATCCCGGATGCGAAATCTAGTCCCAAAACTTTAATCGCGCCGGCGCGCGCCAACGCAATGCTGTAATGCCCCGGGCCGCAGCCAATATCGATCACCGTGCGGCCTTCCACCGGTCGACAACCAGCTAGGGTCTTTTCGTAGCGCACGAGCATCGCGCGGCGAAACAATCGGTTGGCGATCCGCTCCAATGCGCGATTGTCGTTTCCATAAATGGCATCGAAGTCGGCGGCGTAATCGTCGAAGAAATGTGAGGTGCGGTCGTTCATTCAAGCCGCCGCTTGCGCCATGTATCTATCAAAGGACGACACTTTAAAGTCACGCAGGATCTGACGAATCTTCGGGCGAGTGGAGCGAAGGTTCACGTAACAGGTGAATTTCCTTCGCGGACTGAGAGGCATACGCGGATGCGTGGGATCGATCTCGCGCGGATGCACGTAAAAGACGATTGGCCGGCCTTCATTGAGGGCGGCTTGGCCCATGGTTCGAATGAGCCGGTACGGAAAAAGCCGTAGATATCCGCCGCCGAAAAAGCACATCGGCCTGCCAAAAATCCGCACTGCGGTGATCGGAAATTCCGCGATCGTACCCGCCGGGGTGTGCACGCTGTGGGGCTCGAGCCGACCATCAGCAAGGCCACCGGTTTGATGAGGCGCAGGAAACACCGAAGAGTCGTAGCTATACCCAGCTTCGACGAGTTTCTCGAAGAACCAAGGCGTTTGTTTGGTAACCGAGAATGCCGGTGCGCGAAAGCCGCGAACCGCACGGCCGGACACGTCCTCAAGCAACTTTCGCGTCGCCAACGCATCCTCGTAAAATTCGCCTGCAGACATTTCGTAGACAAGGCGATGGAAGTAGCTGTGCGAGCCAATTTCGTGTCCTGCAGCGGCGGCCTCGCGGATCAGGTGAGGAAACCTTTTGGCAAAATAGCCGACGATGAAGCAAGTAGCCGTGCCGCCGCCGTCAGCCAAAAGTTCGAGCAAGGTATGAAAGTTCCGCTCGATCCGGCTTTCAAGCCGGTCCCATTCCGAAGGGGCGGGCTCGAGCCCGGTACCCGACAGGTTGAACCAATCTTCGACGTCTATCGAAAAGATGCTTTGCGGCACGGACATCCTGCTCAGCCTTTTTCCTTTAGCCAGCCATATCCCAGAATCTCGCCTAGTTCCTAGAACCTTGCACCAAAGCGGCGAAAGGCGATATTAGTTACGTTCGAGACCAATGTCGCGAGATCCGGTTGCGGCTCGCGTTCGGGAGGTTCGATGACCCAAGTCGCGAAGCACAAGGCGAAGATCCGCAATGCAGAAAGCGGCGCGGCGCCGACCGAAAGCTCACTCCGCTACCAGGCGGGTTTCGGCAACCATTTTCTTTCCGAGGCTGTTGCCGGCGCGCTGCCTGTAGGTCGCAATTCGCCCCAGCGCCCGCCGCTCGGTCTTTATGCCGAGCAGATTTCCGGCACATCGTTCACGACGGCGCGGGCGGAAAACCGCCGTACTTGGACCTACCGAATTCAGCCTTCGGTCGTGCATCGTCCTTACGGACGCGTTGACAACGGCTTAATTCGCAGTGCGCCATTCAACGAAGCTGACGCGACCCCGACGCAATTACGCTGGTCGCCTTTCCCGATCCCGCGCAAGCCGACAGATTTTGTCGAAGGTATCGTGACGCTCGGCGGCAGCGGCGATGTCGGTACCCAGATCGGCATGGCGGTCCACTTCTATGCCGCCAACCGCTCCATGCACGACCGCTGCTTCTACAATGCCGACGGCGAAATGCTCATCGTGCCGCAGCAAGGGCGCGTCCGCTTTTTCACCGAGCTCGGCATTATCGAAGCGGCGTGCGGCGAAATCGTTGTCATTCCCCGCGGTCTGCGTTTCCGCGTCGAACTGCCGGACGGTTCCTCGCGCGGCTATATTTGCGAGAATTATGGTGCGATGCTGCGATTGCCTGAACTGGGGCCCCTCGGGGCCAACGGACTGGCTAATCCGCGCGACTTTCTTGTGCCGGCCGCCGCCTACGAAGATGTCGAGGCGGCCGTCAGTCTAGTGGCGAAATTCCAAGGCAATCTTTGGGCGGCGGAGATGGACCATTCTCCGCTGAATGTTGTCGCCTGGCACGGCAACTTCGCGCCATACAAATACGAGCTGGCGCGCTTCAACGTCATGGGCAGCATCAGTTTCGATCATCCCGATCCTTCGATCTTTTCCGTGCTTACGGCGCCATCCGACCTTCCTGGCGCAGCCAACATCGATTTCGTGATCTTTCCGCCGCGCTGGCTTGTCGGCGAGGATACGTTCCGGCCACCTTGGTATCACCGCAATGTCATGACCGAGTTCATGGGCCTGCTTCACGGCGCCTATGATGCGAAGGCGGAAGGCTTTTTGCCGGGCGGCGCGAGCTTGCATAACTGCATGACGGCACATGGTCCTGATGCGGAAACCTGGCAGCGGGCGACGCGGGCTGAGTTAAGGCCACAAAAAATCGACGACACGATGGCTTTCATGTTCGAAAGCCGTTTTGCGATGCGCCTTACGCGTTACGCGATCGAGTCTTCCGAACTTCAGCACGACTATTTTGAAGGGTGGCAAGGGCTAGACAAGCATTTTTACCGGCGCTAGCCGCTGGCTTTTGCCACTATTGCAGCGATCACGCCGCCAGGGGGCCGCGCTGGTCAGGTGCGTCCGTAAAACGCCACGCCATCCGAGCCCGATAGGGCCGGGGTGGCGCCACGCTGCAAAGACCGCTATGGAAATGCACGGGGGAACATTTCAAACGGCCCGTCCGCATGCTCGGCCAGCACATTAACACGCGCAGACTTTTGATCATCGCGCATGATCTGATCGCTACGGCCGCGGCGGTACTTGCCAGTTTTTATCTGCGTTTCGAATCGGCCGGGCTCGCCGAGCGCGAGCATACGTTGCTCACATTTCTGCCCGCCTTCGTTGTCTATGCTGGCGTCGTTTATTTCTTCTTTCACCTCTATGAGTCGAAGTGGCGTTTTGCATCGCTCCCCGACTTGATGAACATCGTCCGCGCCGCAACTGTGCTGGCGGTGTCGCTGCTGGCGCTTGATTACGTGTTGGTGGCGCCAAACGTGCTCGGCCAATTCTTCTTCGGCAAACTTACCATTATCCTCTACTGGCTTTTGCAGATGGTGTTTCTAGGCGCCTCGCGGATCGCCTATCGCTACTTCCGATATACCCGCGCCAGGCACCACGCCCGCTCGCCGGAATCCAATCCGACGCTCGTGCTTGGCCGCGCCGCGGATGCCGAAGTGCTGTTGCGCGCCATCGAGAGCGGCGCGGTCAAGAAGACCTGGCCGGTCGGCATATTGTCGCCGTCGCCGGCCGACCGCGGGCAGACCATTCGCGGCATTTCGGTCCTCGGTGACTTCGACTCTCTTGACTTCGTCGTTCACCAATTAGCTCAGCGCGGCACGACGGTTGCACGTGTGATCTTCACGCCTTCTGCATTTGCGCCCGATACCAGGCCGGAGGCAACGATAATGCATGCGCGCCGGCTCGGCCTCACGGTGAGCCGGCTGCCCTCGCTTGACGACGGTGGCGAGCTGCCTCGCCTCGCGCCAGTCAACGTCGAGGATCTCCTATTGCGGCCGACAGTAAAGATCGACTATGCGCGCCTGGAAACCGTTCTCAAGGGCTGCTCGATAGTCGTCACCGGTGGCGGCGGCTCAATCGGTGCCGAAATATGCGACCGCGCTGTCACCTTCGGGGCGGCGCGACTGTTGATCATCGAAAACTCCGAGCCAGCATTGCACGCCGTGCTCGAAACATTGGCAACGAAACAACTGCAGCCCGCGATCGCCGGGCGGCTTGCCGATGTGCGCGATCGGGCGAGGTTGTTCCGCCTGATGGCCGAGTTCAAGCCCGACATCGTCTTTCACGCCGCGGCGCTGAAACACGTACCGCTGCTTGAACAGGATTGGGAAGAAGGCGTTAAGACCAACGTCTTCGGCTCGGTCAATGTCGCCGATGCGGCGGCGGCGGCCGGTGCGGCCGCTATGGTGATGATCTCGACCGACAAGGCGATCGAGCCGGTTTCCGTGCTCGGTGCCACCAAGCGGTTCGCCGAAATGTATTGTCAGGCGCTCGACGCCGATTTAGCCCGCCGGGCTCAGACTGGACGGTCATCGATGCGCCTGATCGCGGTGCGCTTCGGCAATGTGCTGGCTTCCAATGGCTCGGTTGTTCCGAAGTTCAAGGCGCAAATCGATGCCGGAGGTCCGGTGACCGTCACCCATCCCGACATGGTGCGGTACTTCATGACTATTCGCGAGGCTTGCGACCTGGTCGTCACGGCGGCGAGCCATGCGCTCGGCCCTGAGCGTTCGGACGTCTCGGTCTATGTGCTCAACATGGGTCAACCGGTGAAAATCGTCGATCTCGCCGAGCAGATGATCAGGCTTGCCGGGCTCGAACCTGGGCGGGACGTCGATATCGTGTTTACCGGCCTTCGGCCTGGCGAGCGGATACAGGAGCTTCTCTTTGGAGCCAGCGAGCCGACCTTGGAAATCGGATTCGACGGCGTCGTCGCCGCTCGCCCGACGCAGCCATCGATCGACGCGATGCGAGGCTGGCTTGCCATGCTCGATCAAGGCCTGACACGCGATGAGCGCGAAGCTATCTATCGCGTGCTGCGCGATGCCGTGCCTGATTTCAAAGGCGTGGCTGCCTGAGCCGCCCGCCATCTTCGATTTATGATCCGTGAAAGGCTTTGCCGCATTTACCGGTCTTCGAATTTACCAGCCTTGTTAACTGCGCGCGCTATCTCGGTTAGGCTAGGACTTGCACGGCTTAAAGCGGCACGCGGGGGGATTCGTAGGTGTGTCACACACGGCGCCTATGCCACCTGGTTACCGTGCCCGCTTCGCGTTGAGCTTTGAACGGAGGCCTTAGTGCGCATCACCATGATCGGCGCTGGATATGTGGGCCTTGTTTCCGGTGCCTGCTTCGCCGATTTCGGCCATCATGTAACCTGCATCGACAAGGATGCGCGCCGCATTTCCGCGTTGAAGCGCGGCGTGGTTCCGATCTTTGAGCCGGGGTTGGCGGAGCTCGTGGGCGATAATGTTCGGCAGGGTCGCCTCGAATTTGACGTTGACCTGAAGGCGGTGGCGGAGGCTGAGGCCGTTTTTATCGCGGTAGGAACCCCTTCGCGCCGGGGCGATGGGCATGCCGACCTGACTTTCGTCTATCAAGCGGCGCGGGAGATGGCGCCACTTCTGACGCCGGCGGCGGTGGTGATTACCAAATCGACTGTTCCGGTAGGCACCGGCGACGAAATCGAGCGCATCCTGCGCGAACTTCGCCCGCAGCTGCCGTTGCAAGTCGTATCGAACCCCGAGTTTCTGCGCGAGGGCGCCGCCATTCAGGATTTCAAGCACCCCGACCGCATCGTGGTGGGTACCGAGGACGCTCAAGCGCGCGCGGTGCTCGCGGAAATATACCGGCCGCTTTATCTCAACGCGCCGCCGATACTCTATGTCGGACGGCGAACCGCTGAACTGATCAAATACGCCTGTAATGCGTTTCTCGCCACGAAAATCACCTTCATCAACGAGATCGCGGATCTGTGCGAGCGAGTCGGCGCTGATGTGCAGGAGGTGGCACGCGGCATGGGCCTCGATAATCGGATAGGTGCGAAATTCCTTCATGCCGGGCCGGGCTTCGGCGGTTCGTGCTTCCCCAAAGATGCCGCCGCACTGCTTAAGACCGCGCACGATCACGGAGCGCAATTGCGTATTGTCGAGACTGTCGCCGCAGTCAATGAACAGCGCAAGCGGGCCATGGCACGCAAAGTGGTCGCCGCTCTGGATGGCTCGGTCCGCGGCAAAACTATTGCCGTCCTCGGCCTGACTTTCAAGCCGAACACTGATGACGTTCGCGATTCGCCGGCCATTCCGTTGATCACGGCGCTGCAGGACATGGGCGCTAACGTGCACGGCTACGATCCGGCCGGCATGGACCAGGCGCGGCTGCAATTACCGGAGGTGAGATATTGCGACAGCGCCTACACCGCGGCCGAAGGCGCCGAAGCCCTGGTCATCGCCACCGAATGGGAGCAATTTCGCGCGCTCGACCTGGAGCGGCTCAAGCACCTCATGAAGCGGCCGGTGATTGTCGATTTGCGCAACATCTACCGCGCCGATGCGATGAAGCGATTCGAGTTCCGTTATGTGGCGGTGGGCACTGCCGACGACCATGACACGGATGGCGAAACGCGCAACCGAGAAAGCGAGCCGATTGCAGCCGTGGCTGGCCGTCAATGATAGCTGGCGTCTTTAGCCCGCGGCCGCGGGCTTGCCGCGCGCGAATGTAAACAAAAGCGCGGCAACCAAGCCACAGCCGGCAATGAGGGCAAACATCTTACCGAGCGTTGCCGGTATCAGCACGGTCGCGGTAGCCAATACGCACAGACAAAGATTTAGCAAAAAAACGCGTGCAACGATTTCAAGGACGGTGAAGCCGCGCTCCGTAGCGAGTTGATAAAAATGAGTGCGGTGCGCCTGCCAGACGCGTTCACCGCGGATCAAGCGACGTATCAGCGTAATGGTGGCATCGGCGAGATAATAGAGCGGCATAAGAATGGCGGCGGCCAAGTGTCCACCGGCGGCGAGCAAAACGAGGAGCCAGCCGAGCAGCAAGCCGATCGGCAGGCTGCCGACATCGCCGAGAAAAACTTTGGCGACCGGGCGGTTGAAATAGCTAAATCCGAGCATGGCGCCGGCGAGCGCCATCGCGAGGAAAGCGGCGTATGCGGGCAACGCATGCGCGGCCCCGAGCAAGGCGAGAGTCGCGGTCAAGGGGATAACCTCCGCCGCTGTCATCCAGTCAATGCCGTCCATGAAGTTGACGAGGTTGACGAACCACAGACCACCGATCAGCAAAAACAGTCTTTCCAGGCTCCACGGCACGGCTGGGACGACGTGCAACTCTTTCGGCAAGGCATAGACGACGGCGGCGACAATGAGTGCCTGCAAAGCCAGACGCGGCACAATCGGCAGCGGCCGGATATCGTCCGCAACGCCGACACACGCTATCGCCAATGTTGCGGCAATGATTGTTGTTAGCGGCTGCGTTGCGTCTTCGGGGAAGGCGTGCAGACCTAGCGCGATGAGGCTGGCGGCGACCACAGCACCGATAACTGCTAGACCGGCGCCCTGGGGGGTAGGGGTGAGGTGCGAAGATCGCGCATTGGGTTTAGCCAAAGCATAGCGCTTGAGTGCGGGGTATAGGATTAAAATCGCGACTGCGCTCGCAAGGGCAGTGAGCGATGCAGTGAGCAGACCGGCCACGGCGGACAGCATCAAGTCTCATTGAACATCGTGAGACTCGGTCGAAAGAAAAGGCGGATTATAGCGCTCAGCCCCTAAGCAATGCTTCTCACGAGCATTCGGCAGGTCCAAGTGGCGCCGCGGACGCGGCGGACGCTCATCTTCAGTGTAATTGCGCAAGGGAATTGTCGGCGCACTCACGGAATATTCTAATTCCGACCGTACTCATCCTGGACACGCACAATGTCGTCCTCGGCGAGGTAACTGCCGACCTGAACCTCGATCAGCTCAAGCGGAATCTTTCCGGGATTGGCCAGCCGATGAATGCTGCCGATCGGAATGTAGGCCGACTCATTCTCATGTACGGTGCGCGTTTCGGTTCCGACGACGATTTCCGCGGTGCCTCGCACCACGACCCAATGCTCTGCCCGATGAAAATGCTTTTGCAGTGAAAGTTTCGCGTTGGGTTTCACGACGATGCGCTTCACCTGATAGCGCTCACCGAGATCGATGCCCTGGTAATAACCCCACGGCCGATAAATCCGTAAGTGCTGCTCGGCTTGCGGCCGGTTCTGCGCTTTGAGCTGTTCGACCAGCCCTTTGACCTGCTCCGCTTTGTCGCGCGAGGTCACCAACACCGCATCGGGCGTTGCCACCACGACAATGTTTTCCACGCCGACGACTGCGGTTAGGATAGCATCTTC
>Ga0187781_10002937_pt1 | contig 12920 bp, 10 predicted proteins | sample 0715_SJ02_MP02_2_FD_132447 | JGI IMG/M metagenome (GOLD analysis project Ga0187781, IMG submission 132447) | Tropical peat soil microbial communities from peatlands in Department of Meta, Colombia - 0715_SJ02_MP02_20_MG | ecosystem: Environmental > Terrestrial > Soil > Wetlands > Peat | place...
AGCCGCGGTCTGTTCACGGCCGTCATGTCTTCGAAGGGGAACGGCCTGGTCATGAAGCTCATGGCGACGCCACACTCCTGTACGGCATCCTGCGGGGGCGATCAGGACGATCCTCCCGGGCCCCGCGAAGGCTGCGCCCCGTGCAACGGGTCTCGCCGAATAGGCTCACATCGCAGTCCTTGTCGCCGCGACGGGCAACTGACGGGCGATCTTGGGCAGCTTCGAGCTTTCGCCTCCGGGCGCCACGCCGACCAGCACGAGCGGCGTGCCCGGCTCGGTCATGCTCAGGGTCAGCGCCAGCTCGAGCACCACGTCCCGCTCCACGATGCTCGCGTGATTGCCCAGGAAGATGCTCGCTGTGTTGGACGCGTCGAACCCGGTCCCCCACTGCGTCCCGCAGAACGCCTGAGCCGCGATGAACTCGCCGCCGGCTCCCGACGCGAGGAACACGGGCTGAATCAAGTGCTGCACCAAAGTCACCGCGTAGGGATGGTTGTCCGGCGGGTGGATCTCCTGCCACGGCTTCCAGATCTCATCCACCCTCCCCGCAGCCTTGCTCCCCATCGCCTCCAGACGCGACCGCAGCGTGTCTCGGCCCACAAGCTCTCCCGTATACGCCAGCCATATCTCGTGGCCGTTCCCGATATCGAGGGGCCGCGTGATCGTCACTTCACGAAGGATCTGATTCGTATGCCCTGCCTCGAACCGCGCCACGAGCCCGTACTCCCGGTTCCCTTGAGGCCCAATGCGCGCCCGCCAGCGCAGCTTGTCGGGGTCGTCCATCAAAGAAACCCGCATCGTCCCGCAATTGGTCCACCAGATCAGGCTCAACATGAGCTCGTCGTCGATCAGCTCGGCGTGGCGGCAGTCCGCCAGTTGTCCCGGCCGCCCCGCGAGGTAGTGCTGTGTAATCATCGCTTCCCCTGTCCGATTTTCGGCCTCGCACACGATCGGAAGGCGCTGGCCGAGTAACGCCAGGGCGGTACAGCACGAGCACCACTCCATCATGCCCTCTTGGCACTGGACGCTGATGGCGTCCGCTCGCTGCGCACGTGCAGCCGCCGCCAGCACCAGCGCCACCGCCAGGGAGCGACTGATGTTCTCGTCGAGGTCGGGATCGATCGACCAGGGCCGTGCGCGGAATGCGGCGATCGCCTGGCCGAGACGGACCGCCGCCTCCCTCACGTGCCCTTCACCCCCGCCATCTCGATAGGCCGTGTGGATCGTCTCGGCCATTCGTCTGACGGCGTCGACCGCCCAGTGTTCGAGCACCCATCCATGCCGGTTGAAAGTGCCGCTCTGGGACGGCTCCGTGCCCATGCGACCGATCGCCCAACCGTACGACATCCACCATGTTCGGCGCTTGGCGTACGCGGCGTTGGCGGCCGTCAGGAACGCCTTGAGATAACGAAGTTTCGGGCCGGCGAGCTCGCCGTAGATGCTCGGATACGGGACGGCGGACGGGCTCGCGACGACGGTTTGGGCATCCAGCCCCATTCCCACCAGGGACGCGCTCCGGTAGTTGTCTCGGGCCCAGCCGATGAGACGCACCCAGCCCGGCAGCAACTTCACCAGCGGGCGAATCATCTGGGCCTCGATCCACCCGTTGCTGACGATCATGACGGCACCGCACTGCTTCTCCATCGCGAGCCGCGTGATGTCCTGAGCGGCCTGGTACGTGGGGTCGGGCCCTTCCCCCAGTACCGGTTCGATGAACGCCGCGATCTCGAAGTGCCCCGCCTCGCTCAACCGGGTCAGCTGCGCCTTCGCCGCCTCCCACTGCGGCTGTCCTTCGATCTTGACGCGGTCGCCTCCCCGGTCGCAATAGTGCCCGACGACGATCACGCGACGGGGCACTCCTTCGTCCGGAACAATCTCCGCGTGAGGAAGCCGGTACGGCTTCGAGGGGCGATCGAAGGGCACGAGGACAGCCGGGTCCTCCTTCACAATAATCGCGAGGACCCGCTGCCGGAAATCCTCCTCCTGCCACATGTCCCACGTTCTCATCTGATCGTCCTCCGTATCCCGCAATCGTGACCGGTCTCGCCTACGCTTTCAGCGCGCCGGCGGTCAATCCCCTGATGAGGTACTTTTGCACCGCGAACGCGAAAATAAACACGGGAACGAGCGCGATCACTGCCGCGGCGCACATGGGGCCGTAGAGGATATCCGTGACCGGATGGATGAGCGTTGCGATGAGCACCGGGAGGGTCTGGGCGCGCGCGGAGCTGGTGAGGACCACGGCGAACAAGAACTCGTTCCAGGACTGAATCGCGATGAAGATGGCGGTGGCAGTCAGGCCGGACAGCACCAGCGGCAGCGAGATGAGACGAAATGCCTGAAAGCGCGTACACCCGTCGACCCTCCCGGCATCTTCCAGCTCCGCGGGCAGTTCCGCAAAGAAGCCCATCATGAGCCACACCGCGAGCGGCAAGTTGAACGACACGTGCCCGATCGCCAGCCCGATCCAGGTATCGAGGAGATGGCTTCGCGAGAAGAGCACGAACAGCGGGACGATGAGAGCCACGGAGGGGATCATCAGCTGCATCAAGATCCACAGGGAAAGTCCGCGGCCGCCCGTCCGGAACCGCGCGATCGCGTAGGCCCCGGGCGCGCCGGCCAGGCAGCAGATGAGCGTACTGACCGTGGCGACCGCAACGCTGTTCCGCAAGAAGGCCCCGATCCCCAATCCGCGAACGACGTATCGATAGTTCTCGAGCGTGATCGGATGCGGCAGCACCGTGGGCGGCCAATGAAAGATGTCCGCGGATGTCTTCAAGGAATTGCTGATGACCCAGAAGACCGGGAACAACTCCGCGATCAGCACGCCAATCATTAGGAGCTCGACCAACAGGAGGACGAGCTTTCTTCTCCCGGAGGACGCCCCGCCGTGCGGTGTCGCAGCCAACTACGGCACCTCTGGCGAGAACCGCCGCCCGGTCCCCCAGATCAACCAACTGCCGAGCAGCGACACGACGACGAGGATGATCGATAACGCGCTCGAGTAGCCGGTGTCGAACATCTGGAACGCCACACGATAGATGTGATAGTAGACTAGATCCGTGGCCGATGCCGGCCCGCCGCCCGTGAGTGTGAGGATCAGGGCGAACGTCTTCAGCCCGTCGATGAACCGCACGAGCAAGATCACCATGACTGCCGGAAGCAAGTGGGGCACGCTGATATAGCGAAACGCATTCCACGACGACGCCCCGTCGATCCACGCGGCCTCGTATTCGTCCTGAGAGATGCCCTGCAGCGCTGCCGTGAGCACCAGGAACGAGAATGGGAACCACATCCAGATGGTGGCGACGGCGAGCGACAGGAATGCCAGCCGCGGATCGGCGAGCCATTCGACGCGGCGATTGGTAATGTGCAGGGCCAGCAGCAGGTAGTCGAGGAGGCCGAACTGGGCAGAGTACAACATCCGCCAGACGACGGCCGTCACGACCGGGCTCAGCATCATCGGGAGCAAGATGAGCGACCGAAACAGGTTCTTCGTGCGAAGCTCTCGGTTGAACAAGAGCGCCACGCCGAGACCCAACAGGAGTTCGCACACCAAGATGAGTCCCACGAAGACGAGCGTCCGGCCCATCGACGACATGAACGACCGGTCGCCGAATGCCGCCACGAAGTTCTGGATGCCGACGAAATCCCCGGAACCGGCCGAGAATACCACGCTCCAGCGGCGCAGGCTGTAGAAGAGATTCATGACATAGGGATACGCGCCCGTGACGACGAGCACCAGGAGGGTCGGCGCAAGCATGCCCCACCCGAAGGCCTGGTCACGCAAGGATCCAGCCCCCCGCGCCCAACCCCCCTGAGCCCCAGGCCGAGCCACTTCCGGGACGACTGCCCCGGCCGGCGCGTGTCGGGCTCTCGGTCGCCGCACTGTCACCCGGCGCACGACGTGACACACCTCCAGACCAGGACGCGCCCCACTTCGGTCACCACACTACTTGTACTTCTTCAAAGTATCTCGCCACGCATTCGCAATGGCCGTCACGGCGTTTCGGGCCCCCTCCTGTCCGGCGAGCACTTTGGCGGTCTCTTGTTCAAACGAGTCCCGCAGGGCGCCGTACTCCGGCAGGTTTGGCGTGTACGAGGCGCTCTCGATACTCTGCCATAACACGGACCGGTCACCCGGGTAGATCTTTGCCAGTTCCGGAGTCTGCAGGGTGGACTTCCGGCCGGGGAACTTGCCGTCGATGACAAAGGCACGCAGATCATTCTGCCTGTTCGTGGCGTACTGGGCGAACAGGAACGCGGCCTCCTTGTGCTTCGAGGCGGCGGATACTCCGAGGCCCCACCCCCCGATGCAGGGACGCCGCCCCGGCTCGAACGCGACCTTCACCTTTCCGGCAACCTTCGACTGCGCAGGATCGGTCACATGCTGCAAGAGGGTGTGCCACTGCTCCACCATCGCCGCGTTGCCCGCCATGAAGGCGGCCCAGGCGCCCGTCTGGTCCACTTCGAGCGCTCCCGCGGGCGCGTACTGAAGGGCGTCCGCGTACGCCTGCATTGCACGCACACCGATGTCGTTGTCAAAGGTGACATTGTGTTGCGCGTCAATGAGATCCACTTGTTGCTTCCGCTCCAGATTCGTGATACCGGCGAACCGATCCAGGAACAGGGTCCAGTAGTCCGGACCCCGCTTCCCGATGATGATGATCCCATGCCCCTTGTCCCCACTGGGTGTCTTCCAACCGACAGTGTTGAAGAATTCGGCGACGTTCTTGTATTGGTCCCAGTTCTGCGGAGGCTGCAGCGGCGATCCGTACTTCGCCTTGAACTGCGCCTGGTACGTCGGGTTTTCGAACAGGTCTGTCCGGTAGTACAAGAGGTGGCTCGAAGCATACATGCCAAACCCGTACTGTCTCCCGTTCCAGATCGCATATCTGCGGAGATTCATGAAGTCGGCGTTGTCGTAGCTCGGATCCGCCAGCGCCGTATTCCTGAAGAAGGGTTCGAGGTCGACCGTCGCGCCGCCGCCGTAGAACGACCCGGTCCACGTGCTCTCGACGGCGAGCAGGTCGTACGTGCCGACGCCCGTTTTCGCGTCCAGAAGCCCCTTCTCGAAGAGATCATCGAAGGGCAACAGCGTGACCGTCACACCGATGCCCGTTTGCGCGGTGAAGTCCTTGCCAATGGTCTCGAAAGCGTTCTTCCAGGTCGGCAGCACGATGTGGATCGCCTGCCCTCGATAGGCCTGCGCAGCGGCTCCGAGACTCCACGGACTGGCCGCCACCGCGGGAGTATAGCGCGAGCCGATAGCGGCAGCCCCGGATATCGCGAGGCCCGTTGCCAGGCCCTGGCGTAGTAACGCGCGCCGCGTCAGGTGCGCCGTCGTGCCTTCTCCACCCCGTTGCGTTCCTTGATCATCCACCGCAAGCCCTCCCCTCGTCGTCCACGACATGTGCCCACCTTTGGTGCTACGAGCCCGGCTGGCACCCACCGGGTTCCAGAACCCCCTCCAGCCCGTCCCCGATTTCCGGAACCGACAGCGCCGCACTTCCGGGCGTCCGGACCAAACGTGTCTCAAATATCGTGCGGTCGGCGCGGTGTTTGGAGATCGAGTATTCAACGGCTCGGCCGTCAGACAAATACACCACGCTGGTCACGACCAGAAGCGGGGCCCCGGTCTTATAGCGGAGCATGCGCGCATCGGCAGCCTTCGCCGCGACGGCTTCGATGCGGCGGGTCCCGAAAGCGATCTGGAGCCCGAACCTCTGCTCCATGACCCGGTACAATGAGCGTTTGGAAAGGTCTTCATCCAACAATTTCGGGCAAAGGTCGTACGGAATGTAGCTCGTCGACAGCACGACCGGCTCGCCGTCGACGGAGCGGAGCCGACTCAGCTCGATAACAAGCGCGCCCCCTTGGAGGCGCAGGGCCGCAGCAATATCGTCGGGTGCGCTGGTGCGCCGCTGGCTCAGCACCTTGGAGACGGGCGGATGGCCGCGCACCGACATCTCGTCATAGAAGCTGACCAAGGTCTGGAACAACGCCGCCGTGTACTTGGGCTCCGCGACAAACGACCCCTTGCCTTTGCGACGATAGATGAGACCTTCGTGCGTCAGCCAGCTGAGCGCGTTCCTGATAACCGTGCGAGACACGCCATATGCGCGCTCGAGCTCCGCCTCGGATGGAAGCTGATCGTGGGGTCGATACCTTTGCTCGATCGTCGTGCGAAGGATGGCAGCCAGCTGTGCGTAATAGGGCGTCGGATTGTCTCGGTCGATTCCGCCGGCACCACCGGTGGGATCCGCACCCGTTTGACAACTTATGATCTTATGATCACAGGATTACTTTACTACGATCCGATGTCGCTTGGCAACACGCCCCGCCGGCCAATCCGAGCTTCCCGGCGCGCCCGATCCTTGGTTGCGTGGGGAGCATGCGGCAATATCGGCCGTTCTGGTTACCGGCGGTACCATTCCGCAGAGTCTGGCCGGATGCGGCGCGAAAATCAGGAGGCGCCCGCCTTCCGGCTCCTCACCGTCTTTGGCCCGCGTCGCCGGTGTCTACTCCCCGATCAGCCGTCCTCCGGGGCTCCCCCGGAAGTACACTTGATCAGCTTTCGGCGTCCGCGTACGCGACCTTCGATCGGCCACCTTGCCGGAGAGCTTGCGCCTCCATGTCCATTCGTATCACACTTCAGGGCGCAACAAGGGCGGAACCCGGTTCGGGTCCGCCCTTTCCATTCGACGGTGCCCGCGCCATCTGCCCCGCGGAAACGATCGGGGCAGTAGCACCACGACTGCGCCGGAGAAGCCAGGTCCCCGCTACCGGCCCACCGAGACGCGCTCGCTCAGCAGGCGCACGAATGCCCGCATCCACCGCGGGTGATCCGGCCACGCCCGCGCGGAGACGATGTTGTCGTCCACAACAGCCGCATCGTCGACGAACGTGCCGCCTGCCTTTGTGAGTTCGGGAGTGACCGCAGGGTAGCATGCGGCCCGACGTCCTTGCAGGACGTCAGCGGCAGCGAGCAGCTGCGCCGCGTGGCAGATTGCCGCAATGGGCTTGCGGGCGTCCGCGAAGTGCTTGACAATGCGACGCGCATCAGGATCCATGCGGACGTATTCAGGCGCGCGCCCCCCGGGGATAATCAGCGCGTCGAACTCCTCGGGGCGCACGTCTTTGAAGGCCACGTCGGCCGGCCAGGTGTAGCCTGGCTTTTCGGTGTAGGTGTCGAAGCCTTCGACAAAATCGTGAACGACGAACTGCAGCTTCTTCTTGCGGGGAGCCGCGATCATCACATCGTGCCCGTCCTCCAGCATCCGCTGGTAGGGATACATCACCTCGAGAGATTCGGCCGCATCCCCCGTTACGAGCAACACCCTCGCCATTCCGATCCCTCCTCACACCGCGACTGACGTGTACTGTGCCGGAGCAATGTCAAGACGACCGCGAGATGTCAGGGAACAATCCTGACCGAGTAATCCCCGCCCCATTCCGCTACGCGTCCGCCGCTACCCGCGGGGTCGCTCCGCGGAATGCCATCAACAAGAAAGGAACAGTAGTATGTACCAGGCGCGAGCTGGATCGAAACAACCCACCAGCCATCGGATCCATGGACGAGAACATGTGAACCCGCGCCCCAGTTGTCAAAGGATCCGACGAGCCTGACCAACCGGGCCGGCGGGATTCCGTCATCGCTCAACCTGAACTCGACGCTCCGGAGTCCTGTTACCGGAACAGCAGTTTGGGTGTTCATCCCCATCTTGCCTTCGCGCGGACGGTCTCATCTGCATATTACTACCATTAACCTTGCGCCCGAATTACGACGAACACCCAAAGATGCAACAAAAGTGACGAAAATGTTACAGACGCACGATTCGGCTTCCTCCTCAGCGGAGGCGCTGCGCGTGCCCGCGTTGCTGGGCGCTCCGGCTCACACCCTACGATCTGCCGCCAAACGTGCCCTCCAGCGCCTCCAGGGATCCTGGGGCTGCCGGCGATCGAAGCGATATAATCCGGCGGCCCGGGCGGCCTCCAGGGCGTCGCGGAACTCCTCGGGCGTGATGCGCCGGTTGATCGCGTCGTACCTCCGGTCTGCGCCGACTCTCCACGCCGGATGGTACTGGTCCATGATGTTCACGTACGTGTCCACCGAGACCTCGGCCGCGACCCACAGGAAGATCTCTCGGGAGCCTGCGGTTCTCCCCGGCAATACCAGATGACGCAGCAAGATGCCCTGCTTCGCCAGCCCAAGCTCGTCCAGCTTGAGCGGGCCCACTTGACGGTGCATCTCCTTGATCGCCTGCCGGGCCACCTCGGGATAATCCGGGGCCTTCAAGTAGAGCCGGCTCGTCTCGCGGTCCCAACACTTGAAATCGGGCATGTAGATGTCCACGATCCCGTCGAGGAGTCGCAGGGAGGCTGAAGAGTCGTAACTGCTTGTGTTGTAGACGAGGGGAAGGCGGAGCCCCATTTCGACGGCGGGGGGCAGGGCCTCGAGGATCTGCGGGACCGCGTGCTCGGGGGTCACCAGGTTGATATTGTGACAGCCTTCGTCCTGCAGGGAGAGCATCATCCGAGCGAGGTCGCGCGGGCTCACCTCCTGTCCGCGGTGGAGCTGGCTGATCTCGCAGTTCTGGCAAAACACGCACCGCAGATTGCACATCGACAGAAAAATCGTGCCACTGCCTCGCCATCCCCGAAGACAGTCTTCCTCTCCGAAATGAGGAAACACGCTGGCAACCTGAGCGTACCGCCCCGTCCGGCAGACGGCCCACCGGTCCTCAAGACGGTTGACATGACAGTTGCGAGGACACACCTCGCAGGCACGCAGGAGCTCGAGCGCCTCGGAGGCCCGGCGGCGAAGTTCCGTCAAGTCCCGCTGCAGGTAGGCCGGGACGAATCCCGCCGACGGAACGAAAAAGTCAGCCGGCACGACGTTCACCCGCGTGCGTCGCCAAAGCGCTCCGGGATCTCGACGTCGGCCCACCAAACCCCGGGGATCGTCTCGCCGCAGTCCGGACAGCGGCCGCCGGTGATTCGGTATCGGCGGACGTGCAGTCCTTCGCGCACGACCAGGACGGTGTTGCACCTGGGGCAGTACGTATGCTCGAACGGCCCCACCCTGCCCGGCCGGTTCCCCGCATACACGAACTTGAGCCCCTCGGCGCGCCCCAGGTCGGCGGCGTGCATCAACGTCTCCGGCGGCGTGCCGCCGCGATCCGCCATGTGATACTCGGGAGTGAATCCCGTCACGTGCCAGGGGATGTCCGGCGACACGGACGCCAGATACCGGGCGGCATCCCGCAGCTCCTCCGTGCTGTCGTTGAAGCCGGGCACAACGAGGGTCACGACCTCGACCCAGAAGCGCCGCTCTCTGGCCCAGCGGATCGTGTTGAGCACCGTCTCCAGCCGGCCGCCCAGCATGCGGTAGCTTCGCTCGCGCATGGCCTTGAGATCGATCTTGTACAAGTCCACCCAAGGCCGGAGGTAGTCCAGGACCTCAGGTGTCGCGTTCCCATTGGACACATAGCCGCCGATGAGCCCCCGCCTGTGTCCTTCCTGGAAGAGCGCGACGGCCCATTCGCTGGTAATCAGGGGTTCGTTGTAGGTGCTGGCGAGAACCTTGGCCCGGTGACGGAGCGCGAGCGTCACGAACTCCGGCGGCGTGATGCGTGTGAAGTTGCCCAGCCGCGTCGCGACCGGATCCCGCATGACCTGCGAGAGCTCCCAGTTCTGGCAGAACGAGCATCGGAAGTTGCAGCCCAGCATCCCGAAGCTCAGCGCACCGGCCCCGGGGTACGCGTGGTAGAACGGCTTCTTCTCGATGGGGTCGAGCTCGAGCGCGCCGACGTAGCCCCACGGCACATGCAGCGTCCCGCCCTCGTTGAACCGAACCCGGCAGACCCCGGGCATCCCGTCATAGATGACACACCGGTGTCCACACGCAATGCACTGAACGTTCTTGCCGTCGAGCCGCCGGTACAATATCCCTTCGCGGGCAACCGCCCTGAGGGGCTGCGCAATTGGAACTGCCAGAGCCTCCTTGACGGCCAAGACGCGGTGCTCAGTCATTGCCGGCTCCCGTCGGGCGTCGGTGCGCCCGCGGTACGGACTCGCTCTTCCTGCTGTCTTCAGTCCCGGCAAGCGCCGCGCCCCCGCGCGCGGGGGGGCGCGGCGTACTCACCCCCCTAGCGGTGCGCGCCGACCCCGCGGGCCGCGTACAGCTCCTCGCGACGGTGCTGAAGCGCCGGCAGCTTCGCCCGAACGCGGGCAAGACGCTCCAGATCGACGTCCCCCACGACCACGCCAGCCTCCTCTCCTCCGTCCGCCAGCGTGACGCCCATCGGATCCACCAGCCGACTCCGCCCCGCGAAAATGTTCCCCACCTGATCGGCCGCCCCCACGAACATCGTGTTCTCGATCGCCCGCGCCGCGATCAGCGTGACCCAATGGAATTCCTTCAACGCCCCCGCTACCCACGCCGCCGGAAGCAGCAGCACGTCCGCACCCGCCACCGCCACAACCCGCGCCAACTCCGGAAAGCGCAGCTCGTAGCACACCAGCAGCCCAAACGTGCCCAGCGGCGTCCGCACCACCCCCGGCGGCTCCTCCCCCGCCACGATCCGGTCGGACTCCCGGTACCCGAACGCGTCGTACAGGTGCGTCTTGCGGTAGCGCAGCAGCAGGTCCCCCTCCGGCCCGAGCAGGATCGTCGTGTTGAACGCCCGCCCCCGCTCCCCCGGCGCCGTCTCCGACATGCCGCAGCCCACGTACAGCCCCTGCGCCCGCGCTTCCGCAGCAAGCCCGGCCACGAACGGCCCATCGACCGGCTCCGCCATCTCCGCCGCCGGAATGGGGTCGTTCGGCGGATGGTACACCATGAACACTTCCGGCAGCAGCGCCACCTCGGCACCGCGCCGCTTCGCCTCTCGGAGCGCGCGGCGCGCGCTCTCCAGGTTCTCCGATTTGCGCGGGGACGAGACCAGTTGACACAGGGCGATGCGCATCCGCTCCTCCTCTACGGGGCACGCTCCCCGCCAGCCCTACCCTCTGTGGCCAGTGTAGCACGGCCCGGGCCCCCTGCCGCCCCGGCGACCACCTCAGGTGCGGGCCTCCCACCATCTCAAGATCCCAGCACGCCCGCTCGCACCTGCACGGCAGGCCGGAGGGAATGTGGTTGGACACACGCCCTCCGGCGCCCGATCTCCCGTGTCTCAGCCGCTCATCCAGGTCTTCTTCAGGAAGATCCGGCGGGCGGTGAACGACTGCGAGTAGCCCTGCAGCTTCGTCGACAGCGCCTCGACGTTGTACTTCGCGTACCACCACCAGTTCGGGGATTCGTCGAGAAGGGTCCGCTGGATCTGAACGTACAGGCTGCGCCGGGTGTCGTGGTTCGAGATCGACCGCGCCTGGACGATCAGCGGTTCCAACCTGGGATTGCTGTACTTCCCGTCATTGTACTCTCCATGGATCGAGAAGTACGGGTAGATGTAACCGTCCGGACCGGGCCGGAAGCTGTTGGCCGACGCGAAGATCTCGCCACCCTCCCGGCCGGCGGTCGCAACTTCCTGGGCGCGAGCCTGCACGAATGCGCCCCACTCCATCTGTACCACCTGGGTGGTGACGTTGAGTTGTCGCAGGGCGTTCTGCACCACGAGCGTGCTTGCCACGAACTCCGGGTACTGCGGCGAGCACTTGATCTCGATGGTGAACCCGCCGTTCGGATACCCCGCCTCGGCGAGCAGCTTCTTTGCCCCTTCGACATCCGGCTTGTTGAATGGCAGGGTCTTGGGATCAAGCGACCAATCGCCGTAGCCTGTGGGAATTGGGCCGGACGGCACCGCCGCGCCGAAGGCCGCCTTCTGGATCACCTCGCTCGTGTCGACCGCCATACGCAGTGCCCGTCGCACCCGCGCGTCATCCAGCGGCTTCTTGCTCACGTTGATGTAGTGCAAGGACACCCAAGCATTGGGGGCCCGCAGAACGGCGATCCCCGGCGGGGTCCCGAGCTGTACGGCACCCTGCGCGCTCAGTGTAGCGTACAGGACCTGACCCGCCCGCAGCGCCGCGAGCCGAGCGCTCTCCTCGGTGAGGATCTTGAACTGCATCCCATCGAGATAGGGCAGCGACCGGTCCCAGTAGTCCGCGTTCCGCGTGTACGTGATGTGGTCTTGCGGCACGTACTCGACCAGCTTGAACGGACCGGTCCCGATGGCTTTGATGGCCAAGTTCTCCCGCTCGGCATATCCCTTGGGCATGATTCCGGACGCCCGGAGCGCCGCGAACGACCCGAGCAGGTCCGGATACGGGGTGTCGAGGTTCATCTGCACCGTGAGCGGGTCCACGATCCTGGTCTCCTTGATAGAGGACAGCCAGGAAAGCCACGGAGACGCGGTCTTCGGGTCCAGCACGCGGTCGATGCTGTATTTGACGTCGTCCGCAGTGAGTGGTTGGCCGTTGTGGAACTTCACATTCGGCCTGAGGTGGAAGGTGTACGTCTTGCCGCCGTTGCTGATCTCCCATTTTTCCGCCAGCGCCGACACGACGTTCATCTTCTCGTCGTACATCGTCAGGCTCTCGTAGATGTGTTCGTACCCCTGGAGGGCCGAGAAGTTTGAGTTTGTGTGCGGATCCAGGCTCACGAGATCGACTTCCTGAGCGGCCACCAATGTGCCGCCCCGCTTGGGTGTCCCCACCGACGCGGGTGCGGCTGCACTGCGCTGCGCGCCGAAGAGATCAACGGTTGCGATGCTTCCACCGAGCGCGAGACCGCCGGCCAGGAACGCGCGGCGACTCAAGGTTCCGCGAACACGCCGTTCAGGTCGTGCCATCATACACCCCCCCTTCACCACCGCGGCATTAGATCGGTCGATAGGATCGAGACAAACGATATCGGTACCCCGAAGACACGCTCCATGTGCTCCTCGTCCGGAGTGTCATTGAGCCCTCCACCGCAT
>Ga0187781_10002939_pt1 | contig 12909 bp, 11 predicted proteins | sample 0715_SJ02_MP02_2_FD_132447 | JGI IMG/M metagenome (GOLD analysis project Ga0187781, IMG submission 132447) | Tropical peat soil microbial communities from peatlands in Department of Meta, Colombia - 0715_SJ02_MP02_20_MG | ecosystem: Environmental > Terrestrial > Soil > Wetlands > Peat | place...
GCCCGCCATGAAAACGTACCAACTCAACAGATTGATTCTGGGGAAAGCCAGGTCGCGCGCACCGATCATCATGGGAACGAGAAAATTCCCCAGCACCGCGGGAATAGAAGGGATCAAAAAGAAAAACACCATGATGATCCCGTGCATGCTGAAGAGCTTGTTGTAGGTCGCCGGCTCGAGCAGCGCGCCTTCAGGGGTAATCAGATTCAGCCGCATCAGCACCGCGGCGGAGCCACCGACAAAAAAAAAGACGGTGATGGAGACAAGGTAAAGAAGCGCGATGCGCTTGTGGTCCGTGGTCAGCAGCCACGACTTGATACCATAGCTGGCGTTCAAATAATGCACTCGCGATTCGATCTCTGTTTCAACGGCGGCCGTTGCCATTACTGCGTCACCTTGCCTTTCTCCACTTGCTCTCCCTCCGAAGCGTCCGTAGAACCTGATGCCGTCATCCTACTTGATAATCTGCTTCTTTCCCCCGGCCTCTCCCGCGCCCCCGAGACCGGGAGCGTGGCCAGGCGATTTACCAGGCTGCTCCGCTCCGGAGCTGAGCGATTTGATATAAGCAATAAGTTGCAGCACCTGCTGTTCACTGACTTGGCCTTTGTACGTCGGCATCAGAGCCGTATATCCCGTCACGATTTGAGTGGAGGGATATAGGATCGACTCTCTGAGATAATTCTCGTCAGCAACGACGGTTGTGCCGTCGGTCAGTTTCACGCTGCTGCCATAGAGATTCACGAACGGCGGGCCCTTCCCGGTGCCGTGGCAGGTGATGCAGCCCAGTTGTTCGTAAAGCTTGGCCCCGGAGGAGATCATCGATTCTCCCCGGAAGCCGCCGCTCAGCCACTGTTCGTAGTCCTCGGGCGTCATGACGACCACATAGCCGGTCATTAAGGCGTGATTTGTGCCGCAGTATTGATTACAGAAAAAATGGTGCTGGCCCGTCTTCGTCGCTTGAAACCAGATGCTGGTGTACCTGCCCGGTATCACGTCTTTCTGAATGCGGAAGTCCGGAACGTAGAAACCGTGAATCACATCCTCGGAGGTCATGGTCAATTTGATGGGGCGCCCGACCGGCACGTGCAGTTCATTGAGTTCCATCGGCCCTTCAGGATGCTGGAGCTTCCACATCCATTGCTTACCCACCACAAAGATCTCTGTGGCCGCCTCGGGCGGACGGGAATAGCGGATAAAGAGGCTCGCGGACCAGATGAAAACCAGGGCGCAAATGCCCAGCGGGATGACCGTCCAGAGCACTTCGAGGGGCAGGTTGGCTTCGATCTGTGTGGCCTTGGCTTCCTTCTGCCGGCGGTACTTGATGGCGAAATAGAAAATGGTGAGGAAGATGACGGCGGTGAAAAATAGATCGACCGCGGTCAGAAAGTAATAGAGATGATCAATCCCGCGCGCGATGGTGGACGCCTGATCGGGCCGTAAGGGAAACCCTTGAAACATGCTGTCTAGTCACCTTCCGTCGTGCGAGCCGAACGAGACAAAAGTCAAAAGTCGAGAGTCAAAAGTCAAAAGTCGAAAGTCAGAATTCCGTGTCATCAGGAGCTAACACTCGGTTTGCCGCGGGAGAGCGCGATGATCAGTCCTCCGATAGAAAGCAGCGTCATCACACCTGCGATCTGCAAGACGCGCGAAATCAGCACGCCGTACTTGCCGGTCGCAGGATCATACCGGCAGCAGAACAACAAGACCTCGTCAACGGGCGAGCCGATCTTGTTCGCCGAAGCCTCGATCAATCCCAGGCGCAAATCGCGCGCTGGGTAGTAAATGCCGTAGAAGTAGCGGGCGATTTTGCCGTCCGCGGTAATCAGCATAATACCCGTGGCATGAACAAACTGCTTGGCCTGGGCGTCGTATCGGTAGTGGAAGCCAACCGCCTTGGTCAGTTGCTGTATGGAGCTCTCATCGCCGGTAAGAAAGTGCCATCCGCGCTCAGCACCCTTGCGCCCGTAAAGGCCGACGTAGACCGCCTTCTTGGCCGCGGCCAGTTCCGGGGTGTCGTGAGGGTCGAAGCTGACCGTTAGAACATCGAATTCGCGCCCCACACTGAACTTGACTTCCTGTAAGCTGTGCAGCAGTCCGTTCTCAGCCACTGTGCAAAGCATGGGGCAATCAAAATAAACCAGAGAGAGGATGACGGGTTTTCTGCCGATGAACTCACCCAACCTCACCGTCTTGCCTGTTTCATCTCGAAAGGGCAGATCGAGTGGAACGGCTTCGTTCAATTTCTGATCGATGCCAATGCCTGCCAGGAGCGGGGGCAGAGCCTTCGAATTGTCGTGTCGCGCCGGTACTTCGGTCTCAGGCATGACTGAAGCCTGCGCGAAATAGGCCACAGGCAGGAGTGCCTGTGCCACGGCCAGGCCGCCCAGAAGCAGCACTACCCACCGCCGCCCCGCACCGCCAAGCGGATGACCCCGAAGCTGAACGAGCGTTTTCATTAGCGAGATGATCCTCTCTCTGTGCTTGGCTGCTGATCTGAAGCCTTCGGCTTTCCCGGATTCGGAGAAGCAACCCCGCGAACCGGCAATCCCTTCTGAAGCAAGATATCCATGGCTCGCTCCACTGGAATCCGCACAATGCCGGTCCTCTCATCCACCCAGCCGTAACTATTCAAAATCTCGGCCTGGGAGCCCTCGTAGCGCTTGAGGTCCTGCGGAGCCGTAACCTGCAATCGCGGCCCGGAAGGCAACATGCGGACGTTTTCAAAGGGTGATGCGGGCGGTCCTAATCCCTGGTGGCCGACGAAGTAACTGAACACCCCTCGACTGATGATGAGACCCACAATGACCATGAGCGCCAGACACACGCCGAAAATGATCAGGTTGCGTATATTCGCATCGCTGGTTTCGTGGCCGCGCCTGGGCTGTCCGTCAGGCATGCTGCTCCCCTCCCAATTCAGCGATGCCCTCCAGACGAGGATCGTGGGCCGGCAGCAAAGGTCTGTCCTTCAGGTTGGTGATGAACTGCCAGAGCCAAACTCCCCCGACGCCGAGAACGGCCAACCAGTCTAAGGCGTGAAACTGTGGCCCGCCGCGCTCATAAGCGGGCGCCGTGAGCCAAAAAATATCGATCACGCTCATCAGGAGCTGAATGGCCGCTACGACCCCCAGCCAGAGCTTTTGGCGAGTTACAAATCGAGATAATAGCAAAAGAAAGGGTACAGCAAAGTGAAACACCACCAGCGCCAGGGCGACCCGGGCCCATCCCCCCGAGGCGCGGCTGACGTACCACGAAATCTCATCCTGCACGTTGCCGGACCAGATGATGAGGTACTGAGAGAAGGAAAGATAAGCCCAGAGCATAGTGAAGGTCAGCAGCAGGTTGCCGTGGTCGTTCAAGACCCGTTTGGAAACCAGTCCTGAAATCGGTTCGTAGGATGAAAGCAAGATAGCAGCAATGGTCACAAGGGACATGGCCGCCAACCCTTCCGTGACCATGAAGATCATTCCATAGATCGTCGAGAACCACTTGGGTTCGAGGGACATCACCCAATCTACCGAGGCATAGGTGACGGTCAATCCAAAAATCACCAGACCCGGGCCGCTGAGGCTTTGGAGGCGCCGCGTCAGATCGCGGTCGGCAGTCTGGTCTTGTTCGAGGGACCACTTGTTGAGGAAGTGTGCCATGGCGATCCAGACCAGGAAGTAAACCACGGTCCGAGCAATGAAAAAGGGAACATTCAAGTAGGGCGCCTTGTACTGCAGCAGCGCATCCAGCTTGACCTTCTCCGGGTCCGCCCAACTGTAAAGAAGGCGCAGGCCGAACAGCAGAGGCAGGGCCAAGACAGCCATCAGGTAGAATGTTCGTGTCCCCGATTCCAGGCAGCGACGAAGCGGAAAACCCCATCTTCCACCGACCAGGTGATGCAGCATCAGAATCGCCGAGCAGCCGAGCGTCACGCCCACCCAAAACACAAAGGCGAACAGGTAGGAGCGGAAGAATTGCGTGGGGCTCCGAAACGCGCCTGCGGCACAAAGAGCCAGGGCCGCCACACCCACCGCCAGAGCACTCTTCTGGAGGCGGCTAAGGCCGGGTTGGAGGGATGCCATCGAATTCATTTCGACTGTACCGTCAAATGCGCCCCTTCTTGAGGTGGTACGTCGTCCAGCGTCGCGTGTTGGCTCAATTGAAGCGCCCGGATATAAGCGACGATCGCCCAGCGGTCTTCCGGAGTGACGCGCGCCGCGTAGCTGTACATGGTGCCGAAGCCATTCGTCATGACGTCAAAAAAATGACCGGCCGGCGCTTTCACCAGCCGGTCGATGTGGTAAGAAGGCGGAGGCGGAAAGCCGCGCTGCACCACCAGGCCCCCTCCACTGCCGGTGTAGTCATGGCAGGGCGAGCAGTAGATGTTGTACCGTTCGCGGCCCCGTTCCAGAACCGCGCGGGTGATCGGGAAAGGAAAGACGTCGGCGAGTTCTCCATTCAGCTTCCCTGTATACAAGAGTTCGTCCGTGCGCAAGTGCCCGTGCGCCACGGTGCCCGGAACCTCCGGCCGCGCGGACCTGCCGTCGCCAAAGAAGCTGCTGGGGTCGAGCGGCTTGTACTTCGGCTGGACGTGCATGTCCTGCCGGCAGCCGAGGAGAACCAGCGCGCAGACAACCAGCCAAGTTCTCGTCAGTTCGCCGAAAATGGCTGGAATTGCCGATTTTCGATTGCCGAATGCCGATTGCGAGTTGCGCGATTCGCCATGGTGCTTCTTCAATCGGCAATCGCCAAACGGCAATCGGCAATCAGCCGCGATCGTCGGCAAGAGTTTCAAGAGACTCTTAGGACTCAATTTCTGAAACCTCTTTAGCTTGCAGTGTTGCAAGGAATTCCTTCGTCTTCTGCAACTCAAACTTCGGATCCCGCGCCTGGATGCAAAGGAAAAAGCGATTCCTGGTTGCCAATTCGAAGTGCGGTGCATTGAAGACCGGATGATAAGGAGTGGGCAAGCCATTGAGCGCCAGCATGCCGAAGACGGTGGCGAGGCCGGCGCAAAGAATCGTCAACTCAAAAGTAATGGGGATGAAATTCGGCCAACTGTTGTGAGGCTTGCCCCCGACATTCAGGGGGTAGCCAACAACATTCGGCCAATACTGAAGGTAGAAGCCCCCACAGCAACCGATCAGTCCCCCGATCAAGCAAATCAGCGGCACGCGCGTGCTGCGAAAACCCAGCGCATCCGCCAATCCCTCGACGGGAAACGGCGAGTACGCGTCCATGCGGCGGTATCCGGCCGCGCGTGCGCGCTGGGTGGCGCTCAGCAACTGATCCGAGTTTTCGAACTCGGCCATCAGGCCGTAAATCGCATGACGTTTCATGTCAAAAACAGGGGCTGGGGCTTAGGGGTTGGGGGTTAGGGACTGCCCACCAACTGCCGATTCGCCCACATTCACTCCCTACCCCGCCCCACTATTCCCATCTGCCAACCTGCCCACCTGCCCACTGCCTAGCCTTTCTCCTCCGCCACCTTGTGCACCAACTCCCTCATCTCAAAGATAGAAATCATGGGCAAATAGCGGATGAAGAGCAGGAACAAGGTGAAAAACAGGCCGATCGTTCCGATGTAAGTCGCCCAATCCCATTTCGTCGGGTAGTACATTCCCCACGCCGAGGGCATGAAATCCCGGTGCAAACTGGTCACCACGATGACAAAGCGCTCCAGCCACATCCCGGCCTGGATTACCAGGGAGATCAGGAAGAGCGCCAGAACGTTTCGACGGATGCGCGAGGACCAGAGAAGCGTAAGAGGAATAGCAATATTACAGGTAATAAGAATCCAGTAGATAATGGCATAAGGTCCGGTCATGCGATTCACGATCATGTACCGGTCGTAAGAATTGCCGCTGTAAAATGCCATGAAGGTTTCCATCATGTAGCCATAGGCCACGATCAAGCCCGTCGCCAGCAGCATTTTCCCCATGTTGTCCAAATGCCGCAGGGTAACGAAATCTTCCAGTTTGTAGAAATATCGAAGGGGAATCGCCAGTGTCAGGACCATGGCGAAGCCCGAATAGATGGCGCCGGCAACGAAGTAGGGCGGGAAAATCGTGCTGTGCCAGCCGGGCACGATGGCGATCGTGAAGTCGAAGCTCACCACGGTGTGGACAGAGACCACCAAAGGCGTCGCCAGTCCTGCGAGCAGCAGCGAAGCCATTTCATAATTGCGCCAATGCATCGCCGAGCCGCGCCAGCCCATCGCCAGTATTCCGTAAACAATCTTGGCCAGGCGTTGTTTGGCGCGGTCGCGCAGCGTGGCCAGGTCCGGAATCAGACCCACAAACCAGAACAGGAGCGAAATGGTCGCATAGGTGGAAACGGCGAAGACGTCCCACACCAGCGGGCTGCGGAATTGCGGCCACGTTCCCATCGTATCCGGATAAGGCAACAACCAATAAGCCAGCCAGGGCCGGCCCAAGTGGAGGAGTGGGAACATACCCGCGCAAGCGACCGCGAACAGCGTCATCGCTTCGGCAAAGCGATTGATGGATTGCCGCCAGGTTTGGCGCATCAACAGCAGGAAAGCGGAGATCAGCGTACCGGCATGCCCGATCCCGATCCACCATACAAAGTTGACGATGGCAAATCCCCAGCCGATGGGGATGTTGACCCCCCAGATCCCGACGCCCTTATAGAGAAGGTAGGAAACGGCCAGATTGAAAAGCATGAAAAGCGCGAAGGCCAGGGCAAAGCCGACCAACCAGCCCTTCCGCACGCCTTGCACGAGCACAATGGAGCTGATCTTGTCGGTAACGGACCCATAGGAATAACCCGGGCCAAGGACAGGGCTGCCGTGTTCGATCACGTCTCCGTTTTGGGGCCGTTCGGGGCTCAAAGCCTACTCCTTGATCTCCGGGTTGGGATTACGCAGTCTGGCCAGGTAACTCGTCCGCGGCCGTGTGTTCAAATCCGTCAAGAGCGCATAGTTTGTGGATTGCGCTTTCAGCTTGGACACGCGGCTCGCGGGATCGTTGATGTTGCCGAAGACGATGGCCTCTGTCGGGCAGGTTTGCTGGCAGGCGGTGAGAATCTCTCCATCGCGCACCCCGCGGTCCTGGACTTCCGCCTCGATCTTCCTGGCATTGATGCGCTGGACGCAGTACGTGCACTTCTCCATTACGCCCCGGCTCCGCACCGTCACATTGGGATTCCGCATCGCCATCAGGCTGGGCGTCGTCCAATCCTGGAAGAGATAGAAGTTGAAGCGCCGCACCTTGTAAGGACAATTGTTGGAGCAATAGCGAGTGCCCACGCACCGGTTGTAGACCATGTCGTTAAGCCCTTCCGGGCTGTGGACGGTGGCGCCCACCGGGCAAACGTCTTCGCAAGGAGCGTTCTCGCACTGCATGCAAAGTACGATCTCGTTGTAGGCTTCCGGGTTCTCGAGCGCCCCGCGGAAGTAAGTGTCCACGCGAATCCAGTGCATCTCGCGCCCCCGCGCCACCTGGTCTTTTCCGACCACCGCGATGTTGTTCTCGGATTGGCACGCCACAACGCAGGCATTGCATCCAATGCAACTATTAAGATCTATGGACATCCCCCAGGCATAGCCCTCGTCTTTATAGCCGGGATACATTGACTGGGCCCCCGTGGTCTGGTCCTCCGGATCTTTGGCGAAATCCGGGTTCTTGCGAAATTCCTCGAGACTGGCCACCCTCACCAGATCGCGCCGCGCCGCCGCTTCGCTTTCCTCTTCCTGCGGATTATTGCCGGTCATAATGTGGTGATGTTGCGTGGTCACGAGCGGATAGGTGTCGCCGGTTTTCACGATTTGAAGACCGGAGCCAAACCAGAGCGCGCTCGAGGCACGAAGCTGGTAGGCGTCGAACCCGATTCCGGAGCCGACTCTGCCCGCGCGTGTTCGTCCATATCCCAAATGCACGGTCACAGATTCATCCGCATGACCCGGCACGATCCAAACCGGCGCCTGAACCTCTCGGCCCTCGAAACCGAGTTTCAGCACGTCCCCGTTCTTCACCCCGAGACGCGCCGCGCTACCGAGGCTGAGCATCGCCGCGTTGTCCCAGGTGAGCTTGCTCAGGGGCTTGGGCAACTCCTGCAACCAGCCGTTGTTCGCGAACCTTCCATCCCAAATTGTGGGGTCAGGTTGAAAGACAATCTCGAATCCGTTGCCGGCGTTTCGTCCTCCGGGTGCGTTCTGAGCGAGCCGGGCCGGGAGATCGGCAGCCGGCTTCACCGCCTTCTCAGGCAGTGCGGTTGCGGCGACGACGCCATCGTTGAGCCAGGATTCCCAGAGCGCTTCAAAATTCGCCGCAGGCTTTTGAGCCCGCCAGTAATCGTGGACGACGCTGTGAGGCGTGCGGCCGCTTTGGCCTTGGAACACCGCCAGCAATTCATGAGCGGTTTTGCCTTCGTAAAGCGGCGCGATGAGGGGTTGAATGATGCTGACGGTTCCATCAAAGGCGCGAACATCGCCCCACGACTCGAGATAATGCGCTTGGGGAATGTGCCAGTGGCACAGTACCGAAGTCTCGTCTTCATACAGCCCGAGATATATCCTCAGGCTGACCTTCAGCAGCTTCTTTTCGAATTGCAGGTCCGCAGGTGCAGCGTAAGCCGGGTTTCCTCCCAGAATCAGCAGCACTTCAACCTGGCCGCTGTCGATGTCGGAAACCAGTTCTCGTAATGACTGGAGTTGATTGGCTGGGCCGACCTCGAGCGGCGTCGTGTAATAAACAGTTCTGCCCACATTCCCCAGCGCATCGTTCATGGCGTGGGCCAGCGCATGGACCGTTGGAGGCTGACCTTCGCCTGCTATTACCAAACTCGTGCCGCGATGATTTTGGAGATCGCGAACGAGCGCAGCCATCCAATCCGCGGAAACATTCGCGGCCGCGGCCGGCGCTCCGGTTGGCCCTTTGATCCCCACTCCTGGCGCGATGAGGCGGGCAAACGCCTCCACCTCGCTAGCGCGCAACGGCTTCCGATGGTCCGCCATGGCGCCGGTAATTGACGGCATGCTCTCCACCACATACAACCGGTTCATCGTCGATTGGCTGCCGGTAATCCGTCGTTTGGCGGCGAAGTCGTGTGCATAACGAACGCTGCCGGGCAGGGAGCTGAGAAAGTCGGAATCCAGTGAAAGGATGCAATCCGCCTGGTCGAAGCGATACACCGTATTGACGTATTCCCCAAAAGCCAGGCGCGAGCCTTCGCGCGCGTTGTCGCGTCCGCAAGGCTCGAACTGATGCCAGCGAGCGGCAGGAAACTGCGCGAGCAGAGAATGAATCTGGTCCCCCAGGGCGGGGGAAGTAATCGTTTCGGTTAACAGCCGGAAGCCCGCCCCCTTGTTGGCAGCGAACTGCAGCGTGAGGTGATCGACGGCATCGAGAAAGGCGCTCCAACTTCCGATTCTGCCGTCGTAGACTGTCACTTTGGAGCGATCCGGATCGTACAGATCCAGCACCGAGGCCTGCGCGAACAGATCGGCGGCGCCGAGGCTGGCCGGGTGGTTGGGATTACCCTCGACCTTCGTCGGCCGCCCCATGTGGCTTTCCACCAGCAGCCCTGTGCCTACTCCCGCGAAAGGCGTGGTGGTGGCGTAGAAGAGCGGTTTGCCCGGGATGAATTCCTCCGGCGATTGCTGCGCGTAGGGGACAATCTTCTCCGTGGGCAGCTTCGTGCATGCGGTCAGGCCCGCCAAGGCGGCGGACGCAGCCATCAACTTGAGAATGTCGCGCCGGCCGACGCCGTCGGTTTCCTTGGCCGCCCCGCGCCGCGACGTCGCAGGCGCGGCAGGCTGCGGTGGGTAGGGATGCTCGTGGCGGACGAAGGCCTTGTACTCTTCAGTCTCCGCCAACTCGTCCAGTCCTCGCCAAAACCGCTTTTGTGCCTCGTTATCAGCCATTAAACATCCATCCCCTACCTGTGGCATGTGTAGCAGTCGGTCAGTTGCTTTGCGTCCTTGATCTGGTACTCCTTCATCAGCCGTCGGCCCAGCGCGAGCTGATCTTTCGGCGGTTTATAGTCGGCCTTGAACACGTCCTCGCGTTGCCTCACGTGCTGCTCGGGATGTTTATGACAATCAATACACCACCGCATATAGAGCGTCTGGGCTCGCCAGGTGAGCGGCATCTCCCCGATCGGGCCATGGCACGTGGTGCATCCAACCCCTTTGTGAATATGGATGCTGTGGTCAAAATAGGCGAATTCCGGAAGGGCATTGACGCGCGTCCACTCGAGTGACCGGTCAGTTTGATAACTCAGGCGCACCGGCTCGAGCATGGCGCTGTTCACCCACAGTTGGGAGTGACAGCTCATGCAGATCTGAGTCGAGGGAAGCCCGGCGAAAGATGACTTCTCCACGGAGGTGTGACAGTAACGGCAATCTATACCATCGTCAGTCACGTGGTGCTTGTGGCTGAACGGCACAGGTTGCTGGCGAGGAACATGGACGTCGGTGAAATAAGGGGACTCAGTGACCGCCCAGCCGAGATAGCCGAGAGCGGCCAGTATAAACACTGCTCCATAGATGCTTACTCGTGAAATTGTATTGGTGCTGCGATGAAAGATCTGCGCCATGGAATGAGCACCAACGTCGAGTATGTAGCGCCACCCTTGGGGCGGTTCAGGCCGCTACCTGCGTTGCTTGCTGCGGCTAACAGAATTCCATCAAGCTAAGGTCTTAGGCCCTGCCGGAGTTTCCGAACACCTTAGATGACGCTTCGCACCCAGGGCGTTTCACTTAAATGATGTTTCAAAAGACCCTGAAGCTGAAATTGTATTTCCTAGTGGCGGCGGCTGTCAAAACAAATCCGCAGCCGCGTGCCGAATCGCAGCGTCCAAACCCCTTCAAGTATGTCGCATTATGACATATGTCAGAACGCTACTTGCCCACCGTGAGCGCGAGGGCCGGTAGCCAGCAGGATAGCGCTTGCAGGCTGGGGTAGTGGGTGCGATCGACGTGCAGCGGTGTAACCGATATCTCGTGCGCCAGGATGGCGGCGTAGTCCGAATCCGGCTCGACCTCAGAGAGTTCGGCCGTTTCATCCAGCCAATAATAGGGCCGCCCGCGCGGGTCCTTCTTTTCCACTATCAGGTTTTGCGAAATCTTCTGGCTTTGTCGAGTCACCCGCACGCCGTGCACTTCGCCGCGCGGGACATTCACGTTGAGCATGACGCCCGGGGGCAATCCCTCCTCGAGGACTTTGGCGGCCAGTTGTGCGGCGAAAACCGCGGCGCTCGAGAAATCCTGATATTTACGCGAGGCGAGCGACATGGCAAAGGAAGGGATGCCGTGCAGCGCCCCTTCCATCGCGGCCGCCACCGTGCCCGAGTAGACGACGCTCTCGCCCAGGTTGCCTCCCGGGTTGATGCCGGAAACCACTAGCTCGGGCTTTTGCGGAAGCAGATAATAGAGAGCGATGATGACCGTGTCCGCCGGCGTGCCCGAAACGGCGTAATGCCCCTCATCGAGCTGATGCACCCGCAGCGGCGTGTGCGTGCTAATGGATTGGCTGCTGGCGCTCATCTCCCTGTCGGGCGCCACGACGGTCACTTCGCCCACCGCCGCCAGGCTCTTTTCCAGACACTTCAACCCCGCCGCTTGGATTCCGTCATCGTTGGTTACGAGAATTCGCTTCATCACCGGCTCTCAAGTCTGCAACTCTCCTCAGGACGAGGCGCCCCGATTACGCTCTTCGATTTTAGCACGGGTGAGGTTCGAGGAAGGCTGGGCGCGAGGCGACGTCGGAGGTGAGGAAGAAGTGGTATGATGGATTCTATGAAGGCTGTCGAACCCCGTCTGACCTACCCCGAGTTGCGCCTCATGCCGGACGATGGCAAGCGGTATGAGCTGATTGACGGAGAAGTGTTCGTGACACCATCCCCAAGCGAGAAACACCAGCGGGTATTAACCAACTTACTGGTTGGCATTCATAATCACGTCAAGGCAAAGGGCCTGGGAAGAGTTTACATCGCTCCTTTTGACGTGGTTTTTGGCGAAAAGACTGCTCTCCAGCCGGATTTGCTCTTTGTATCGGCAAAAAGAACCGGCATCATAGGTCCCGAATATGTGCTGGGCGCGCCGGACCTGGTGGTCGAGGTCTTATCACCTTACCGGCAGTCGTACGACCGTGTAACCAAGTTGGAGCAATACGCGCTGTATGGTGTGGCGGAATACTGGATCGTCGATCCCGTTGCCGAAAACGCTGATATCTACGTTCTGGCGGGGAAGAGGTATGAACTTAAAGGCACATTCGCCGGACACGATATTCTCCAGTCTCCGCTGCTGCCGGATTGGGAGATGCCTGCCGCGGATTTGTTTTCTCTATAGCCGATGATTATAGAAAAAACGCGGACCTTGAGAGCTGATTGGGCGAAAGCCCTGCTGTTATTTCTGCCGCTTGCTGTGTCCGGCCGCAGCGCGGCCGCCGACGAGCCTCTCAAGCTCCTGGTTTCGGTCGAGGAGCAAACTATCGCCGCGCCTTTTCCGGCGCGTGTGACTCTACACCTTCACAACGCCGGCAGCGAAACGCTCTGGCTTTACCGCCACGCGCGAGCCAAGCTACCGCCGCCCATGCGGCTGTCGGAGGAGGATACGGGTACGCCGACGACCGGCGGCTCAACCCTCACCGTCCACATCGAGCCGGCAAGCACGGGACAGGCCGCTATCGACCACCTGGCTGAGGCGGAAGTTTTCGACAGCGTCGGGCTGCCCAAGCCGGTATTGTTTGAATTGGCGCCCGGCGGCGATTACGAAGAAAAGACCTCAATTCGCCTCCGCCCGGCGCTCTCCGATCTACAGAAACCGCTGTGGGGACCATATCGGCTGACGTTCCTCTACAAGGCCGAGTATTCCAATGCAGACGAAATCCGGCGCGACCTGAAGGCAACCGTCTGGCAAGGCGAAGTCTCGAGCAACCCCGTCGAGATTCAGATTCAGCC
>Ga0187781_10002941_pt1 | contig 12900 bp, 10 predicted proteins | sample 0715_SJ02_MP02_2_FD_132447 | JGI IMG/M metagenome (GOLD analysis project Ga0187781, IMG submission 132447) | Tropical peat soil microbial communities from peatlands in Department of Meta, Colombia - 0715_SJ02_MP02_20_MG | ecosystem: Environmental > Terrestrial > Soil > Wetlands > Peat | place...
ATGCCGCACTTCTCCACAGGCGTGACCAGATAGTATTTATCGCCCTCGCGCTTGAGAACGGAGGCGAAGAGTTTCACCAAAGCCGGCCGCCCGATCGGCGTTTTCAGGTAATACCAGGTCCCGTCGGCGCCGATGCGCATGTCGAGATCGCCGCAAAACGGGGGATTCCAGCGCTCGACCGGCGGCGGGCCTTTGGCTTTTCCGGCCGCTATGGCTAGCGAGCCTGTGATCGCGTCCAAACCGAATTGCCCTGCCTTCGCCATGGTTTGCCTTGAACCTGACCGCTTGGACATTACGTCCGGGGGCGGCGCCGCTCGCGGGATCGTGATCGCTCGGCAGCGATTGCACCGCATGTGATTTAAGTTGTGTTCCCGTTGGATGAAAGAATCGTCGCTGAATCCTGCAGTTCCTGGTGGTGGCGCGTATATTGCATTGCCAAATAGTGGTGCAAAGCTTGCGGCTTTCGTTCGTGCGCGCGCGCCGAATCTGATTCGCTTGTGGATGCGGCCAGAAAGATAAGGAGTCGACCTATGCCCGCTGTCAGCGGAGACGGGCTTGAGAAACTTGAAGACATGATCGTGCGCGCGGCCGAGTCCAGCGCCGATCACGTACGCGCGGCCAAAGCCGCGATCGGAACGGTGATTTTCGGCCAGGACAAGGTCATCGAGCAGGCGCTGGTGACTATTCTCTCCGGCGGACACGCGCTTTTGCTCGGTGTTCCCGGCCTCGCCAAGACCAAGCTCGTCGAGACGATGGGAACGGTGCTCGGGCTCGATGCGCGGCGCATCCAATTCACGCCCGACCTGATGCCCTCGGACATTCTTGGAACCGAGGTGCTCGAGGAAAGCCAGACCGGCAAGCGCAGCTTCCGCTTTCTCTCCGGCCCGGTATTCGCGCAGCTTTTGATGGCGGATGAGATCAACCGCGCCAGCCCGCGCACGCAATCGGCGCTGCTGCAGGCCATGCAGGAACAGCATGTCACCGTTGCAGGCACGCGCCACGACCTGCCGCGCCCCTTCCATGTGCTGGCGACGCAGAATCCCCTCGAGCAGGAAGGCACCTATCCGCTGCCGGAAGCCCAGCTTGACCGCTTCCTCATGGAAATCGACGTCGACTATCCCGACAAGGCCGCGGAACGGAAAATTCTGTTCGAGACGACGGGCGCCGAGGAGACCCGCGCCAAGGCTGCCATGACCGCCGACGATCTGATAGCGGCGCAGCGGCTGGTGCGGCGGCTGCCGGTCGGCGAATCGGTGGTGGAAGCGATCCTGGCGCTGGTGCGCTCGGCGCGGCCAGGGCCGGAAGGCGGCGACAACGCCAAGCTCATTGCCTGGGGACCTTCGCCGCGCGCGAGCCAGGCGCTGATGCTGGCGGTGCGCGCCCGCGCGCTGCTCGACCGGCGGCTCGCGCCCTCGATCGACGACGTGATCGAGCTCGCCGAGCCGGTACTTAAACACCGCATGGCGCTTACCTTCGCCGCGCGGGCCGAGGGCGAAACAATCGATGCGGTGATCGGCCGCCTGAAGGCGCGGATCGGATAAGCGGATGGCGGCCGAGACAAGGCGCACATCCGATCACGAAGGCCCGGCGGTGCAGCGTGCGGTCGGCGAAGGCCGCACGCTTGCGGCCACCATGCCGCGGCTGATCCTGGAAGCGCGCCGCGTCGCCTCAACCATCATCCACGGCATGCACGGCCGCCGCCGCGCCGGACCGGGCGAGAATTTCTGGCAGTACCGCCGCTTCGTATCCGGCGAGCCGGCGTCCCGGGTCGATTGGCGCCGCTCGGCGCGCGACGATCATCTCTATGTTCGGGAATTGGAATGGGAGGCGGCGCACACGGTCTGGATCTGGCCCGACCGTTCGCCGTCGATGATATTTGCCTCGACGCTCTCATATGACAGCAAGCTTCATCGCGCGTTGGTCATCGCGATGGCGCTCGCCGAAATTCTGGTCGAAGGCGGCGAGCGCGTGGGAATTCCCGGGCTGATGCGCCCGACCGGCAGTCGCAGGGTGATCGAACTGATGGCGCAGGCGATGGTGCACGATCGCGCCGAGCGCGCGAGCCTGCCGCCGAATTTTGCGCCCTCCCCGCTCGCCGAGATCGTGCTTCTGTCCGATCTGTGGAGCGACATCGCCGACTTGCGGCGCACGATCGCGCAACTTTCCGGCGGCGGCGCGCGCGGGCATGTGGTGCAGATCGTCGATCCGGCTGAAGAGACCTTTCCGTATTCGGGCCGCATCGAATTTGTCGAGCCTGAAGGCGGCGGCCGCATCACCGCCGGCCGCGCGCAAACCTGGCGAACCGACTATGAGGCGCGCGTGCGGCGTCATCGCGCCGAGATTCGCGCCGAGACCGACCGGCTGTCCTGGAGCTTCACCATCCACCGCACCGATCGCCCACCGAGCGAGCTTCTGCTGGCGCTGCATGCGCGCATCGGCGCGGGCTTGAGCGATAACGGCCCCCTTCTGCCGGCGAGCGCCGAAGCGAGGGTCACGGCATGATCGGCGGAATACCGCTGGGCTTTGCCGAACCGCTGGTGCTGATCGGGCTCCTGACCCTGCCCGCGCTGTGGTGGCTGTTGCGGCTGGTGCCCCCGCGCCCGCGCCGCGTCGATTTTCCGCCGACGCGGCTTTTGATGGAAATCGCGCCGCGCGAAGAGACGCCGGCGCGCACACCGTGGTGGCTGACGCTGCTGCGGCTTCTGCTCGCCGCGCTTGTTATTTTCGCGGCCGCGGGCCCGCTGTGGAATCCGCCGCTCACTACCGCGACGTCGCGGGCACCGATCGCGATGCTGATCGACGACGGCTGGAGTGCTGCTGCCACCTGGGATGCGCGAGTGCGCACCGCTGAAGACATTATCGCTCGCGCCGAAAGCGACCGCCGCGCGGTGGCGCTGATCCCGTTGTCGGAAGGCACGCGCGACATTTCCTTTGCGCCGGCTGCCTCAGCGCGCGTGCGCCTGCAACTGATCAAGCCGAAGCCGCATACGGTTGATCGCACGGAAGCGCTGCCGGCGATCTCGCGCTTCCTCAATGCGACCAAGGATGTCGAACTGATCTGGCTCTCCGATGGCGTCGACGCCGGCCGCGGCGGCGATTTCGCCAAGGGTCTTGCGCCCCTGGTCGATACGCGGCCGACGACCATCATTGCCGGCGGCATCGCCGGCGCGCGCGCTCTCACCGCCGCCGACAATGCGGCCGGAGCGCTGAGCGTGAAAGTGCTGCGCGCCGGCTCCGGCAGCGCCGAGAGCGGCACGCTGCGCGCGCTCGATCTGAAAGGGCTGCCGCTCGGCGAAGCGCCGTTCGCCTTCGCCGCGGCCGATCGCGAGGCCGAGGCGAAATTCGACCTGCCGGTCGAGATCCGCAACGACATCGCGCGCATCGAGATTGCCGGCGAACGTTCCGCCGGTGCCGTGCAGCTTCTGGACAAGCGCTGGCGCCGCCGCACCGTGGGCGTGATCTCCGGCGCGACCGCCGACACCTCGCAGCCGCTGTTGTCATCGAGCTACTATATCAGCCGCGCGCTCGGTCCGTTCGCCGATGTGCGGCTGGCGCAAGGCGAGTCGCCGGCGGAAGCGGTCGGGCACTTTCTCGATCAGCATCTGCCGATGCTCATCCTCGCCGATGTCGGCAACGTCGCCGGCGATGCGCACGACCGGCTGGCGCGCTGGATCGAAGACGGCGGCGTGCTGGTGCGTTTTGCCGGGCCGCGGCTCGCGGCTTCCGACGACGATCTCGTGCCGGTGCGGCTGCGCCGCGGCGGCCGCATCCTGGGCGGCAGCCTGAGCTGGGACAAGCCGCAGCCGCTGGCGGCATTGTCGCATGAAAGCCCGTTCAACGGCATGAGCGTGCCGAACGACGTGACCGTGAGCCGTCAGGTGCTGGCCGAGCCGGATGCCGCGCTTTCGGAGAATACCTGGGCGACGCTCGCCGACGGCACGCCGCTCGTGACCGCCGCCAAGCGCGGCAAGGGTCTGATCGTGCTGTTCCATGTCACTGGCGACACGCGCTGGTCGGATCTGCCGTTGTCCGGCAGTTTCGTGGACATGCTCAAGCGCATCGTGTCGCTCGCCGGCACAACGGCCGTCGCCGAGCCCGCCGACAGCCAGAAGACCAAGACCATGCACGAGGCGGTGGTGCCGAACCGGATACTCGACGGCTTCGGCAATTTCGTTTCGCCGCCGGCGACGGCCCGTCCGGTGCCGACCGATTACGCGGCGAGCGCGACGGCGGACCATCCGCCCGGCTTCTACGGCCCGCCGGAGAATCTCCTTGCGGTGAACACCTTGGCGGCCAGCGACCGGCTGGCACCGCTCGATTTTTCGGCACTGGCGCACGCGACCCACGAGATCTACCGCAAGACCGAACCGCAGGATCTGCGCGGGCCGATCCTGCTCGCCGCGCTCGGATTGTTCTTGCTCGACACGCTGGTCGTGCTCTGGCTCGGCGGCGGCATGACGCGGCTATTGCCGCGGTTTGCCCGCTCCGGCACCACGGCGGCACTGTTCGTTGCCGCGCTCGCCTTCACGCTGCTGCACGGCGGCGCAGCCGACGCACAAAACAAAGACGCGCCGCGCTCGGCGCTGGAGACCAAGCTCGCCTACGTCCTCACCGGCGACCACGATGTGGATTCGATCAGCAAAACCGGCCTCGGCGGCTTGACGCTGTTCCTGGCGCAACGCACCGCGCTGGAAGCGGGCGAGCCGATCGGGCTCGACATCGCCCGCGATGAGCTTGCGTTTTATCCGCTGATCTATTGGCCGATCATGCCGGGAGCGCCGCGGCCTTCGGAGGAAACGCTCAAGCGCATCGACGCCTACATGAAACAAGGCGGCACGGTGCTGTTCGACACGCGCGATGCGGTGCTGGCGCCGCCCGGCTCCGGCAGCGGCACGAACGGCCCTGGCATGATCGAGCTGCGGAAAATCCTCTCCTCGCTCGATATTCCCGAGCTCGAGCCGGTGCCGCGCGATCACGTTCTGACCAAGACGTTCTATCTGCTGCGCGACTTTCCGGGCCGCTTCAATTCCGGCCAGCTCTGGGTCGAGGCGCTGCCGGCCGCCAACGACGAAGACGAAACTTCGCGCCGGCCCGCGCGCGGCGGCGACGGCGTGTCGTCGATCATCATCACCTCCAACGACTTCGCCGGCGCCTGGGCGATCCAGCCCGACGGTCAGCCCACATTGCCGATGGTCGAAGGCGAGCCGCGCCAGCGCGAACTCGCCTTCCGCGCCGGCGTCAACATCGTGATGTACACGCTGACCGGTAACTACAAGGCGGACCAGGTGCACGTGCCGGCGCTGCTCGAGCGGCTCGGGCAATAGGAGGCAGCGTGAATTTCGGTCTCGCGTTCGCCCCGCTCGTCAGTCCCCAGATTCTCTGGGCGGCGACCGCTGCCGCCGTGCTGCTGGCGCTGCTGCTCTTTGTCTCGCGCAGCCGCGGCGCCACCATGCGCGCCGTCGGGCTGGCGTTGATCGTGCTGGCGCTCGCCAATCCGTCGTTCACGCGCGAAGACCGCGATCCGCTCAGCTCGGTCGCCGTCGTCGTGGTGGACAAGAGCCCAAGCCAGACCTTCGGCGACCGCACTCGCCAGACCGAAGACGCGCGCAAGGCCGTGGTCGAGCGTCTCGGCCACATTCCCGGCCTCGACGTGCGCGTGGTGGAGGCCGGCCAGTCGGACGGCGAGACCGACGGCACGCGGCTCTTCACCGCGCTCGGATCGACTCTGTCCGACGTCCCCGCCGACCGCATCGCCGGCGCCATCATGATCACCGACGGCCGCGTGCACGACGTGCCGGCCGACGCCGGCGCGCTTGGCTTTGCCGCGCCGGTACACGCGCTGATTACCGGCAACAAGAACGAGCGCGACCGCCGCGTGGCTTTGATCGCGGCACCGCGCTTCGGCATTGTCGGGCAAACCCAGACCATCACCTACCAGGTCGAGGATCACGGCGCGCGCGAGCGCAGCGCGACCGTCACCGTCCGCCGCGACGGCGACTTGGTCGAGACCCGCGCCGTGCCGATCGGCACGCCGACGCGCGTCGACATCCCGATCCCGCATGGCGGGGCCAATATCGTCGAGATCGAAGCCTCGCCGCTCGCCGGCGAACTGACGGCGGTCAACAACCGCGCCGTGGTCAACATCGACGGGGTGCGCGACAAGCTGCGCGTGCTGCTCGTGTCCGGCGAGCCGAATGCCGGCGAGCGGACCTGGCGCAATCTGCTCAAGTCGGACGCCTCCGTCGATCTCGTGCATTTCACCATTTTGCGGCCGCCGGAGAAGCAGGACGGCACGCCGATCAACGAGTTGTCGCTGATCGCTTTCCCGACGCGCGAACTGTTCCAGCAGAAGATCGGCGAGTTTCAGCTCATCATCTTCGATCGCTACGCGCGGCAGGGCGTGCTGCCGATGATCTATTTCGACAATATCACCCGCTATGTGCGTGATGGCGGGGCGGTTTTGGTCGCCGCCGGACCCGATTATGCGAGTCAGACCAGCATCTGGCGCACGCCGCTCAACGCGATCCTGCCGGCCGAGCCGAGCGGCGGCGTCACCGAGCGTAGCTTCCACGCGCGCCTGACCGATCTCGGCAAGCGCCATCCGGTCACGCGCGACCTCGACGGCTCGGCGAGCGATCCGCCGCATTGGAGCCAATGGTTCCGGCTGGTCGACACCGCCAATGCCACCGGCACGGCGGTGATGCAGGGCCCGGACAATAAGCCCTTATTGGTGCTGTCGCGCGAAGGCGAAGGGCGGGTAGCGCTTCTCCTCTCCGACCAGCTCTGGCTGTGGGCGCGCGGCTATCAGGGCGGCGGTCCGCATCTCGACCTGCTGCGGCGGCTTTCGCACTGGCTGATGAAAGAGCCGGAGCTGGAAGAAGAAGCGCTGCGGCTCAGCGTCAGCGGCCATCAGCTTCTGGTGCGCCGGCAAACCATGGCGGAGACGGTGTCCGACGTGACGGTGACCTCGCCCTCCGGCACAACGCGCACGCTCAAGCTCACCGCGACCGAGCCCGGCGCCTGGCAGGCGAGCCTTGCCGCCAACGAGCTCGGGCTCTGGCGCGCGACCGACGGCAAGCTCAACGCGCTGGTTAATATCGGCCCGGTCAATCCGCGCGAGTTTGCGGAAGTGACCTCGACCACTGACGTGCTGGCGCCGATCGCCAATGCCACCGGCGGCGACTCGCGCCGTCTCGACGAGGGCAGCGGTTTGAGTATTCCGCGCATTCTCGCCGTGCGCTCCGGCGACACCTACAAGGGCGAAGATTGGATCGGGCTGAAAATGCGCGACGCCAGCGTCGTGCGCGGCATCGGCGTGCTGCCGGTCTTCGCCGGCTTCCTCGGCCTTCTGCTTCTGGTCGGCAGCCTCGCCGCCACCTGGGCGCGCGAAGGGAAGTGAGCAGGCTTCGTCGTCGGCTTGGATTGCTTCGCTGACGCTCGCAACGACGAGCCAATAACGCGAGAGTTCAGCTTTCCCACTCGCCGCGCACCGGGCCGGATATTCCCTCGAAGGCGCCATCGGCGAGTTCGGCAACGAGGAGCCGGTCGGGATCGACCGGGCCTGGCATGCCGAGGCGGCCGGGCGGTATCTTTTTGAAGCCGCACTTTGCGTAGTAGGGCTCGTCGCCCACCAGGATCGCCAGCCGATGGCCTTTCGCGCGGGCTTCCTCGAGCGCGCGCGCAATCAGGGCCTGGCCGACGCCGCGGTCGCGAAATGGCGGCTCGACCGTCAGCGGTCCGAGCAGCAACGCCTTCGCCTCGCCGATCCGCACCGGCGACAGCCGCACCGATCCGACCAGCAGCGAGCCGACGCGCGCGGTAAACGACAGATCCAGCCGGTGCGTCACCTGCTCGCGCAAGCGATAGGCGGTCTTGGCATAGCGGCCCGGGCCGAAGGTGCGCTCGTGCAGCCGCTCGATCGCGGGCCCGTCGGCCTGCGTCTCATGCAGGATGGTCAGGGAAACATCGTTCATGGCGCCGCCGCGTAGCATCTGGGCCGGTTCGGGTAAAGTCAGCGGCGCCACGCTCTGTCGCCGCCCGCGAAAATGACTACATGGAGGTCACCAAACACGTCGCGGAAATTCGGTGGAGATAGTTATGGGATTTCTCGTCGATGGCGCCTGGCAAGACGTCGATATGCGCACGCAGGGCGGCCATTTCGTCCGCAAGCCCACGGTCTTCCACAATTATGTCACCGCCGACGGCAGTCCGGGCCCGACCGGCACCGGCGGCTTTGCCGCCGAGCGCGGCCGTTATCATCTCTACGTGTCGCTCGCCTGCCCATGGGCGCATCGCACGCTGATTTTTCGCAAGCTCAAGAAGCTCGATGACGTGATTTCGGTTTCCGTCACGGAAGCACTGCTGGGAAAGAAGGGCTGGGAATTCGGCACCGAGCCCGGCGCGACGCTCGACACCGTCAACGGCCAATCGACGCTCGCCGAGATCTATGTGCTGGCCGATCCGCACTATAGCGGCCGCGCCAGCGTGCCGGTGCTGTGGGACAAGAAACAGCGCACCATCGTCAACAACGAATCCTCCGAAATCATTCGCATGCTCAATTCCGCGTTCGATGCATTCACCGAGGTGCGCACCGATTATTATCCGGCCGAACTGCGCCCGGAGATCGGCCGCGTCAACGAGCTCGTCTATTCGACCGTGAATAACGGCGTCTATCGCGCGGGCTTCGCCACCACCCAGGCGGCGTACGAAGAAGCGGCGCGCGCTTTGTTCGCAACGCTCGATCAGCTCGAAGAGCGTTTGTCGCGGCAGCGCTGTCTCGCCGGGCGGCAGATTACCGAGGCGGATTGGCGGCTGTTCACCACGCTCATCCGCTTCGACGCGGTCTATTACAGCCACTTCAAATGCAATCTGCGGCGGATCGTCGACTATCCCAATCTCTGGAATTATCTCCGCGAGCTTTATCAGGTGCCGGGCGTCGCCGAGACCGTGAGCCTCGATCACATCAAGCGGCACTATTACGGCAGCCATCGCAACGTCAACCCGACCGGCATCGTGCCGATCGGACCGGCGCTCGATTTCACGCTGGCGCACGATCGCGGACGCTTCGGCTGAGAAGAAGAGACGAACACCGCCGTGCCGCGCGAAAAAGGGGCGTCGGTGTCACCCTGATGCGAGCGGTCACCAGCGATAATGGTAGGGACCGCCGCAATAACCATAGAGATCAGTGAAAGGATCGTAGGGATCGCAGGCGCGACCCGAGCCGTAGGAATAGAGCGCTCCCAGCGGCCGGCCAAAAGGCAAACCGCGGCCGTTGACACGCCAAGCATAGCGGTCCGCACGCCACGCCGCGCGGGCCCGATAGCCGCTGCGCTTGGTGACGCTGCCGTCCTGATCCGAGGCCATGGCACCGCTCGTCTCGCCGGTCGTCATCGTCGCCGCGCCAAGCATCATAGCAGCGGCAACGGCGAAAATTCTTATTCGCATCGAATTCTCCCGAGAGCGTCAAAACGAATAGCTGCCGAACCGACCATGCCAACGTGCGCGCGACATTGTTGTTTGCTGATATGACCAAATGACGCGGACATGTTACATTTCAGTAACAGCGTGCATGCTCGCCACTCGCGGCCCCCGATCGGAGCGAAACTCGCGCGCCATTCAGGAAATGTCTTGTTCGGTCGACAAGCCGCCGCGCCTGGAGAGCGCGGCGGCTTTGTTTGGGGTTGCAATAGCCGTACGTGTAGGGCCCACCATAGGCGTAGAGACCGTCATAACCGAGGTCGCGGCTAAACTCATGAAGGTGTGGCATGTCGGTCACACCGCGCGAAAAAGACAACTCGACACGGTTATCGCCATCATTCGATAGTAGGCTGGTTGCACCTCGCTGGAATCACCAGCGCTGACCCAATCCCAGCGGCTGCCGCGCATTCGATTTTGCGGCTTAGATCGCGATTTCCGAGCAGACGATTGAACAGCACTTCGGGAGGGACGATGAGCAACCTCGCCGTTGAAATCGGAAACGGACGATTCCGATCGTTCTTGATTTCATTCGCTGCAAGTACCGCACTTGCAACCAGCGCGGTCACGTCATTGCCCTCGTCCTCATACGCCGATGAAGACGGCGTCAGCTTTTGGGTTCCCGGCTTCTTCGGCAGCCTTGCCGCTGTCCCGCAGCACCCCGGCTGGCAGGTTACAGCGATCAACTATTTTGATTCCGTCAGCGCAAGCGCCGCCGCGGCCGCCGCGCGGGAAGTCACCATCGGCAAGCTCAGTCCAACGATCAACGTCAACCTCAATATCAATGTCAAGGCAACTGTCGATCTGGTCATTGTCGATGCCGGCTACGTCTTCGCGACACCGGTGTTCGGCGGTCAATTGAATCTCGCCATGATGGGATTTGTGGGCCCCAACAGTACCGCCTTGAACGGCTCTCTTACGCTGGCATCAGGTCCGTTCGCCATCATGCGGGAAGGCAGCGTCAGCCAAACTACGACCGGCTTTGGAGATTTGTACCCGCAGGCCCTTATTCGTTGGAACGACGGCGTCCATAATTGGATGGCGTATGGAACGGGCGACATTCCCGTGGGCGATTATAGTTCGACCAATCTGGCCAATCTTGGCATCGGTCACGGGGCAGTCGATGGCGGCGGCGGCTATACGTATCTCGATCCGAAGCTCGGTCACGAATTTACTGCGGTAACCGGTTTCACCTACAACCTCATCAATCCAAGCACGAATTATCAGAACGGCGTGGATTGGCACTTGGACTGGGGCGCCTCGCAATTTCTGACCAAACAAATTTTCGTCGGGGCCGTCGGTTACTTCTACGAGCAAGTCACCCCCGACAGGGGTTGCGCTCCGCAATTATGCCCGTTCGAATCGGGCGTCATTGGCGTCGGCCCGCAGGTCGGTTTTATTTTCCCGGTCGGCGAGGTGCAAGCTTATTTGAATTTCAAGGCCTACGGCGAGTTCGACGCGCACGACCGGCCGTCGGGATGGAATGGATGGGTGACGCTGTCATTTTCACCACCCGCGCCCACCAATCCGAAATCCGCAATGCTTACGAAGCAATGATGTAAAACGTCGGGCGTCTGAAGCAGAGCGATCACCAAAGCTCGGCAATCGCCCTGCCCTGCACGACTTCGGCAATGCGCGCGCGCGTCGCGCGGGTCGTGTCTTCCGGCAATGCATCGGGTGCAAAGAAGCCATGCGCGATGATTTCACTGTTCGGCTGCGGCGGCGCGCTCTGGTGAAACGAGCGCACGACGTAGAGCGCGACATGATCGCGCCGCGAGGCGCGCCGGTTGAAATAGATGGCGAAGAAATCGGGCTGCTCGCCAAGCTCGATATTGCCCTCTTCGCGCAGCTCGCGGGCGAGCGCCGTCATCAATGTTTCGCCCGCCTCAACGCCGCCGCCCGGCAGGTGCCAGCCGGCGACATAGCTGTGCTTGACCAGAAACACGCGTCCTGTGCCGTCGATGACGATGGCGCGGACGCCGAGCGTCAGCCCGCGCGCGAACCGCCAATAAAAGTGCAGGAGCCGGCGAATGAACGGCTCAAGCGATCGGCGGAGCGATTCGAAGTGCATGAGAATTCCGCCGCAGGTGTGAGGTTTGCCCCGAGACCATTGCCTTGATCGGAACCCCCGGCGCCGTCAAGGCAATCACGGCGATCCGCGGTTCACATTGCGGCTTCGTATCGCCCTCAAACCGTAATCATTTGATTGCTCGCCGGCTGTCATTAATTTAGAATAATTCTAACATACGTATCCGTCCGTAATATCCTTCACCCCCGAACAGACGTTGAACCGATGCCCGCCAAAAGCTTTGCCGACTTGAACGAGCGGGAGGTTCTGGCCCTCGCCATTTCCAACGAGAACGAGGACAACCGCATCTATCGGTCCTTCGCCGACGGGTTGCGCGCCTCCTATCCGGAGACCGCGGCGATGTACGACCGGATGGCGCAGGAAGAGATCGGCCATCACGACATGCTGCTCGATCTCTACCGGAAGAAATTCGGCGATTTCCTTCCTTTAATCCGGCGCCAGGACGTCAAGGGCTTCGTGGCGCGGCGTCCGATCTGGCTCAATCGCCCGCTCGGCCTCGACGCGGTGCGCAAGTTTGCCGAGGAGATGGAATTCGAGACCGCGCGCTTCTACCGCAAGGCCGCCGAGAGCGCGCACGACCAAGCGGTACGCGACCTGCTCACCCGGCTCGCAGCGGCCGAGGACAGCCACGAAAAGCTCGCGCAGGAGCTCGGCGAAAAGATCGAGCCGAGCGCCCGCGCGGCCGAAGACGAGACCGCGCGACGCATGTTCGTGCTGCAATACGTGCAGCCCGGGCTCGCCGGGCTGATGGACGGATCGGTGTCGACGCTGGCGCCGCTCTTCGCCGCGGCGTTCGCCACGCACAATACCTGGGCGACGTTTCTGGTCGGGCTCGCCGCCTCGATCGGCGCCGGCATTTCGATGGGCTTCGCCGAGGCGTTGTCGGATGACGGCTCGCTCACCGGACGCGGGGCGCCGCTGGTGCGCGGCGTGGTCTGCGGGCTGATGACGACGATCGGCGGGCTCGGCCACGCGCTGCCTTATCTCATTCCGCATTTCTATGCGGCGACCGTGCTTGCATTCGTGGTGGTTGCCGTCGAGCTTGCCGCCATCTCCTGGATCCGCACCCGCTATATGGACACGCCGTTCCTGCAAGCCGCCTTCCAGGTGGTTGTCGGCGGCGCGCTCGTGTTCGCTGCCGGCATTCTGATCGGCAACTCGTAAACGGCGGCACGCATCCGCGACCCGCACCTTCGAAAATGGTTGTGACCGCGACGAATCGCGGAGCATCATGCCGCCATGTTCGTTCTTGCGCATCTGTCCGACCTGCACATGGCGCTGCGGCCGCGGCTCTTGGAACTCGCCGGCAAGCGCGGGCTTGGCTACATCAACTGGCA
>Ga0187781_10002943_pt1 | contig 12897 bp, 8 predicted proteins | sample 0715_SJ02_MP02_2_FD_132447 | JGI IMG/M metagenome (GOLD analysis project Ga0187781, IMG submission 132447) | Tropical peat soil microbial communities from peatlands in Department of Meta, Colombia - 0715_SJ02_MP02_20_MG | ecosystem: Environmental > Terrestrial > Soil > Wetlands > Peat | place...
CTGTGCCCGGATTCGAGCGACTGCACGAGATAATCCACTGCGTCTTTGGTCTTGCTCTTGATGTCTTCTAACTTCATTGTTTTTTCCTTCCGCCGTTCCCGGCTTGGTTTTTTCTTTCACTTGGAGCGGCAGCGAGAAAAAACCAAGCCGGGACGGTGAAAGGGACAGAACGGAGCCGGGGGAGGGCGGCAGGGCGCGAGTGGCGGCGCGGTGCGTGACAAACCGCTTTTGGTTTATGGTTTGGCGCGACACCGGCGCATCAGCCCGAGCGCCCGCGCGAGCCGCGGCCAAGCGGCGTCCACCCGGAGGACGGCAAAGTGGGAAAACGACGGCCTAGCCCTCGAAAGGGTAATAAGGAGCAAGGCTGGTAGGTTGGACTGGCTTGGTTTTTAGTCTATAGAAGGCTTAAGCTGGAATACTCAGAGGAGATAAAGATGCAGCAGAAACCGGTCTTGGTGCCCAAATCCCAGGACGAAGCAAAGCTGCTTGACGCCATCAAGGCGGGCGGTCTACCCAGCGTAGAAGACTTTAGGAGTCTTATCCTTAAGCTGGACAATCACCATATCCTTGCGAGGGTTTTCCTACTGGATGGCACACCATTCGTGTTCAGTAAGAGTCCGATGAAGTACATCATTTTTAAGGAACAGGTGGCGTCGGAATTCAGTCTCGGTTCACAAGATGTTTGCATTGTTGGGAGCGCCAGGCTTGGGTTCAGTCCGTCAGGATACAAATTCGGCCAACCTTTTGCTGAAACATCCGATGTCGATGTTGTGCTAATTTCGGAGCCCTTATTTCTGGAAGGTTCTCAGGCTCTTCTTCAGGAACTAAACGAAGTGCCACCCGGCATCCAGTACGGGGCACCTCTCGAACCTGTTGAGGTCAAAGGTCAGGATTGGCAAAAGGTCAAGAAAGCAATACGGAACTTCGTATTCAACAACTTCAATCCGGGCCTTCTGAGGCACGGTCACCCGCTTCGGGCACGAATCCTTGATGGAATAGAGAGCACAACCGGCTTGTTTTTGGCGCTTGAACCTCAGATTTTCGTGTCGAAGATTCGCTGTAGGGTGTTTCGGTCTTGGAAGGCAGCGGAGGATTATTACGCTAATTCGTTGCGGCAAGCGCAGAGTCAGCTTAAGGGCGAACCGGTGGCCGAGATCATCGAAGATGAAGATGAGGCGACCTCAGCTGCCGTGGAGGGGGGAACATAGCAGAGTTGGTCAGTGCCAGTGGGCTCGAAATATTCGTGCCGCATATTCGCCGCTGGTTCGGTGAGGCGAATTAGCATTTCAGCCAGGGCAGCGTTGCCAACTGGTGGGCGGCGAAATCTTGTACGAAGTTTTCGGCCCAGGTGGCGGCGCTTTGGACAGCGTCTTCCAGTTTGCCTGCCTGGTAAGTGATCTTGTGCCAATAAGTATGTTTGGCGTATGCGTCCTCAAACATCCAAGTGGCGCCTTTCCCCTCTTCTTGCAGAACCACTGTGATGCATTCTGCAGCTTTAGCTACGTGCGGGATTTCATACAGATGACCCGACGGTTCTGTGTTTTCAATAATTACGAACTTGGATGAAAGAGCATAACGCATGACCTTCTGGATAATACTTTCACCGAATCGATTCGGCTGCTCCTTGATGATGTAGGTGTAGTAACCGAGTTGCTCCAACTTGGCGGCGATGAGTTTCAGGCGATCGAGAGCGGCGCCGCTGTCTTTCCCGAGAATCAAAACCGAGTCTGAGTTTTCGAGAATCGAATCAGCCCTCTGCCACACGAGATCGAAAGCAGACTTTATTGATTGCGTGACCACTGCGGGATTAATGCCGCGGGGCAATCTCAATTGCCAACGAACGAAGATGTGAACATCTTCATCGTCTCGTGAAGGCGCAGTGAAGGGATGGCCTTCGTTCCCGAGTCGCAACACAGCGCGTTCCATCGCTTCGGCGAAAGCATAAGCTGAAAACTTGTGCTCCCAGTATTTCGTATACAGGTGCTCCTGAATTTCGCAGATGAGATTGTCACCTTCGCGCCAGATTGTTGTTTCTGGGAAATAGTTGTCCATGACCCTAACGATCACGTCTTCCGGCATTGTGGCCAGATTGAGGCGCTTCAATTCATCGATACCGATTGGATCAGTGTCTTCGTTCCGAAACTCTTCCCATTCGTCCGGCTTTCGTATCCACAAGGAAAGAATGCCCCTGTTCCCCTTCCACTTCTTTCCCCTTCTCACAAATGCGGCACGTTGAAGCGTTTTCATCATGAACTTGTCATCGGTCGTGGCGAATATATTCCCGGTGTGATTTTCCAGTAGGGCCTCTACGACTCGGCAGGACAATCCGCGGTTTCGGTGTTGGGTGTCAACTGCGACATATCCAAGCTCCGGTGTGGTCGGGTCGAACGCGTACGTGCTCTTCTTGGCAACTTCAGAAGCGTATTTCCGTCTAATCGGCTTGATTGCTCCAACAGCAACAATGCGCCCTCTTTCGCGGGCGACGGCGAAGACGGAAGCTCGAAGTACACCGGCAGCCGCATCAGAGTTGATTAATGCTCCTCCACTCCTGACAAGTGCAATGCAGCTACTCTTTTCCGGCTTGGATAGATCATTTGGACTACAGATTGTGACCGTGTATTGGTTGTTATGATCGCTCTTGTTGTCGTTCATGTTATTCAGTTCGCGGTGACCCTGCCAAGTACCCGTCCTGTGTATAGCCTTCAGATTCCTTATTTTCAACGAAAAGTTTGGGTGAATTCGGTGGGCAGCTTGGAGTTGCTGGAATGAGGCAGGCTCATCAGCTGTACGGCGGAGGCGTTCGGGTCGGGACTAAACTGCAAGTACTTTGAGGAGATCAGTGCCATAATTCAGAGCACGCATGGCAGAACAGTCGGAATTGCATCTCAAATCGGATGGGGAACGGGGGAAAGATATATTCCTCTGTCATACGGGTGCGGACAAGCAGTGGGTCGAGCACCTTGCCGAACGCATCGAGGCCGAACCGTATGAGAATCGCCTGCTCGGTGTCGTATTTGACAAGTGGGACTTCGCGAAGGGGAGCAACATCGTCGTCGATATCGAGAGGGAGATTGATGCCTGTCGTCATGTCGGGATTGTCGTTACGCGGGCTCTCCTAAATGCGGACTGGCCGACTCTGGAGCGCAGCATAGCGGTATGGTCGGACCCCGCGGGTACGCACGGCCGCGTGCTTCCGTTACTTCGAGAGAATGTCACGCTGCCAGCATCACTCCGAATACGCAATTGGATTGATTTCCGGGACGACAACCGATTTGAAGATTCCTTCGTGGAACTCGTCCGTGTGCTGCGTGGGGAGAAAACACCGCGTGGCAGAGGAAGTCTGCTTCCCACTGTGCAAGAGACGAAGCTTCCTTACGATCCTGCTCCGGTCATAATAACGTCCTCGGTGGGTGCGGATCGCGTGCAAGAACGGCTGGTATCGAACCTTTTTCCGGTGGTGGAGCTGCCGGAATCAGTCTTTTCTGCAAAAACGGAACTGCGCGAGAAGGCTGATATTCATAAGTATTCGGACAAGGTGTCGCATCCTGCATTCATTCTCCGGGAGGGCCGGCTTTGGAGTTTTGTCAATTTTCGCGCTGAAGCGGAGTTGTTCGGAACAGCCGTCAAAAGGGACACAATCCGAGTTGATAGCTTTGAATCATGGTTTTCAGATGCTGACCACGCGCGATGGGCAGTCGAACTGCTGAATGTTTGCCTGAGGCAAAATGCATGGCTGAGATTTCTGCGGCTCGATAAAGAACGCCATCGCTACTTTTTCTCGCCAAACAACAATAGGCCTAAAAGGATTCAATGGAAAATCGGCGGAAAGTGGTCGAAACGCGAAGTTACTACCCGACACATGGTCACGCGGAGGTTAGCAGACGGTAGCAAGGAGAAAATCCAGAATGGTTGGCGGCATCAGGTGTGCCGTGCCAGCTTTGTGCTGATGCCGTTCGGCCTTTTCCTTCGGCTGGAGCCTACATGGATGCTGACGAAAGACGATGGCAAAACGCCTCGCGGAGGGCCAAGGGTAGGGCCGATTCTCTCGCACTGGCTGAATCAGGAACGCAATGGACAGATTTTACGGAGCGTAAGGTTCTGGTCGCTGGTGTTCGCGAGGGGGAAACGGGAAGTGTTTATACCGACTGGACAGAAACCGATTCGGGTCGAACTGACGCCCACGTCCGGGAATGTCGAGTTTGGCATTCGAGCGGACCAGATCGACTATGACAGTCTGATGAGCGCCGAGATGGAAGACGACATCGAAGTGCCGCAACTGGGCCTTGCGTTTGAGGACTTCTTGACTCTGGAGGAAGATGCGACGGACGCGAAGAGGGAATAAGCCTTATCGTAAAACTAGCCGGCATAAGGCCGCGACGAGCGGACAAATTCGGTGGGAAGCGCCCCGATTCGATACACTCTTGGCCCGGACTGACGCTCGTCTCAGCTGCCACTATGTATCTGAGCCCAGCCTTTCTTTCGCTGGGAAACAGCAATGCGAAGATCCAAAAACTGGACTCGGCGCGTACGGCCCATACAGCAAGGGTGAGGCAAGCCACCGTCAGCAAATCCGGCTGGGAATTGTTGGACCGGCAGAGGCTGTCGACAATGCTGTCGGCTTCCTTGCTGGGATGAGCCAGCGCATAGAGCCAGGTCCCAAAACAGATGCCATACTCCATCCTGGGTTTCCGGGAATCAATGATGGTGATCCATTTCAGATCGAGTTTGTCACGCAGCAGATATGGCATCGAGCTTTGAAGCCGAAAGACATTGCACTTGTGGAGGGCAATCCCGATTTTATACAACGGGTTGGACTGTTGCTGTCGGCAGTCACAACGGAGATCAAGGCTCTGACGGCATTAGATACGGGTCCAAATGTCGTGATCTGCGCGATGTCGAAGACGTTGGAGGATCTCTGCCGGGTGGGCATCGCTGAGTACGACCGAGTCCAAGCGCAAACGGATGATGGGATAGATAGTGATGATCTGCCCGAAATTGTCCCGGAGATGGAGGAAGAAGACGAATCAGGTGAGGAAATTGATAGCGAAGCAGCACGAAGCTTTCGGCGCGGGCTCAAAGCGGAATGCTTGAACCTCCTCCCGACGCAACTGATGTGGCACAGAACACTGGCTGGTGGTCCCGGAGTGCAGGATATGGCGACACGAGCATGGAACCTCAGTGTGGCCCTGCTCTATAAGGCGGAGGTTATTCCATGGCGGCTTGCTGATGTCATAGAAGGTTCCTGTTTTGTGGGTATTTCGTTCTTTCATGAAGAGGAAGCGCGGTCGAGCATCTTGCGAACAAGCGTGGCGCAAGCGTTCACGGAACGAGGGGAGGGGTTTGTTTTGCGCGGCAAGTCATTCGAGTGGGACCGTCGTAAAACGGGCGAAGGGGCACCGCACCTCAATAAGGACCAGGCGAAGGCGCTGCTTGAAAATGTGTTGGAGGTTTACAGGGATCAGGTTGGCGGTCTGCCGCGCAAAGTGGTCTTGCACAAAACCTCGCGCTACACGCAGGAAGAACGGGAGGGGTTTGAAGGTGCTCTAAAAGGGATCTCCTACTACGGAATGCTGACCCTTAATAGGCGAGGAATCTTTTGCCTTCGACCGGGGAAGAAGGCGGTTTTACGTGGAACTGTCGTTGACTTCGGTCAGAAACGCGGATTGGTCTATACAGTAGGGTACGTGCCGTTTCTGCGTTGCTATCCGGGTTTCAGAATTCCTCAGCCGATTGAAATAACTGAAAACTGGGGTTGCATTTCACTGCACGAAGCGGCGTCGGACATATTGAAGCTCACGAAACTGAACTGGAACACGGCCGCATTTTGCTGCCGCGAGCCGATCACGATCGCCTTTGCCCGCCGTGTTGGCGACATTCTGAAACTTGCAAAAGGCAAAGACCCCGCACTGCATTATCGGTTTTACATGTAGGAGCATGTGCGATAATTCGCATTTCATGAGTACACAAGAGGCAGAAAAACGTGTGTCGAGTGGCTCGGGTGAAGCCGGCCAACAATCCCAACAGGCCACTGGGCTGCCCAGAGCCCAGCGGGAACATGTCGCAGCGGAGTCAGGGGACATTGTTGAAACGCAAATCAGTGAGGTGCGGCGACTCTTTCCAGAGGTATTCGTCGAGGGCAAGATTGATTTCGATCGCTTGCGCACGACACTAGGCGCGGCAGCGGAATCGGGAGCGGGCAGATTTCACTTTACGTGGGCGGGGAAGAATGATGCGATAAGCCTGTTGCAGACGCCGAGCCGCGGAACCCTGATACCGCTGCCCGACGAGTCCGTCAATTTCGAAGGCACCGGCAACGTTTTCATTGAAGGCGAGAATCTGGAGGTCCTTAAGCTCCTGTTTAAGCCGTATTTCGGACGGGTGAAGCTGATTTATATCGATCCTCCCTACAACACAGGCCAGGATTTCATTTATCCCGACAATTATGCGGATCCGCTGAAGGCGTACCTTCAGATGACTGGGCAGGTGGATGCAGAAGGCAATCTACTGACCAGTAATCCAGAGACAAGCGGTCGGTTCCATTCGGCGTGGCTTTCGATGATGTATCCAAGGCTTTTCGTGGCACGGCAACTTCTTTGCGATGACGGATTAGTGTTTGTCAGCACTGATGACAACGAGGTCCATCATCTGCGGCTGCTGCTTAATGAAGTTTTCGGAGAAGAAAACTTCATATCACAGATCGTCTGGCAAACAGTGTACGGTGGCGGGGCGAAAGTAAAACACGTTGTGAGCATGCACGAGTACATTCTTGTTTATGCCCGCGAAAAGGCCTCGGTCGGGTTTATCAGCCTCCCGCCCGATCCCAACATTCTTCGCCTTTACAAGTTCAAGGATGAAAAGTACGAAACGAGGGGCCCCTATTACACCCAGCCGCTGGCTACAACGAGCATGGACGAGCGGAAGAACCTCAGATTTCCGATCGAGTATGAAGGTGAACAGATTTGGCCTGAGAAACAGTGGCAGTGGAGCAAGACGCGCGTGCAACAAGCGCAGGCAAATAATGAGCTGGTTTTCAAGAAAAGCAGTGATGGAACTTGGTCTGTGAGATACAAGCAGTACCTACGGGACGAGGACGGCATAGAGCGTGGAACCAAACCGTTTTCAATCCTCGAAGGTCCGTTCACACAGGAGGGATCAGATGAGATCAGCGAGATCTTCGGCGACAACAAAATTTTCCCATTTCCAAAGCCGGTAGAACTGGTGAAGCATTTTCTGAAGTATGTTTGGCAGGACAAGGACGCGATCGTATTGGACTTTTTCGCCGGTTCCGGTTCGACCGCGCAGGCTGTTCTCGAACTGAACCGCGAAGTCGGCGGAAACCGCAAGTTCATTCTTGTTCAGCTTCCAGAGCCGACGGGCAACAAGGAGTATCCAACGATTGCAGCCATCTGCAGGGAACGGATCAGACGTGTCATTGCAAAAATGGCGAGCTCGGGACAGGAGAGACTTGAGTTGGAGAAGGACAATCCAGGCGAGGATCTGGGGTTCAAGGTCTTTAAGCTTACGGGGCCAAATATTCAGCAGTGGACGGGAGAACAACGCGAGTCAGAGACATACGTCCAAGAGCTCGAACTGTTTAATGACCCGCTGATCGCAGGATGGCATCCAGAAAATGTCATTTGGGAAGTCGCATTGAGGGAAGGCTTTGGCCTCAGAACCCGTTTTGCTGCTCGCGATCTGGCAAATGGAAACCAGATCTACGATGTGATCGATCCTGATACAGGTCAAGCATTCATCATCTGTCTCGATGAACAAATTCGGGCCGATTTCAGCAAGAGTTGTGATTTGAAGGCCGATACGCTACTGATCTGCCGGGATGTGGCCCTTGATGATACAGCGGCCGCCAATCTCGCGCTTCAATGCCGGCTGAAGACTATCTGAGCGGAGGGCTGCGTGCGACTTCAGTTTGACGGCAATCAACCGTACCAATTACGTGCAATCGAATCGGTTGCCGATCTTCTACAAGGAGAGTCGCGGGCCGCAGTTGACTTTGCTGCTGCGGGATTGGGGCCAATGTTCGGCTCAGTTACAAACCGGTTGGATCTAAGTGGAGATCAGATTCTTCACAACCTTCATGTGGTTCAACAGAACAATGGAATCCCGCTAGACCCCGCCCTGGAATTCATTGAGGAGACAATACGGACAGTCACTGGGGACCAAAAGTTGCGTTTCCCGAATTTCTCCGTCGAAATGGAAACCGGCACGGGGAAGACGTATGTGTACTTGCGTACGGCACTAGAGCTGAATAGGAGATATGGTGTCCGCAAGTTTATCGTCGTCGTGCCCTCCGTGGCGATACGGGAAGGCGTTCTGAAGACGCTGAAAATTACGCAGGAGCACCTCCGCTCCCTATATGACAACGTACCGTATCGTTACACGGTTTACGACTCGAAAAGCATTGCGAAGGTAAGGCAGTTTGCGCAGAGCGATTGTGTCGAACTGCTGGTCATGACCATTGATTCCTTCAACAAGGAAGACAACGTCATTCGTCAGAGCACGGATCGCCTACAAGGTGCGACGCCCCTTTTCCTGGTGCAATCAGTGCGGCCGGTTCTGATTCTCGATGAGCCGCAGAACATGGAAAGCGAAGCGCGCATTCGGGCGCTGGCGTCACTCGATCCACTGTTCGCGCTGCGGTATTCGGCGACTCATCGCAATCCCTATAATCTGGTTTACCGGCTGACGCCGTTCGAAGCCTACCGGCAGTCGCTGGTGAAAAAAATACAGGTCGCATCGGTAGTGAAGGAGGATGACTTTAATCAGGTGTTTGTGCGAGTGGAAGAAATCCGCACAGCAGCGAAAACTGTACAGGCGAAAATCGCGTTGCATAAGCGGATGGCAGGAGCAACCATCAAAGAGAAAGCCTTTCTCTTCAAGCTGGGCGACAGCATGGAGGCCAAGGCTCAGCGGCCCGAATATGCGAGTTTCGTGATCGATGAGATCAATGCGGCGGATCAGGTTGTTAGGTTCAAGAACGGTATTGAGATTGCGGTCGGGCAGACGCAGGGCGCGGATCAGGCGGCGCTGTTTCGCGAGCAGATCCGGTACACCGTCGAAGAGCACTTCCGAAAGCAGAGTCGGCTGAAAACCGCCGGAATCAAGGTCCTATCGCTGTTTTTCATCGACCGTGTGGAGAATTACGTTGGCACACCACCGGTGGACAAGACGGCACTGGGCATAGATGGTCTCTATCCAGGTATTATCCGCCAACTCTTCGATGAGGCCTTCGAAGTATTGAAAGTCAAGTATCCAGCATTTTCGGGGAAAAGGGCCGTGGAAGTCAGGGGCAGCTATTTCGCGACAAAACGGCGGCGCGGGGGAGAGGAAGACGCCGTAAACTCGACGAGTGGGCAAAGCGCAGAAGACCGTGCTGCCTACAATCTCATCATGAAGGATAAGGAACGCCTGCTATCGCTCGACGAACCTGTCGCGTTCATTTTTTCGCACAGTGCGTTGCGGGAAGGGTGGGACAATCCGAATGTCTGCCAGATTTGCACTCTCAACCAAACTGTGTCGGAGTTAAAGAAGCGGCAGGAGGTCGGGCGCGGCATGCGCCTAGTGGTGAACCAGGAGGGACAGCGATCCTTAGAGGAAAAGGCAAATATTCTCACAGTTGTAGCAAACGAGAGCTACGAGAAATTTGTGTCGGCGTTACAAGCGGAGATGGTAGAAGCTTTCGGCGAAGCCGGTGCCGCTCCGAAACCGGTCAACGCGCGAGAGAAGCACACTGCCAAGCGCAAGGCTTTGGATCAATTGCCCGAGGAGTTTACGGCACTGTGGGAAAAGATTAAGCCCAAGACTCGCTATCAGGTTAAAGTCAACACGGAAAAACTGATTTCGGACGTAGTGGAGAGGCTGGATCGTGTGAAGATCGACTCTCCGCGTATCGTTGCCTCAAAAGCGGAAGTGACGGTCGATAAAGAAAAGGATCTGCTGGATTACCAGCTGTTCGGTCACGGCGTACTAGCGACCGTGGCGGTGAGGCAGGGTCCACCGAACATTGTCCGACTTATCGAGGACTTGATTGGACACATTACACCGCCGATCAAATTGACTCGTAAGACGCTTGCCAAAATTGTGGTCCACACAAAAAATCGCAAAACTGCCCTCGACAATCCGCAGGAGTTTGCCTTTCAATCCGCTAAGATCATTCGCGAAGAGGCTATTGAGCAACTTGTGGCCGGTATTCAATATTTCAAAGACGGCACATGGTACGACATGACCGAATGGATCGAGGAGGAGGAAACGGTGTCCGATCGGCTGGTACGGGTCGACAACTCGATTTACGATCACATCGTCGTCCAATCGGAGACAGAAAAGCGTTTCGTTGAGAAGCTAAAAAAGCGAACCGATGTTCGCTTGTTCGTAAAATTGCCCGCGTGGTTCAAAGTCAGAACACCCGTGGGACAGTACAACCCAGATTGGGGACTAGTAATGGAGCAGACGGATGCTTTCGGCGACACGGGTCCGCTTCTTTACCTGATTCGGGAAACCAAGAGTACGACTGTGGCTGCTGAGTTGAGGGGCACCGAAAATCAGAAGAACCATTGTGGTGAGCGGCATTTCGTCGGTGCGCTCAATGTCGACTACCGAGTGATTACTTCCGCAGACGACCTTCCATAGCTAATGTGACTGCGCTCGAAGTTAGATTCAATCGATGAAGCATTCTGCGGGAGCATTAGACCTTTGAAGCCCTACCGCACACAATCAACTGAAGCCGCCCGGAGCAAATTGCGCTACGACGGGCGGCTCATACCCCCTCAGTTGCATTCTACGACCCCTTGAAAGAGTCCGCAGAAAAATCGCTTTCAGAGATGGGGATAGGCCGGTGGAATCAATTGCCCTAACTTCTCTTGGGCCCGTTTGCTTTCTCGACAGCCCTGATCAGTGAGGCTTCAATATCAACGGCGCGACTTTGGTGCCCAGCATTGATAGCGCTTGTTCGCGTGAGAGCTTGTGGCCCTCGATTTTCGCCCCATTCGGTATGCATATTGAGAAGGGGACTGAGCGACTCCTGTGACTGCCCTTTGCTGTATGCACCTCAATTACACGTGCTAGACGAGAACGTCCAATTTCGTTACTCAGTCGCGCCACGGCTGGCCACAATCTTCGGTGTATGTAAGTGATGTGTCCATTCAGAAGACGACAGACCAGAACATCTGGCGAGTTACGTATTGTTCTTGTCGCGGCAAAAATCTGGCGACCTCTTGGGTGCTGCCACCAGCTGCCTCGAATTGGACCACCCGCAATCTCTTCGGCGAGCGTTGGCACGTCACCTTTGGCTGATTCGAGCACAATGCCGTGGCTGCAAACGAAATCAAGTGGGTCAACTTTACGTTTCGGCTGCCTTGACATAACGTCCGAATCTTTCCAGAGGCAATTATTGCACGATTCAACAGCCACACTTGTGAGGTCTACTTACTCGGCATTCAAGATAGCAGGCGAACTTAGCAAAGAGCCTGTAAGCCTCGAATGTTCGGAATCCGGAACAAAGATCTCTCAAAAGCACCTCACTCCCGAAATTTGGAATGTGTAAGCCACGACAGCGCTCCCCCCGAATCGCCGCACGGCGCTAATAGCCAGAAGTGCTTGAGTGGCGGGCAGATGCTACAGTAACGTTCAAACACTGATTCAATGGGTGAAGTCGATATTGCCTGAGACTTGTTCTATTTTCGGAACAGATATCATTAAGTTGTTACAAGATGCCAGAAATGGGTTATACAGGACGGCCGCAATCTACAACTCGACAATTGTACGTACCAGTGAGGGGGCTGGAATGTTACTTCGTACTGCGGAGCGCTGGCCGAATGGACCAACGTATAGCAGTCACCCTCAGTGCCATTTCGCGCGATATTCGAACAGCGCCCGCGCCACAAGAGATCGCGCGGGCTCTGGGGCTCTCCATATCCCAATTTTACACTCTGTTTAGGCGAGAGACGGGCACGCCTCCGGCGACGTACATTCGCACGCGTCGCTATGAAAAAGCACGAGAACTTCTCAGTAGCTCACGATTCAGCATAAAGGAAATAACTTATCTCGTCGGCATTAACGATGTAAGTCATTTCGTGCGAGACTTCGAGAAGATGTATGGAGCGTCGCCTACCAGGTTTCGGCAGGGTTGTGCCTATGTTCCACCGACTGCTGCCACCTCATTTTTCACAAAGACCGTAAACTCCGCCAATAAATCGTAAGTTTCGCCAATTTAAACTCTGCTCACTTCTAGCCATGCAAGATTTATGCTTCTCGGCCTATCCGAGTGGGGTGATTGTCAGCAAACAGACATGATGTGAGCAAAGGAGCTACTATGACGCGTCAGGTGTTCTTCGTTAGCATTTGTGTCGCAGTGGTACTTGCCTGCACCTTCTCGTTTTCCCAAAATTCGCAAGAGACGAAGCACGGAGTAGACCTCGGTATTGGACGCGGTCCCGACAGCCATCGGCCTAACATCTTGGTTGCATGGCGGAATACTGAGCGTATTCTCGAAGTGGAAGTTCTGGTGCGCAACCTAGGAGACCGCCCAGGACGTGGCAACGTCCGGATTGAAATATGCGACGACGAGGGGAAGGTTCTTCTCGCAACTAAACCCTTCCCTGTAGCGGTGCCTGCGCGGCAGGATGGGGGGGAAGAGGGGGTAGTTGTTCAAACCAAAGGTTTTCGCATGATGAATATCATGTTCGATCAGTTAGATCGAATTAACCAGCGCTATAAGCTACGAGCAATAGTCGACACTGATGGTGAAGATCTCAACCCCCTGGACAACGTCGCGACGAAGTCGTTCAACGTTGATGGGCGAGCATTGCCGGGTAGCATCAGCACGTACCGATATCGGCTTGCCAATCAGAGCGACGCACCAACACACGCAAGCGTCTATATTGACCA